>ENA-UESC01002282-UESC01002282.1-human-gut-metagenome-genome-assembly--contig:-NODE-2282-length-12171-cov-5.510170_pt1 | contig 12171 bp, 9 predicted proteins | sample MGYA00242998_ERZ507999 | MGnify/ENA primary metagenome ERZ507999 (study PRJEB26167, sample SAMN06115465) | human gut metagenome | host: Homo sapiens | place: China:Hubei | collected 2016-04-27 | study... | reverse complement strand
AATTTCGCCTTTCCCCGCGTACCTTTTGACAAGTTCCTGAAGTTCTTCATTCGTAACCGTAACATAACTTCTCCCCGGAATATATCCCTTGCTTTCCCGCACATGTCTGGCCTGTTTTTCCGGGTTGATGATCAGCTTTTCCGGTTCAGAACGAATCTGATCCCGAATGGCCTGATCATTTTGTCCCTTCCATTTCTCCTCTGCATTATATCCCCTTTCAAAAGCCTTGTCAAAGTCTTCCTCTGACAGCTGGAATTCATCGAAGAACCGTCTCGCCGCATAGCCCGAGCCTTCCACCAGCGCCGCCGTCGCCGCATCCGCTGCAAACTGCCTTGCATCCCGTTTCGGATTGAACACCGCGTTCTCGTCCTTCGTGGAAAACCACTGTTTGTCCGGCGTATACAGCTTCTCCGCCATCCGGCCTGCCGTGCCCTTCGCATACTCCTCGCCGCTCTGCTCCAGAACGCTCTTGCCCAGATTCTTCACGACCTGCCCGCCGTTCAGCGATCGATCACTCATCCAGCCGCTGTTTTCATATCCGCCGCCCAGATCGATCATCGCATTGGTCAGCCCGGTAAACGTACCGGCCAGCAGCGCATCGCTGTCGCTCGCCCCGGCGGCTTTCGCCTTCGCATAGCTCTCTCCAGCGTTCTGCCCGTATGCCAGCCAGAATCTCGGATTGCTGACCAGACTGCGCAGCGCCGTCTCCAGCGTCCCGGCCTGCGCGCCGAGCTGCCCCGCTGTGCTTGCGCCGCCTGTCCCAAACGCAAGCATCGCCTGCGGGATCGCCGCGACACCATTCACCGCCACCTCATTGAATCCCCGCCCGGCCTTGGTATCGCTCCAGTTTCGCGCGCTCCGATCCAGCTCCGCATTGGCCTGTGCCGTCACATCATCCGCCGCGCCGTGCACCCAGCCAAGCAGCGACGACACGATCGGCGAATCACCCTTCACATACTGACCGTCAGACGTCCAGCCGCCATTGAGATATTGCTCGGCTTCCTCCAGTCCACCAACGATCTTGCTCCCGAACTGTCCCACGCCGGAGAAAAATTTTCCGGAACCGGCGTTCAAGATTCTAAGCAGCTTCCAACCCAGCGTCGTATCTGTATCCTGCACGGTCTGCGGCTCCTGCACATGCTGGCTGCCAAATCCGCCGCGCTGTCCGCCGCTGAAGCCCGTATTTGTTGTTTTTTCCGGCTTCTCTCCGGCCATATACGGCGAACCGCTGCTAAATCCGCCGCCATAGTTACTTTCCTGCACATATTGTTTCTCTTTCTGTGCCCTCTGTGCCGCCTCCGCAGCGGCCATCTCCTGCTTGAGCTTCAGCGCTTTTGCTTTCGCCTCAAAGCGCGGCTCCGCCGTGTAAATCCCCTCTACCTGCAATTCCATCCCTCCTTACAAAGCAAGGCCCCTCCGCAATGCGGAGAGGCCCCATTTTTTATCTCCCGAGCAGCGATCTCGCCTGTGCCTGCGTCAGTCCCATCGCCGCCAGCTGCTCGCCGTTCGGCATCACGCCCGCAGAGAGCAGCGCGCTGCCGCTCTCGGCCAGCAAACTGTCGCTGTATTTCTTCGCCGCCATCGTCGTCTGGCCCTGATAGCTGCCCGTCACCTGCCCGACCGACAGCGCGAACTCATTTTCCCACTGCCGCACCGTCTCCTGAAATTTCGCCGCCGACAGGTTATACTCCGCCGCCCACTGCTCCAGCGACACCAGCTGCTGCAAATACGCCTGCGAAATTTCGAGCACCTGATTTGCCTTTGCAAACTCGCCCTGCGTGCGGAGGTCTGCGATCTGCCGGTCCGTGTCCGTCGCCATCTTGATCTGCGCCGCATCCACGGCCAGCCGGTTTTCCTCCGCCGCATTCTGCACCGCGTTGTACTGCGCCAACCCGATCCCGCCCCGGTCGCCGCGCAGCTCGGCATAGAGCGCCGCGTTGTCCATCGCGTTCCGCCCATACTTTGCGGCCTGATCCCGCTGCGTCTGATACTGCGCCGCCGCATCCTCCCGCGCGCGTTCCAGCGCCGCGACGCCCTGCGCCGTTGCATAGTCGATCTGCCGCTCCGCCTGGGCCTGCGCCGCACTGCGCCAATCGCCGAGCAGCCCAGAAAGTTCGCCGGAGCCATAGCCGCCGTACCCATAACCGCCAGAACCGTAACCGCCAGAGCCATATCCGCCATATCCATACCCGCCGGAGTTGGAACCGCCGGAGCCGTAGGCGCTGCCATAACCATAACCGCCGCTGCCGCTGCCCTGATTTTCCGCGCCATTCCGGCCCAGATACGACAGCGGATGCTGCTGCGCGTAGTTGAAATAGCGATCCGTGTTGCGCAGATAGGCGTCCAGCTCCGCATCCGTCACGCCGTACAGCCGCTTCGCGTTCGCCCGGTCGTAGGGATCGATGTCGCCGTAGCCGAGATCCGCGTTTTCCGTTGTCCAGCGGCCCGTCGCGGGGTCATACCTGCTCTCCACGCCGCCCGCGTACTGCGACAGGATGCGGTTCAGCTCCAGATTCTGCTGATGCAGGTAGTCCCGCTCCGCCTGCGTCCCCGCCGTGTGCCAGTTCTGCGAGTTTTGCAGCATCTGCTGCCGAATCGCGTTCGCCTTCGTCCGCACATTGTGCTCCGTCGTGTACCCATTCGTCCATCGTCCCTGCGTGCTGTCATAATTCACATCGTTGAACTGCTGCACGTCCCGTTCCATTTCCGCTGCCGTGCGCGACGGCGCAGAGCCAGCGCTCCCATCTGCCCCGCCGGAATAGCCGGCCTGATTGCGGACGCGCTCCGCCGCATCATGTGCGGCCTGCATCCCTGCCTTGTCGCCGCGTGCCTTCGCCTCATAATACTGGTCGGTGTAATTCTGCACCGCCGACTGCTGCGCGCCATTCAGGCGCTCTTGATCCTTTGTACTGACTGCCATTTACGACTCCTTTCTGCGTAACACCGCCACGTTCCCCTGATTGCCAACTTCCAGACCCAACGCCGCCGCCACATCCCGGATCTTCACATAATTCGTCCCGTTCTTCAAAATGCGCTCCACCGGAACCTCTTTTCCGTCCACGATCATCCTGCTCGTCTCCACCATTTCTCCCGCCTCCTTTACCAGCTTTCGGAACCGGACGATCCCATCCGGATCGTCCACCCAATACTTCGGGCAGAGCTTGCCCGTCACATCATAGTGCCGGATGATATGGCTCACCGGTAGGCCGTATCGCTCGCAGAGCGCCGCGGCCAGCTCCGCCGCGTTCCGGATTGTCTGCTCCGTCGCCTTGACCGTTCCGTCACGCTTGCTGTCGCACATCTCAATGCCGATGGAATTGTAGTTCCGGCAAAACGGGTGCCGGTATTTGTACGCCCCGCAGTGATACGCAACGTATTCATCCGGCACCGACTGCACAATCTCCCGGTCATCCACAAAATAATGTGCGCTCGCGACCGGATTCAATGCTTTCTGAAAATACCGCGCGTTCGACATGCCGGAATCGCCGTCGTTCGCCGTATAGTGCATCACGATCCACTCGATCTTCCCGCGCCGCACACCGTAATTCGCCCGGTGCGCCAGCTCCACCCGCACCGGCTTCATTGCACGCCTCCCTTGTCCTCGGCCTTTGCGCTCTGATAGCCGAAGTAGAACGTCAAAACCATCACCATCACCGAATAAAAATCCTTCGCCGCCACGTCGCCGCGCAGGGCCAGCGCCATAAACGTCCCCGTCAGCAGCAGCGTCACGATCGACTTCACCTTGCAAAGCCCCATTAAAACCTGTTTCCAATCCTTCATTTGTCCCGCTCCTTTCTGTCCGCACCGGATTCCCCGGTGCGCCTCATGTTTCCTCCTGCCCATGCGCCGACTGATTCAGATGCTTCTCCAATGTATGCAGCGCCTCTGTCACCGGCCCATTACAGCCCTGCTCCTTCAAGCCCTTCAGACACGCGAGGATGCCGTAGCACATCACGCTCTGCTCGCGCTTGATGGCCGCGATCTCTGCCTGTTGGTGCTTTTCCCGCTCCAAAAACTTGAATGCCGCAAAAAACGCCCCGCTGACCACACCTGCCGCGCTCAGCCGTTTCGCGATCTCCACGATCTCCTGTCCCGAAAGATACATCGCATCTCCTCCTTCCCCGTTTTTACACTTCAAGGCAGCACTTCAGGCCTCGCCCCTCAGTTACGCCCTAGTAAAAAAGGCCGCGCATCCGGAAAACCGAATGCGCGGCCTGCCGCCTGTCCCGATCAGGCCGTCAAATGCTTACCGTGATGTTGTCTGTCACATTGCATACCAGTTTTCTCCCAGTGTACGTCTGGCCAGAGTATTGATACGGATATTCCACATAATACGAGCGTCCGTATTTCACAGGATATTGGTTCTCCTGCCCGGAAATCGCTGTGATTTCCTCTTCGGTGTAAAGATCCTTTACAGCCAACAGCGTTTTCCCGCTTGGCACGTTCACCGTCATCAATGTCCTGTGCCGACAGTTGGCCTTCGTCATTGACCCTGATCACAAACCGCTTTTCCGATCCCGCCGTGCTGGACTTTAAGATCAGCGCGGTGCCCTCCAGGCTGCCCTGCGCCCAGACGTTTCCGTCCCAATCCACCTCAAACGCATTATGTCTTTGATTCCACTGCTTACCATTGCCGATCACGAACAGATTCTTGCCGCACCACGATCCCTCGGTATTATTACTATTGTACGCGGGGAGTTTCCTTTTTGTTTTCTCTTCCTCATTACAAAATACCCCAATCGCAGTTTGTCCCGCTACGGTAGCATGGTTTGATAGGCCAAACGCAGTGGAGTTCGAACCATAAACTGCTGAGAAAGGGCCAGCAAAGCCATACTCTGCGTATGTCCCAGCCGTGCCGCCCATTGCGACAGAGCGCTGCGCGTATGCTGCTCCGTTGAACGCCACACTTTGTTCCCCGGAGGCGACCTCATACTCGGAGGAGCCGAACAAGAAGGAATTTACCCCGGTGGCCTCTTCCGGCGCCTCGGTGTTGATGGTAACCCGATTACAGCCGAGCAGTGTCAGGTCTCCTGTGCCGGTGGGGTTTTCCTTCGCCAGATAATTTCCTTCCACACCGACCGCTGTGCCGTTGTTCACCCACGCGCTGCCGACGCCGTCCCACACGTAGATATTGTAAGGTTCCGCCGTGCCGACGCCATAGGCGTCCCCGGCAGCAGGGCTTGTGACGGCAGCGGTCAGCGCATCGAGCGTCGCATAGTAGCCGAGGATCTGTAATCCTTTACCCTGCGGGCCGGTCGCGCCGGTGTCGCCCTTCGCGCCGGTCGCGCCTTTCGGCCCGGTGGGGCCCTGTGCGCCGGTCGGGCCTTGGGCACCGGTGTCGCCCTTCACGCCTTGGGCACCCTGCGGGCCTGCCGGGCCAACCGCGCCCTGCGGACCGGTCTCGCCCCGGTCGCCTTTGTCGCCCTTCTCGCCCTTTTCGCCCTTCGGGCCGATCTGGCCCTGGATGCCCTGCGTGCCCTGCGGGCCGCGCTGCGCCCGGATGTCATAGCTCTGCCCGTTCGAGAGCGTCATCGTATAGACGTTCGCGCCGCTCTCGTCCGTCTCCTTGAACTCGACCGCCGAAACGCCCGCATGGCCATACGCCTCGTTGATCGCCGCCGTGAGCGTGCTCTTCTCTCCGGTGCGCAGCGTGCTCAAATCGCCCAGCTTCGCGAGCACCTGCTGTGCCAGCTCGGGCGTAAAGCCGGACGGGGCCTCTCCATCCTCGCTTCCGCCCGGCTCGACCGGGATCGGCTTCGCCATCCGCGCCGTCCGTACCACCTGCGTCCGCCCGTCGCCGAGCGTCTTTGTCCCCCGTACCGACAGCAGCAATCCGCCCTCGCGGCACACCTCCCACGGCAGCGTCAGTCCGCCCGTGTACAGCAATTCCACCTTCACGTCCCCGTTTTCCAGCACAACAGTTTTCGTCAGCCCGTTCCAGTCCTCGTCGAACGCACATTCCAGCTCGTAGTGGTTCACCGCACCGGCCACCACCGCGTTCCCATCCTGCCGCGTGATATGCTTGTCCCGGATCGTAAATTTCAGCGTCTTCATCTCATCACCCCAATGCTCTGTAATAATACGTGTATCCGCTCTGATTGAACTGCGTGCCCGCGTCGTTCGTGTACCAGTACACGATCTTTCCGTCCGCGCTGCGCTTGCCGCGCATCATATTCGCATCAGACGGTGACCCATTGAACAGTCCCGTCCCGTCGCTGTATTCCTCGCCCAGCCGGTCACAGATCATCAGAGCCACGCGTCCGTTCTTGTCGGCCAACGTCGGGATGACCGCGCTGGAAGAAAAATACGCGAGGATTTCTACCGTCTTCGGCACAAATGGGAACTGCAGTACGTTCGGCGAATCCACACCGGCCACGCCAGCGCCCACATAGCTGCCCACCGCGCACTTGCCGACCGACGACAGCTGGCTCTTCGGCGCGGACACATACTTCACATTCTCCACCCATCCGTCCGCCGGATAGGCGTCCGCGCTCGCGCTCGTCGCGATGCCCTGAAATACCAGCGCACTGAAAATGCGCTCACAGCCGACCATCGAATACGCCCACACGTAGTTCGCCACCTGACTGTGATCCGACGTCACATGATCCGTCCATCGATAGATGTTCGGGTCATCCTGATACGACGTGTAGTACCAATAGCTGCACTTGAAATACTCGCCCGCGACCGGCTGGCGGTTCACCGCCTGCGGGGCCACCAGCGTGATCTCGCCGGTCGTCGGGTTCATCGCCACCGCCGAAGCCACCGTGTACTGGAAACTCCCGTTCGTCGGGGCCGTGCCCCCATGCGCCACATCGCCGAGCAGCGCCGTCGGCCCGCCGGACCCGACCTTCTGTTCGTAGGCGTACTTGTTCCACACATAGCCGCCCGGCGCACCGTTGATCGCATCCTCAATGCGCCCGATGCTGTTGCGCATCGCAACGAGCACCTCGCTCAGCGTCGCCCCGGTCTGTACCCCGGCCAGACCGGCCACCGGGTCCGTCACCGTCAGCTCATCCGTTGTCTGATCCTCATCCGGCACCAGCCGCTTCCAGACGCCCGCCGTCTGCTGGCCATAGAGTTCGCGCCGCGTCTTCGCCTCGGCGAACGGTGCCTTCGCTGCGACCAGCGCGTCGAGGTTCCCATCCGTCAGCGCGATACACCCCGGCAGCATCGATGCCGCCTTGTCCACCGCCGTGAACGCCGTGATCGTGAACTTTCCGCCCGCCGCCGTCACCGTGTTCGACCAGTCGGCCTTCACCTGGATCGTGATCTTTCCATCCTCGCCCGCCGTCACATCCTGCACGAGCTGCGTTCCGCTCGTCAGCGTATATTCCGTTGTTCCGAGATACGCTTTCAGCGACGCGAACTGTCCCGCCGTTTCCTCTGCCGTCAGCCACACACGCACCGTGTGCCCCGCCGGAACGGTGAATTCCGCCTTTGCCGTGCCATACTGGCTGTCGCCCGTGCCCGAGCAGATCAGCTTCCCGCCGCTTGCCTCCTTCGTCACGTTCTCGCCCGTCCAGTCCGCGCCGGACGCAAGCGCATAGTCCGAGGCGAGATTCGCAATGGAAAACTCCGGCTTCAGCCACAGCTTGCCCAGCTGATACCCCGTCTCCGGCGTCTCATTGGCCGTCGGCGCGTTCATGGAATAGGTCACGTCGATGCTGTTGATCTTTTCGGCCAGCGCCTTTGCCAGCTTCGCTTCCGTCACCGTTCCGTCCACGATCGTACCGGCCTGCGCGGCCTTCGCCGTCGCCAAAATCTCCGCCAGCGCCGCCGCCAGATTTGTCGCCGTCATGCCCTCCGCGCTCACGGCCAGATGGCTGGCAAATTCCGCCGATTCCAGCTTGTCCACCAACGCATTGATGGCCGCCTTTGCCTCGTTGTGCAGCAGCTGCAAGTCCGCGCGCACCTGGCTCTCGTCCGGCTCATACGTTGGAAAATCCTCCGCCTTCGTCCAGTCCTTCGAAAATTCGAGCTTTTCCAGATAGCCCATCATCTGTCCCTCCCCTGATAGTTGTAGTAGATCTGCGCCCCCACGAGCGACATATCGCGGAACGCCTCATGGTTCTCCAGCGTCATCGTGAAATGCCGCACATGGCGGCAGCCCGGCTTCCGCACCGCAGCGAGCGCAAACTGCGGCACGCCCAGATATCGGTGCGTCAGGTCGCGCGGGCACAGCCGCCAGCTGAAGCTCTCAATGTCCGTCAGATCCCGCCGCGTCTCATAGTCGCTCTTGTACGTGATGCGGATCTTCGTATCCGTGTCCGACCGCGTCTGAAATACCACCCGCCGCACATCCTTCAGCCGGTCATAGCTGCCGAAATGCTGCGTCGCGAACCGATATACCTTGTCGATCGGCCCGTTGTAGTCGGCATACGTCCGCTCCATCCGCGTCACGCGGCCCGAAGGGCTGAGATGATGCACCGTCTCGTCCGCGAGGAAGAACGCCGCCGCCCTAATATTTGTGAAGTAGAACCAGCTCGGCTTGCTCGCTGACGACAGCACATAGTCCCACACATACACATGCCCATTCGCCGCCAGCCAGTACCGGTCGCCGTCGTCGCACGTACACACGTCGCCCGCTTTTCGCACATCGTAGAGCAAACCGCGCCGCTCCGCCGTCCCGTTCACGTTCCGGCTGATCGACTCAATATTGTTCTCCAGTGCTGGCGTCGTGCTCTTCACAATGTGGACGCCCTGTTCCCGGTTGCAGAACACCAGATTGTTCTCCACCAGTCGGATCGTCCACGGCAGATCACACCCCGTCTCGCTGTTCACATTCGTATAATTCAGCGTCAGATAGGCCCGCCCGTCGATCTCGCTTGTGGACAGCTCCGCCCGTCCGACCGAATGTTCCTTGAAGATCATCAGGAAACCAGACTGCACGCCGAATCCTGTCACGGCCTCGGCCCGGTCGCCCGCAAGGTTGTACTGCGAGATTGGGAAATACGCCGCATCCATCACCGTGTGGTTCCCGTTCCAGAAATAGGCGTTCGGCTGTTCCTCCGACCCGGCCAGCACCAGCACCACCGAGTTCCCGCCGCCATACACGATTGCATAGCGGCAGTCCATCACGGCCTTCTTCGCCGCAGCGTTCTCCTTCGTGTAGGTGATCTTCACGGTGTTGTTCGTCGGCGGATTCGTCACCGGCGGGGCCGACGTGAATGTCACCGTGCCTTTTTCCAGATCGACCGTATAATCCGTCTCCACGGTCTTTTCCGCACCGTCCACTTCGACCTTCGTCACCGCCGCCACATCCTGCACCGGCAGATGGTATTCCTTCACACCTTCCTTCGCGTTGTACCACACGGTCTTTCCGTCGGCCAGCCGGTTTTCCGGCTGATAGATATCTCCAGAACCTGTCGCCGGATCGGCATTGAGCACAATGACGGGCACATAGCCCGCCACATCTGCCGCCGCAAACGTCTCGCCCTTCGTGATCTTCTTGAAGCAGCCCTTTGTCTTGTAATAGAGCGCCCCGTCGTACTGGAAGAACGTCCCCCGCACCTCCGGGATACCCTCGCAGAGCTTCACGAGCGTCATGTCCTCCTGGGAGGGATCTCCGTAGTAGATGCACGCCCCGATGTGGAAGAACTCCATCCCGTGGAACTGTCCATTGCTTGCCGCATACCCGGCGCCCGGCCCGGCCTTTTTGCCGTCCTCGTCCACGCCGTCGCAGGCGTTCTGCCCGTCCCGGCAGCACAGCACGCCGTCGCGCCACCATAGATTTTCCATCTCCGGGCTCTCATTCCGCCCCATCCGGTAGTCCAGATCCCATAAATTCAGCCCACCGTCCAGCCGCGCATAGTCGATCATGTACTCCTTCTTCGCCGACGGTCTGCTGAGATACAGGCTGCGCACACCGCCGTAGCGCGTGATCCCTCGAAAGCTCATTCCACCGCCTCCCAGCCTCCATACATGTTGCCGATCTCCTCCCGATTTGCGACCGGCAGCTCACCCAGCCGCGACAGCCGGTTCTCAAACTCATTGTAGAGTGCCGCCTGCAAGTTCGCGTCATCCAGTGCCGCCAGCTGCGCTGCCGCATAGCAGGCCACAGCCCCAGCGCATTCCGGCGGACAGTCGACGAGGTCGCCGTCCTCCGGCTTCTCCCGCAGCAGCACCGGATACCGGAAATATTCCAGCATCCATGCCCCATCCGCCGCACCGGCCACCGCCAGCCGGTCCTCGCCCAGCAGCCGGAATCCGTTCGTCCGTTCCACGCTTCCATCCGCGCCCAGCCGGAATACCCCGCCGGAGCACACCTGCCAACAGTCCTCCGGCAGCACAAACACGCGCCACACGCCCGCGCGCTCCGCCTCCTCCAGCTTCCGTACACTTCTCAGCCGTCTCGCCGTTGTCGCCAGATATACCAGCGCCTCGTTCACCGCGCCCGGCACCCGCGCCAGATAGTCCGCCTGATTGTTGTACGTCACCCGGATCTTTCCGCCCGCGATCGAATACTGATTCAGCAGCATCAATACCCGATCCCGCATCTGCCCATACGTCATCCAATTTCCTCCCTTCATTTCTGATTTATCTCCTCAAAGGCCCACTCTTGTGATCCTGCATCGCACCATCGTTTTTGAATGTAGGGGCGGACGACTCTGTCCGCCCGTCTCTACGATCTCCATCGCACTTCCGTCGATGAACGTAGGGGCGACCATTGGTCGCCCGCTTTTTTGCGCCCCCATTCTTTTCTTTCTCTTCTTTGAGAAAGAAAAGAACCGCCGCACCCGGTGAAGAAAAGAAAAGAGAAGCCCCCTAAATCCCGGAGCATTCCCCTTCTATCCACCGCACCCTGTCCGCCTGAAGGCCCCCTCTACCAAGAGGGGGCTGTCGCCGCAGGCGACTGGGGGAGTTTTGCCCCCATTTCTGGAATAGCCAGCCTCCCCCTTACGGAGGAGGCCAGAAACCACCGTGTTCCCGGTGGGGCAAATCAGAGTTTCTCTCAGCCCACATTCAGCACCGCATCGCCCATCGCGATCGGCTTGCTGTCCTTGTCGGCCTCGATCACGCGGATGACCGTGCTGCCGCTCGCCGGAGTAATCTCCGCGCTGGCCGCCGCCATCTCCGTCCACTTTGCGGTCGTGATGGCCGTGCCATAGGTCACGTTCTCCAGCGCCGCCGCGTTTGCGCCCGTGCAGTAATACCACTTCACGCCGCTCGCGTCGTGCTGCCCCGGAATGACGAGCACCGTGCTCTTGCCTGCGCTCGTCGCCGCCGTGCCAACGGTCAGCTGCTTCAAGCCGCCTGCGCCGCCCTGATAGAAGATGGCGCTGCGCTTTTCGCCCAGCACGAAGCAGTCGTAAATGACGCGCCCCTCGACCAGCCAGCCCGAAATGCCGGGAGGATTGTCATGGGTCTTGTATTCCTCGAGCTGCCGCGGCGCGGTCGCCGCCATCGGATGCGTCAAAATGAAGCTGCACCCCGACGGCAGCCGCCCGGACGGCACCTTCACGATCTTACAGCCGTCCACCTCGCCGATCACGCCGCGGATCAGCATCTGCTGCGCCGCGTCGCCGTAGCGCATAAACGCGCTGTCCTGCTTCAGCAGATTTGCGAACTTGCACGAGCAGAAGCAGACCCTGCCCTTGTCCGGCACGTTCTGGTTGCCGAGCTTTTCCATCGCATTCAGAAACAGGCTGTATGCGTTGGACGTCGTCGCGGTCGTCGCGTCGGTGTTGCCGCTCTCGGTCGCCGCATCGGCGAGCACACGGAACACATACGTGTCAAATTCCGGCACCCACACCTCGCGGATCTGCCGCGCCAGCGCCTTGCCCGCGTCCGATACCATTTCCGACTGCACCTTGTCGCCCTTGTCGATGATGAATGAGAACGCGCGATCCTTCGTCACCGTCAAACTCTGCACATTGCGCGTCAGGTCGCTCGGCGTGCCATAACGGTTGCTGCCGTTTCTCTGGTAATCGCTCATCGCGACCACCGGGATCGAATAGACCTTGACGGTGTTCGCACCCGTGAACTCAAAATCGCTGTTCACCGCGAGCATCGCCTGCGATTCCTTCGAGAATCGCTCATCTGCCTTGTTTGCGTACTTTGTCGCAAGATTCTTTCCGCCTGCCATTGTTTGTCCTCCTTAAAAATATAAATGTTGTGTATTGCAAAGGAGGCCCCGGACGCCTCCCATTTGCCAAATTAGTTTTCCCCCTC
>ENA-UESC01002250-UESC01002250.1-human-gut-metagenome-genome-assembly--contig:-NODE-2250-length-12333-cov-28.930401_pt1 | contig 12333 bp, 9 predicted proteins | sample MGYA00242998_ERZ507999 | MGnify/ENA primary metagenome ERZ507999 (study PRJEB26167, sample SAMN06115465) | human gut metagenome | host: Homo sapiens | place: China:Hubei | collected 2016-04-27... | reverse complement strand
GTTACACGACCTTGAGTTCCGTTTTCCTTAGCGATAGTAGGATATTTGATGTTCTTGCTCAAATACTGCATCAAACCAGCCATACCACCGTTAGGGAATTCCGGCATCTGTTCTACTACCTCGAAGATAGTTTGTTCTTCCGGTTCTTCCTCTTCAACAGCTACGGGAACATATTTGATTTCCACAGCCTGATTGGTTTCTTCAGATGTAGCTATCGTGGTTTCCTCCACATCTGCGTCGTCATCCACGATTGTCAGGGTTTCTGCAATCGACGGAGCTTCGGGGGGCGGTGGAGCCACCTGCTCGGGTTGTTCCGTAATCGGAATGATTTCCTCTTCAAATACAAGGTCGGTAATTGCCTGGCTCGTATCAATCTTGATATCACGTTTTGTCCATTCGAATGCAACGAACATAAACGCGAGCACAATCACGTAACCGACAAGCAGCCAAGTTGACTTTTTGTTCTCCAAGTCTGCCTTAGGTGTCTTTTTAATTTCCATAATTTATACTATAATTATTAGTGTTTCTCATTTTGGGCAAATATAGCACTTTTCCCATGATTGTTCTTGCCCGGCTGTGTTTTTTTACACAATAAGCAAGGCATTTTTATTTTTTTAATTCTTCAAAAGCCTTCGTCAGCTTTTGTAGCGCAAAAGTAACGAGATATTTTAAAAATACCGTATCTTTGGCAAGAATTTTAAATGAAACGTTCAAAAAAATCTACCGAGAGAGAGATTCCTATATAAATTATGGTATAAAATCATTTCATATGAAAAAGATAACAATCGCAATCGACGGCTTCTCTTCGTGCGGAAAAAGCACAATGGCCAAGGACCTCGCCCGTGAAATCGGCTATATTTATATCGACAGCGGAGCCATGTACCGTGCCGTCACTTTATATAGTATGGAGAACGGTATCTTCACAGCCGAGGGCATCGATACGGAAAAACTGAAAAAGCAGATCAACAACATCCGCATATCCTTTCAGCTAAACCCGGAAACGGGACGTCCCGACACCTACCTGAACGGCATCAATGTGGAAAAGAAAATCCGCACAATGGAAGTATCCTCCCGCGTCAGTCCCATTGCCGCCCTCGACTTTGTGCGCGAAGCAATGGTGGCCCAACAACAGGAAATGGGCAAAGCCAAAGGCATTGTCATGGACGGTCGCGACATCGGCACTACCGTATTTCCGGATGCCGAACTTAAGATATTCGTAACTGCCTCTCCCGAAATCCGTGCACAGCGCAGATACGATGAACTGAAAGCCAAAGGAGAGGAAGCCGGTTTCGACGAAATCCTGGAGAATGTGAAGCAGAGGGATTATATAGACCAGAACAGGGAAGTGAGTCCGCTCCGCAAAGCCGACGACGCACTGCTGCTCGACAACAGCCACATGACCATTTCCCAACAAAAGGAATGGCTGGCAGAACAGTTCGAAAAAGTGTGCAAATCATAACGCAAAAAACTGCAATATGGCAAAAGTGGAAATAGATGAAGGTTCCGGCTTCTGCTTCGGGGTAGTTACCGCAATCAATAAAGCAGAAGAAGAGTTATCCAAAAGCGGAACATTATACTGTTTGGGAGACATTGTGCACAACAGCCGTGAAGTGGAGCGTTTGAAAGCAATGGGGCTTATCACCATCAACCACGAGGAGTTCAACCGCCTGCATAATGCCAAAGTTTTATTGCGGGCACACGGCGAACCACCCGAAACCTATATAACCGCCAGGCGCAACAATATTGAAATAATCGACGCCACTTGTCCGGTGGTTCTCCGCTTACAAAAGAAAATCAAGCAGGAGTATATCCAGGAAGACAATGAGGACAAACAAATCGTCATATACGGAAAGAACGGACATGCAGAAGTCCTGGGACTGGTGGGGCAAACCACAGGAAAAGCAATTGTTATAGAAAAGCTGGAAGAAGCCAAGTCACTTGATTTCAGCAAGAGCATACGCCTCTACTCGCAAACCACCAAGTCGCTGGATGAATTTCAAAAAATCGTGGAATACATAAAGGAACATATATCCTCCGATGTCACTTTCGAATATTACGACACCATATGCCGGCAAGTAGCCAACCGCATTCCCAACATCCGGAAATTCGCAGCTTCGCACGATTTGGTATTCCTCGTCAGCGGCAAGAAAAGTTCCAATGGAAAAATCCTGTTCAACGAATGCAAGAAGGTAAATCCCAACTCGCACCTTATCGACAGTGCGGAAGAGATAGACAACCGGTTACTCATTGGCACAGAGTCCATTGGTATTTGTGGAGCCACTTCCACTCCCAAATGGCTGATGGAAGAAATATCCAAGGCAATAAAATCACGAATTTAAAAAGCTTTTGTTATCTTTGCGAGCAGATTTTTTTAAGGTAATTATTAACACTAAATAAAGAGATTGTTATGGGAACAATTAAGTGTATCGGTATTTTAACATCGGGCGGCGACGCTCCGGGAATGAATGCGGCTATCCGTGCGGTAACACGTGCGGCTATCTACAACGGACTTCAGGTTAAAGGCATATATAGAGGTTACAAAGGCTTGGTAACCGGTGAAATCAAAGAATTCAAGAGCCAGAATGTAAGTAACATCATCCAATTGGGCGGTACTATCCTGAAAACAGCACGCTGTAAAGAGTTTACCACGCCCGAAGGACGGCAGATAGCATACGATAACATGAAGAAAGAGGGTATCGATGCTCTGGTGGTTATCGGTGGCGACGGCTCTCTGTCCGGTGCACGCATCTTTGCGCAGGAATTCGATGTGCCCTGTATCGGTCTGCCGGGAACCATCGACAACGACCTGTACGGAACGGATACCACAATCGGTTACGACACCGCCCTGAATACGATTTTGGATGCCGTAGACAAAATCCGCGACACCGCAACTTCTCACGAACGTCTTTTCTTCGTCGAGGTTATGGGACGCGATGCCGGTTTCCTTGCCTTGAACGGCGCTATCGCATCCGGAGCCGAGGCTGCCATCATACCGGAATTCAGCACGGAAGTGGACCAATTGGAAGAGTTCATCAAGAACGGTTTCCGGAAGTCTAAGAACAGCAGCATCGTGCTCGTTGCCGAAAGTGAACTGACCGGTGGTGCAATGCACTATGCGGAACGTGTGAAAAACGAATATCCCCAATACGATGTACGCGTCACAATCCTCGGACACTTGCAGCGTGGCGGCAGTCCTACGGCACATGACCGTATCCTTGCCAGCCGATTGGGTGCTGCCGCAATCGACGCCATCATGGAAGGACAACGTAATGTGATGATAGGCATAGAACACGATGAAGTGGTTTATGTACCTTTCACGAAAGCCATCAAAAACGACAAGCCGATCAAGAAAGACCTGGTTAATGTACTGAGGGAACTTTCCATTTAATAAAGCCCCGATAGGATAAACCCAAGAGGGCCGAAGTGGTTTTAACATTTTCTTTCAGGCACGGAGTGCACAGATTTCATGGTTCTTGTAAACCGGAACCGTGAAATCCATGCACTCCGTGCCTGAAAAATTATCATAATGCAAGAGGTTCTTTAAATTTTCCTCAACAAGTGTTCTATCCGTTTTTTGAGGATTTATAACCACTTCTCCACAATCTTCTCCGTCCTGTTCCACAACTCCTGCATCTGCACATGGCGGGTATACTTCCCGGAAAGATGCTTGGGACGGCAACTCGCATTTAAAGTTCCCGTACGTTTTCCGGCATCCTCATCCAGCAGCAGATGAACGGCTGTTGCAGCTCCTTGCCGGGGAGTACGGATAAAAGGCCGGAATAAGATATCTGTCAGCGGGTCGAACCACATGTGCATCGTTATTATATCGGTAGACACGATACCCGGATCGGCCGCATTCACCACAATCCCTTTTTCCCTGACCCGATTCGCCAGATTAACGGTAAACAAGGTCAGAGCCAGTTTCGTATTGCTATAAACAGGAATGCGCCAGAAACCTCCTCTCTTTCCAAGATGGAAGAAATCCGGAAAGTCGAGACGCCCTATGGCATAAGTACAAGACACCATATTGACAATACGGCTCCCCTTTTCCATCAGAGGAATAAGTTTGCGTGTCAGCAAATAAGGAGCAACATAATTAACACTCACCGTACGTTCCAAACCATCCTCAGTGATGTGACGCCCTGTTTCCATTGTTCCGGCATTATTCATCAGCAGACTGACGGTATCACCCCTTTCCAACATTCTTTCGGCAAAAGCCGCCACAGATGCAAGCGAAGCTAAGTCAATGCCCAATACCTCAATATATGGGTTACCGGTGTCATGCACCAACATATCCCTTACCCTTTCCGCTTTTTCCGGACGGTAACAGGCCATGATTATTTTATATCCGGCTGTAGCCACAGCACGGGTTATTTCCGTTCCCATACCACCGTCTGCACCGGTTATGATAGCAAGTTTCATGTTTACCAAGTATAAATTGCCAATAATAAGAAAGATTCAATCACCCCTTCGCTTCTATTTTCTCTATCTCCTTTTTCAAACAGGCAGGCAGTTCTTCCTGCAAATGCTGATGACAAGCCATTTCTATGGAATACATCCGGGCTATGCAGTAATTACTATGCCTACAGCTGCAACGGGCATTCTCCTCCTTGCGCATACGGTTCACAAAGCCCGGTTCGTTGAGTAGGGCGCGTGCCATCTGTACAGCCTCAAAACCATTGTCCAGCACCTCATCTATCTTGGCACGCGACACCAGTCCGCCCACATATATCAACGGCATCTTCAGTTCTGCACGGAACTTCAGGGCATCTTCCAGGAAATAGGCTTCTTTGAACGGCACAGACGGTATCATCCACCTGCCCGCCATGCGTACTCCATACTTCAACCACCAGCATGTCATATAATGTGTCATGCTGCGAATCGGCATTTCCCCACGCATCACATACATAGGCGCTTTACTTACAAAACCGCCGCTTAATACCAATCCATGTGCACCCGAGCATTCAAGACGCTTTGCCACTTGCATCGTCTCATCTATCTCCATGCCGCCCCGGAAACCGTCACGCATGTTCATCTTCACAAGCACTGCCATATCGCTGCCGGCAGCCTCCATCACTTCATCCATCACCATATCCATAAAGCGCATGCGGTTTTCCAGAGAACCGCCAAATTCATCTTTGCGATGATTGGTCGAAGGCGAAAGGAACTGGCTGATAAGGTAGCCATGTCCGGCATGAATTTCCACTGCATCAAATCCCGCCTCACGGGCCAGATTCACCGCCTTTCCGTAAGCACGTGCCATCTCCGGCAGTTCACCGGCACGCAAACCACGCACAAAAGTAGGTGAATACAGGTTGAAACCGCTGCTGGCACCGACCGGGGTACACCCGCAAATACTCTTATGGGACATGTTTCCGCAATGCCCCAACTGGATTCCGGCGGCGGCACCTTCCGCATGTATCGCATCGGTCAGCTTGCGAAGCCCCGGAATTATTTCAGGGCGCATCCACAACTGGCGGTCAAAAGAAAGCCCGCTCTGAGTAACGGCCGCATAAGCCACAGTAGTCATACCGATGCCTCCTGCCGCAACCGAACGGTGATAATCGAGCAACATGTCCGAAGGAGCATTTCCGGGACACATACTTTCAAAAGCAGCCGAACGGATGGTACGGTTGCGCAATGTCAGCGGTCCGAAAGTAACCGGAGTGAATAATTTTGATTCCATGTGATAGTTTCCTGATTTATGATTTATGGTTTGTCCTTTCAATAGATATAAGGTATGATACGCTTGCGTTTTCCTACCGCCTCATCACCGAATTCTTTCCGGTAACGGCCGTAAATGGCATTGGCACGGGGAACGAGATTGGCAAAAGTCCACCACACAAACACCCATGCGGCAGGCGAAGCAGTAAGTATGGCAAAACCGGTCCATTCTACCAATTCACCGAAATAGTTGGCAGAAGTGACATAGCGATAAAGACCTTTCTCAGGAAGGTAATGATTCGTGTCGCCCGGCTTACGCAAATGGCGAATCACATGGTCGGAATGAAGATTGATAAGCATACCGGCAAAAAACAACAGAAGCCCCGACCACGCATGGGTCTTCAGCAAATAAGCCCAACCACCGGAATACATCCCTTCGGAAGCAAAGTAAAACAGACCGCCAGCCTGCATCATTCCGTTCAGTACATTAAATACAATGCCCATCATCATAATAGTTACCGGCATCCGGCTTTTTCCTTTCAGCAGAAAAGGAAAAATAAACGACCTTTGGAAATAGTGTAGCTGGAACAGCAGGAAGAAAAGATATACCGGCACGGCAAAGCCTGCCCCGCTCCTGCCCCACAACCAAAACATAACGATAAAGACCGGCGCTTCCATCAATACCCACGCCGCCTTGTTACTAATGGAATATCCCCACGATGCAGTACGGAACATCCCATATCCGGCTTTGACGAAATAAAGAGCGATGAATACAAAAAGCGCAATGACGCACATCACTCCCAAAAACAGATGAAACCCTTCTTCGCTCATGTTCTTTTGTTTAAGTGTGACAAATATAGGGAAAACCTGTAACAATCAAATCGTTTTCCCGCAGCAATTATCAAAAACATACAGAAACGGATAACGCAAAGAGCGTGGATGTTTATCCGTTCCGCCACGGGAAAATGAATAAGGTATCGCTGTCCGGCTTTCCAACCGCAACAACGATACCTTATACGACCCGGCAATCCGAGGTCTGTGCTTTGAAACGGATCTACCGCTTCTTAATAGGAATGTATGCTACTTCTTCCAATACATTCTTATATGCCGGACGAATAATGCGCTTACCTTCGAAGTTCAACTCTTCATTACGATGTGCACACCAGCCCACGATACGCGCCATGGCAAACAGCGGAGTAAATATTTCCTGCGGCAACCCGATCATTTCATATACGAAACCGGAGTAAAAATCCACATTGCTCGAAACCGTCTTACCGTTGTTCTTCACACGGCCGAAAACTTCGATGGCTCGTTCTTCCAGCAATTCAAGGAAAGCAAACTCACGCTCTTTCCCTTTCTCGCAGGCAAGGTCGCGGGCAAGTTCCTTTAAAAGTATGGCACGAGGGTCTGAAATGGTATAGACGGCATGTCCGATACCGTATATCAATCCCGTCTTGTTATATACCTCCTTGTTCAGCATACGGGTGAAATAAGTGTCAATCTCGTCTACATTCGTCCAATCCCGGATATTCTCCTGCAAATGGTGGAACATGTCGGTAACCTGGATATTGGCGCCACCGTGAAGCGGGCCTTTCAGGGAACCGATGCCCGCAGCGATGGCAGAATAGGTATCAGTTCCGGTAGAGGACGTTACGCGTACGGTGAACGTAGAGTTGTTACCGCCGCCGTGCTCCGCCTGCAACACCAGCAACAGGTCAAGGGTACGGGCATCCAGTTCCGTATAATCCTTTTTCAGCATATACAGGAAATTCTCCGCGAGAGAAAGATTCTCCTGCGGATGCCGGATATGCAACGAACGGCCGTGAGTGGCATGGCGAAGCATATTGAAAGCATAGGCTATGATGGTGGGGAACTTCGAAATAAGGTCTATGCTCTGGCGCATCAGATTATCGCGCGACGTATCATCGGCCTTCGGGTCAAAGCGGTACATCTCGAGCACGCTTCGCGCCAGGATATTCATTATATTATTCCCTTCAAGCTCGATGATGTTCATCTTCGTTTTCTGCTCCAACGGCATATTATCGTTAATCAGCTCACGGAAAGAAGCCAGTTCCTCCCTATCGGGCAAACGGCCTGAAAGCAGCAGATACGCCACTTCTTCAAAGCCGAAACGTTTCTCCTTGAGAATGGCATGTGCCAAATCCTCAAGATCGTAGCCACGGTAGAACAATTTGCCCGGAATAGGCTTCAGACCTCCGCCCGGAATGCGCTCGTACCCCACTACGTTGCCAATCTTGGTGAGCCCAACCAGCACACCTGTACCGTCTTCATTACGCAATCCGCGCTTCACATCAAACTTCTTGAACAGTTCGTTCTCAATCCGGGTCGCTTCTTTCAGGTCTTCGGAAAGTTTGTAAATCAAATATTCTTTCTTCATAATATTTTTATTTTTTCTGGTTTATGGGGGAATTATTTACGGAAGTTTCTATCCTGTTCACGATTTCCCGTGTAAAAGCCGATGTAGACAATGGGACACCACCCTGCATGAAGCGGGCCAAATCGACTGTAGCACGACCTTCTGTGAAACTCTTCTCCAGTGCTTCCTCTATCAGCAAGGCAGCCTCTTTCCAACCCAGGTGTTCGAGCATCATCACCGCCGAAAGAATCATGGAACACGGATTCACAATGTCTTTTCCGGCAATATTGGGAGCCGTGCCATGAGTGGCCTCAAAAATGGCATGTCCCGTCCTGTAATTGATGTTGGCTCCCGGAGCGATACCGATGCCGCCCACCATAGCAGCCAACTGGTCGGAAATATAATCACCGTTCAAGTTCAGAGTGGCAATGACCGAGTATTCTTCGGGAACAAGCAAGGTATTCTGCAAAAAGGCATCGGCAATGCAATCCTTGACAACAAGACGTCCCTCCGCTATATCTTTTCCAAACTCACGCTCCGCCAGCTCATAGCCCCATTTCTTGAAGCCGCCTTCGGTAAACTTCATGATATTGCCTTTGTGTACCAGCGTTACAGAGGGCAGACCGTTTTCGAGCGCATAACGGCAAGCCGCACGCACCAGCCGCTCCGTTCCCTCTTTAGACACAGGTTTCACGCCAAAAGATGAAGTTTCGGGAAAACGCACCTTGGTCACGCCCATCTCATCATGCAGGAAGCGATAGAACTTTTCGGCTTCCGGTGTTCCGGCTTCCCATTCGATGCCGGCGTAGATATCTTCCGTATTCTCACGGAATACGCACATGTTTACCTTCTGCGGTTCTTTCACCGGCGAAACTACGCCTTTATACCAACGCACGGGACGCAGGCACACATACAAATCGAGTGTCTGGCGCAACGCCACGTTCAGCGAACGGATACCGCCACCGACCGGTGTAGTCAACGGCCCCTTAATACCTACCTTATAAGTGCGGAATGCTTCCATCGTTTCTTCCGGCAACCAGGAACCCGTTTCATTAAATGCCCGCTCACCGGCCAGCACTTCTTTCCATCCGATACTCCGGCTGTCTCCATAGGCTTTCTTCAAGGCTGCATCCACCACAGCCTGCATAGACGGAGTGACCTCTGCCCCTACTCCGTCACCTGTAATAAAAGGTACAGTAATCTTTTCCATATTCTATCGTGCATTTAATGCAGAGCCGGCACGGAACCAGCCTATCTGCTGTTCATTATACGTATGTTGTACTTCGATGCTCTCCTTGCTGCCGTCCTCGTGATGAAGCACCACTTTCAGGTTACGTCCCGGAGCAAAGCCTTTCAAGCCGACAACGGAAAGCAAGTCGTGCTCCCGAATTTTATCATAATCCGCCTTATCGGTGAAGGTCAGCGCCAGCATGCCCTGTTTCTTCAAATTCGTCTCGTGGATACGTGCAAAGCTCTTTGCCAGTATGACACGTACATTCAGGAAACGCGGTTCCATAGCGGCATGTTCACGGCTGGAACCCTCGCCATAGTTTTCTTCGGCAACGACAATGGAAGGAATCCCTTCGGACTTATACAGTTTGGCTGTACCGGACACCGTTCCGTACGTATTTGTAGAACGGTTCCACACTTTATTCGTTTCTCCGTTAAAGGCATTGACAGCCCCCATCAGCATATTGTCCGAAATATTCTCCAAATGCCCGCGGAAACGAAGCCACGGACCTGCCATCGAGATATGATCGGTGGTACACTTACCCTGCGTTTTAATCAGCAAAGGCATATTCAGCAAATCCTCTCCGTCCCAAGCCGGGAAAGGAGCAAGCAGTTGCAGGCGTTGCGACTGGGGAGCCACCGCAATATCCGTCTTTGCATGGGAAGGCGCGATATATCCCTCGCTCCCTGCCGTAAATCCTTCCGGCGGCAGCTCTTCGCCTATCGGTTCGGAGAGTTTAACCTGTTCGCCATCGGCATTGAGCAATGTATCTTTCAGCGGATTGAAACACAAATCTCCGGCAATGGTCAATGCCATTGTCAGTTCGGGAGAGGCTACAAAGGCATACGTATTCGGATTTCCATCCGCACGCTTGGCAAAGTTCCGGTTGAAAGAAGTTACAATAGAATTCTTACGAGTAGGATCATCGGTCACACGCTTCCATTGTCCGATACAAGGGCCGCAGGCATTTGCCATAATTGTAGCGCCTATTTTTTCAAAAGCGTCAATCATACCGTCACGCTCTGCGGTTGCACGTATGCGTTCCGAACCCGGATTGACAATCAGCGGAGCAGCCGCACGCAACCGCTTCTCTGTTACCTGATGCGCCAAAGACACCGCACGGCTCAAATCCTGGTAGGATGAATTGGTACAGGAACCGATAAGCCCTACCTCCATCTTACGGGGATAGCCGTTCTTCAAAACCTTCTCGGCAAACTCCGAAACAGGCGTGGCGGCATCCGGAGTAAACGGTCCGTTGATATAAGGCTCCAATGTGGAAAGGTCTATGTCGATAATACGGTCATAGTATTTCTCCGGATTGGCAACTACTTCATCATCGGCACGAAGTCCTTCGGCAACGGCAGTAGCCATATCTGCCACTTCCGCACGTCCGGTAGCTTTCAGATAGGCAGCCATACGCTCATCATAAGGGAAAAGAGAAGTCGTAGCTCCCACTTCCGCACCCATGTTGCAAATCGTAGCCTTTCCGGTAGCTGAAAGTGAAGCAGTACCCGAACCGAAATATTCGATAATGGCATTTGTTCCGCCTTTTACAGTCAAAATTCCTGCCAGTTTCAAGATAACGTCTTTAGGAGCAGCCCATCCGTTTAATTTTCCAGTGAGGCGCACGCCAATCAAGCGGGGCATCTTCAACTCCCATTCCATACCTGTCATCACATCCACCGCATCAGCACCGCCGACACCGATAGCCACCATTCCCAAACCGCCGGCATTCGGGGTATGAGAATCGGTACCTACCATCATGCCGCCGGGAAAAGCATAGTTTTCCAACACCACCTGATGGATGATACCTGCCCCGGGTTGCCAGAAACCGATACCGTAACGGGAAGAAACATCCCGAAGAAAATTATACACCTCCTCATTCGTTTTGGTTGCAGTGGCAATATCTTCTTTCGCTCCTTTATAAGCCTGAATCAGATGGTCGCAATGTACGGTCGAAGGAACAGCCACCTCATCACGTCCTGCATTCATAAACTGTAATAATGCCATCTGTGCTGTTGCATCCTGCATAGCCACACGGTCGGGCCGAAAGTTCACATAGTCTTCGCCGCGTTTATAGTCTTTCACATTCTTCTCATCGTACAAATGAGCATACAAGATTTTTTCCGCTAAAGTCAACGGACGTTGCAATATCGTCCGAATGCGTTCTATTTTCCCCTCATAAAGTGTATAAAACGCTTTAAGCATTGCTAAATCATATACCATAACCACTCTTTTTTTAAGAAATTCAATATTGTAAATATTACAAATTAATACAATAAACAAATCATAATAAGGAAAAGTTTAACAAAATAAAGCATTTCTTCCCCTAAAGGCTGAGATTTATTACCTTTGCAGGTATGAAAGAACAAGATACAAACAGTCCTATTATACATCTCCAGCGGCAACAGCTTCTGTTGCGTATGGAATACGAATACGAAAAAGAAGAATTCAAGCGACAAACAGAGAACATGGGCGTCGCCCGAAAAGTCAAGCGGGGAGTTTGCTGGTATCCTGCCTCACCGGGTCGAAGTTACTATAACTCGTTGAATCAATTAGTAATAGAAATTACACATACCGGGAACCTCGATATAGAACATAACTTTGAGTTCGGACGCCCCGTCTGTTTCTTCCGTCAATCTGCCGACGGTAAAATCACTTACTTCAATTTTACAGCCACCGTCAGTTATGCTGACGAAGCACGCATGGTAGTGATTATGCCCGGTGCCGGGGCTATTATGGATATACAATCCGCAGATAATCTCGGAGTCCAGCTTTATTTCGACGAAACTTCTTACCGCACGATGTTCGAGGCACTGGAAGATGTCCTGCGTGCAAAAGGCAACCGGCTTGCCGAATTGCGGGATATCCTGTTGGGTACGGTCAAAACCGGTTTCCGTGAGCTTTATCCGGTACGCTTCCCCTGGTTGAACTCCACTCAGGAGAGCGCCGTCAATAAAGTGCTATGCGCCCGCGATGTAGCCATTGTACACGGTCCTCCGGGAACAGGCAAAACCACCACGCTTGTAGAAGCCATCTACGAAACCCTGCACCGCGAACC
>ENA-UESC01002245-UESC01002245.1-human-gut-metagenome-genome-assembly--contig:-NODE-2245-length-12351-cov-5.253788_pt1 | contig 12351 bp, 13 predicted proteins | sample MGYA00242998_ERZ507999 | MGnify/ENA primary metagenome ERZ507999 (study PRJEB26167, sample SAMN06115465) | human gut metagenome | host: Homo sapiens | place: China:Hubei | collected 2016-04-27... | reverse complement strand
CTGCTTGCCGATGGGCGCGAGATCCGTATCTCACCGGACTACTACACCGCCACGGCGGAATACAGATCTCCGAACTGTATCGATGATTATAAGATCATCGTCACGGTCACGCTGACCCCAGCGGGCGAAAATTACTATACCCTGACGGACGGCAAAATCGAGGTTCCAGCGACGATCACGCCGTATGATGGCGAATGGGTTGGCGATATACAATACAAGGCATTCTCTGTAGGCAGCAACTCAAGTTTAGGCAGCCCTCACGTCGGTGATCCTGTTCTGCCATATCTTCAGCTCAGCGGAATGATGTATAATACCGAGATGGGAAGGCTTTATCCGCGCAAAATTACGTCCAAGGATGGTTTCCAATACTCGTTCTATCATCTGCGTCCGGGCGCGACGGAACCAGATCCCGAGCTGGATGAGCTTCTGACCGCGGATTCTGTTTTCACATATCCTGAAGAGGGCTATAATTTCTACGCCGTTGTGGAACCCAGCCTGAATTACACAGGGTGCATAACGAATAGTACTGCGTATTTCTTCGTCTACGACAAGTATAACGGGAATTCACACACGCACGACAATGAGAAAACCTATGATAAGTGGGCTGGCGGCAGCTTATACATCGCGTCCGGCGGAACAGCCACCCGTTATCTCTCCGGTGCGCAGCCCAACGTCAATGTTGAACTGGCGCTCAGTCAGAAAAAGACGCTCGACCTCTGCCTGTACAACAAGGCCGTACACGTCATCGGCTCCAGCCACGACCAGATCTATCTCGTCGGCGGTTCGACGCTGGTGCTTTCCGATTGCCGCAAAACCGGCAAGGTCATCGGCAGCGCGGTCGCAAGCGGCTCTGGCGGTGTCGCGCATGTGAAGAACGGCACGCTCTCGGTCTACGACGTCACGCTCACCGGCGGCATTGCAAAGAATGGCGGCGCGATCGTCGTCGACAAGGACGGTACGCTGAACATCCACAGCGGCGAGATCTCCGGCAACCATGTCACAAGCGGCAAGGGCGGCGCGATCTACGTCAAATCCGGCGGCGTCGTCAACATGTATGGCGGCACGATCAAAAACAACCGCGCCTATTCCGGCGACGGCGGCGCGATCTACGTCGAAGACGGCGGTACGCTGAACCTCTACGGCGGCACGATCACCGGCAACACGGCCTCCGGCCTCGGCGGCGGCATCTACGTCGAAGCGGGTGGCATGGTGAACGTCAAGGGCGTACCCATCGTCAAAGACAACACCGCGAATGGCAAGCCCAGCAACCTCTACATCTGTGCCAACAGCAGCAGTCCGCTGCTCACCATCGACGCCGAAGGGCTGACCACGGACGCGCAGATCGGCATCAGCACCGATGCTTCGTGCCCTGTACTCCTTGCGGGCGGCATGCAGACGGATTACAGCGCGTATTTCATCCCGGACGATGCGAACACCTTCGTGCTCTACAACAGCGACGCCAAGACGCTGACCCTGTGCGCAAAGCCCACGGCCACGCTCGAGGGCGACACGCTGACCATCACGACCGGAAGTGGTAATATGTCCAATACGTTTGTGCTGTTTGCGGCAGAGTATGACACGGACGGCAAGATGTTCGCTGTGCATAGCTGGAATGTTGCGCCGCAGAATGGCACATACACCTGCGGCGTGAAGAATCCCGGCGCGAAGATCAAATGCTTCCTGCTCCGCGCGACCAGCTATACCCCAGTCCTCACCCCCTTCTCCCCGCTCGCATAAACTCTCCATTTCCCACAGCAGCCCGGCGGATGGCATCCTCCATCCGCCGGGCATTTTCCCAGTCATCCTGCCTTGATGTGCCATTCACAGATTGTTTGGTTGACGAACCCATCAAGATCGGGTATGATATAGAAATTACAGAGGAGAGGGGCCGCACATGAGCGACGAGCAATGGATGCGCGAGGCGCTGGCGCTGGCGCGCGAAGCGGCAGCGGATGGCGAAGTACCCGTTGGGTGCGTGGTAACGCATGGTGAGCGCATCGTTGGGCGGGGCCGCAACAGGCGCGAGTGCGGGAAGTCTGCGCTGGCCCATGCGGAGCTGGAGGCCATCGCCGAGGCATGCAAAACCCTTGGCGGCTGGCGGCTTTGGCAGTGTGCGCTATATGTCACGCTGGAGCCGTGCCCGATGTGCGCCGGCGCCATTTTGAATGCGCATATTCCGCGCGTTATCTGGGGCGCAGCCGACCCGAAAACGGGCGCAGCCGGTTCTCTGGTCGATCTGCTGCACATGCCCGGCTGCTTCCAGCCGGAGGTCACGAGCGGCGTGCTCAGCGGCGAATGTGCCGCGCTGCTCACCGATTTTTTCCGCGCGCTGCGAAGATCGCGCGCGGAAGCGAAGAAAGGAATCATCGATGCGTTATAAAATCACCGCTGACAGCACCTGCGATCTCGGCAGGGATCTAATCGAACGATATGACATTGGCATCCTCCCGCTCTATGTGCAGCTGGGGGATAAAACCTACCGTGACGGCATTGACATCCAGCCGGACGACATCTACGCCCATGTGGCGGCGGGCGGCGGACTGGCCACGACGGCGGCAGTCAATCTGGCGGACTATGTCCGCACGTTCACCGAGCTGTCCGACCGGTATGACTTCGTCATCCACGTGAACATCTCGTCGGACTTCTCATGCAGCCATCAAAACGCGAAGCTGGCCGCGGCCGATCTGCCGAATGTCTACGTGGTCGATTCGCGCAACCTCTCCACCGGGCATGGCCACATCGTGCTCGAGGCCGCGCGCATGGCCGCCGAAGGCATGGGGCCGGAGGAGATTGTGCAGCAGCTCGAGGCGCTGACGGCCCGCGTCGACACGAGCTTCATTCTCGAGCAGCTTGAATACATGAAAAAAAGCGGACGCTGCTCCGCCGTGGCGCTGCTGGGTGCAAATCTGCTGAAGCTCCGGCCCTGCATCGAGGTCAAGGACGGCAAAATGGGCGTCGCAAAAAAATATCGCGGCACGTTTGCCAAGTGTCTCGAGGCGTACATCGCCGACCGGCTCGCCGGGCGGGATGACATCGAGCTTGGCCGGATCTTCATCACGCACTCCGGCGTGCCGGATGAGATCATCGCGCTTGCGAAGAGCTGCATCGCCAAATACCAGACCTTTGACGAGGTCTGCGTGACGCGCGCGGGCTGCACCGTGTCGAGCCACTGCGGCCCCGGCACGATCGGCATCCTGTTCATCCGGAAGTGACGCTATGAGAGAAATTCTGAAGCATGAGGCCCCGCTCCCCCTCTCCGAGGGGCAGATCGAGACCTTCTGCCGTTTTGGTGAGGCTTTGCTCGAACAGAACAAGGTCATGAACCTGACCGCCATCACCGAGCCGGGCGCCGTCGCGCGGCTGCACTTTGTGGACTGCATGGCACTGCTCCCGCTGGCAGATCTCCGAAGCAGGACGGTCATCGACGTCGGCTGCGGCGCGGGCTTTCCCGGCGTGCCGCTGAAGATCGCGGAGCCGTCCATCCGCCTGACGCTGCTCGACTCGCTCGGCAAGCGGATGCGCTGGCTGGAGACCGTTCTGCCGGAGCTTGGTGTGGACGCCGAGGTCGTCACCGGGCGCGCGGAGGAATATGTTGCCGGATGCCGCGAGCAATACGACGCGGCTGTCTCCCGCGCGGTTGCGCGGCTGAATGTACTGGCGGAGCTGTGTCTGCCATATGTGAAGGTGGGCGGACAGTTTCTCGCGATGAAGGGCGCGATGGCACAGGAGGAGGCCGACGAGGCCGCGTCCGCCATCCGCAGGCTCGGCGGGCAGATCGAGCGCATCGCAGAATACCCGATCGGCGACGCTATACACCGCGTCGTCATCGTCCGCAAAATTGCGCCCACGCCGAAGTCCTATCCCCGCCCCTTTGCCAAAATCAAAAAAGCACCACTTTGATCCCGCAGGGCCGCTCCGGAACGGAGCGGCCTGTTTTGTTGTGTCCATTTTTCGGTGCATTTTTTGTGGAAATCCGGAGCGTTTTTTGAAAAATATACGCAGTTTGTGCAGATCGTGCATAATTCCTGTTTTTGCGCAAAAAACTTGTACAGGGTCTTTACTTGACTGCACAAAGTGTCGTTTTTATACTATTTTGGGCAGGTTGCCTGTCCCAGAAGGAACGAAGGAGAAACAAACCAAATGGACTACGCAAAGGAGTCCCTCCGGCTTCATACGCAGTGGAAGGGCAAAATCGAAATTCAGGCGCGGGTGCCGGTCGAGACGAAGGACGACCTGTCGCTCGCTTACACGCCGGGCGTGGCGCAGCCGTGCCTCGAGATTCAAAAAGACATTGAAAAAAGCTATGAGCTGACGCGGCGCTGGAATTTATGCGCCGTCATTACCGACGGCAGCGCGGTGCTCGGCCTCGGCGACATCGGCCCGGAGGCCGGTATGCCGGTCATGGAGGGCAAATGTGTGCTCTTCAAGGCGTTCGGCGATGTCGACGCGTTTCCGCTCTGCGTGAAAACGCACGATGTGGACGAGTTTGTGAACGCCGTCGCGCTGATCTCCGGCAGCTTCGGCGGCATCAATCTGGAGGACATTTCCGCCCCGAGATGCTTCGAAATTGAGCGGAAACTCAAAGATAAGTGCGACATTCCGATCTTCCATGACGATCAGCACGGCACGGCCGTCATCACGCTGGCCGGTCTGACGAACGCGCTGAAGGTCGTCGGCAAGAAGAAAGAGGATGTTAAGGTCGTCACCTCCGGCGCGGGCGCTGCGGCCATCGCGATCGTGAAGCTGCTGCTGTCGGCAGGCTTCCGGAACATCACAATGTGCGACCGCAAGGGCGCCATCTACAAGGGCCGCGAGGGTCTGAACTGGATCAAGGAAGAGATGGCCGAGGTCACGAATCTGGAGCATAAAACCGGATCTCTTGCCGAGATGCTCGTGGGTGCCGACGTGTTCATCGGCGTGAGCGCCCCCGGCACGGTCACGACCGAGATGGTCAAGGCCATGAACCGCGACGCAATTGTGTTTGCGTGCGCGAACCCGACGCCCGAGATCTTCCCGGACGACGCGAAGGCCGGCGGCGCGAAGGTCGTCTCGACGGGCCGGAGCGACTATCCGAACCAGATCAACAATGTGCTCGCCTTCCCCGGCATCTTCCGCGGCGCGTTCGACGTCCGCGCGCGCGACATCAATGAGGAAATGAAGATGGCCGCGGCCCACGCGCTGGCAGAACTCATTTCCGATGACGAGCTGAGCGCCGACTATATCATCCCCAAGGCATTCGACCACCGCGTCGGCCCCGCCGTCGCAAAGGCCGTCGCCGAAGCGGCAAGAAAATCGGGCGTTGCTCGGATTTAGGCATAAAACTTCATGCACGAACGCTGCATCACGAAAATGCGCAAATGTCAGTGCATGAAGTTTTTGTGCATCATTTCCGGTTGCCCCGCAGGGGCGAGGAAATGGCACATTTCTGATTTTGCTATGCTTTTGCATAGCAAAACAGGGTATCTTCCACCGGAAGATACCCTGTTTGTTTATTTTGCGGTCTGTCCGTGGATGGGATCCTTTGTGACCGGCGAGGCAGACGGGTCGTTCACATCGTACCACGTATTGCGGCCATACATCAGCACCGGTGTGTTATCGTCCAAGTTATAGAACAGATACTTCATCGCGGCGTCCGGCGTATTGATGCAGCCGTGCGAGCCGTCATTGACGTAATACTCCCCGCCGAAGACCGAGCGCCACGAGGCGTCGTGGAAGCCGATGACGTCATAGATGATGCTGATCCAGTAGTTGACGAACACACGGAAATCCGGACCGACAAGGACGCAGTTGGTCTGCTTGTTATGCGAATAGTAAAGTCCGACCGGCGTCTGATGGCCGTCGAGCTTACCGGTGACGACGTTCGAATTGAGCACCATCTGGCCATGCTTGAAGAACGTCAGCTGCTGGTTGTCAAAATCGACCTCGACATAGGTATCGCCGATGGAGAACAGCTTGCCGTTCCGGTAGCAGTTCAGCGGCGCGTCGATCTCGCCGGACTGCCGGAGCAGCAGCTGATGGAGCAGCTCCTTGACGGCGGCATCCGTGTCCAGCTTATAATCGCAGGTCAAAAAGTCGATCTCCGTCCAGCCTTTGACGTAGGACTCGAACAGGAACGGCCCGTTTTTCACGCCATAGGTCTCGCTCCAGCCCTCGGCCAGCGTGCGCAGCGACGCCGTCGAAATCAGGACACGGCCCGTGCCGTCGTTCTCAGCCAGCGCGGTGAGCGCCTCCTTGTCGAGCGTGATCGTGTCGCCCGCGAGCGTGGGCGAGTTGCTGGCGATGTTGACCGTGATGGTCAGCTCCTGCAAGGCGGACTGCCACTTGGAGGACGCGATCAGCAGGCCGTCCTTTGAGAGGGACACGCCGTCGTTTTGATACTGATTTTGCAGCTTTCGCGCTGCGTCGGCGTCGAGGGCCTTCGCGTTCACGAGGCTCTGGAGAAGCGTCGTGCCGCCCTCTTTGCACTTGCAGAACAGCGCGAACCACGTCATCAGCGCGAGATCGCCGCGCGTAAAGGTTCCGGAAAACAGGCCGTCGGTATACACGCCGCAGTCTGCCGCAAAGGCCAGCGCGTCCGCGTATGTAAAGTCCTCGCCGTCTGCATAGCCGAGGGCACGGAGCAGGAACACCGCATAGTTCTGTGCGGAGCAGGAGCGTGTGGAGCCAAAGGTATTCTCGCCGACGCCGCGCGTCAGGCTGTTGGCGTAGAGCCAGGCGATATACGGCTCGGCCCAGCCGGAGACGTCGGTAAATGGATGGCTGATCTCGCCGTTTTCAAAAGCGGTCTGTGCCGCCTCCTCCGCGCCGTAGAGACGGACGAGCATGGCAGCGGCTTCGAGGCGCGTCGGCGCGCGGTCGAGCGCAAAGCCATTGCCAGTTCCGCGGAAAACACCAATCGTGGACAGGGCATCGGCGGCGAGCTGTTCGGGTGTAGCCGGGACGGCCTTGGTGGTATCTGCATCGTCGGCGGCAAGCGCGGCAGGCGTCAGCGCGGAGACGAGCAGGAGCAGGACGAGCAGGAGCGAAATGCGTTTTTTCATATCCAAAGTTCTCTTTCTGGTAGTCCGGAAAACCGGCCTTCCTATTATAGAATGGAACGGGCCGGATTGCAAACTCTTTTTGGGCGGAAGATCGCGGTTGAATTTTTTTCGCGCTTCGTATAAAATATTCTATGAAATCATCAAACCCACAAAGGAGACACCATGAACGAAGCATTGCGTGCATATTTCCCGGTCGCTGACATGATCGCGGCAACCTTCGGCCCGTGCTGCGAGGCCGCGATCCACGATTTTTCACAGCCGGAGACGTCCGTCGTCCATGTGGCCGGGCAGGTCACGGGGCAGAAGGTCGGGCAGTCGTTTGACCATCTCATCAAAAACGTGCTGCTGAGCAAGGATTTTCAGAACGATCAATCGAACAACTACGTCTTTCAGACGCCCGACGGGAGGACGATCAAATCGTCCTCGGTGCTGCTCCGCGACGGCGGGCATGTGATCGGGATGCTGTGTATCAACTATGATCTGACCATCGGGCAGAGCTTTTACCAGCAGATGGCCACGTTTTACGGCGGAACGCAGGAGGACGCGGCCAACGGCGAAGTGGATGCGGCGGACGACGTGACGAGCATCATCGACGGACTGATCGACAGCATCTTACGCGGGACGGACGCCGGACAGATGAACCGGAAGAAGTGCGTCGAGCTGGTGCGGTTCATGGACGAGAAGGGCATCTTCCTCGTGAAGGGCGCGATCGACAAGGTCGCGGCGCGGCTCGGCGTTTCGAAGGTGACGATCTACAGCTACCTCGACGAGGCCAAGGGCCGGAGATAAGCGGGGCTATGTCTGAAAAATGGACACAGTCCGGCACAAAACGACGCTATCGCTTCGTCTGAATTTTCACTATAATTGGAATATCTGGAACAAGAGGGGACTGGAACATGGCAGAAATTGCATTCGAACTGCGGCCATTTTTGAATGAACAGGGACAGCTGATATCGCTTCCGGCGAAGAATAAGAAAAAGCTGCTGGCGATCTGGTATCTGGCGGAGCGGATTCCGGCGCGGCGGACGTTTACGGAGGCGGAGATCAACGACGCGATTGACGACCAGACGACGTTCCGCGACCACGCGACGCTGCGCCGCGAGCTTTACAACCACCATCTGCTGGATCGCACGAACGACGGAAAGACCTATTGGAAGGAAGAGACGGAACTGACGCTGCCGGAATTTCTGGCGAAATACTGCTGAGGAGACGGAAATGGACGCTGAATTTGTGACGCTGACGCCGGAAAATCTTGCGCAGGAGACGCTCTGCTGCATCGTGCGGACGCGGACAAAGCATCCCGGCGTAGAGGCGAAGCGCGCATGGCTGGCGGAGCGGCTGCCGGAGGGACATGTATTCTGCAAGCTGCGCGGAAATGGCTGCGCCTTCGTGGAATATGCCCCGCTGGAGACCGCGTGGGTCCCGGTGCTGGGCGAGAATTACCTCTATCTCTACTGCCTCTGGGTGCAGGGCGCGCCGAAGGGGCAGGGCTATGGCCGGGCGCTGATGGAGCGCTGCATTGCAGACGCACGGGCCAAAGGCCGTGCGGGCGTCTGTATGCTGGGCGCGAAGAAGCAGAAGGCATGGCTCTCTGACCAGCGCTTCGCACGGAAATTCGGCTTTGAGACGGTCGATACGGCGGGTGAATATGAGCTGCTGGCGCTGCGTTTTGACGGTGCGGAGCCGCCGCGGTTTGCGCCCGGTGCCAAACGGCAGACGATCAGCGAGGACGGGCTGGTGGTCTATTTCAGCAACCAGTGCCCGTTCATCCCGCAGCGCGTGGAAAAGCTGCGGGCCTGCTGCGCAGAGCGCGGCATCCCGGCGGACTTCCGTCACGTGGATTCGCTGGAGGCGGCAAAGGCGCTGCCGTGCGTGTTCAACAACTGGGCCGTGTTCTGGAACGGGCGCCTCGCGACCGTCAACCAGATCGACGGCGCGGGACTGGAAAAGATCATTGGGCGAGCATGATTGACCAACGGCCGCCCAAAGGCCCCCTCTTCGCGGAGGGGGCTGGCCGCGCAAAGCGCGGTCTGGGGGCCGATGAGGGCATCGGCCCCTACAAACACGAGCGAAGTGCGGCGGAAGACCGTGGGGCGACAATCCCTCAGTCGCCTACGGCGACAGCTCCCTTTACACAAGGGAGCCTTTAGCTGCGGCGGGCGATACAATATTTGTGACAGGAGGGTGATGGGATGCTGCGGATGGAGATCGCGCTGTTTCTGGTGCTGTGCGCGGTGCTGCTGTTCGGGAACTGGCGGAGCCTCGACCGGAAGAAGCGTTTCGTGATCGGCGCGGCGCTCGTCATCGAGTTTACGGTCTGCGCCTTACAGGGGCTGCACCACACATGGCTCATCAGCGGCATGGGCCTGACGCTGATGACGCTGGCGCTCTATCTGACGCTGGAAAACCCGGACATCCTGCGCGGCGAGCTGACGGAGCAGAAGCTCTCGATGCTCTATCTCAAAAGTCAGGTCAACCCGCACTTCCTCTATAATACACTCGACGCCATCCGCATCCAGGCCCAGCTGGACGGCGACAAGCCCGTGGCCGATCTGCTGATGCGGCTGGTCGATTTCTTCCGGCTGAGCGTCAAGGTCGACCGGCCGATGGTCACACTGGACGACGAGTTAGAACTGCTGGAGGCGTATTTGGAGCTGATGTGTGTCCGCTATCCGGAGCTGCAATGCGACTATGACGTCGACCCGGAGCTGGGCGGCGCACAGGTGCCGAATTTCATCCTGCAGCCCATCGTGGAAAACAGTCTGCTGCACGGGCTGAAGAACAAGGGCTACCGCGGGCGCGTCGCCATTGCGGCGCGGAAGCTGGACGGCGGGGCGATGGAGGTCACGGTCTGCGACAGCGGGAGCGGCTTCGCCCCCGGCAAGCGCGCGGAGATCGACGCGATGCTCGCGAACTATGCCCATCAGGCCCCGAAGCTCACCGGCAACAGCATCGGCATTCTGAATGTGCAAAAGCGAGAGCGGCGTGATGTTTATTCTGATGTCGCTGCTCTGCCGCCACGGCGCAGAGCTGTCCGGAACGGAGCGCGCGTAATTTCAGGAAGCGCCATATCGACAGGCAGCCGGCCGAATGGGCGGCTGCTGTTTATTTTTTTGGTTTCGTTGGAAAAACAACGAATGTTCTCCCCTGTTTTGGGTATACTTGAGGCAGAAAGGGGGCGATCACTATGACCGGGATCAAAAATCTCGACAAATCCACGGTGCTGCACCTCAAGGAGCAGATCGCTTATCAGCCCGGACAGGTCGTCAGCCGGACGCTGGCGCAGAACGAGGCGCTGAGCGTGACGCTGTTCTCCTTTGACAAGGGTGAGGAGATCAGCACGCACGAATCCGGCGGCGATGCCTTTGTCACCTGCCTCGACGGCGTGGGCCGCATCACGATTGACGGCGTGAATTACGAGCTGCGCGAGGGCGACAGCATCGTCATGCCCGCCCGCCATCCGCACGCGGTCTTTGGGCAGGAGCAGTTCAAGATGCTCCTCGTCGTGGTCTTCTGAAAAACACTTCCTTTGGCCATTCAAAAGTCGAAGCGTCATTGCGAACCAGTGACCGATGTCACTGGTTCGCAATGACGCTTCTATTTCAGATTTATGGCCGCTGCGGCGGGACGGGCCAACACGAGCATCGGCCCTACAACGTATCGGCGAGAGATTTTCCGGCAAGACAAGGTGAAACGGCGAAGGCGTACGGTCTGTACGTCGAGCCGGTTCTAACGCCGTATTGCCGGAAAAGATCCGCCGATTTACTGTCCGGTGGCCTGATCGATCAGGGTCACTTCTACATCGCGATAGCTCCCGCCGTTATAGAGCGTGAGCGTGATGCTGTCCCCGGCGGTAAACTGGTTCTTGACGCGGTTCAGCTCGTCGATTGAGGTCACGCGCGTGCCGTTAACGGCGGTAATGATATCTCCGGCGGCGACGCCCTTGGCCTGCGCGTCCGACCCGTCGTAGACCGCGTTGATATAGACGCCCTCGGGCAGATTATAGTAGATGCGGAACGCAAGCGGCAGCGTGTCATAGCTGATGCCGATGGCGGGCCGACCGGCGACGTAGCCGTTTTCCATCAGCTCTTCCAGAATCGGCTTGGCCACGGCCATTGGGATGGCGAAACCAAGCCCCTCTGCCGTTGTGGAATAATAGCTGCGGAGCTTCATCGTGTTGATGCCGATGACCTGCCCGTAGCAGTTGATCAGCGGGCCGCCGGAGTTGCCGTTGTTGAGCGCGGCATCCGTCTGGATCAGCGTCATCGTCCGGTCGTTGACCTCAAGGTCGCGGTTGATCGCGGAGACGATGCCGCTCGTCATCGTGCCGCGCAGCTGCGCGCCGAGCGGATCGCCGATGGCGACGACGCGGTCGCCCACGGCCAGTTTGCCCGAATCGCCGAACTCCGCGGGCTGCAAGTCCGTCGCGTCCACCTTCAGCACGGCAAGGTCGCTCGCCTCGTCGCTGCCGATGATTGACGCCTGGAACTGCCGGTCGTCGCTTGTCTGGACGGCGATGACCTGTGCGTTTTCGATGACGTGGTGGTTCGTGATCAGATAGCCGTCCGCCGAGAGGACGATGCCCGTCCCGCTGGACTTGCCGGACTGCGCCGAGGCCGTGATGGAGACGACGCTGCCGATACATTTTTTATAAATTTCCTGCAAACTCAGCGTGCCGTCCGCTTCATCCTCGCTTGCAGGTGTCGCCGGAGCGGCCGGCGACGATTCGATCTCCACGCTGGGCGGATTCTCCGCCGGCTGCGCGGCGAGCGCGCTGCTGGTATCAGCCTCCGGCGTTTCGGCCTGCGCAGGCGTCTCACTCTGCGAGACGGTGTGCGTCTCAGCTGGCTGCGCCTGCCGCGTGCCAAAATAGAGCAGCAACCCGTTTCCCGTCCGCTGCACGTGGACGTCCGCGAAGAACGTTACATAGACCACGCCGCACGTCAGGATTACCAGCAGCAGGATCGCCACAAACGTCCCAAGCCAGTTGGATCGTCTCCGGCTGCGGCCCCGGCCCATCGGCGTCGGCTGCGGCCTCGGCCGGTCGTTTGGTTCGTTTTCATAAAATACATTGCGGTCATCAATGCTCATGAAGTCATCCTCTTTGCTGCAAAAATCAAAATTGGAAACGTTTCATTTCGTAGAAACGATTTTATCTCAATAGGCATCGTAGGGGCGGGCATTGCCTGCCCGAGGCTTTTGCGCCCTCATTCTTTTCTTTCTCTTTTTGAGAAAGAAAAGAACCGCCGCGCCCGGTGAAGAAAAGAAAGAGAACCTCCGAAACCGGAAGTGGACCCGTATCCCCAAACTG
>ENA-UESC01002244-UESC01002244.1-human-gut-metagenome-genome-assembly--contig:-NODE-2244-length-12357-cov-4.881840_pt1 | contig 12357 bp, 7 predicted proteins | sample MGYA00242998_ERZ507999 | MGnify/ENA primary metagenome ERZ507999 (study PRJEB26167, sample SAMN06115465) | human gut metagenome | host: Homo sapiens | place: China:Hubei | collected 2016-04-27 | study... | reverse complement strand
AAAGATAATTATTCGCAGTTCTATCTCAGGCGGTGGTAAATCTCTTTCAAGTATGGCTGATGCTGTAAATATAGCTTGTGATAAGATTTATGACTGGCAAAAGAAAGAGTGGGATATAAAAGACCAGTATATGTTCGGTAAATCCATTTTGGTAGCACCGATAGTTAATGCGCAATATACTCAGGAGAAGCTGGTAAAACTAAAAGAAAATGATGGTTGGGATAAGAATAACGTTCAGAAGTTTGAGAATAAAGCTCCGGTAGACTTTATGCAGGCTAAGTCTGCAAAGGTATATTTACCGGCGGGTGCTACTTGGTATGATTTCTGGACGAATGAGAAGTATGACGGTGGACAAGAAATAGAAAAGGAAACGACTATTGATGTCATTCCTTTGTATGTCAAAGCTGGTAGTATTATTCCAATGGGACCTAAAGTGCAGTATGCAACGGAGAAACCGTGGGATAATCTTGAATTGAGAGTATATGCCGGTGCCAATGGTTCCTTTGTTCTTTATGAGGATGAATTTGATAATTATAATTATGAGCAGGGAGCATATACAGAGATTCCTGTCGTATGGAATGATGCATCACGCCAGTTGATCATAGGGGCTCGAAAAGGTGCATACAAGGGAATGTTAAATAATAGAAAGTTCACAATCGTACTTCAAGACGGAACTCGGAAAGTTGTTGACTACAAAGGGAAAAGAGTTAGTGTGAAATTCTAGTGTTATTTGGAAATATAGATTTTAAAGACTAAGAGTATCATGAAAAAGATGATGTTAGCATGGCTGACTGTTGCTTCATTACTGATGGGGTGTTCCGGTTCGGAAACATCGGTGAAGGGGACGTATCGTAATCCTGTAATTTATGCTGATGTACCGGATATGTCTGTTACGCGTGCAGGAGAGTACTATTATATGATAAGTACCACTATGCATTTAATGCCGGGCGCGCCTATCATGCGTTCGCCGGACATGAAACATTGGGAAACTATCAGCTACGTATTTCCCCGCATTGACGATGGTCCCCGTTATGATCTGCTCGAAGGCACTGCTTACGGGCAAGGACAATGGGCATCATCTATCCGCTATCATGACGGTAAATTCTATGTCTGGTTTACAGCCAATGGCGCGCCCGGACGTGGGTTTGTCTATACTGCGACAGATCCGGTCGGTCCCTGGAAACTTCTTTCGCGTCCTCCGCATTTCCATGACGGTTCGCTTCTGTTTGATGATGACGGGCGGGTGTATCTCTTTCACAGTACGGGACAGCTTACGGAGTTGAAACCCGATTTGACCGATGTGCTTCCCGGTGGCATCAATCAGCAAATATTTGAACGGGATGCTGACGAACAAGGGCTGTTGGAAGGTAGTTCCGTCATCAAGTATAATGGGAAATATTACTTGCTGATGATTTCTATGGATTGGAGTATTCCCGGCCGTCTGCGTCGTGAAGTATGCTATCGTGCCGATAAGATTACCGGACCTTACGAAAAACGTGTCATTCTTGAAACAGAGTTCGATGGGCATGGCGGTGTTGGTCAGGGATGCATCGTAGATGGGAAAAACGGTGAATGGTATGGACTGATTTTTCAGGATCGTGGTGGCGTAGGGCGTGTGCCGTGCCTCATGCCTTGTACATGGACGGAAGATGGTTGGCCTATGCTGGGAGACAAGGATGGGCACATTCCGAATGATACCACTTTATCGTATATGTCAATGGATGGTATCTGCGGTTCGGATGATTTTTCCGCTTCCGGGCTTTCCCTCTATTGGCAGTGGAATCATAACCCCGTCGATCAGGCATGGAGTCTTACCGACCGTCCTGGATTTCTGCGTTTGAAAACCTCCCGTGTGGTAGATAACCTGTTTGTTGCTCCCAATACGTTGACTCAACGTATGGTAGGACCGAAATGCATGGGCACTGTCAGTCTCTCTCTGGGGGGGATGAAAGATGGTGACCGTGCAGGATTATCGGCTTTTAATGGTGACAGCGGTGTGCTTACGATTGAAAAGAACGGAAATAAACTGTCTCTTGTGATGAGTGAACAGAAAAGTGTGTTTGAGAAAACGAAGCGTGCCATTAGCCGTGTGGATATGACCGAACAAGCCCGTATACCTCTTAACAAAGAGCTTGTCTATTTGCGTGTGGAAGGTGACTTTACTAATGGACGGGATGAGGCTCGTTTTTCTTATAGTCTTGATGGGAAAACATGGATACCTGTCGGTCTGCCTATTAAGATGAAATTTGACTACACCCGTATGTTCATGGGGAGTAAGTTTGCCATATTTAACTATGCTACACGTTCGGTGGGCGGTTATGTGGATGTGGACTCTTTTGATTATTCGTTCTGTGATGCGTCAATGTAACACACAAATATGTATTTGTAACCAATGAAACATTGTTTTATTGGAAAATAGGCTATTTTTGTTTCCAAATTAATCATAACTAATAAGTATAATAGTATGAAAAGAGGTTGGATACCGATTATGGGTGTTTGTTTGGTGTTATCGTTTTCGGCATGTAAGCAATTGCTGCCTTACCAGGACACTTCTTTAACGGCGGAACAACGGGCGGAGGATTTGTTGCCCCGGTTGACTTTGGAAGAAAAAGTATCATTAATGCAAAATGCGTCACCTGCTATCCCTCGACTGGGAATTAAAGAATATGAGTGGTGGAATGAGGCGTTGCACGGTGTGGGACGTGCCGGATTGGCTACTGTTTTTCCCCAGTCTATCGGTATGGGAGCTTCTTTTAATGATTCATTATTATATGAAGTGTTCAATGCCACTTCCGATGAGGCTCGCGTAAAATCGCGTATTTTCGGTGAAAGCGGCGTGCTGAAACGCTATCAGGGATTAACATTCTGGACACCGAATGTCAATATATTCCGTGACCCTCGTTGGGGACGCGGTCAGGAAACATACGGTGAAGACCCTTATCTGACAGGACAAATGGGAATGGCTGTAGTCCGTGGCTTGCAAGGACCGGAAGATGCCAGGTATGATAAGCTGCACGCATGTGCCAAGCACTTTGCAGTTCATTCAGGACCGGAGTGGAACCGGCATAGTTTTGATGCGGAGAATATAGATCCCCGGGATTTATGGGAAACCTATCTGCCAGCTTTTAAAGATTTGGTACAGAAAGCGCATGTAAAGGAAGTGATGTGTGCCTACAATCGTTTTGAGGGAGAGCCTTGTTGTGGCAGCAATCGCCTGTTGATGCAAATATTGCGGGATGAATGGGGATACAAAGGCATTGTAGTCTCTGACTGTGGAGCGATCTCCGATTTCTATAGACCGGGAACGCATGGGACTCACCCGGACAAGGAACACGCTTCGGCCGCTGCCGTGCGGGCGGGTACAGACCTTGAATGTGGAAGTGAATATGCTTCACTGGCGGATGCTGTAAAAGCCGGTTTGATTGACGAAAAAGAAATAGATATTTCATTGAAACGTTTGTTGACAGCACGTTTTGAACTGGGAGAAATGGACGAACAACCGGCTTGGTCGGAAATTCCAACCTCTGTGTTGAATAGTAAGGAACATCAGGCATTGGCTTTGTGTATGGCCCGTGAATCATTGGTGCTCTTGCAGAATAAAAACAACATCCTGCCTCTGAATACCAATCTGAAAGTAGCCGTTATGGGACCTAATGCCAATGACTCCGTGATGCAGTGGGGAAATTATAACGGCATTCCGGCACATACGGTTACCTTATTGGAAGCTGTCCGTGCCAAACTACCGGAAGGACAAATCATATACGAACCGGGTTGTGACCGTGTGGATGGAAAGACACTCCAAAGCCTGTTTGATGAATGTAGCATAAATGGTAAACCCGGTTTCTTGGCAGAATATTGGAATAATCGTGATCGTGAAGGGGAAATGGTTGCTACCGATCAGATTTCCACTCCGTTCCATTTTGCGACAACAGGGGCTACTACATTTGCGCCCGGTGTGGAAATTACTAATTTCTCGGCTCGTTATGAATCTGTCTTTCGTCCTTCGCAGTCCGGTGATGTTGCTTTCCGTTTCCAACTGGATGGTGAAGTGACTCTTATTATAAATGGTGAGCAAGTGGCTCGGAAAATATATGTTAAGAATCCGACGAACCTCTATACGTTACAGGCGAAGGCTGGAAAAGAGTATCATATCGAGATTTTATTCAAACAACGGAATGAAAGGGCTACACTTGATTTTGATTTGGGCAAAGAGGTCGGGATCGACTTGAACCTCGCAGTGAAGAGAGTAATGGATGCTGATGTGATTCTTTTTGCTGGTGGAATTTCTCCAAGTCTGGAAGGTGAGGAAATGCCGGTAGAAGTTCCCGGATTTAAGGGTGGTGACCGTACGGATATTGAACTTCCGGACGTTCAACGTGATTTGTTGAAAGCTTTGAAGAAGGCTGGTAAAAAGGTTGTCTTTATCAATTATTCCGGTTCAGCTATCGGACTAGTGCCCGAAACGACTACTTGTGAAGCGATTCTGCAGGCATGGTATCCGGGACAGGCGGGTGGTACAGCTATCGTTGATGCTCTTTGGGGAGAGTATAATCCCGGTGGACGCCTGCCGGTCACTTTCTATAAGGATGTGAATCAATTGCCGGACTTTGAAGACTATTCCATGAAGGGGCGTACCTATCGATATATGCAACAGCAACCACTTTTCCCATTCGGTCATGGGTTGAGTTATACTGACTTTGCTTATGGAGAAGCTAAATTGAGCAAGAATACAATCGCCAAAGGTGAAAATGTAGTATTGACTATTCCGGTAAGCAATGTCGGGCAACGTGATGGAGAAGAGGTGGTTCAGGTTTATTTGAGACGTCCGGGTGATAAGGAAGGTCCCCGTTATACCTTGCGTGCTTTCAAACGCGTTCATATTCCGGCAGGGAAAACTGAATCAGTAGCTATTCCTCTTACCGGTGAGAACTTTGAATGGTTTGATGTAGAGTCGAATACGATGCGTCCGTTGGAAGGTACTTATGAATTACTGTATGGAGGAACTTCTGATAGAAATAAGTTGAAAACGATTGTAATGAACGTACAGTAATACCGCTTTGGAATTTTGTTTATTTTTACAGATAGACAATCCGGATTTATTTATTGAATGAATAAAGAAAGAACGACCTTGTTCCTTTAAAAGGAACGGGTCGTTTCTTTTAAACCAAGCCCCCGTTTCTTTTAAACCAACGGGGCTTTCCTTTAAAGGAAAATGAATATTTGCTAATGCCTGATATTCAGTATTTTATGTGATGGGAAATAAAAGTGCTGAAATAATAGGTAATGTAGTTATTTATCTTACCATTTTTCTGTTTTGGGGCTTTTTGTTACATCAGAAAAGAATCATGTTACATGTCTGTGATAAATGTAACCTGTATATAGATGCCTGTATCATGATTGTACATATATGATAAAACCGAATCGATACATTTGCAAACACTACTATGGAACAGGAAATTATAGAAAATAAAAAGTGATAATATGAGAACATTAAAATTGATTTTGTCGAGCTGGCAATCTGTGGGTCTTGTCGTATTTATTGTGCTGTTTTTTAATATGGAGGTGAGTGGCAAGGGTAAAATAACAAAAAATGCTCCTGTCTTTACGCAATTTATTTATCAGGGGGAGGATGCTATTTATCAAAACAATCCTTTAAAGCCGGGTGAGTTCTATAATCCTATTTTGCAGGGTTGCTATCCCGATCCGAGTATAACGCGGAAAGGTAATGATTATTATTTGGTGTGCTCATCTTTTGCTATGTTTCCCGGGGTGCCTATTTTCCATTCTAATGATTTGGTCAACTGGAAACAAATCGGTCATGTGCTGGACAGAACGTCACAATTAAAGGTTGAAGATTGTGGTATTAGTGCTGGTGTATATGCTCCTGCTATAAGATATAATCCCAATAATGATACGTTTTATATGATAACCACTCAATTTTCCGGCGGCTTTGGAAATATGGTGGTAAAGACAAAGAATCCGGAGAATGGCTGGAGTGATCCGATCAAACTTCAATTTGAAGGCATTGATCCTTCTCTTTTCTTTGATGATAATGGCAAGGCATACGTGGTACATAATGATGCTCCTGCTAAAGCAAACGAGCGTTACTCGGGACACCGTGTCATAAAAATATGGGATTATGATGTGGAGAATGATAAAGTGGTTCCGGGAACGGACCGGATCATCGTAAACGGTGGCGTCAATATAGAAGAAAAACCGATATGGATTGAAGCTCCTCATATCTATAAGAAAGATGGACGTTATTACTTAATGTGTGCGGAAGGAGGAACCGGAGGCTGGCATAGCGAAGTCATTTTTGTAAGTGATCATCCGAAAGGACCTTATCTTCCGGCAAATAATAATCCTATTTTAACTCAACGTTATTTTCCTGCAAACCGGGCGGATAAAGTAGACTGGGCTGGTCATGCAGACTTAGTGGAGGGACCCGACGGAAAATATTATGGTGTATTTTTAGGAATACGCCCCAATGAGAAGAACAGAGTGAATACCGGACGCGAAACTTTTATTCTTCCGGTGGACTGGAGCGGAACATTTCCTGTTTTCGAAAATGGGCTTATCCCTATGAAACCTACATTGAAGATGCCTTCGGGAGTTGAGAACCAAACAGGGAAAAACGGTTATTTGCCTAGTGGCAACTTTGTCTTTAAGGATGATTTCTCCGATAAGACATTAGACCTTAGATGGATCGGTCTTAGAGGTCCTCGTGAAGATTTCGTTGATATGACCGATAAAGGGTTGCGGATCATCCCTTTTACCTCAAATATCAATGAAGTGAAACCTACTTCTACCTTGTTCTACCGTCAGCAGCATAATCAATTTACAGCGGCAGCAACCATGGAGTACAAACCGAAAAATGAGAAAGATTTTGCCGGTATAACATGTTATCAGAATGAAAGATATCACTATGTTTTCGGTATCACTAAAAAGGGGAAAGACTATTACCTGATGCTGCAAAGAACCGAAAAAGGACAAGCGAGTGTCCTGGGTGAGGTGAAGATAGAAACAGAGAAACCTGTGACACTGCAAGTAACAGCCAATGGAGATGATTATCGTTTTAATTATTCGATTGATGGCAAGGGTTTCCTAAATTTAGGAGGAACCGTTTCCGGCGATATTCTTTCTACTAATGAGGCTGGTGGCTTTACAGGAGCAATGATTGGACTGTATGCAACATCTGTTGGTTATTAATTAGAAACCTTATCATTCTATAATTATGAAAATACATCATCTATTTTGGGGTATATGTTTATGCTTCAGCACAAATATTTTATTCGCACAGAACTATCAGAAAACATCGTCCGGCATCAAAACCACTGTAAATGCAGTGGATATAGAAGTACAATTCTTTGCGCCTGCTGTGGCGAGAGTAATAAAATCGCTGGAAGGTGTTGCCTATGAAAAACAGAGTCTTTCTGTAATTGCCAAACCCGAAAAGGTAAGTTTCAAGGCTGATATACAAGATAATAAGATTGTATTGAACACCAGCGAACTAAGTGTCAGTGTGGACACCGGGACGGGAATTGTTTCTTATTTCTCAAAGGATGGCAAGTCGTTATTGGCAGAGAAATCCGGTATGCAGTTTATCAATTTCGATGATGCCGGGACAAAAACTTATCAGGTTTATCAACCTTTTATATTAGATAAGGAGGAAGCCATTTATGGTTTGGGACAATTGCAAAATGGAAAGATGATTCAGCGGAACATGACTAAAAATCTGATACAGGGAAATGTTGAAGATGTGTCACCTTTCTTCCAGTCTACTAAAGGATATGGTGTGTTTTGGGATAACTATTCGCCGACTCTTTTTACGGACAACGAAGTTGAAACATCTTTCCGTTCTGAAGTAGGTGACTGTGTGGATTATTACTTCATGTATGGGAAAAATGCCGACGGTGTTATAGCACAGGTACGCAGCTTGACCGGGCAAGCACCGATGTTTCCATTATGGACTTATGGTTACTGGCAAAGTAAAGAAAGATATAAGAGCCAGGAGGAAGTGGTAGATGTTGTTCGCAAGTATCGTGAGTTGGGGGTTCCTTTGGACGGTATTATTCAGGACTGGCAATATTGGGGGCATAACTATTTGTGGAATGCGATGGATTTTCAGAATCCGACTTTCAATAATCCTCAAAAGATGATGGAGGATGTCCATGCGATGAACGCACACATGGCTATATCTATCTGGTCGTCATTCGGACCGATGACTAAACCTTATAGAGAATTGGACAAAAAAGGGATGTTGTTTAACTTCACTACTTGGCCGCAATCGGGATTGGAGTCATGGCCCCCCAACATGGAATACCCTTCCGGTGTAAGAGTGTATGATGCTTACAATCCCGAAGCGCGTGATATTTATTGGCAATATCTGAATGATGGAATTTTCAAGCTGGGAATGGATGCCTGGTGGATGGACTCTACCGAACCCGATCATTTGGATTGGAAGCCGGAGGATATGGATACCAAAACCTATCTGGGCTCGTTCCGTAAGGTGCGCAATGCTTATCCGTTGATGACTGTCGGAGGGGTTTACGACCATCAGCGTGCAGTGACTTCGGACAAACGGGTGTTTATTTTAACTCGTTCGGGATTCTTGGGGCAGCAACGTTATGGTGCAAATGTATGGAGTGGTGATGTCGCTTCCACATGGGAGAGTTTTAGAAATCAGATTCCTGCCGGATTAAACTTTTCTTTGTGTGGTATGCCTCATTGGAATAGTGATATTGGTGGCTTTTTTGCAGGACATTATAATAAAAGCTGGAATGATGATAGTGCTTCAAAAAATCCATTGTATCAGGAGCTTTATGTGCGTTGGTTGCAGTTTGGAACGTTCAATCCGATGATGCGTTCGCACGGGACGGATGTTTATAGGGAAATCTATAAGTTCGGAAAGAAGGGTGAGCCTGTATATGATGCTATCGAGAAGATGATAGGTTTGCGTTACTCTCTGTTGCCTTATATTTATTCTACTTCTTGGGAGGTGAGCAATCGCCAATCGAGTTTTATGCGCGCTTTGATGATGGATTTTGTAGATGACAGAAAGGTGTGGGATATCAATGACGAATATATGTTTGGAAAATCAATCCTTGTAGCTCCGATTGCTCATGCACAATATACACCGGAAGCTGTGGTAAAAGTCTCCGAAGAAGAAGGATGGAACAGAGATGGAGTGAAAAAAGCAAAAACTGACGTTGCTGTGGATTTCATGGAAACGAAATCTACTAAAATATACTTACCGGCAGGAACGCTATGGTATGACTTCTGGACGAACGAGAAACACGAAGGCGGAAAGGAAATTACCAAAGAGACTACACTTGATGTTATTCCATTGTATGTAAAAGCGGGTAGTATTATTCCTGTCGGTCCACAAGTTCAGTATGCAACTGAAAAACCGTGGGATCATCTTGAACTGAAGGTGTATGCGGGTGCGAATGGAAACTTCATTTTATATGAAGATGAATTTGATAATTACAACTACGAAAAAGGCGTTTATACGGAAATTCCAATCTCGTGGAATAATACATCTTGTAAATTGACGATAGGAGCAAGAAAAGGTGCGTATGAGGGAATGTTGAAGAACTGTAAGTTTACTGTAACTCTCCAGGACGGGACTCAAAAAAACGTCGATTATAATGGAAAGGCTATTTCTGTAAAGTTTTGATTGTAATAGAATGTGTGATTATGCCAATAGAGAAGAATCTAAAAAGTAGAAATATGGTGAAGTTTTTTATAGTAATGGCTATGTTATTGGGTAGTAGCGTTGCAAGTGCAGAAAATAAACAGATAACAAGTCCTGATGGAAAGCTGGTAGTAACAGTCGCAGATATGGATGGAAGACCCTCTTATTCTGTTAGTTATGACAATGTTCTCTTTTTGAAACCATCTCCATTGGGGATGATTGCAAATATAGGAGATTTCTCATCGGGGATGTCGCTGGAGAAGAATGTTTCAACAAATAAAATAGATGAAACATACGAGTTGGCTTCTATTAAAAAGAGTAAGGTACATTATGTGGCAAATGAAGCTGTATTTTCGTTTACACAACAAGGGAAAACAATTTATGATGTTATATTCCGCATAAGTAATAACGATGTTGCTTTTAAATATAAGATGTATCCGCAAGGTGAGACACTAAGTTGCGTGGTTAAGCAAGAAGTCACAGGATTTGTGTTTCCTGACGGAACCACCACTTTCCTTTGTCCGCAAAGTAAACCGATGGGAGGATTTGCCCGTACTTCTCCAAGTTATGAGACGTCTTATACGGCAGATGATGTCGCAGGCAAAAATGGCTGGGGAGAAGGGTATACATTTCCCTGCCTATTCCGTAATGGAGATAATGGTTGGGTACTTGTTTCCGAAACGGGAGTAAATGGTGGATATTGTGCGAGCCGTCTGTTGGGACACAAAGGAGGAGTGTATACCATTGGATTTCCGCAAGAAGGTGAAGCAAATGGGAATGGTACGGTTTCTCCGGGGATAGCGTTGCCGGGCGAGACGCCTTGGCGTACTATTACTGTGGGCAAGACTTTGGCTCCAATAGTGGAGACAACGGTTCCTTTTGATGTTGTAAAACCGCTTTATCAGGCAAAAGGAGAGTATACGTATGGCCGGGGTTCATGGAGCTGGATTATCGGTATGGATGGAAGTACTAATTATAAAGAGCAACTCCGGTATATTGATTTTTCGGCAGCAATGGGATACCAGTCCGTGTTGGTGGATGCTTTGTGGGATAAGCAAATAGGGCGTGATAAAATTGAAGAATTGGCTAAATATGGGAAGGACAAAGGGGTAGCTCTTTATTTGTGGTATAATTCGAATGGGTATTGGAATGATGCACCACAAACTCCGAGAGGCATTATGGATAATGCGATAGCCAGACGTAAGGAGATGAAATGGATGCAAAGCATTGGTATTCGTGGAATAAAAGTTGACTTTTTCGGAGGTGACAAGCAAATGACTATGCAGTTGTATGAGGATATCTTGTCGGATGCAAACGAGTACGGTCTTTTAGTTATTTTCCATGGATGTACTTTGCCTCGTGGCTGGGAACGTATGTATCCTAACTTCGCATCGAGTGAGGCTGTATTGGCTAGTGAAAATCTTCATTTCTCTCAAGGTAGTTGTGATAATGAGGCCTTTAATGCTACCTTGCACCCGTTTATTCGTAATACTGTGGGTAGCATGGATTTTGGAGGTAGTGCATTGAACAAATATTATAATGCGGATAATGCTCCACGGGGAAGCCGGCGGGTGACATCAGATGTCTACGCACTGGCTACGGCGGTTCTATTTCAGAGTCCGGTACAGCATTTTGCTCTGGCACCGAATAACCTGACCGATGCTCCTGCATGGGCTATTGATTTTATGAAAGAGGTTCCAACGACTTGGGATGAGGTACGTTTCATTGACGGTTATCCTGGTAAATACGTTATTCTTGCCCGTCGTCATGGAGACAAATGGTATATTGCCGGAGTAAATGCGCAGAAGGAAACACTGCAACTTAAAGTTAATTTGCCGATGTTCTCTAATGGAGAAAAGGTGAGACTTTTTACTGATAATGAAGAATTGCAAGGAAATGTAAAACAGATAAAGGTAAATAAGAAACAGGAGTTACAATTGGCAATTCCTTGCAATGGTGGAATATTAATTGTAGAATAATCAAACTAAAAAAGCAATATGGATAAAATGAAATCTTTATTCCTTTCATCGCTATTGGTGGTGGTGAGTACTTCGGGATTAGCACAAAATCCAATCATTCAGACAAATTATACGGCTGATCCGGCCCCAATGGTATATAATGATAAAGTATATCTTTATACTACCCATGATGAGGATAATTCTACCTGGTTTACGATGAACGACTGGCGCTTGTATACGACCAGTGATATGGTGAACTGGACGGATCATGGCGCTGTGTTATCATATACTGATTTTAGTTGGGCAAAAGGGGATGCATGGGCTCCACAATGCATTGAGAGAGATGGTAAGTTTTATATGTACGTACCCATGATTTCGAATATAAACAACAGAGGTGCAATCGGTGTGGCGGTAGCTGACAGTCCTTACGGGCCCTTTTATGATCCGCTTGGGAAACCACTGGTCCAGAGTGAATGGGGAGACATTGATCAGACTGTGGTGGCTGATGAGACTTTTAAATATTCTGTGTCTGAGAATGTATCTACTATTGCCGGTGATTTTGTACGAGCTGATGGTGCCGGTAAAGATGGAAGTCTGGCTGAGGCAACTTTTGGGCAGATGTTTGGTGTTGCTTGCATTGATGAAACAGTGGAATCCGACGAAGTTTGATGCCAGGAAGTGGGCAAAGATGGCCAAGGAGAT
>ENA-UESC01002238-UESC01002238.1-human-gut-metagenome-genome-assembly--contig:-NODE-2238-length-12369-cov-4.642288_pt1 | contig 12369 bp, 10 predicted proteins | sample MGYA00242998_ERZ507999 | MGnify/ENA primary metagenome ERZ507999 (study PRJEB26167, sample SAMN06115465) | human gut metagenome | host: Homo sapiens | place: China:Hubei | collected 2016-04-27... | reverse complement strand
TTTTTATCATACAGTATAAAGCATACAATTCCATGAACAACGAATCATCTGACCACTGTTCCAAAAGTCTGAGACTTATGTTAATATTTCTACCTAATTGTAGCTTCATAATCTGTAACAAAAAAAAAATCGGATGGATTTTTGGGGATATCCATCCGATTTGTGTCTTTTTGCAGATAATCTCCAAAACCCCGTTACAGATGATGAAGAACAAGAATCAACAAAAAACAAGACACTTAATATTTTATATTCTTGTTTTTTTATTTTATCTTATTTCTACATCTGTAACGTGCTACAAATGTAGAAACAAAATTCAAGAATCAAACAACAAGAACTTATTTTTTTAATGTCACAGTGCAAATATCGGGACAAACCCTGAATCTATTGTCATAAAATACGTTAATTTTAAATTTATAAATCCTTAATCCTTATCTTTGTATCAAAACGATAATCTCATGAAAGAAAGTGATAATAAAGATGTTAGTAATAGGGCTTATAGGCTTTTAGTACCTTATTCCAATACGGTAGATATGGCTAAGAAGATACTTCTGTTTTATAACGGATACCTAATGGCTTCCGGCAATGAGAAGAATGTCATAGATGCGAGGCATTTAAATCTTCTTGCCTATTATTTTGTGTTTGGATATTCGTATGAGACGAAGAAGAAGTTTTCTCATTGTTTCAGTACCGATCTTCAATATGTATCGGTTTTGGATACGGAGATGAAGAAGCGTGGTATTTTGATTGACCGTGAAGGGAATTACAGGACAAGGTGTTTGTGCCCGGATATAGAGAACATGCGCCGTCTTTTTGTATTGGAGGGTTCAAGAGATCAATGTGCGTTGGTTTCTTTATTTTACAGAAAGAAAACTTTTGAAGCCGATGCCGAAGAATGATTTCCCTATATCATTTGAGTCACATATTATAGATGATGTGATGGATAAGACCGGGGGCGTTTACGACCGAAACCAAATACGTGACGTTTTCAGAGCCAGTATTTCTTATGCCAATAACTTATGTACGTACACAGATAACGTGTCTGTATCGTTCCCGTATGTAGGCGATATGGTTTGTAACCTTCATGAGATGGAGAGGCGCAAACACAATCTTGAGCGTCTTAAATCCAAGGTAGAAAAATTATCTAAGTATCAGGAAAAAGAACTTCAGTGCCTTGATATTAAGATAAGGATGATAAAGGATGCTTATGACTCAGGTGAGATAAAAAGTGGGGATATGTTGATAAAACACAACAAATTATCTATCTTTAAATCTCGTAAGGGTCATAGTTTTAGTGAAATACAAAATATTCAAGAACAGGAATTTAACAGATAAGTCATGAAAAAGATTTTGCAAGCGGAAGTTATATACGATGCTTTTATGGATACGATATTAAAAAAACTTCCAAGAAAAAAAGAAGATTATCCTGATTGGTACAAGGAACGTCTTGAAAAGTGTGAGGGATGTAAATTCAATACCAAGAACGTCCCTAACTCTATGCTTCCTCTTTCTTTATACGTAAGCAAGAAAATAGGTAAAAATCGTTGTTCGGTATGTACGTGCTTCATCAAGCAGAAGGCCTGGAGCAAGACAGAGGAGTGTGCGCTTGGGGAGGGGCTTCCCCGTCCTTCGTGGATGGACCGTCAGTATTCTATTGATTTTTATGATGAGAAGTCAAGATGGAATAGATTAGAGCTTATTACAATGGATTCTGATGAGTTTAATGTTATTTCTACAGATGACAAGCAATATAACATTGACCTATCTAAAGACGGTAAATCATTTGAAATCATTTTCGAACCGGTAGAGAAAGGAAACAGAATAAAGTTTTCATTCGTTCTTGAGTCGAAGCATGATATGAAGATAACAGCATCAGAGACATCTTGTGGCTGTACGTCCTCTAATTTGAATATCATTGACTCCCGTCACTTTAAGTTCAATATAGAGATACATACAGCAGGATTTGGAATAGGAAGATTCGTAAAACATATGACCGTTCACTATCAAAAAGATGGGTCTCAAAAAGAGGAATCGATTCCGTTTAATTTTGAAGGTACTATAATTCAAAAAAGTTAAGTTATGGGTGGATGTGGTAAAGCAAGGCATTTACAATGCGAGGATAAAAGGAAGTCCTTATTTTCTATGTTGCAGGCATCTTGTGACGATCTCCCCGATTATTCTGCCGGAGATATTCTCTATGCCGTACTTAGATCTTTTGCAAAGAAAAGAGGATTGTCTGTTTCTTTTTTAAGGACGCTGACAGACAGCGAGCTTTTTGAAGTGGCTGATTATAATTTATCAATGGAGTTGATGGACGTTATTATTCATGATAAAAAGGTTCTTGACAATGAAGAAGATTGATTTTGATTCAGATATAAAACATCTTATTTCTTATTACAACCATCTACTGTCTGCGCAAGATAAGGTGGGAGAGGAGATGGAAGAGATAACTAAGGATATTATTAGGAAGAAGGATGAGGAAAACAACATAGAGTTAGAAGACTTTATTGATTTGGAGGAAAAGTCGTTTATGACCAACTTGTATCAACAAGAGATGCTGAAAGTATCTTCTTCTATAAAGGCAGTTTACAGGTTATCTATTAACGCCGGTCATAATCTTAACATAGATGATGACAGCAAGAAGGTTCTTGACAGGATAGTAAACGACGGAGAATCAGATTTTATTATGTACGTTGACAATAATACTGATTCTGTTATGTTCAAGGAAGAATCTGTTGAGGAAGGAATAAAAAACATGTGCAAGTATCGTGTTGATCCATCTTCTCTTGAAGACAGGTTTAATATGCTTAAGTCTCAGTATGAGTATTTTTTAAAAATAGTGAATAATGAAGGTAAGAAAGCCGACTAACGATGATGTCTCTTACGTAGATCGAAAACTCCTTGTGCTAAGGGATCAGATAGATAAGGCTGAACGTTATCTATCTGAAAACCCTTGGGATAAAATAGAAGATTCCGATAAGAGGGAGAAGGAATTTAGGTTTCAAAAAAGCTTGTCTGATAGCTTAATGCAATGGACTGAATCTTATATTAAGATGTGTGGGATAATGGATGTCTATAATCAGCTTGAGGCTGCCAAAAACAAAAAAAGCCTAAAAGGAGGACAAACAGTATCAGGTATTCAGTCTTTTGTTAAGAATGAAGCTAAGAACAAGCTCGATAAATAGTTTTGTCATGAATATTAACAGTAAAGAACTTTATATAAATATGGGTAACGATATCCCGTTATGGAATGACCTTTATTCTTATGAAGAGCAAGACGATGATGTCAAGCAATTCTGGGAGAATGAGGCTATGAAACTCCTTAACGGTGTTACCATAAATGGGGTGTTTATCCATCCTTGGCTATACTGGCATATCAATTTCTGGAAGATGATGATTGACGTAGGAGAAGATCGTATTCCAGGAAATTCACAGCTTCGTGATAATGAATGGATGTTTGCCGAATTTCTAAAGCAGGCTGAAGAAGAGAATAAAGGAATATTCATGTTCGGGTGCCGTCGTTTTGGGAAAGCCCTTCTTGATTCTGAGATACTTTATCTTGAGGACCGGGAAAAGATGATAGGAAATATTGTTGTAGGGGATAAGATATATGACGATAAAGGTAATTTGGTAGAGGTCGTAGGTGTCTATCCTCAAGGGAAAGTAACCACCTACAGAGTCGTATTCGAAGACGGTCGTAACGTTATTTGTTGCGGAAATCACCAATGGCGTGTCAATCATGGCGGAAAATGGCATGTTAGGAGTCTTAGAGCCATAGCTGGATTAGATTATAAGAGTATGTCTATTCCAGTAGGTGAGGCCCTGAACTACCCTACGGCAAATCTGCCGGTTCCGCCGTCGGCCTACGCCTCGATGCTGGCGGCTTATCTTGGTGGCTATGGAGGGGATATGTTTTTTGATAAATACGTTTGTAAGAAGTTTTTAAGATCGTCCATAGATCAAAAGAAAGATTTTATAGAAAACTTCATTCGTTCTTTCAGAAACGTAGTAACCGGAGAAGAAGAGCTTACGTTGTCTCATATTGACATGGATGTCATAAATTTTGTACAACGTATGTTTTGGGCTTCAGGTTGGTATGCTAAATTGGAGGGGAATAAACTTATACCATCAAGGAATCGTAAGGAATTAAAAATAAGATCCATATCGATATACGGAAAGGAGCATGCCACTTGTATAACCGTTGATAATGATTCTCATTTATTTTTGACCACCAATTACATCGTTACTCATAATACGGCCATAATGAGTTCTCTTCTGGCTCGTAATGCTACAATGACGTACAATTTGACGCATAATGTTATTGGAGCAAGTAAAGAAGACCTTGCCAATATGGGAGAGTATCTTGAGTTTGGACTTGATAATCTTCCTCCTTATCTTACTATAAACAGGACTGGTAACGACTGGACTAAAGAAGTTGTTTTAGGTACAAGAAACATCAATAATCAACGTGATGTTCATGCCAGAATAAGAATCACCAACGTTGATGATGGAAAGACACGAGGCTCATTGAAGACCGCAGGCGGAACTCCATATACGTCTATATATGATGAGGTAGGTAAATTCCCGGTGCTTGGGGCATGGCTTGCCGGTAGGCCAGCCCATATGATGCATGGTAGAATGAGGGGCGTTTGTTTGATGGCGGGAACTGGCGGTAATGTAGAAAAGTCTCAAGATGCCCAGAAAATCATGAACTCTCCGGACGAATATGGATTCATTATAATGAATTATGATATTCTAAATAAGAGAGTTATTAAACCAACATGGCGTATATGTAAATCTGGATGCTTTGTTCCGGCCCAGATGTCTCATGCTTATGAAAAGAAAGAAACGACTCTTGATAAGTATCTTGGAGTAGAGAATGCTCCCGGTCTTAAGAAGATAAAAATAAAAGTTTCAGACTTTGATAAAAATACTGGAATAATAAAATCACGTCTTGACGAACTTGTCAAAAAGGATAGAGCTTTATACGTCCAGGAACGAATGGCATTCCCTTTGTCTATAGATGATTGTTTCCTTAATACGAACGTAAATAGGTTCCCTGTAGAAGATGCGTTGAAGCACAAAAGCCGTCTTCTTGAAGAAGGTAGGCCTGGTAAAACAGTGGATATTTATCAGATAGACGGCATGAAAATGGGGTATAATTTTAGTGATAAGCAGCTTGCTGATTATCCGTTTCAAGGTGGTAACATAGATTCTCCTGTTGTTATATATGAGGATCCACCTGAAGATGGGGGTGTTTTTGATTTTACGTATGTGAGTGGGCAAGATCCATATAAATCAGACAAGGCTGATACTGATTCTGTTGGTACGTTTTATGTACTTAAAAGATATGTAAAAATCAACGATCCATTTGCTTATTGTATAGTAGCATCATACGCATCACGTCCTCCATCATCAGATGATTTTTGTCGGAATTGTGAAATACTTCAAGAAGCGTATGGAGCCAAGTGTCTTATGGAGAATGCCGACCGAATGTACGAGTTGTATCTTACAAGACGAAATAAGCAGCTTATGTTGCTGGAAGACGGTGAACGTCTTGCCGGTAAGATTATCCGTGCTGGCGCCCGTCAGAACAACAAGCTAGGTTTGGCCCCTACGGTTCCCAATCAGCGCATGCTTTTCAATACCGTTATTCAATATTGTTGGGAGGATGTTGTTGTTGGGTATGATGATGACGGTAATGAAATAACACAGAAAGGTATTTACCGTATCCCTGATATAGAACTTCTTGATGAAATCATAGCCTTCGGCCCTGGGGTCAACACCGACCGTATCATAGCCTTTGGCCACGCTCTTCTCCTGGCTAAGTATTATGATGATATGGGTTACATGCCTGAAAGTACGACTCAGAAGGAGAATCAAAAGAAGAGAGAGCGCAAGAAGATAGAACAGGTCAAAGGATTTACGGTAAGAAGACATAACCCTTATAAAATGAGGTGACGAGAACAAATTCCTTATCTTTGTGAAAAATAGGATAATAGGATGGAATATTTCAATAGAGATCAGGCTTTTCCGGCCAGAGGAGTATTTTCAGGTTTGCCGGTACAGGCTATACCTACCAAGAGAAAAACCAGGGAGTGGTTTAAAGCCACTATGGATTCTCTTGAATTGATTGGTTTGAAGCAGCTTGATGAGAACCAAAAGTTCAAGGATTTTTATAGGATGATGGAAGGCAAGCTGTCATTTATGGAGCTGAAAGACGTAATTCCTTATCTTAAGGATGTTCAGTCTATAAGGGACAACGTAAATATTCCATCATTCTTACGTCATTATGATATAATAGGTACGATCGTAAACGCTTTTGTAGGATGGTTGGGCAACCTTTCTGACAAGTATAATGTAGTTGGATTGGACGAATCTGAAGTGAATCAGTATTCTGCCACGAAGGAAAATCTTCTTCATAATTACATTAGAGAGGAATTGGACAGAAGGGTTAGGCAAGAGTTATTAAATAGAGGATTGGATCCTGATTATAATAATTTTGCCAGCGAAGAAGAAAAGCAGGCTTATGCTCAGCAGATACAAGAGGTGAAAGCATCTATGGCCCCTCCTGAGATAGAGAATTTCATGAATACAAAATGGAAGACTGCCGAGGTTATATGGGGTTCTCATACGCTTGAGGCGGACAGGGGGCGTTTTTACATGGATGAGATAGATACCGAGAATTTCATTGACTATCTTCTTACCGGTCGTTGCTTTAGAAATTATCATGTAGGATACGACTATTATAAGCCAGAGAGGTGGTCTCCGTTGAATACGTTTTATTCTAAGACATTAGATAGCAAGTATCCTCAATACGGTGATTATATTGGTCGTGTTCATTATTATACTGCCAATGATATTATAGTAAGGTGGGGGCATCTTCTTACGGCAAAAGACAAGCAAAAGCTTATAGGAGGTGCTGATAATTTCAATGGTACTTATAACAATGGTGATAATGGAAGCTATGTAAGTTTATCCAAATCGGCGAGTGTAGGGATGTTATATCAGAATAAGGTAATACCTTGGAAAGGATATAATGATTATGCTTCTATAAAAGCTTATGAGGATTATTACGGTATTCCAGCCGGCACATATACCGGATACGATGGTAATGGCAACGAATATCATAGAACCAGATTCATGCCAAATTTAGAGCATGGCAATTATTATAACCGTGCCCAGAGTTTAAGCGACGAACATGTTCGTAGTGATTTGTATCAGGTAACTGAATCATATTGGGTATCCCCGGCTCAGGTGTATGTAATTACCTACCAAACTGAAACCGGATTAGTAACTACCGAAATGGTAACCGACGAGCTTCTTCAGGACTTTTTACAGGAAAATGGTATTAAGAAAATTACCAGAACCATGAGTAAGGGAATGGAGAACCCGGAGATTAATACCTATTTCGTAGATTACGTTCCACAGGTAAGGTACGGGGTTAAAATAAGTGGAGGTGCCCTCGCTCAGGACAACCTGTATCTGGATGGAGAACCTATCGATCACCAGATAAAAGGGGACAGCAACATTTATGACTTTGTTCTACCTGTTGCCGGATATATCGGTACTTCTATGGCTAACAGGATTCAGCCATATCAAATATTCTATAATTTCTCCATAAACCAGATCAACAATATTCTTGAAAAGGAGATCGGTAAATTCTTCTTAGGGGATATTAATTTGGTTCCAAGTGAATATAAGGATTTGGGTGAAGATGTGGCTGATATATGGGCAAACCTTCTTGATGTAGCTAAGTCTGTAGGTGCTCTTACATTAGATACCTCATCTCAAAACACGAAAGGTGGTGTCCCTTTCAACCAGTTTGCTGTCTATGATTTGTCCCAGACAGAGCAACTTAAAACAAGAATGGAACTTGCTGAATGGTCGAGGATGAAATGTTTTGAAATGGTTGGTATCACGCCTCAAGTAATTAACGGCCCCAACAGGTATGAGACCGCCACCGGGGTCCAGCAGGGCGTTACAGCATCTATGTTACAAACACAGATATACTTTGATAACTTCGGTTACTTCAAGAAACGCGCTTTGGATCTTCATCTGGCTGTTGCTCAACAATGTCAGGAAGAAGGAAAGGATATTTCTGTAATGTACACAAAAAGTGATCTTACCAGAGCGTTTTTATCTATAGGAACCGACGGTCTTAGTCTAAGGCATCTTGGTGTTCAGGCATTATCTAATTCCAAGAAAAGGGATGAGCTTGAGAAATTTAAAACTTTCATGTTGCAGCTAAATACAGCCGGAGGCGATATTTACGATCTTGCATCTATCTTCACATCAGATTCTATGGTGGAACTTATACAGAATGCAAGGAATACTCGCGCATACAACGAGCGTCAGATGCAGCAGCAACAACAGAATCAGATGCAGCTTAACCAGCAACAGATACAAGCTGAAGCTGCTGAGAAGGATAAGCAACGTCAGCATGAACTTGCTTTGGAAGACAAGAAAGGTCAATACAGGATACTTCAAGAGAAGATCCAGGCGGCAGGCAGGGCGGCAGACGCCAAGAGCGACGCCACCTCCCTCAACTTCCTGGCTTCTGTTTCAGATCAGACCGTAAGGCAAGCTGATATAGAAAGTAAGGAAAGGATAGAGGATAAGAAAATTGAAAACGATTCTAAACTTCATGATGATGAAATGAGAATAAAAATGGAAGAGCTAAAATTAAAATCCAAAGAGCTTGCTCAACGAGCGAGGGAAGATGCCACCAAAAGATATGTAGCCGGAATCAATAAGAATTAAGGATTAAATATCCCCAAATTTCATTAGAAAATCTCTAATAAAATTTGGGGATATTTAATTTTTAGTGAAGATTAAACACTTATAAGTTTTTTGTCTGAAATATAGGTATTTAAATATTTTTGCAGTATGGGAAAATTAGAAAAAAATGGAATAGTAGAATTGGACGATATTTTTAGTATCGGTCCAGTTGATGATGTTTATAATAGGGAAGAAGATATTCTGCCTATTAATGGTAATGAACCGGCTAAAAAAGATGAGAAGCCTGTAGAAGAAGGTTCTCAAATTAAAGAAGAGCTGGTTGTTGATCCTACTCCTGATCCTAAAGAGGATAAAAAAGGAGAAGATAATGTGGTTGACGTTAAACAGGATCCGGTAGAGGTTCCGGTTGTCAATTACAGAAAAGTATTGGATGCCCTTTCTTCAAGAGGGATCATTCCCGATTTGAAAGATGTGGTATTTAGCGGTGAAAACGGCGAAGAGATTACTATCAATGATCTTGATTTTAGTAAAGAAGATTCGTTGTGCGACATACTATCTACAGTCCTTGAAAGCCAGAAAGAGGATATTGTTAAGGATAAGATAGATGTTACTTCTGTTTCTGATATTACCAAGAAGCTTATTCAGGCTGATAAGGCTGGCGCTAACATCGTTGATATTCTTAAGCAATATGATACGAATGTCGCTCCAATAGAAAAGCTTGACATTGAAAACAAAGCAGATCAGATAAAGATCGTTCGCCATTATGTTGATCTTCTTGGGTTGCCTAAAGATGAAGCTGATGAGTTTTTCAAAGGCATTATCAATAAAGGAGAAGAGTATGTTGAAGCAAAGGCTATAAAGTATAAGGCTGAGCTTGATAAGAGAATGGATGATATTATCCAGCAACGTACTAAAGAGGCTGCCGACAAGAAGGCGAAGGATGCAGAAGATTTTAGAAGGTATAAGAAAGACCTTAAGTCTTCTATCCAGGCAAAGTATCAGCTAAATGACACTATGGTATCTAAAGCTCTTGATTTTGCTCTAAAACCTTCTGAATCGAATCCCGGAATTACCAAAGCATTTAATAGGGTAAGGGAGATGATGATGAATCCGGAAGAAGCGCCAGATTTGATTATGTTTCTTATGAATCCAGGAGAGTTCATAAAACAGAAGTCAAATCAAGCTGTAGTTGATGAGAAAAAGAAGATTTATAAGCTCATCAGCCACACAAATAAAGACAAGAGGGTAGCTCCGGTAGATGATAAAGGTGATCAAGTTCAAGGTGTGAAGTTCGATGAAATCAGTATAGATTAAAAATTAAAACATTTTTTCGTTCATGGCTAATGTACTTTTAACAAAAAATTTCCCGGCCACCATGAATGGTGACACGGTGATTGGATATACCGACGCTAAAGTCGTTAAGCAAAGTATCGTAGAGCACGATCTTAGCTCTTTAGAAGATTGGTACTACGAAGATCCGGATAAGAACCATCTGGGTATGCTTGAGTTGTTTTCTAACATTACAAACTATCCTCTGCCTATGTATATGGGTATGATTAAACAGGATGCTACTATTACCGTAAATGGTATCAATGGTTCATTCCGTTATGATCTTCCGGTATCAGAAACGTATGAGGTGGTTACAGTAGAAGACACGTCTTTGAAATATGCAAAACCTGGTATTGATGAAAGCTTCTTCGAAATTGTGTTGAATGCACAATTTAAACAAGGAGATGTTATTACTTACGATGTGATTAACGGTTGCCAGGCTCTTATCTCTACAGAGCGTCCTCCTAAACAAGAAGGTGAAAACTGGAGATACTGGTGTAAGCTGTGGGGTCGTTCTCGTGCTAAATACTTCCCGAAAGACATGCTTCGCGCCGGTATTAAATACTGGAAGGTAACAAACGTTCTTGGTGAGTTCTCTACTCAGTTCTCTGGTGTAGGAGGTGCTTCTAAGGCCGGTTCTATGACTTGTGAATTTACGCTTGGTGGACACCGTGGTGTTGAAGGTGAAACGACTATGTACGCTGGTATTAAGTCTTTGGCTTATGCAGACGAACGTACACAGAATTTCATCGACAAAGCTTACCAGAAAGTTCGTCAGCTTTCTGAAATCAGAGGAGGTGATGCAAGTTATGCTATCATCGGTTCTCGTCTTGGTGACGGAAGCATTGATATGCGTACAGCACGTGTAGCTAATACGGTGTCTTTGTTCTGCTTGGCTGAATTGGCTAAGATGGAAGCATACGAACTTATGTTCATGCGTGGAGGTAGAGTCAAGGGTCATAATGGTGTTTTGATGAAAAACGAAGGTTTGTACCATCAACTTCGCCGTGGTTTCGTTATCTCATATGCACGTCCGGGCGGTATCAAGCGCGAACACTTCCTGGCTGCTGCTGACTATATTTTCCGTGGTCGTAGCGATATGCCGATTGAAAATCGTGTAATGAAATTCAAGGTAGGTGCTATGGCTTACAAGAACATCGTTGAAATCTTCCGTGATGAGTTCTTCGCTCAATTAGGTGCTTTGGCTCCTCTTATGGGTACAGAACGTATCATCAATAACCCGGTAACAGGATCAAACGATGCTCTTGAATTAGGACCTGTAAAGATCAAGGGTGTTACTATTCCGGGTATTGGTAAGGTCATTGTAGAACACGAACCTTCTTTGGATTACGTTGATATGGTAGATAGAAGCCAGTTGGTAGACGGCATGACTCCTATCACATCATATTCATGTATTATGGAAGACTTGACCGCTCCTGAATATTCCAATGCATTCGCCGGCATCCCTGCTTCAGCCGAAGCTCGTATTGGTAATATCAACAGCAATGTATTCTACGTTAAGCCTGATATTGGTTCTATGTGGTGGGGATACGAACAAGGTAGATGGTCATCCAGAGTATCGGCTAAAGAAATTGTATCCAGCCATCCTCGTATGTCAGAACAATTCTGGTGCCACTCTGTATCGGCTTGTTGGGTAAAAGATACCAGCCGGTTCGTAACAATTGAATTGTTACCAAGCTCTTTGTAATCATAACTTTTAATATTAACTTGCGGTCGGCTTTAAAACCGGCCGCAAATTTTGTTTTTTTTAGGATATATAAAAATGGGAAAAAAGATTTTTGAAGAAAGCCATGAGTCTAAGAAACTGCTGGCTACCGTAGGAGGAATGAAGATATATTCCGACTCTATTTATGTTATAACAGGTAAGATGGATGAAGAAGCTCCTTCCGGATATCAGGAAAGAGGTATTTCCAAGACTCCTTTCCCCGGAAATAAGACAGTATCTTGTTGTGGATGGGATAAGGATCTTAGGGTATATGATACCGGTTTCTTCATCAATTCAGCATGTTATAAAGGTTACTCACTTGAAGACAAGAAAGCTGAAATGGATATGCGTATTAAGAATATTCGGTATCCGTTTGAAGAAACTGTCAATGAGGACCTGTACCAAAAGAACTTCGATTTCTGGGATTCTTACAGAATTGACTTGTATGATGGTCGTTTGTTCTATACTAATGACGTTCGTGATTTATTTGAGCTGTATATAGCTATTTTATCCAAGTCTCTTACTCCTAAAGAGGAAGACGGTAATCCTATGTATGTCGAATCTTATTATTGTGT
>ENA-UESC01002236-UESC01002236.1-human-gut-metagenome-genome-assembly--contig:-NODE-2236-length-12379-cov-11.678670_pt1 | contig 12379 bp, 9 predicted proteins | sample MGYA00242998_ERZ507999 | MGnify/ENA primary metagenome ERZ507999 (study PRJEB26167, sample SAMN06115465) | human gut metagenome | host: Homo sapiens | place: China:Hubei | collected 2016-04-27... | reverse complement strand
GGAGTTTCTCCGAGGACCGTCCGCTGGGGTGGGACCCTGCTGCCGCAGGCAGTAGGGCGGGCGATGGAATGGCCCGATTCGTGTCCGAGGAGAAAGCTCCCCGCTGGCCTGCCCGCTGCAATTTCAGCTTCTTGTGACGCATCGCACTGTGGGCGGTGTGTCCTACGATAAAAAATAACGCGTCCCGTGCCACAGGCGGGGCAGAATGGACAAAGGTATGAACTTCTTTTACATCCTAAGCGCTCCTCTTGGCTATGTGATGGAGTGGATCTACAATCTGCTGCCCAACTACGGCTGGGACATCATCCTCTTTACCCTGCTGATCAACATCGTCAAGATCCCTCTGCAGCTCAGCCAGCAGAAGAGCATGGCCAAAATGTCGGCCTTCCAGCCCATGATCATGGACATCCAGACCAAGTACAAGGATAAGCCGGAAAAGCAGCAGGAAGAGCTGATGAAGCTGCAGCAGGACTATGGCTATAAGCCCACCGCCGGCTGCGTGCCCATGCTGCTCAACTTCCTAGTCATCTTCGGCGTTATCGGCGTGGTGTACAACCCCCTGGAGCGGATCTTCCACATCAGTGCCGCTGCCCTGGCCAGCGCAGGTGAGGCCCTGACCGCCGCCGGGGTTTCCTTTACCGCCATCACCCGCGACACCAACATCATTGCACAGGTCGTGGCCGGCAATTCCGGCGTGATCGGCTGCTTCAGCGCAGACCAGATCGCCACCATCACCGAGTTCAGCCAGCACATGAACTTCCTGGGCATCGACCTGACCCGCATCCCGCAGATCGGCCTGTCCCTGGACCTGGTGCTGCCGCTGCTGTCGGTGGTGACCATGTTCCTGTCCACCCACATCAGCATGAAGGCCTCCGGCCAGCAGATGCAGGGCAGCATGAAGGTGACCATGTACCTGATGCCGCTGATGTATCTGTTCTTCTGCTTTACCTACCCGCTGGCATTCTCGCTGTACTACGTCATTTCCAACATCGTGATGACCGTGCAGACCCAGGTCATGCGCAAGATCTACGACCCCGAGAAGATGCGCAAGGAAGTGGAAGCTCAGATCGAAGAAAAGAAAAAGCAGCAGAAGCGCGGCGTGAAGAGCACCACCGTGAAGGTCACCGACCCCAAGACCGGCAAGGTCACCGAGAAGAACCTCTCGGCCAGCGAGATGAACAAGCGCCGCCTGGAGTATGCCCGCAAGCTGGATGCCGAGCGCTACAAGGACGAGCGCACCGTGCCGCTGAGTGAGCTGAACAAGCAGGATAAAGAATAAGAAGGAGGAGAACGGTTATGATCCGTAAGCAGGAAGCGACCGGCAAAACGGTCGATGAAGCCCGCGCAAAAGCCTGTGCCCTGCTGGGCGTGCAGGCCGACGATCTGAATGTCAGCTATGAAGTGCTGGAAATGCCCCAGAAGACTGGTTTTCTGGGCCTGAAGCTCACCCCCGCCAAGGTGTGCGTGAGCGTGGAGGAGCCGGACGCTCCGGCAGCACCCGCCGTTGAGGAAAAGAAGGCCCCTGTTCAGGAGAAGGCCGCGCCTGCTCCTGCAGTGCAAGCACCCGCTGCACCGGCAGAGCCGGAAGCCAAGGCCGAGGAGGCAGCAGCGCCCGCTGTGGAAGCTGCCGCAGTGCAGCAGCCTGCCGCCGAGGCCGAGGAAGAGGAGACCGAGGAACCCATCAACATTGAGGAAAACGCCAAGGTCAAGGCCGCTGTGGACTACCTGCGTGAGGTCATTGCCCTGATGGGCGTGGAGAACGTCTCCTTCAGCGCCGTGCAGAAGGGCGAGGCCACCATCATCCGTCTGGACGGTGAAAAGCTGGGCGCCCTCATCGGCCGCCGCGGCGAGACCATGGAGAGCCTGTCCTATCTGGCAAGCCTTGTGGCAAACCGTCTGGAGGGCGATTACATCAAGCTGGGTCTGGACGTTGCCGGCTACCGCGACAAGCGCGAGAGCGACCTGACCGCACTGGCACAGCGCATTGGTGCCAAGGTGCGCAAGACCGGCCGCAGCTTTGCCATGGAGCCCATGAACCCCTACGAGCGCCGCATCATCCACTCTGCCATCAGCAAGATGGAGGGGGTCCGCAGCGAGAGCAAGGGCGAGGGCCGTGACCGCCGCGTGGTCATCTACTCCACCGCACCGGATGCCCAGACCGAGAACACCTACGGCGAGCGCCGTCCCCGCGGCGGCCGCCCCGGCAACGGACGCCGCCCCGGCGGCAACCGCAATGGCGGCTATCGCGGCGGCAGTCGTTCGGAGCACGGCGACCGCAACGGCAACCGCGGCGGTTACCGCGGCAGCCGCAACGGCGGCAACCGTGGGCCCCGTCCTTCCGGTGTGCCGGAGCGCACCTATGCGCCCCGCGATGCCGAGACTGCCGCACCGGTGGCACCCAAGCGCACCGAGCGCGTGGATGATTTTGCTGATTTCAGCTTTGGCAAGATCGAGCTGTAACCCCTGAACCATGCAATGCCTCCTGCAATTGATGCAGGGGGCATTTTTGCGCTCCGGTCTGTGCAAAAACGGCACGGCTTTTTCCACAGACTTTCCGGAGCCGGTGGAAAACCGACACGGGGTGTATCTTTTTGGACGGAAACGTGGTAGAATAAAAAATAAAATGAGGGATGCCGTCCGCTGGAAAGGCGGCCGAAGGAAAGGGATGAACACAGGCGTGGGCAAACTACATCAGATGCTTTTCTATGCCGGGTTGGAACCGGAAGAGTACCAGGCCTGTCTGCCGGAGATCCGCAAGGACAACCGGAAGAAGCTGCGTGCCTATCTGATCATAGCCGGTATCTTTCTGCTGGTCATCATCTGCCTGCTCGGCGGGCTCGAGGCGCTGCGCGCCAATCGGGGATATTATCTCCTCTCGTTTGTCGGATGTCTGGTGCTGTTGGCGATCGAAATGATGCTTCCGGAGGATAACGGTCTGCTGCTGGACTGGCTGATGTATGCTTTCGAGGCGCAGCTGTATCTGCTGGGCATGCTGATCATGAAGGACTCGCCGGAGGAGCTTTCGGTCTGTTTCATCGCATTTCTGCTGGCCGTACCGCTTCTGTTCGTGATGCCGCCGGTGCAGCATATCAGCAACATCCTGTTCTTTGCGGTGATCTTCATCGGGCTGGTGCTGCACGTTAAGACCGGGCGGATCGCGGTCATTGACATCACCGACTGTGTGGTGTTCGGGATGGTGTCCAGCATCATTTCCAGCTTTATGATGGTCTCCATGCACCAGAATTTCCTGTCCGAGCTCCGGCTGCGCCGGTTTGCCAACTTTGATATCCTGACCAATATGCAGAATCGCAATGCCTACGAGAGCAGCCGGGACAGCTGGGCGAAAAAATGCACGGTGTCCCTCAGCTGTGTGTATGTGGACGTAAACGGCCTGCATGAGCTGAACAACGCCAGCGGCCACGAAAAAGGGGACCAGATGCTGCAGACTGTGGCGCTGGAACTGCAGGGTCGTTTCGGCCGGGACAACTGTTACCGCACCGGCGGGGACGAATTTGTGGCCTTTGTGCAGGACGAGCCGGAAACAGCGGTGCGCGCAGCGACGGACGAGCTGATCCGGGAACTGGAACGGAAAGGCTGTTCGGCAGCCATCGGGGTGGTCACCCAGAATGCAGGCAGCATGGATCTGGACACGCTGATCCGACAGGCCGAGCAGCAGATGTATCAGGCCAAGGAAGAACATTACCGCATCCAGCGGCAGCTGGAACACTGAAAGGAACCGACTATGCAGGAAACGACCATTGCAGCCATTGCCACAGCCCCCGGTGCGGGCGGCATCGCGGTGGTGCGCCTGTCCGGTGCGCAGAGCTATGCCGTGGCAGAGCGGGTGTTCCGCCCGGCAAACCCGGGCAAAAAGGTGGCGCAGGCAAAAGGCTACACAGCATTGTTCGGCCATTTTGTGGACGGCGGCGAGGAATTTGACGAGGGCGTGGCTCTGTTTTTCCGTGCGCCCCACAGCTATACCGGCGAGGATGTGGTGGAGCTTTCCTGCCACGGCGGCAGTGCGGTGGCACGCCGTCTGGTGGAGGCCTGTCTGGCAGCCGGTGCGCAGCCGGCGGCCCCCGGCGAGTACACCCGCCGTGCGTTCCTGAACGGCAAACTGGGCCTGACGCAGGCCGAAGCGGTCATGGATCTGATCTCGGCCGACGGGCGGCAGGGGGCAGCGCTGGCCAATGCGGCCCTGTCCGGTGCGCTGGCCCGCAAGATCGGGGAACAGAAGGATGCCCTCACCGCCCTGCAGGCCCATCTGGCAGCCTGGGTGGATTTCCCGGAGGAAGATGTGCCGGAGCTGGACGAAGCCCATCTGCGCAGCGTTCTGGGCAGCGTGCAGGAGACGCTGGACGGGCTGATCCGCAACTATCAGGCGGACACCGTCCTGCGCGAGGGCGTGGACTGTGCCATCGTGGGCCGCCCCAATGCGGGCAAGTCCACCTTGCTGAATCTGCTGGCCGGGTTCGACCGTGCCATCGTCACCCCGGTGGCAGGCACCACCCGCGACGTGGTAGAGCAGGCGGTGCAGCTGGGGGATATCCGGCTGAACCTCTTTGACACCGCCGGTCTGCGCGAGACCGAGGACGCCATTGAAGCGGAGGGCATCCGCCGAAGCTGGAAGAAACTGGAAGAGGCTGGCCTGATCCTGGCGGTGTTCGATGGCTCGGAGCCGCCTACCCGGGAGGATCTGGAGCTGGCCCGGCGCTGTGCGGGCCGTCCGGCCATTGCCCTGGTGAACAAGGAAGATAAACCCACGCAATTTGATGCGGAGCTCATCGCCCCATACTTTGCCATGGTGCTGCCGGTGTGCTGTCAGGAGGAGGGCAGCCGCAAGGTCATTGCGGCCGCCGTGGCGCGCCTGCTGGGCACCAGCCAGATCGACCCCCACGCGGCCAGCCTGTCCGGCCAGCGGCAGCTGTCGGCGGCCCTGCGGGCGCGGGATGCCGTAACGGGTGCACGGGAGGCCGTGGAGGCCGGGTTCGGGCTGGATGCCGTGTCGGTGTGCGTGGATGACGCGCTGGATGCACTGTGTGAGCTCATCGGCGAAAACGCCTCGGAAACCGTCATCGAACAGGTGTTCGAGCGGTTCTGCGTGGGAAAATAAGGGCGGGAATGTTCTCTTTTGACACCAAAAGAGAAGAAAAGTGCGGCGGTGCCTGCAAGGCATGAAAGCCCCAGTGGGGCTTTCAAGTCGCAGACCGGTTTGTGCAGCAAATGCTGTGCGTTCAGCACAGCAAGGTTACAGCGATTTCGATGCGCTGGAGCCACGAAAAAGGGGCTGCACGCCCCTTTTAACCCCAAAGCAGTGGGCTACACCGGAAAAAACTGAAGATTCACGCCTGTTCGGCGTGAAGATCTTTTAACCGTTTTTTCCGGCTCCGCCGATTGATAGCCCTTCAGTCGCTGCGCGACAGCTCCCCCCGGGGGAGCGAGCGCTGCTGCTGCCGTTTCCCGTTATGACCCCACCCGTGAAAATGGGTTACAGGAAAGTCCGCAGACTTTCCTGTAACCCGAAATTTAAAATAATTCTTCCGCTGAAAATGCCCAGAGTAAAACGGAGGGCATTTCAAATCAATTATTAGAGGAAACCCGAAAGTATATGAACCACTTAGGAGATTATGATGTGATCGTTATTGGTGCCGGGCATGCCGGCATCGAAGCGGCCCACGCCGCTGCCACACTGGGCGCCAGGACCGCCGTGTTCACCATGAGTCTGGATGCCATCGGCAATATGCCCTGCAATCCCAGCATCGGCGGCACTGCAAAAGGAACGTTGGTGCGTGAATTGGATGCCCTTGGCGGCGTGATGGGTCTGGCGGCGGATGCCACCTACCTGCAGAGCCGGATGCTGAACAAGGGCAAGGGCCCTGCGGTGCACGCACTGCGGGTGCAGACCGACCGCAAACGCTACCACGAATACATGAAGCACGCACTGGAGCTTACCCCCGGCCTTGCCATCCATCAGGCCGAGGTGGTGGGCCTTGAGGTGGAAAACGGCCGGGTGAAGGGCATCGTTACCCAGCTCAACGGCGAGTACACCGCAAAGTGCGTGGTGCTGGCCACCGGCACCAATCTGGGCGGCAAGATCTTTGTGGGCGATGCCTGGTATGCCTCCGGCCCGGACGGTATGCACGCGGCCAATGCCCTGACCGAGAGCCTGAAGGCTGCCGGTCTGCCCCTGCGGCGGTTCAAGACCGGCACCCCCGCCCGTGTGCACCGGCGCAGCATCGACTTCAGTCGGCTGGAATGCCAGCCCGGCGACCCGGACAACGAGCTGCAGCCCTTCAGCTTCATGACCGACGCCCCCATGCACAACAAGGTGGAATGCTGGATCGCCTACACGAATCCGGAGACCCATAAGATCATTCTGGACAACATCCAGCGCAGCCCGCTGTACGGCGGCATGATCGAGGGTGTCGGCCCGCGTTACTGCCCCTCCATCGAGGACAAGGTGGTGCGCTTTGCGGGCAAGGACCGCCACCCCATCTTTGTGGAGCCCTGCGGTGAGAACACCGAGGAAATGTACCTGCAGGGTGCTTCCAGCAGTCTGCCGGAGGACGTGCAGAATGCCTTCTACCGCAGCATCAAGGGCTTTGAGCACATCGAGATCCTGCGCCCGGCCTATGCCATCGAATACGACTGTGTGGACCCCACCAGTCTGGAAGCCACGCTGGAAAGCAAGGTGGTGCGGGGCCTGTATGGGGCAGGGCAGTTCAACGGCACTTCCGGCTACGAGGAAGCTGCCGCACAGGGCCTGCTGGCCGGTCTGAACGCTGCCCGCAATGCGCTGGGCAAAGAACCGCTGATCCTGCCGCGTCACACCAGCTACCTTGGCACCCTGGTGGATGATCTGGTGACCAAGGGCGTCATGGACCCCTACCGCATGATGACCAGCCGCAGCGAATACCGGCTGACCCTGCGGCAGGACAATGCCGACACCCGCCTGACCCCCATCGGCCGGGAATACGGTCTGGTGCAGGACGACCGCTGGGCAAAGTACCAGCACACCCAGAACATTCTGGAATCGGAGCGCCGCCGTCTGCACGACGCCCACCTGCGCACTGCCGACCTGCAGGCCGCCATGACGGAGGCCGGGCTGGCCCCGGCAGCCGAGGGCGGCATTGCCGAAGAATTGTTGCGCCGCCCGGAGATCCACTACGACCTTGTGGCCGGGGTCATCGGCTGGGGGGAGGGGATCACGCCCATGCTGGCGGAGCGGCTGGAGACCGAGATCAAATACGCAGGCTACATTGCCCGGCAGGATCGCATGATCCGGGAGGTGGCCCGCCACGAAAAGACCCTGATCCCGGAGGATTTTGAATACGCGGACCTCACCGGCCTGACGCTGGAAGCCCGCGAGAAGCTGGCCCGCATCCACCCGAAGAATCTGGGCCAGGCCGGGCGCATCCCCGGCGTGTCGCCGTCGGATGTTGCCCAGCTGAGCATCGCCCTGGCGGCCCACACCTGATCCAGAACAACAGAAAGGAATCAAAACCTATGATCGACAAACAGCGGCTGGAGGCCAAGTGTTCCACATGGAACATTGCCCTCACCGGCACCCAGCTGGACCAGCTGGACGCCTTTGCACAGATCCTTGTGGACTACAACCAGAAGGTCAACCTGACCGCCATCACCGACCCCGAGGGCATCGAGGACAAGCATTTCCTCGACAGCCTGCTCTTTGCCAGCCAGCCGGAAGTAGCCGGCCGCATGGTGGATGTGGGCGCTGGTGCCGGGTTCCCGGGCATCGTCACCAAGATCTACAAGCCGGAACTGGAAATCACCCTCATGGAGCCCACCGGCAAGCGGGTGGAGTTCTTGAAGTACGCCTGTGCCCAGCTGGGCCTGACCGGCGTGGAGTTTGCCAAGGAGCGCGCAGAGGAAGCCGCCCGCAAGGTGTGGCGGGAGCGGTTTGACCTGGCTTCAGCCCGCGCGGTGGCGGGCCTGCCCATGCTGGCGGAATACTGCCTGCCGCTGGTCAAGGTGGGCGGAAACTTCCTTGCCATGAAGGGTGCCTCCGGAGAAGAGGAGCTGGCCGCTGCCCGCGGGGCCATCAAAAAACTGGGCGGTGCCTATAAGGAGACCCGCACCCTGCACCTGCCCGGCGGCGACACCCGCACCCTGATTTTGTGCCAAAAGATTTCGCAAACTCCGACAGCCTACCCCAGAAACGGCGGAAAAATCGCCAAAAGCCCGCTGAAATAACGGAATAGCGAACAAAATATGCAAAACCCTGCCGAACGAAATTTCTGGCAGGGTTTTTGTTTGTGTGGTACACTGGCTCTGAACCAACTTTTCCACATTTTCCCGGGAAAGCGTGGAAAACAAACCCGGATATGCCGCAAAAAAGGAGGAGCCGTGTTATGTTTGAACGGAAGAAGTCCGCCGGAAAAATTTATTTCCTGCCCATCGACCAGATCCATCCGTCGCCGTTCCAGGCGCGCCGGACCTTTGAGGAACAGGAGCTGGCAGGCCTTGCCCAGAGCATCCGTGAAAACGGTCTGCTGCAGCCCATCTCGGTGCGTAAAGCAGCCGAAGGTTACGAGCTGGTGGCAGGGGAGCGGCGGCTGCGCGCCTGCAAGCTGGCCCAGATGACCACCATTCCGGCCATCCTGTGCAGCTATGCCGATGAGCAGACGGCGGCCCTCGGCCTGCTGGAAAATATTCAGCGCACCGACCTGAACCCCTTTGAGCAGGCGCAGGGCCTGCGGGACATTCTGGTGCTGTGGGACTGCACCCAGGCCGAGGCCGCCAAGCGGCTGGGCATGGCGCAGCCCACACTGGCCAACAAGCTGCGTCTGCTGCAGCTCACGGGGGACCAGCGCCAGTTCGTGCTGGACAACAACCTCACCGAGCGTCACGCGCGGGCCGTGCTGCGCCTGCCGGAGAACCGCCGCAGCGAGGCGCTCATCAACATTGCCAAGCGGCGGCTCAACGCCCGTCAGACCGATCGGTACATCGAACAGCTGCTCAACAGCACCGCAAAAGGGCGGCACCGCATCTCCATGGTCCGGGATGTGCGCATTTTTGTGAACACCATCGACCATGCCATCCGGCTGATGACCGACAATGGGGTACCGGCCACGGCCCACCGGGAAGAGAAGGATGGCTACATCGAATACACGGTGCGCATCCCCACGGCGGCAGCGGAGAAGTGAACTGTTCCATGTGGAACAGAAAAAACGTGTAAAAAATCTGCAAAATACACCTTGAAAGAGAACTTTTTGCCTTGTAAAAACGGAAAACAGAAGAAAAATACGCACAAAAACGCCTGAAAGCGGTTCAAAAAGCCAAGGGAGTGTGCTATACTACTAGTTGAGATGTCCGCGCGACGGGAAACGAGCGGGCACAACTGCGAATGTTCCATGTGGAACAACCAAAATTTCCCGGAAGGAAGAAATGCGCGTGGCAAAAATTGTAGCAATCGCAAACCAGAAAGGCGGCGTCGGCAAGACCACCACCGCCGTCAACCTGTCCTCCTGCGTGTCGGCTTTGGGCAAAAAGGTGCTCATTGTGGATCTGGACCCCCAGGGCAACACCACCACCGGTTACGGCATCCCCAAGCGGAGCGTGGAGTGCGGCACCTACGAGGTGCTCATTGGCCGGGCCACCGCCGCACAGGCGATCCGCAAGACCGAGTTCCGCACCGATGTCATCGGTTCCAACACCCGTCTGGCCGGTGCCAGCCTGGAAATGATCGACCTGCCGGGCCGCGAGAGCCGCCTGCGCAAGGCGCTGGCCGGGGTGCAGAAGGACTATGACTTCATCTTCATCGACTGCCCGCCCAGCCTGGACCTGCTCACCCTGAACGGTCTGAGCGCCTGCGACAGTGTGCTGATCCCGGTGCAGTGCGAGTATTATGCGCTGGAAGGTCTGTCGGAGCTCATCAGCACCCTCAAGACCATCCGCAAAAAGTACAACCCCTATCTGGACATCGAAGGCGTGGTGTTCACGATGTTCTCCCTGCGGTATAACCTGACGGTGCAGGTGGTGGAGCAGGTGCAGAAGTACTTCGGCTCCAAGGTGTATAAAACCACGATCCCCCGTTCGATCCGCATCTCTGAGGCCCCCAGTTACGGGCAGCCCATCAATTTCTACGAGCCCAAGGGCAAGGGCAGCGAAGCGTACATGGATCTGGCCATTGAGTTCGTCAAGAACAACCGGCCGCACGAGCCCAAAAAGACCCGCGCGCGGAGCAAGAGCGCTCCGGAACCGGCACCGGTCAAAAACGCTCTGGAAGACTAAAACACAGGGGGAACAACAAGAACAATGGCAAAAGGAAAAGGAGGACTTGGCCGCGGGCTGGAAAGTCTGTTTGAGGACGCCGCCCCGAGCCTTGAGTCTGACGCAAAGATCGAGACCCTGCCCCTGCGTGAGATCGAGCCGGACCCCGACCAGCCCCGCAAGACCTTTGACGAAGAGGCACTGGGGGAGCTGGCCGCCAGCATTGCGGAGCACGGTCTGCTGCAGCCCATTGCGGTGCGGCCCCAGGGACTGGGCGGCTACAGCATCGTGGCCGGCGAGCGCCGGTGGCGTGCCTGCCGCATGGCCGGCCTGACCGAAGTGCCGGTGGTGGTCAAGGATGTGTCCGACGAGCAGGCCATGGAGCTGGCGTTGGTGGAAAACCTCCAGCGTGAGGATCTGGACCCGGTGGAAGAAGCCGCCGGCATCCGGGAGCTGATGCTGCGCTGTGACCTGACCCAGGAGCAGGCAGCCCGCAAGCTGGGCAAGAGCCGCAGCGCACTGGCCAACAGCCTGCGTCTGCTGAACCTGCCGGAAAACGTACTGGAGCTGCTCAAGAGCGGGTTCCTGAACATGGGCCACGCCAAGGTGATTTTGGGCCTGCCCACGCCGGAGCTGCAGGAGCAGGCGGCGCAGATCGTGGCGGACAATCAGCTGAATGTGCGCCAGACCGAGGCGCTGTGCAAGAAGCTGGCAAAGCCCCCGAAGGAGGCAAAAGAACCCGAACCCCGCGGCACCCTGCCGGTGGAAGTGGAAGAGAGCCTCAAGCAGGTGCTGGGCAGCGAGGTGAACGTGGCCTACCACGGCGGCAAGGGCAAGCTGACGGTGCATTTTTACTCCGATGAGCAGCTGCGCGCCTTTGCAAACCTGCTGGGCCAGTACCAGACCGAAGAATAAAACAACCGCGATCCAAGGCGGACACCCGCCTTTGAACGGCGCCGGGAGAGGTCCCATTTCCCGGTGCGAACGAAATAGAGCAAGGAGAGTCAATCATGCTTGATATCAAATTTGTCCGTGAGAATCCGGACGCCGTCAAGGAAAACATCAAGAAGAAGTTCCAGGACGCAAAGCTGCCGCTGGTGGATGAGGTCATCGAAAAGGATGCCCAGTACCGTGCAGCGCTGAAGGAAGTGGAAGCCCTCAAGGCTGCCCGCAACAAGCTGAGCAAGGCCAATGGCCCGCTGTTCGGCCAGCTGAAGAAGTGCGACGATGAGGCTAAGAAGGCAGAGCTGCAGGCTCAGATCGACGCCAACAACGCCGCCGTCAAGGCCGATGCCGACAAGATGGCAGAGCTGGAGAAGGAAGAGGAAGCCCTGTCTGCCCGCATCCAGGAGATCATGTACACCATCCCCCAGATGATCGACCCCAGCGTGCCCATCGGCCCGGACGACACCTATAACGTGGAAGCACAGCGCTTCGGTGAGCCGGTCGTGCCCGATTTCCCCATCCCGTACCACACCGAGATCATGGAGAGCTTTGACGGCATCGACATGGACGCTGCAGGCCGCGTGGCCGGCAACGGCTTCTACTACCTGCTGGGCAACATCGCCCGCCTGCACGAGGCAGTGCTGGCCTACGCCCGCGACTTTATGATCAACAAGGGCTTTACCTACGTCATCCCGCCCTTCATGATGCACGGCAACGTGGTGCAGGGCGTTATGTCCTTCCCGGAGATGGACGCCATGATGTACAAGATCGAGGGCGAGGACCTGTACCTGATCGGCACCAGCGAGCACACCATGATCGGCCGCTTCATCGACCAGACCATCGACGAGAGCAAGATGCCCCTGACCCTGACCTCCTACAGCCCCTGCTTCCGGAAGGAGAAGGGTGCCCACGGCATCGAGGAGCGCGGCATCTACCGCATCCACCAGTTCGAGAAGCAGGAGATGATCGTGGTCTGCCGCCCCGAGGAGAGCGCTGACTGGTACGAGAAGCTGTGGCAGATGTCTGTGGAGCTGTTCCGCAGCATGGAGATCCCCGTGCGTCAGCTGAACTGCTGCTCCGGTGACCTGGCGGACCTGAAGGTCAAGAGCTGCGATATCGAGGCATGGAGCCCCCGCCAGCAGAAGTATTTCGAGGTCTGCTCCTGCTCCAACCTGGGCGATGCACAGGCACGCCGCCTGCA
>ENA-UESC01002235-UESC01002235.1-human-gut-metagenome-genome-assembly--contig:-NODE-2235-length-12385-cov-10.872034_pt1 | contig 12385 bp, 7 predicted proteins | sample MGYA00242998_ERZ507999 | MGnify/ENA primary metagenome ERZ507999 (study PRJEB26167, sample SAMN06115465) | human gut metagenome | host: Homo sapiens | place: China:Hubei | collected 2016-04-27... | reverse complement strand
CACAATGGCATTGCGGGCCTCTTTGAATGCAGTCAGCACTGATTTTTCATAGCTGTAGCATTCCTGTTCGTATGCGGCTTTCTTAGCCTTTAGGGTTGCTCTGTATTTTCCCATGGCGAAGAGAGGAGTGAGAAGATTGCCACTGATATAATGAATGGGTGATTTAAAGAAATCAGAGAATTCTTCACTTTCTACGCCATATTGTGCTGTGAGGCTGAGTCGTGGGAATATATTGGTATAGGCAATACCTACACTGGCATTGGCTGCTATTAATTTCTGTTCTGCTTCGCGTACATCGGGACGACGTTCCAACAGAGTGGAGGGTAGACCTACTGGTAATGTTTCAGGTAGTTTTACCTCTTCGGGTAGAATGGAACGCTGTATGCGGTGCGGGTATTCGCCTGCCAGGAATGCGATATCATTTTCTTTCAATGAAATTTTCCTTTCCAGTTCAGGAACTAAAGTTGCGGTACGTGCATACTCCACTTGTGCCTGTTGATAGGAAGTTTCTGAAGTTAGTCCTCCTTCAAAACGAAGCTTTGCCAGGCGTACTCCTTCTTTACGGGCATAGAGTGTTTGACGAACGATGTTCAGCTCATTGTCTAATGCGACCAATTCAAAATAGGCTTGTGCCACTTCGGACACAATACTCATTTTCAAAGCACGTTGCGCCTCGATGCTTCCCAGAAATTGTGCTATGCTTTTGTCTTTTGCCCAACGCAGGTTACCCCATAAGTCTAATTCCCAAGTCACGGTAAGTTTACCACCCTGTTCGGGGTCATTTTTATAGTTGTCACCACCATAATTACTTCCTTCTTTTTGGGCATAAGCGCTTCCGTTCAGTTGGGGGAAAAGGTTGGCAAAGTCTATGCGCTTCATTGCGGCAAGTTCTTTTACACGTGCCGCAGCTATTTTCATGTCTTTGTTGTTATCCAACGTCTTTTCTATCAGGCTTTGCAAGGTTGTGTCCGTATAGATTTCCCACCATTGCATATCGGCTATAGATAATGTATCCTGTTGTCGTAATGTATCTAATTGTTGGGGAAGATGTAAGTCGGGACGTGTGTAGTGCTTACCTAATTGGCAAGAAGTCAGCAAAGTCATTCCTGATACGGCTATATATAATAATGTATGTTTCATCATTTCTTTCATCTTTTTATATCCTTATTTTTGTTTCATCTTCGCTTTCATCTTGTATATCAGTACAAAGAAGAAAGGTACTAACAAAATTCCCACAGTTACAGCAAAGATCATTCCGAAGAATACACCTGTACCAATAGCCTGACGGCTGGCTGAACCTGGCCCGCTGGCAATGACCATAGGTAACATACCTAAGATGAATGCCAATGAAGTCATCAAAATAGGTCGGAAACGGAGCTGTGAAGCATGAAGTGCAGCTTGTACTACATCTACTCCTTTGTCTACTTGTTCTTTGGCAAACTCTACAATAAGAATTGCATTTTTGGCGGCTAGTCCTACCAGCATCACCAATCCGATCTGGAAATAGACATCATTCTCCAGTCCACAGCCCCATACACCTAGATAAGCACCTAATGCGGCTACAGGCAAAGAGAGTAATACTGCAACCGGTACCATCCAGCTTTCGTATAAGGCAGCAAGGAACAAAAATACGAACATGAACACTAATGCCAGCACCATGCCGGTCTGTCCACCTGCCTGTTTTTCCTGGAAGGATAGTCCGCTCCATTCTACACCGATATTTTCCGGTAGGTGTTCGCGGGCTATTTGTTCGATAATTTCCATAGCCTGTCCTGAACTGTAACCGTCTGCGGCCTCACCGAGAATCACAGAACTGTTGAACATATTAAAACGTTTGATGCTGCCCGGACCAGTGGTATACGAAGTGGTACCCAGCGAGGTGAGCGGTATCATGGCATTGTCTGTACCCCGTACAAAAAACAGGTTGATATTCTCCTTATGTTCCCGGTAGGGTGCTTCTGCTTGAATATATACACGGTAGATGCGGTTAAACATATTGAAATCGTTTACATATACCGAACCTGTATAAGCTTTCATAGTCGAGAATACATCGGCTAAAGGTACTCCTGAGAATTTTACTTTGTCACGGTCTACATCAAAATAAAGTTGGGGGATATCCGCTTGTAAAGCCGAAGATAAACCTGATAATTCCTTACGTTTTGATGCATAATACATCAATGTATCCGTAGCTTGTACCAAATTTTCGAAAGTGGCATCTCCACGTGCTTCCAATTGCATTTCGAACCCGCCCGAACTGCCCAATCCCGGAATAACGGGAGGGGTGGAAAGATATACCTTGCATTCGGGGTATTGTGACATGTCTTTTTTTACCTGTGCCATAATATTGTCAATAGTTTGCGAGTCACGTTCCTCCCAAGGTTTTAAGATGACAGTCAGTTCACTTCGTGCCTGACTGGTTCCTACACGCGGACTGCTTCCCGCCACACTTTGCACATATTCCACTGCCGGATTTTTCATCAGGTATTCCACAGCACGTTCTGTTACGATACGTGTACGTTCCAACGTTGCACCTTCGGGTAGCTCCAACTCTATTTTAAAATACCCTTGGTCTTCGATGGGGAGGAAGCTGGTGGGAATGATGCGATGGATTAACAGGATGGCGATCAATACCATGCCGAATGTGCTCAGTACCCGACGCGGGTGTTTCACAATGTGTTTGATAAGCCCTACATATTTATGATTGCCGATAGCCAGCCACTCATTGATACGGCGGAATACGATATTCTTTTTCTTGTTCGGATCTTCCGGTTTCAGGATAAGCGAACACATGACTGGACTCAATGTCAAAGCTACTACCGTAGACAGCAATACGGATACTACGATGGTTACCGTAAACTGGCGATAAAGTTGTCCGGTAATTCCACCTAGAAAACTTACGGGAACAAATACTGCTGCCAGTACCAAAGAAGTGGCGATAATGGCTCCTGTAAGTCCTTCCATAGCTTTCTTGGTAGCTTGGTAGGGAGATAGTTTCTCCTCTTCCATGATACGCTCCACATTCTCTACTACCACGATAGCATCGTCCACCACAATACCGATGGCAAGTACCAACCCCAACAGGGTCAGGATATTAAGCGAGAATCCGAAAATCAACATGAATCCGAAAGTTCCAATCAGTGAGATAGGTACGGCAACTAGTGGGATAACTGTTGCACGCCAGCTTTGGAGTGAAAGGTATACTACGATAATAACCAGTATCAGGGCTTCAAACAGTGTTTTGTACACTTCATGAATAGATTCCGAAATATATGTGGTCATATCGAAAGGTATCTCGTAACTCATTCCTTCGGGGAAATTCTTGCTGATTTCCTCCATAGCTTCTTTCACGCTTTTTGCTACTTCCATAGCGTTGGCTCCCGGTAACATATAGATGGCCAATACCGCTGCATTTTCTTTGTTAATGGCACTCTCGGTATTGTATGATTGTGCTTCGAGTGAGATGCGGGCCACATCACGTAAACGGATGATGGAACCATCGGCATTGGCACGGACTACGATTTCCTCAAACTGGCTTACAGTAGATAGACGTCCCTGAGTAGTGATGGGAATGGTTACGTCTAATCCTTGTACGGGTTGTTGTCCCAGTACACCGGCTGCTGATTCCCGATTTTGGTCTTTCAGTGCATTCTGCAGATCGGCTACGGTCAGACCGAAATTGGCCAGTTTGTCGGGCTGTACCCAAATTTGCATGGCGTAATATCGGCTTCCGATGTTTGAAACACGTCCTACGCCAGGGATACGGCGGATTAGGTCCAGTACATTCAGAGTAGCAAAGTTGCTAAGGTATATTTCATCGAATTTCGGGTCGGTAGAGGTAAGGCATAGGGTTAGCAATTGACTGGCAGCCTGTTTCTCTACCGAAATACCATTTTGTATAACTTCTGCTGGAAGACGTGATTCTGCTAACTTGATACGGTTCTGTATTTCTACTGCCGCCAGATCGGGATCTGCCGAGATATCAAAAGTGACGGTGGCTGAAAAACCTCCCGAATTGGAACTGTTTGATTCCATGTAAAGCATTCCTGGAGTACCGTTCAATTCCTGTTCTATAGGAGTGGCTACCGCTTGTGATACTGTCAGGGCACTGGCACCCGGATAGGATGCGCTGATTTTCACTACCGGCGGGGTAATCTGCGGATATTGGTCAATGGGTAGCATCGTGAGACCGATGATACCGACAATGACTATTAATATGGAGATGACAGCTGAAAATACCGGTCTGTCTATAAAGAAACTAACTTTCATAATGTCTATTGTTTTTTTGAATGCGTAAATTTTCCTCCATAGGGGAATTCGTATTCGGGAGTGAAATTATCCGATCGTATCTTTTTCCTCCGTTTTTTTGTCTTCTACAGCAGGACTTACTTTTACTTTCATGCCTGGATTCAGCTTGTGGTATCCTTCTATAACAATGTCTTCTCCGGGAGCCAAGCCTCTTTCCACCACTACTTGATTCTGGAATTCAGGTCCTAATTCAATGAAACGTCTCTCTACTGTAGAATCTTTGCGCATTACATAAATATAGGCACCGCCTTTTTCTATGATAACGGACTTTAACGGAACTACCGTAGCTTTTTCTCTGACATCCAATAATAGTTTTACTTTGGTGAACTGTCCAGGAAGTAATATCCGTTCTGGATTCGGCATTTCGGCACGTACGGAGAATGTACCTGTGCGTGGATCAACTTGCGGTTCGGCAAAGTCTACCAGTCCTTTGTATGGATAAATAGTATTGTCTGCTAGAGTAATGGAAACATTGGGTTGCCAAGAGCGGGTAGAGTCTTTTTGACCTAAGTTCACATTACGTTCTTTGCTTTTCAGATAGTCTAGAGCTGTCATGCTGAAATCCACTAATACAGTATCACTTTTTACTACGGTGGCAAGCAGTGATTTGCCACTTGGACCTACCAATGTCCCTAAATCCACGTGGCGTTCACTGATATGTCCTGCTAACGGAGAACGAACTATCGTATAACCTAGTTCCAGTTCTGCTTGATCAAGGTCGGCACTACTCATAGCTACCGAGGCTTCTGCTGTTTCATATGCAGCAGTAGCATTGTCCAAGTCCAACTGGCTGGCAGCATTTTGTTCATATAGCGGACGGATACGTTCTAAATCGCGTTTTGCTTTTTGTGCCTGTGCTTCATCTTTTTTCAATTGGGCACGCGCTTTGTCAGCTTTGGCTCGATATTGATCTTGATTGATAACAAACAGCACTTGATTCTTAGTGACATATGTACCTTCTGCGAAAAGCATTTGTTCTAAATATCCCTCTACTCGGGCACGTACTTCAACGAATTGCTGTGCACGTACGCGTCCTACATATTCACCATATATTTCCACATCGTCTTGCGTTGCCGGTGCTATGGCAACTACTGGAAGTTCCGGCATCTTTGCCGGTCGATGGGAAACAATCAGGTAAATCCCGATAACTAGTCCAATACCTATTACTACAAGCGCTGTTCTTTTCTTTTTTAGCGCAATTTCTTTGTGTGTAAAAAATAGTTTCATACTTTAGTTTTGTTATTGTTTAAGATGCCGTCAGTAGGAATACAAGCAGCGTGCCAAACTACTGTAAATAGCCTTTCCTTTTCATAATCAGTGTTTTATTACTGCCTTTTGTTGATAGGGAAAGTGTGGAAAACAGGCAACAGCTGTAGAATAATTCCACAGTAGGCGAATTAAATTTAGTAGAGGATTATCGATTTGGATGCAAAAATAGTAAAATAGTGGGTAATTTTAAAATATTTATTCATTATTCATTATGATGAGGACGATGTTGTAGTGTTAGCAGATATGTATGTAATTTAAATTTTGCTTGAGATCGTCATATCTGCAACCTTGTTGTTTTGAAATACGCTCCCTTTCATTTTGAAAAGGGTAGTGTTTCCCTTTTTTTTATGACTTCATATAATATCTGTTTGTTTATCAATAGTTTATAATGTTGTTTTTCATTTTGGCATAGTATTCGCTATATACTTGTCGAATATAAAAGGTATAAAAAGATGGGAGAATTTTATAATCCAGATAAATTATATAAAGGTGGAAGCCGGAATAATAGCTTGATAAATAAAAAAATGATATTCCGTGTATTGGGGGTATTACTTTTTATTGAATCTGCTATGTTCCTGCTTTGTGCGGCTGTTTCCTTATGTTACGGTGAGCAAGATTATCAATATTTTCTATATACCATTCTTTTGAATACATTGGTCGGTGGAGTTTTGCTAATTTGTAGTAGAGGTGCTGAGAATCGGCTGACACGACGAGATGGGTACTGCATTGTAACTTTTACTTGGTTTTTGTTTACGTTGTTTGGAATGTTGCCTTTTTATTTTAGTGGAGGAATCCCTTCGGTGACGGATGCCTTTTTTGAAACCATGTCGGGTTTTACTACTACAGGAGCTACTATATTGGATGATATAGAATCTCTTTCACATGGTCTGTTATTTTGGCGTAGCTTGACACAATGGATAGGTGGCTTGGGTATTGTCTTTTTTACTATTGCTGTGCTTCCTATTTTCGGGGGAGGAACTATACAACTTTTTTCAGCTGAGGCTATCGGGGTGACGCACGACAAAACACATCCCCGGATTGATGTGATGGCTAAGTGGCTGTGGATGATATATGCTATTCTTACAATTGCAGAAACTGTGCTGCTGATGATAGGAGGAATGAGTTTTTTTGATGCGGTATGTCATTCATTCTCAACAACGGCTACAGGTGGTTATTCTACCAAACAAGCTAGTGTAGCTTATTGGAACTCTCCGTTTATAGAATATGTAATAGCGATATTTATGATCCTTTCGGGTATTAATTTCTCTCTCTATTTTATGTGTCTGAAAGGGAAAGGCAAGCGTTTATTTCAGGATGATGAATTCCGTTGGTTTATGAAATCAGTGAGTATTCTGACACTTGTTATTACGTTTGCCTTAGTTTTTCAGAATCATTATGATTGGGAAAAGGCATTCCGCAGGGCTCTGTTTCAAGTAGCTACGGCGCATACGTCATGCGGCTTTGCAACGGATGATTATAACTTGTGGCCATCTTTTACATGGATGCTTCTTATTTTTGCTATGTTGTCAGGTGGATGTACGGGGTCTACTAGTGGGGGAATCAAAAATATGCGCCTTATGATTCTGGCGCGTAATATCAAAAATGAATTCAAACGGATGCTGCATCCTAGGGCTGTATTGCCTGTTCGTGTGAACCGTCAGGTTATATCGCCTTCCATCATTGCTTCAGTGAATACATTCTTTGTATTTTATTTGTTCTGTATTTTGGCCGGATGGATACTGCTGATGTTTTTCGGGGTGGGGATAATTGAAGCGATGAGTACAGTAATTTCTAGCTTAGGCAATGTGGGACCGGGGCTAGGAGCATTCGGTCCTGCTTTTTCATGGGCGGCGTTGCCTGATGCTGCTAAATGGATATTGTCGTTCCTGATGTTGATAGGACGTTTGGAATTGTTTGCTGTGTTGTTGCTTTTTTATTCAGGATTTTGGGAAAGACGATAGTTCTCCGGGAAAAATTGATATGTATCATTTAATTAATGGGTATTCATTGAAATGAAGTTCTAGAAATATGTATTTTTACAAAGGATGATATATATTTGTGCTCGGATTTACAATACATTCATGTTATGGCAACTTCGAGAGAGATGACTTCGGGACGTCCGTTCCCTTTGATATTGAATTTTGCTTTTCCTTTATTGCTGGGTAATTTACTTCAGCAGACTTATTCCTTGATGGATGCTGCTATTGTGGGTAAGTTTCTTGGAATTAATGCTTTGGCTTCTGTAGGAGCTAGCACTTCGGTGGTGTTTTTGATATTAGGCTTTTGCAATGGCTGTTGTGGTGGCTTCGGTATTCCTGTCGCACAGAAGTTTGGAGCAAGGGATATTATTTATTTTTGTATATTTAGTTATACTTTTTTGCTGGTCTTATATATTATTTATAATATTGTACCGTTTTATAAGTCTCCTGTAGGTAGTTGGATCAAAATCAATAAAAGAGTATTGGATGATGTCTGTTTTTAATAAGCGTAGAGAGTTTGTTCGTTTCATATTGGTTGGTGTTCTGGCAACTGCTACTCATTATGGTATTTATTTCTTTTTATGTGTATTGATGTTACCAGCTATTGCATATACTATTGGTTATGCTATTAGCTTTATTCTGAATTTTTACTTGTCTAATATATTCACCTTTAATACTAAGCCTACTGTTAGGAAAGGAATAGGATTTGGCATCAGTCATTTTATCAATTATTTGTTGCATATCGGGCTGTTGTCGCTATTTATATGGATCGGAGTTCCCGAGAGATGGGCACCCCTTCCTGTGTTTACATTAGTAGTACCGGTTAATTTCCTTCTTGTTCGTTTTGTTCTAAAATCTAAAAAAATATGAGTAAAGTTAGTGTTTTAATACCTGCATACAACGAGGAACTCTCTCTTCCGGAGCTCTATTCGAAGCTAAAAGAAATGATGGATTCTTATGCAGAATATGAGTGGGAGATTTTGTTTGTTAATGATGGCAGCCATGATAAAACATTGGAAGTTATTAAATTTTTGAGATCACAAGACGAGAGAATTAATTTTGTCGACCTGTCGCGCAATTTTGGAAAAGAAGTAGCAATGTTAGCTGGTTTCGATTATGCTACAGGCGATTGTCTGGTGATTATGGATACTGACTTGCAACATCCTCCTCACTTAATCCCTGAAATGTTGAAATATTGGGAAGAAGGGTATGATGATGTATACGCAAAGCGAATAACCAGAGGCAAGGAGAGTTTGATGCGTAAATATCTGTCCTTGTTATTCTATAAGTTATTGCAGAAAACGACCCGTGTGGAGATTCTCCCGAATGTCGGTGATTTCAGACTGTTAGATCGTTGTTGTATAAACGCTTTAAAACAGCTACGTGAGAGCCAAAGATATACTAAAGGTATGTATTGCTGGATTGGATTTCGTAAGAAAGAGATCAAATTCGAGCAGGAAGATCGTGTTGCCGGTACATCTTCGTTTAACTTTTTCAGCCTTCTGAGCTTGGCTGTGGAAGGGGTGACCTCCTTTACTGTAGCTCCTTTACGCATTTCTACTTTTGCTGGAATTATAGTTTCCTTGGTTGCTTTCATATACATGTGCTTCATCATGTTTAAAACATTGATATGGGGCGAAGTAGTACAGGGTTTCCCTACTCTGATGGTCGTGATTCTTTTTCTAGGTGGGATACAGTTGCTGTCCTTGGGAGTCATAGGGGAGTATATAGGACGTATTTTCAATGAAACAAAGAATCGTCCTACCTACATTGCAAGAGAATATAATGGTGTGAAACAATAACTAAGATTATGAGTAAAAAAACGGTTCGGATTGGTATTGGCGCATTTCTGTTGATAATAGGAAGTTTATTTTACCTGATGAATATGTACACTCCGATATGTGGAGATGATTATCTTTATTCATTCTATTTGACTCCTGTGGCAGCTAAGTCTTTCTTTGAAGGCGCATCGATAGGATTTGAGCAGAAGATATCATCATTTACCGATGTTATTTTTTCGCAATATAATCACTATTTTTATGTGAATGGGCGTACCATTCCTCATATTCTGGAGCAGTCGTTTGCCGGACTTTGGGGGGAGAATTGTTTTAATTTAATCAATGTATTCGCTTTTCTGTTACTTAATATGTTGGTTATATGGATTTCCGGAAAAAGAAATCTGACAAAATTCGGTTACTGGGTTGCTGCAGTTTTCTTTATATGGTTCTTATTGCCTTGCCCGGTTGATCTCTTTTTACTGATGAGTGGTGCTCTCAATTATACTTGGAGCGCCGTTCTTTGTTTGGCTTTTCTGCTTGTTTATACTAAAGTGCGGCAAATGGAAAGGGTGAATTGGGGAGTTGCTTTTCTTCTTTTTTTGCTGGGCGTCATTTCTGGTTGGACACATGAATCTTTGGTTATAGGCATTTCCGGGGCTTTGTTTATTATTTATTGTGTACAATATAATAAGAGGAAGCCTAAATCACCTGAAATAGCTTTGGTTGCCGGCTTTTGGCTTGGGACCTTGTTGTTGTGTTTATCGCCTGCTGCCCGCGGGCGCGCGTCGTTTGATCATCCTTCCATCTGGGAAACCTTCTTATTGATAATCGGTGAGCTTCGGGCATTTTATGTTCTTCTGTTTTTGCTGGTATATACTTTTTTTCGTGAAAAGAGAAACAACAATAATCATACTCTGAGAAAGTTTTTCTATGATAATCAACTTTATTTTTATGTAATCTTAATTGAACTTGTTTTTAGCTTGGTTATAGGATTTCGAAATGTCCGGCAATTGTTTGGAATAGAGTTGTTTTCTGTTGTGATTTTAATCAAACTGATCAGTGATCAGACTTCATTTAATGCGGTTTGGTGTAGAAGTGTATCAATTGTGGCAGCAAGTGCGATCGTTTTGCATATGGCATTTGTCATTCCATGCGCAAAACGTTCTCATGCGCAATTTCAGGATATAGTGACCACTTATCTCCACTCAGAAGACGGTGTTGTTTCTTTCAAATACGAAGAGTTTCCCTGTTGGGTTGATTCTTATGTCTGGCGATTCGGAGGATATGCGGGCTGGGAAGCTTTTTGTATTTCCGTCTATTATATGGGAGACAAAAAGCCGATGAAAGCTTTGCTGGTTGATTAGTATTCATTTGTGATAATAGATGATTGCCAGTTAAGATGTTTTTCGGTAGTAATATTTTTTGCTGTGTATAAAAATTGTAAAAAGAAGTAGGATTTTGCATGTGTTCATATTAATAGCTCTATATTTGTACAATTAAACCTAAACCCTTTTACAGTTTACTTATGGAGCTATTGAAAAGTCATTTTTTTAAAATGAGAAAGGCTTATATTGAGTCGTTTATTATTCTTTTGTTTCTGTCCTGCTGTCCTTTCATTGTTTCTTCCTGTCACGAGGAAGAGAAAGAGGAGATACCTGAATCTCCTTTTGACGAAGAAGATATTCAACACGAACAAGATCTGAATGCTTATTTGGGAAAAAGCTATTCGTGTAAAATTTCTCAGGTCTCAGTAATGGAATCTTCCGTTCGCGTTACTGGTGAATATACCGGTGAAGGCAACTTCTTTTTAGGTGAGATTCCTCCTTATTTGGATATCATAGATGTGAAGAAGGCTCCTTATAAGTTGAAGTTAGAAGATTCATCTTTTGAAATTAAGTTAGAGCGTTATGTAGAAAGGGATGGAGCGTTGTATGATCGTCTTTTGTCAAAGTGGGCTATTTATAAAGAGGGAGTAGAAAGAGACCAACTGGTTTCTCATGCGCATCAAGCGGATGAAATTCATGCGTTTCAGAATCTTCCGGCTATCAAACTGACTTCAAAGAAAGGGTTGGGTGGAATTATTCCTAACCAATATATATCGGATTTTACTTCGTTGGGGATAAGCAGTGCTACGATTAATGTTTGTATCACTCAGTTTATGCATCTGACGCCAAGAGCGGGAGATATTGCGCATACTTATGGGGGAAGAACCTATTATATGGATGAAGGTTACCTCAAGACTGTGCTTGACGTTCCTCTTTTAGAAGCAGCCAAACGGAATATTGCTGTTGCTGCCATCATTCTTGTCGAACCGGCAGCTAAATGCGTAGACCCTGACCTGGGGGTATTGCTGCAACATCCGGATTATGAAAGAGGGGTTTATACAATGCCTAATATGACTACTCTGGAATCGGTAAATTGTTATGCGGCAGCATTTGATTTTCTGGCGAAAAGATATTGTACGGCGGACAATCGCTACGGGCGTATAGCTCATTGGATTATGCATAATGAGGTAGACGGCTGTATAGACTGGACAAATATGGGAGTAAAACCTCTTACTGTATTTACGGATACCTATATAAAATCAATGCGTATATGTTATAATATAGTACGCCAATATGATAAACAGGCAGAGGTTTTGGGCTCCTTTACACATTCCTGGACACAGATAGCGAATGTGGGATGGTGGCTCTATACAAGCAAGGAAATCATTGATTTGTTGAATGTTTATAGTCGGGTAGAAGGAGACTTTCAGTGGGGATTAGCTTATCATAGCTATTCTCAGGATTTGACGAATCCATGTGTTTGGATTGATCCGAACGCAACGTTTTCCATGGATACCCAATTTATTACGTTTAAGAATCTGGAAGTTCTGAGTAAGTGGGCGATTACCAAAGAAAATAAATATAAAGGGACTATTAAGCGCTCTGTCTGGCTTTCTGAGGCTGGAGTAAATTCTCCTACTTATTCGGATGAAGATTTTCAGAAGCAAGCGGCTAGTTTGGCTTTCGCCTGGAAGAAAATAAATGCATTGGAAGGGATTGATGGGCTACA
>ENA-UESC01002223-UESC01002223.1-human-gut-metagenome-genome-assembly--contig:-NODE-2223-length-12480-cov-6.659760_pt1 | contig 12480 bp, 12 predicted proteins | sample MGYA00242998_ERZ507999 | MGnify/ENA primary metagenome ERZ507999 (study PRJEB26167, sample SAMN06115465) | human gut metagenome | host: Homo sapiens | place: China:Hubei | collected 2016-04-27... | reverse complement strand
GAATCTGATCCCATGGGACTATAATCTGGCGCTTGGCGGCATGGGCGGCAGCAGTGACACCACCAGTGTTGTCAACGACGCCATCGACAATGCGTTCTCTGGTACAAACTTCTTCGATACGCTGATGGAGGATGAGACATACCACAGTCAGTATTACACCTATTTGCAACAGCTCGTGAGTGAGTATATTGATGGCGGCGGATTTGACGCTTTCTATGAGCGGGTCCGCGGTCAGATCAACGAGCTTGTGGAGACAGACCCCACTGCGTTCTATTCCTACGACGAATATTTGACGGCGGTCGATACCCTCTATCAGGTGGTGAAGCTGCGGGGGCAGTCCATTCAGGGACAGCTTGACGGGTCGATTCCGTCTACGGAAGAAGCGCAGCGCAGCAGCGACGCGCTGGTGGATGCCTCCACGCTGGATATCAGCGTGATGGGCAGCATGAACACCGGCGGTGGCGGCGATGGGTTTGGCTTCAACGCACCGACGGCTTCTGAAAACACCTCAGATACGCCGGATGCGGCACAGGATACTTCCGAAACGCAGACTGCGCCGGATGGGTTCGCCGAGCCTGGAAATACACCATCCTCTGATTTCGACCCATCCCAGTTCGACGGCGAAATGCCGGATGGATTTGACGCATCCCAGTTCGGTGACAAACTGCCAAGCGGATTCGATTCCTCTCAATTGAGCGGAGGAAGTCAGGATGCCTCTGGCAATACGCAGCAGACAGCCGAGGATACACAGAGTGGCGGAGATGGTAATTTCAGCGGCAGGCCATCTATAGGCAGCTTCCCCGGCAGCACTGGAAGCACATCCTCGGCAGCATCCATAAAGAATCTGATCCTGTACGGAGTATCTCTGCTGGTTTTCGCCGTAGCAATGCTTTTTGCAGTTTTGTATCACAGAAAGCCGAGAAAACGGTGATTCTGAAAGAATATCAAAAGGCAGCGAGGTAGGTTCGTTGTGACAGGCTTCGCTGTTCCATTTCCTTCAAGACTCTTTCAGCCACTGTATAAACTCGTCCATTGAGATTTTGCCATTCTCACATTTCTCCTTTTACTGCTGCATTTTCCTGCTTCACGCAGAGAACGTTTCCTGCGAAATTTTGTCCGCGTGGATCTCGGCTACGGCAGTAATCTGCTGCGCGGCGCTGTGCAGTTTGGTCGTGCTGTGGAGCAGATGACGGATGGCACGCCACCGCGCGATGCCGCCGTTCTGCCAACTTACATCGACCACAAGCGCCGCAGGAAGTTGCAGCAAAAGAAATCCGCTCTCGGACACGCTGGGGACGATCACGAGGATTGAAATATGGAATAAAGCCGGTGGGGATATTGCCGCACGTTCTCCAAGGTTTGTCCGGTTCGGTTTGCCGGGAACATTGAGCTCAGAAAGATAGCACGCATCGGGCAACAGGCAAATGCCGCGTTTTTTCATCCTTCGATATTCCTACTTGCAGGATTGATTCGCAATTTTAAGACGCAAATTTGAAGAAAGGCTCCGGCGTTTTTGGCGTCGGAGCCTTTTTGTATCAAGAAAACAACCAGCTCAGTGCCGGTGGTTATGATTGAGCCTTACTTTGCAAGCACAACGGAAATTTTGATCTCCTTTTCCGCCTCGCTCAGATCAAGCGCACCGCCGTCTGCGATGCTCACACGCAGCTCATACAGTGTGCCATCGGACAGGGTATCCACGGCAGCGCCTGTCTCATCCGTGATCGACCACAGCTCATTGCCGACCTCCGCCAGCTTTCCGTCTGCACCGTAGCCATAGAGCTTCAGCTCAGCGGCGCTTCCGGAAAGATTGTTCATCCGGAATGCGACCGTCGTGTTGGGATGAACATTTTCGACTGTGACGGTATTGCGCCAGCTCGCGACTTCTCCTTCGCCGCCGTCAAGCGCAAACTGTTCCTGCGAAAGAACATTTCTCGCCGCCTGGTCGAGGTCGACCTCTCGGTACGGCATTTCGGGCAGATGGACGAAGCGATCCTGCAATCTGAGCAGCTCCAGATAGCCCGTCGGGCAGTAGAGTGCGTTGCCGCTGTTTCCGGCATACATTCCGATGGCCATATTGTTGTAGCCAAACCTGTTGGAAACATCCATCGTAAAGACGGTCTCGCCGGTCTCAAAGTCCAGAATGATGTACTGCCACATCCCGGTGGTCAGATCCTGCACATAGCCGTAGAGATAGCCCGTCGCGGTGGAAAGCTTGAGAATCGATGTATCGCTCAGGTCATTTCGAGACCAGATGCTCTTCATCTCATAGCCGGAATCGGTTTTGATGGTATCGACACGTTCGACGCCGGGCGCGATCATGCAGTTGCCCTTCGTCAGCCAGTTCATGTCATAGATGTTGGCATAGCTCTGAATCGAGGAGTCGTTGTTGGGATCGGCAAGGCCTGCGCTGCCTGCGCCGAACCAGTTGCAGACAATCGTGCTGACGGTGCCCTCGCTGTCATCATAGACGATGGCAGAGTTTTCAACCGCCACCTGATAGCCCTCGGGCAGATCATCCAGCACCGGCATACTTGCAACGATCTCACCGGTCTTCATATCGAGCGCCAGCAGCTTGACTGGATCCGCGTTGTCGGTGAACATCACAAGATCCGGCGTCAGCGACGGGGAGCAGCCGCCGCCCCAGGCAAGACCGCCGCCGGTGGTCTTGTCACCCTCGCCGCTGACCTTCGCACCGACACTCTCATACGGCGTACACCACACAACGTCTACGCCTTCTTCTGCGCGCAGAAGATAGCAGTTCTGGTTGGTCAGGATGACCGCGCCGTCCTCGGAGGCGGCAATCCCGTTTTCCGCACCCTCACCGGGAGTCAGCTCGTAGACAAAGACTGCATCAGAGAGATCAGTCTGTTCGCCGCTTAGAATCGCATCGATGGCGGAACGTGCGATATATCCCAGTACGCCCTGCTGCTCACGCTCCGGGTAGATGCGGAAGCCGCCGGTTGCAAACCAGAGGTTTCCTTCGTAGTCAAAGACCACGGACAGAAGATTCTGCTCCAGCGTCTTGCCGAGCGCAGCCTCGGCGGCAGCTTTGATGTTGATATCCAGCACCTTTTCAAACTCCGGCAGGATGTTTCCTGCTTCATCGGTTGCGCGCAGCATCAGCACATGGTTGTTGCTGGTGGGGCAGACGATGCGGTTTTCCGAGTCCAAGAACGTATAGGAGCTCTGAATGACGTAACCGCCGCCGTCATGCTGCTTCGGGGAGAAATAGCCCAGCGTCGTGGTTTCCTTCGCGTTCAGGTCGCGGATGGCGATGCCGCCGAGCAGCGGCACGACCGCGTGGCCGTAGCTGTCAAAGTAAATGGCAGGCGAAGCGTTCGCGTTGGTTTTCTCATAGGAAACGTTGATTTCCGGGTAGATGCCGAGCGGCAGAACTTCATCTGTGGAGTCGGTATTGTAGCCGTCGTGGTGAATGTTAGCGTCGCTCTTTGCCATATAGGGGTTTTCGTCGACACGTTTGGCGCGCAGCGTCTTGACCGGCAGTGCAGAGGACAATGCGTCGGACGCCGGGGTCTCCTCTGTGCCAGCGTCCTCCGGCATATCATCCTCCGGCGAGGCTTTCTCTGATGCGGCCGTTTCGGGCGTCTGCGTTTCAGAGACCGGGGAAGACTCGGCTGGCGTCTGTGTACAGGCTGCTATGCTCAGGCAGAGCGCAGCAGCCAGCAGCAGGAGCAGCGCAGAGCGTAATACTTTTTCCATTTTCATCAAAATATCCTCCGTTTATTTATTTTTCATACAGTTTGTTGAGGTTTCATGCGAGCCAGGTGTAAAGTCCCAGTTGAAACGCTTCCTCAGAAACGGGCTTCAGCAGGAAATAATCAGCCCGCAGTCGGAAGGCGTGAAGCGAGAAATCAAGATCACTGCACCAGATCATCCGGCACACGGGACATAAGGAACGAAGGTGCTCCGCTGCATTCAGCCCTGCCACCCCGGAGAGTGCAATGACAGCATTGGTTGGAGCATCTTTCTGCGCCGCTTCAAAAAAGCGTTCCTGGTCGTCATATTGCACGACCTGAGGAAACAGCCCCTTCGATTCACAGAACCGGGTGATTTGTTCGGCATAGCGCTGCCGCTCCGCTTCCTGTTCTGCCAGTACGGCAATACGATACACAGACCGCCCTCCTTCCTGAATCCAATTTGACGCCTTGCTTACGCTCAGTATAAAAAGGTTCTGCCGGTCTTTCAAGCGCCGTGGCACGAAAGGGACGATTATGGCACGAATTCCGGGGTTGTGGCTTCTCCAACCTTGACGCTCTGTGATATAATCACTTTGGATTTGAATATGTGCAGGAAGAGGAAGGAGAATTCGCTGCATGAGAATTGCGATTGTGGACGATCTTGCCGCGGAACGTGCACTGCTGAAAGACCGGCTGGAGCAGCAGCTTCACCGGAGAAATGTGCAGGCAGATATTCTGGAATACGAAAGCAGCGAGAAATTTCTGGAAGCAGTAAGGAAAGCCCCCTTTACCGCCGCATTTCTGGATATCTATATGAATGGCATGACAGGCATGGAGGCGGCAAAAGAGCTGCGCAAAACCGATACGGATTGTCTGCTGGTTTTTACCACGACCTCTACCGATCATGCGCTGGAGGGATTTCAGGTCCGGGCGCTGCACTATCTGGTCAAGCCCTTCACCGAGGAGGACATCGATGCGCTGACGGACGAGCTGCTTGCCCGCGTACCGCAGCCGGAGAAATTTATGACACTGCGGGTAGACGGGAGCGAGTTCCGGCTGCGGTATCGGGATATTGTCTATGCCGAGCATTTTGCCCACATGATCTACGTCCATACGACGGTTCAAAAGACGCTTGCCACACGCCAACCCTTCAAGTCGTTCATCTCCCCACTAAAGGATGACACACGCTTTTTTGTGTGCGGGCGCGGCGTGATCGTAAATCTGGAACACGCGAAGGATCTGGAAGGCGCCGCCTTCCGCATGGCGGACGGAAGCCGCGTGTTTGTCAGTCAGGACCTTCTGAAAAGCGCCCGGCAGGCATTTATGGAGTTCCTGCTTCAAAGGGGGCGGATGGCATAATGGAGCTGCTGCGTCCAATTCTGGAGCTCGGCGTGGTGATTCCCGGCATGCTGCTTGCCTACTTCCCGGCAAAATCCAGCTTAAAGCAGCCGCTGTCAAAGCTTGTTTTGTGGCTTGTTCCGCTGCTTGCGCTGCTTTGCGCCGCCGGAGGCGTGGTGTGCTATGCGCGCCGCATGCCGACTGCGCCGATGCTTGCAGGCCTAACCTTGCTTGCAGTCGTGATCTACATAAAAACGCTCCGGATCTCGCTTTGGAAATCCGGAACGGTTGCATTATCTGTCTGTGCGGTATTTGCCTGTATCAACAGCCTTTGCCGGGCGATCAACGCCGCTATGCTGGCCGGTTTGCCGCAGGCGCAGGCTGCGCCATGGTTCTGTCTGCGGGCCGTGATTTGCTATCATGCGATCTGCTGGCTGTTTGCCGCCATCGCCTATTATCCTGCGACGCACAGCGTGCGGAGGATGGTCGAGGATGAAAATTTTGCGCAGACCTGGTATGTGTTCTGGGTGCTGCCGCTGGTGTTCATTGCGCTGAATCTGTTTATGATCCCCAAGTATGCGGACACGCTCTATACCGGGCGTGTTTTGCAGGGGTATTTTGTGATCTGCATCGCACTTTTGTTTTTGATGCTTTTCTTCAACGCAATCTTCCTTCTGATGGCGATCAGCATCAACCGGAATGTGAGATTGCAGCAGGAGAACCAGCTGCTTTCCATGCAGCAGCAGCGCTACGAAAGCCTGAAAGCTGCCATTGAGGAAGCCCGGCAGGCGCGGCACGATCTGCGCCACCAGCTATGTCAGCTCGCCGCCCTTGCAGAAGAAGGAAATCTTGAAAAGATCAAAGCCTATCTTTCCAGCGCAGTTTCCAGAATCCCGAGTCTGGAGCTGCATTTCTGTGAAAACCGGGCGGCAGACGGCGTGGTCGGGTATTACTGCGCACTTGCGAAGCGGGAGCAGATCCCATTTTCCGTGCAGCTCGATCTGCCGGAATGTCTTCCTGTAGACGAGATCGATCTGTGCCTGGTCCTCTCTAATCTGCTGGAGAATGCGCTGGAAGCCAGCCTGCGTACTGCACCTGCCAGACGCAGAATCGAGCTGACCGCCTATCTGCATGGCAACAGTCTGGTACTGATTCAGGTTGAGAACACGTATGATGGAGTTATCCGGGAAAAAGACGGGGTATTTCTGTCCTCCAAGCGAAAAGGAGACGGTGTTGGTATCCAGTCCGTCCGCCATATCGCAGAAAAATCCGGTGGGGTGAGTACAGTCACCTATCAGGACGGTCTGTTTTGCGCAAAGGTCATGCTCCGCAGATAATTATGTATGCCCTGCCTTTCCAAAACGGCACGGCCACAGATTTCAACAGTCTTGTCTCCAGCAAGCGCTGAACAAGCCGTATTTCTGTTTTTGCAAAGATGTTTGACTTCATTTATGACATGGACGATATCGCGCAGCTTGCCGTTGGCGATACGATCGTTGTGGACGGCAAGGACATGGTCGTCACGTCCAGAGAGGACGAGAACGGCTTTGTCACCATCAACGGAGGCCTGGAGCAGGGCGGCGTCGATTTGACGAGCGACGATTCGGGCGTCTACTACGCCGTTGGTCTGGATGACACAAAATCGTATCACGAGCTCGGCAAGGTCACCGTGCCGGTTGCTGATGGCCTTGTCCTGATGGACAATGCAGACCCCGAGCATCCGGGTGAAACGTATGCCGCAGCGGAGCTCGCAGAGCTGGCTGCGGCTGAACCCGGCTTTACCGCCAACAACACGTTGGCGACCATCGAACACGGCGAGCTGACTGTCCTGGCCAGAAGCTATACGCCGTAATTCTGAAGCGCAGGATCTGCCCGGAGGCCTTCTGCCTCCGGGCATTTTCCTGCTTTGCGGCAGACAGCCCCAGCGCCCGTGCCGGACAAGCGGCTTGACCGCGTCGGGGGTGCGGAGTATAATGAAAAAAATCCCGGAAAGAAAGGGAATGCGAATGAAAGAAAACCGAAAACTCCTGAAGGAAGTTCTCAAGGACATCCAGCACGATATGACGGACGAGGAAGTTCTGAACCTGCTGGCAGACAGCAAAATTTCCGAAAGTCCTGCAACGGAAAAATATACGCTCGGGCAGCGTGCGGCGGATGCGATCGCAAAATTTGCGGGCAGCTGGGCGTTCATCTTTTCGTTTACGGGTGTGCTGCTTTTGTGGATGGTCGTCAATACAATCCTGGCGGCAGATGCGTTCGATCCGTTCCCGTTTATCCTGCTGAATCTGGTTCTGTCCTGCGTCGCGGCGATCCAGGCACCGCTCATCATGATGAGCCAGAACCGGCAGGAGGAAAAGGATCGCCGCCGCGCGGAAAATGATTACAAGGTCAATCTCAAAACCGAGATCATGATCGAGGATCTTTATGATAAGGTCAATGCCATTCTTGCAAAGCAGTCTGCGCTGGAGAAAAAACTGCAGGAGCAGGAAGAAACAAAATCGTAATCAGCCGAAACACGAAGTCCCGGTAAACCATCGTCTGATGGCTTGCCGGGACTTTTTCTGCGCAGAATTTACTTGTATTTTATGCGGTGTTGGAAAAATACTCAAGTAGGAGATAAGCAAAAGCGATGCGTCACAGCCTGTTGAGTTTTTCCTCCAGTTCAGCCGCGATGCGCTGCCGTTCTTCCTCGCTTTCTGCGCGTGCATACGGTTCCAGCGCGGCGTCCCGCTTTTGCTCCGCGTCGCGCGTCCATGCCTCAAACTCGGCCTTGGTCATATCCTTCCGCATCGTGCGCGCGTAGTATTTCTTGTATGCCCGCTGCTGCACCTGCCAGACTTCATTGTTCGCAACTTTGTCCTTAAAGCTGCTGGCCGCGCCGATCTCCCGGCAGGTTTTACCTGGGTCTTCCGGCGCAGGACCGGCGCAATAGGCAAAGGTCGCGCCCGGCGTCTGCAAAAACCAGCGCCCGCAGTTGGCGCAGCGCTTCGGAACAAAGCCGCGCTGTAAGCCCATCATGAACTCTGCATACACAAAATCCAGCAGCCGGTCAAAGTACATTTTTTCGACCACCTCTGCTTCGCGTCCAGTGCCGCGGATGCAGAACTGCGTGTTCACCTTCGGCGCGTCCACCTCCGGGCTTGCGCCAAGGCTGACGCCGCTGACAAACGGCTCCAATCCCTTTTTCTCGATCTGCTGGGCCAGAGAAGTTTTTCTCTGGCCCTTTTTCTTTTCAAATGGCTTTCCCGCAAAAATGCCGTCCAGAAACCACGCATAGCGCTCCTGAATCAGCCGGATAGCGTCCAACTGCTCCTGCATGAACCGTGGCAGCGTATCGTCCTGCATCACATATTCGCAGAACGCTTCCTGCGCGTCTCCCACAAACAATTCGCTCACATCCATGCTTGCAAACAGCTGAACGTCATTCCAATACAGGCGGTAAAGCGGCAAAGACGCAAATCCATTTGCCACAGCCTGAAACGCCTGCGCTGCCTGCTCTGCATCCCTTTCTGCAACGGCCTTCCGATATGGATTCAATAATTCCTGAAACGGCGCAGCGTCAAGATTCAGAATTTCTGTCAGCACAGCGCCGTAGGGCTGCATCGCCGGATGGGATTCGACCCAATAGCCGGAAGCGCCGAACTCCACCTTCGTATTGGTGCGCGGCCGATGAAAATCCAATAAATCTTTTCCCAAAACGCCCATGTGCGTGCGCCTCCTTTGTAGAGAATGTATTTTCACTTGTGTAGTGTATGCGCTTAAATGATACATTGCCTATTGTGGAATGTCAATGGTTGTGCTATCATTCGATTGTAGATTTGTAGAGAATGTATATATAATAAATAAAATCGAAAGGAAGTGAAAAAATGACCAAACTGGAAACCATCAACGCAGAAGATCTGCAAAATCGGACGTATGAACCGACGCCGTTTCTTGTCGACGAACTCATTCCGGAAGGCTTGCATATCCTCGCGGGCGCGCCGAAGATCGGCAAGTCTTGGCTGGCACTGTGGCTATGCCTGTGCGTTTCACAGGGGCAGCCGCTCTGGAATTTCGCGGTAACGCAGGGTGAAGTTCTGTATCTCAGTCTGGAAGATTCCTACCGGCGCATCCAGTCGCGGCTCTTTGATCTGACCGAGGACGCACCGCCGACGCTGCACTTTGCAATTCTGGCCGACACGCTCAAGCGCGGGTTGGAACAGCAGATCGAGCAGTTCTTAATGGAGCATACGACAACGAAACTCGTTGTGATTGATACCTTGCAGCGCGTTCGAGGCACTGGCAGTGACAGCAATTTGTACGCAAATGACTATCAGGACATCGGGCTTCTGAAAAAACTTGCAGACAAGCAGCACATTGCAATTCTCTTGATTCACCACCTGCGGAAGCTCCATGATGATGATCCGATGAACATGATCTCCGGCTCGACGGGCTTAAGCGGCGCGGCAGATTCAACCTTTGTTCTCCAGAAAAGTTCTCGCCTTGCCAACATTGCCTCGCTGCATTGCACCGGCCGTGACATTCCGGATCGCACGTTAAAACTCGAATTTGGCGAGGAAGATCACGTCTGGAAACTGCTTGAGGACAGCAAAACTTGCAGCGGCGCTTCTAAGATTTCAACGCTTCAACTCACAAAACTTCTCTCTGAATTGCTCCGTGCCGATTCTACATATCTCGGCTCACCATCGGCACTGTCCGCAAAGATCGACCCTGACGGTAGCCTCGGCATCACGCCCAAAAAGGTTACCCGGCTGGTACGGGAAAGCGTTGCGGCTCTAAGAGAAAACGGGGTTTTAGCAGAGACGTACCGCAGCAACGGCAAGCGGTGGATTTCGCTCAAACGTGCCGATCGTGCCGATTTTCTGCCCGTGAAAACAACCGGCACGATCGACCCTGCGGGCGTACCGAGCGCCTGCACCGCGCCGTGAGGCGCGTGTCGCCACGGTGTGCGGCTTTGTGCCCCGGCTGCGGGTGTGTGCGCAGGAGTGCCGCAAAGCCCCACGTTGCGCCGACGTGCGGTCAACGCGGAAAATCGCGGATTCAAAACGCAGAGAAGCCCCGCCGGACTGAAGCTCCACAGACAGGGTTTGATTGTTAACATGAACAGATGTGTAGGAAATCTGTTTTTCATCCAAATACATAGAAACAGTTCGACGGACGATATTTGCTGCATTTACTTTACTGAACCATAATGCTATAACGACGCACAGTAGTATGACAAAGCAAATACTCACAAGGACTCTTGTGGAATGGTTTGAGCGAGATACTGAAGAATTATTCATGGCAAATCCTCCTCTAAAAAACACTTACATCTACATCCTCTAAAAGACACTTACGCTTATTGGAGCGTCTGAGTTATGGTCCCGAAACAGTAAAGCTTGTTGCCGATCCAGACACTGTATATGGTGAATCTGCGCTTGGTGAGGTCGTATTATCGACCCATGTGTTACTGGAATTTTTCACTTTAACTGTAGAAAAGCTGAATGGTCCCATTTCAATATCTTGTTTATGTACTTCTCCCTTTGCTTGAACTTTTATTTCGGAAGTGGCAAGTGAAGAACTAACCTTGTCAACACTGTTAATAAAAGCGTGCCATTTCCCGTCATCTGAATTGTACTCCACCTTGTATGTTAAATAAATTCCCAATCGGTGTGTACCTACTGTGGTAAGCTTGTATACGCCATTTTGGTAATGCTCTGTATATGTTTTAAATGCGGTATATGATGAGTAATATCGTGCACCCGCTTGCACCCATTCGCCATTGGAATCTTTGCTGGTGGACACCCAAGCAGACTCACCACTACCCGAGACATCTGGAAAATCGGAAGGCATCGTGATTTTTGCACTTATCCCTCTCTTTTTTGAACTGGTGGTAACCCCCGCATAACCATGATAGTCATTTGCGGCAACAATAGTTCTATGAGGTGCTTCCCGCGGACAATCCTCTTGTATTGCAAATATCGGTACGATAGAGGTAAATACGATCGTCAGCGCTAACACGATAATGCAAATCCGTCGTTTCATATATTTCCTCCAAATCAAGCAGAATATGTTTTGTTTTGCTTTTGCTATTTTTACCAAGGCGTTTTATTGAGAGCTTTTCAAGCACCCTCCTTCTTTATTTTGGCATTGCTTTCGTCATCCTATGGGAGCAGCAACTCTGCGACCGGCAGCAGTTCTTCCGTGCCTTCTTCACGCAGGGCGCGCAGGACATCGTCTTCCGACGCCGCGTGCGTCTCATCACCGTCCCCAAAGGAAAGCTTCACGAAGCGCTCGCTGCAAAGCTTTCCGTCCCGGTCTACGAGCCAATAGCCCTCCGGCATCGGCTGACCGTCCTCGCCATAGCATACCGCGATCCCGATGTACCCGTCGTCAAATACGCTGTAGTCGATCCAATGGAAGCGCGCGCAAAGCGTGCCGCCGGTCTCGTCCGTCAGCCTGCACCAGCCCATGACCGGCCCCTGCGACGCGCCGCCCTCATAGAGCAGGAAGCGATCTGCGAAGGGAATCTCCACGCGCTCATAGACCGGCGCGATCACCTCGGTTCCGTCCGTGGTCACAATGCCATAGCATGGCTCGCGGCTGTCCCAGCGGGTAACGCGCAGGCGATAGCCGAACTGGTCTTCGTCCAAAATCTCCGGCTCGTCCACCTCGCTCAGCCAGAAGCTTCCGTCCCCGGCGCTGACGGTATAACGGTAGCCGGTGCCGCTCCGGATGCAGTAGACCTCGCCCGCTGGCTCGTCCATATAGCCGATGCAGGCGTCAAACGGCTCGTCAGAAAGAAGCGTGCCGTCCTGCAGCCGGATCCAGACCTTTGTGTCCGGGATTTCTCCGATGTGCCGCGTCCCATCGGCATCCCGCACCAGACCCATGCGGGTGCCATCCGTCCGATAGAGCGTTTCATACGGCGCCCAGTTCCAAGTCTTTACATTGTCATATTCTGCATCACTCTGGTCAATGCCCGGTGTTTCCACTGTTTGCGCCTGAGGCTCGGAGACTTCATGTCTTAAAAATCGAAAAGCACCGGTAAGAAAGTACAAGCATCTGTTCAAAGCTAACTTCTCGTTGCGGCTCAAAATTACTTTGCGATGTACCCTGAATGACACCAAGAGAAGCTAACGCATGAACCGACTCTTTGGCCCAGTTTGATATCTTCTCATCATCTTCAAATTGAATTGTGCCTTGCACTTGAGTTAATACACTTGTATTTCGTTCCTGTTCCACATACTTTATTGTTCGATAAAGCATAGCTGCATACTGCTCACGGGTCACCATATCTTTTTCATGAAATTCTCCGTCTTTTTGGCCGTTCACAATACCAGCTGTATATGCTTTATCCACTATGTTTTTGAAAAAGGAATTGGACATATCCGAGAAAACACCCGATGCAGCATTTTCAATCTCATGTCCTAGAAGAGTCTCTGCCCACAACACCGCCTACCAT
>ENA-UESC01002222-UESC01002222.1-human-gut-metagenome-genome-assembly--contig:-NODE-2222-length-12485-cov-5.210751_pt1 | contig 12485 bp, 12 predicted proteins | sample MGYA00242998_ERZ507999 | MGnify/ENA primary metagenome ERZ507999 (study PRJEB26167, sample SAMN06115465) | human gut metagenome | host: Homo sapiens | place: China:Hubei | collected 2016-04-27... | reverse complement strand
CCGGAAGAATGCTATGTGCTGCAAAATAATTGACCGCCATCTCTCTGAGCATCAGCTCGCTTCGAGATGGCGGCCTTCTATACGCGGGGTGGTTTGACGCTTACCTTTTTGAAACCTTATTCTCCTGCGGCGGCGAGAACGACCTTGAGCAGTACGTCCCGCCCGTCGCCCTTTTCGGCGGAAAACGGAATGAGCTGGACATCCTCCGGCAGGGCCAGCGTCTCGCGGATGCAGGCCAGGTTCGGCTCGATCTCGCTCTTTTTCAGCTTGTCGAGCTTGTTCGCTACGACGACGAACGGCTTGCCAGTCTGCAAAAAATAGCTTGCCATCGTCACGTCGTTGGCCGTCGGCTTGTGCCGTGCATCGACGAGCATCACGCCGAGATCGATGAGATCCGGCGCGGCAAAATACGCCTCCATCAGCTTGCCCCAACGCTCACGCTCGCTCTTTGAGACCTTCGCGTAGCCGTATCCGGGCAGGTCGATCAGATACATTTTCTCGTCGATCAGGAAATAGTTGATGTGCGTGGTCTTGCCGGGGGCCTCGCCCACGCGGGCGAAGTTTTTCCGCAGCAAAAGCTTGTTGATGACCGAGGACTTGCCGACGTTCGACTTGCCCGCAAACACGATCTGCGGGATGCCGTCGTGCGGGCAGTCCGCCACGGACGTCACGGAGCGCACGAACTGCGCATTGTGCAGATTCATGGTTCCCTCCTCACTGCCGGATGCCGGGCTTGCGCCGGGCCTTTGGCGTTACGGGCGGCATTGCGGGCATGGCGTCCAGCACAGCCGGCGTCTCCGCCGGAACCTCGCCGGAAACAAGCGCGGCAGCGATCACGCTGTCCACATGGCTGACCGTGATGAAATTCAGGCTCTGCCGGACGGTCTGGTCGATCTCCTCGAGGTCCTTTTCGTTCTCCGCCGGAATGATGACGGTCTTGATCCCGTGGCGCAGCGCAGCCATGGTCTTCTCCTTCAGCCCGCCGATCGGCAGGACGCGGCCCCGGATTGAAATTTCGCCGGTCATGGCGAGATCCCGCCGGACGGCGCGGCCCGTCAGGGCCGAGACAAGCGCCGTGCAGATCGTGATACCGGCAGACGGCCCGTCCTTCGGCACGGCTCCTTCCGGGAAGTGGATGTGGATGTCGCGCGTCTTATAAAAATCAGACGGCAGCCCAAGCTCCTTCGCGCGGGAGCGCACATAGCTCATCGCCGCAAAGGCCGATTCCTTCATCACGTCGCCGAGATTGCCGGTCAGCTCCAGCTTGCCTGTGCCGTCGACCACGTTGACCTCGACCTCCAGCGTCTCGCCGCCGACGCTCGTCCAAGCCAGACCCGTCACAAGGCCGACCTGATCAGTCGCGGGCAGCGGATCGGGTAGGAAGCGGCGCACGCCGAGATACTGTTCCAGATTCGCACCGGTCACGGAAATGCGCTTCGGCGCATCCTCCGCCACAAAGCGCATCGCGCACTTGCGGCAGAGCGCGGCAAGCTGCCGCTCGAGGTTCCGGACGCCGGACTCGCGCGTGTAGCACGCGATAATCTCGCGCAGCGCGTCATCCGACACGCGAACCTTCGCCTTTGCGATGCCGTGCTTTTCGAGCTGCTTGGGCAGCAGATGGCGCTTTGCGATCTGCAATTTCTCCTCATCCGTATACGAGCCAAGCTCGATGACCTCCATACGGTCGAGCAGGGCACGCGGGATGGTATCGGTCGTGTTGGCCGTCGTGATGAACATGCAGCGGTGCAGATCGAACGGAACCTCCAAATAGTGGTCGCGGAACTCCGAATTCTGCTCCGGATCGAGCACTTCGAGCAGCGCGGACGATGGGTCGCCCTTGTAGTCACTGCCGAGCTTGTCCACCTCGTCGAGCAGCAGCAGCGGATTGCGGCTCTTGGCCTGCGCGATGGCGGTCATGATGCGGCCCGGCATCGCGCCGATGTAGGTCTTGCGGTGGCCGCGGATCTCTGCCTCGTCGCGCACGCCGCCGAGCGACAGCCGCGCGAGCTTGCGGTTCAGCGCCTTTGCAATCGAGATGGCGACCGACGTCTTGCCAACACCCGGAGGGCCGACCAGGCAGAGAATCTGCCCCGGCAGCTCCGGTGCGAGCTGCCGCACGGCCAGCGTCTCCAGGATACGCTCCTTGACCTTCTCGAGTCCAAAGTGGTCGGCATCGAGAATCTTCCTCGCCGCCTTCACATCCAGCCGTTCCTTCGTTTCCTCGTTCCACGGCAGATCGAGTACCGTGTCGAGGTAATTGCGGATGACGTTCGCCTCCGGCGAGCCGCCCTGCTGCCGCCCGAGACGCTTGACCTCGCGCAGCAGCTTTTCCTCCGTCGCCTCCGGAAGCCCCAGCGCACGGATGCGCTCGGCGTAATTCTCGTCGTCGCTGTCGTCCTCGCCAAGCTCTTCGCGGATGGCGTGGATCTGCTCACGCAAGTAATAATCGCGCTGGTTTTTGTTGACATTTTCCTGTACTTTTTCGGAAATTTCACTCTCGAGCTGCAAAATGTCCAGCTCCTGCGCCAGCAGCTCAATTGCCAGCTCCAGTCGCTTAACCGGGTGTAGCTGCTCCAAAATGCGCTGCTTCTGGTCGTAAGGGAACGTCGCGTTCTGGCCGATCACATCGGCAAGCTTGCCCGGCTCGTCAGAGCTTAAAATTTGCAGCATACTCTCCTGCCCGGCCTTCACAGCCAGATCGACGAACTGCCCAAACAGCTCGTGTCCCTGCCGGATGAGGGCTTGCAGGCGCAGCGGATCGTGCCGGTAGCCCAGCTCGTCCAGCTCGAGCACACGGCCAAACAGATACGGTTCGCTGTGGATCATGTCGAGCAGCTTCGCGCGGTACTGTCCCTCGACCAGAATCCGCATGTTGTCCCCCGGCAGACGCAGGATCTGCTTCACCGTCGCGACCGTGCCGATCTCATAGAGGTCGGCTTTTTTCGGGTCGTCGGTTTCCAGATCGCGCTGGGCCACGAGGAAAATCGTCTGGTTCGCGCGCATCGCCTCTTCGACGGAGCGGACGGATTTTGTCCGCCCGACGTCAAAATGCGTCACGCAGCCCGGAAACACCACCAGCCCGCGCAGCGCCAGCACCGGCAGGCAGGTCATCGGCTGATAATCACTCATAAATATATCGTCTCCTTTCCAATGGAGAGTTGACGCTTCGGCGAATCTATTCCGCCAAAGCTGTACGCTGTTATTATAAAATAGCGCAAAAAGGGAGCATCCCATGCCCCCTTCCTGTGTTCGATTTTCGCAACTCAGAGGCCTCACAAAGTCATGCCTGCGTTGCGAATGGCTTCGCGCGGACGGCTCGCGTCCCGCTTGATGACAGGCTCGGTGCCGTTGCGGACGCAGTCCTCCGTGATGAGCACGCTCTGGATCGTGGGGTCAGATGGGATCTCGTACATGATCTTCGTCATGATGCTCTCCATAATCGCCCGCAGGCCGCGCGCGCCGATCTGACGCTTGATGGCCTTCTCCGCGATGGCATCCAGCGCGCCGGACTCGAAGCTCAGCGCCACATTGTCATATTCCAGCAGCTTGTGATACTGCTTGCAGAGCGCGTTTTTCGGCTCGGTCAGGATCTTGACCAGATCCTCCTTGCGGAGGCTGTTCAAACTGGTGATGACAGGAAGCCGGCCCACCAGTTCCGGAATGATGCCGAATTTCAGCAGATCGTGCGGCTCAACCAGCTCAAAGAGCTTGCCGACGTCGCGCTGCTTTTTGCTCTGTAACTGCGAACCGAAGCCAACGGACGACGTGTCGGTGCGCTGCTCGATGATCTTGTCCAGCCCGTCGAACGCGCCGCCGCAGATGAACAGGATGTTCGTCGTGTCGATCTGGATGAACTCCTGCTGCGGGTGCTTGCGTCCGCCCTGCGGCGGGACGTTTGCGACCGTACCCTCGAGGATCTTCAGCAGCGCCTGCTGCACGCCCTCGCCGGAGACGTCGCGCGTGATAGAGGTGTTCTCGCTCTTGCGGGCGATCTTGTCCATCTCGTCGATGTAGATGATGCCGCGCTCGGCCAGCTCGACGTCAAAGTCCGCCGCCTGCAGCAGCCGGAGCAGGATATTCTCCACATCCTCGCCGACATAGCCGGCCTCGGTGAGCGTGGTGGCGTCCGCGATGGCGAACGGCACGTTCAGGATCTTGGCCAGCGTCTGGGCGAACAGTGTCTTGCCGGAGCCGGTCGGCCCGATGAGCAGGATGTTGCTCTTTTGCAGCTCCACATCGGTCTGCTGCGCAAAATAGATGCGCTTATAGTGGTTATAGACCGCCACCGACAGCGCGACCTTCGCCGCGTCCTGCCCGATGATATACTGGTCCATATAGGTTTTGATCTCCTGCGGGGTGGGCAGCTTGTCCGGCAGCTCCAGCTGCTGCGCGCTGCCCGCATGCATCTCGTCATGCAGGATCGAGTTGCAGAGATCGACACACTCGTTGCAGATATAGACGTTCGGCCCCGCGATGATCCGGTTGACCTGCTCCTGCCGCTTGCCGCAGAAGGAGCAGCGGATAGAATCTTTTGCCAATGTTCCCTTTCTCCTTTCAGGGAATCGCCCCCGTAGGCAGCTGCCCCGTAGGCTTATACATTGGGCTGCGCCGCATAATTTGGCGAAATTCGTCAAATTATGCGGTCGTTGCCCTTATCTCTTATCGATGACCTTGTCGATCAGGCCGTAGGCCACGGCCTCCTCGGCGGTCATGAAGTTGTCGCGCTCGCACGCGGCGGTGATCTCCTCGACGCTCCGGCCGGTGTTGTCCGCCAGAATGGCGTTCAAGCGCTTTTTGATGACCTCCAGCCGTTTCAGGTGGATGGCCATGTCGGTGATCTGGCCCTGCGTCCCGGCGGACGGCTGATGGATCATGATCTCCGCGTTCGGCAGGGCGAGGCGCTTGCCCTTCGTGCCGGATGACAGCAAAAACGCGCCCATCGAGGCGGCCATGCCCACGCAGATCGTGGACGCGTCGCACTTGATATACTGCATCGTGTCGTAGATGGCCATGCCGTCGGTGACGGAGCCGCCCGGCGAGTTGATGTAGAACTGGATATCCTTATCGGGGTCCTGCGCCTCGAGATAGAGCAGCTGCGCGACGATCAGGCTTGCCGTCGTGGAGTTGACCTCTTCGGACAGGATGATGATGCGGTCGTTGAGCAGGCGCGAGAAAATATCGTAGGACCGCTCGCCGCGGCTCGTCTGCTCGACAACATACGGAACTAAACTCATAGAAATTCTCCTTTCCTCGGCGTCTTGCCAAATGGCAGGGCCGCCAATGCAATCCTAACCGGGCAGGCGGAGAATTATTCCTTTTCTGCCTCAGCTTCTGCGGCGGGAGCTTCCTCAGCGGGAGCCTCGGCCGCCTTTTTCTTCGTGGTCTTCTTTGCGGGCTTTTCTTCGACAGCCTTCGCGTTCTCGGCGATGAACTTCGCGGCCTTGCGGGTCTTCAGCTCTTCGCGGACAGAGTCGGTGCTGACGGCGGCCTTGACCTTCTCCAGCTCCATCTGGTACTGGTCGGCCATCTTCTTCAGCTCTTCCTCGACCTCTTCGTCGAGCACTTCGATCTTCTCCGCCTCGGCGACGGCCTCGAGCAGCAGGCTCGTGCGGACGGTCTGCTCCGCCATCGGGCGCAGCGACTGGCGCAGGCCGTCGACGTTGCCGCCCATCATCTTGGCGTAGTCTTCCATCTTCATGCCCTGCATCTGCAGCTGATAGCCGAACTGCTCCATCTGACGGTCGACCTGCTCGTCGATCATGCAAGCCGGGATCTCGACGGTCATGTTCTTCGCGGCGGCGTCGACAGCGGCGTCTTCAAACGCGCGGTCAGACTCTTCCTGGCGGGTCTTGGTCAGGCGGGCCTTGATGTCCTTCTTCAGGTCGGCCAGCGTATCAAATTCAGACACGTCCTTCGCAAACTCGTCGTCCAGCTCGGGCTTGATGGTCTCCTTGACCTCGTGGACCTTGCACTGGAAGGTCGCGGCCTTGCCGGCCAGCTCCTTGGAGTTGTAGTCCTCGGGGAACGTAACCTCGACGGCCTTCTCGTCGCCGGCCTTCGTGCCGACGAGCTGATCTTCGAAGCCGGGGATGAACGCGCCGGTGCCGAGGTGGAGGTTGTACTTCTCCGCCTTGCCGCCCTCAAACGCCTTGCCGTCGACAAAGCCCTCGAAGTCGATGACAACGGTGTCGCCGTTCTTCGCTTCGCGCTCGACGGTCTCGATGCGGGAGTTGCGCTCGGCCATACGGTTCAGCTCGGCGTCGACGTCGGCCTTACCGACGGACACGGCATTCTTCGCGACCTCGATGCCCTTGTATTCGCCGAGGGTGACCTCAGGATAGAGCGCGGTGGAAACGGTCAGGGCGACGTTGCCCTCTTCCGTGGTGTCCATATCGACAACAGACGGCGCGCCGACGGCCTTCAGGCCCTGCTCGGTGACGGCCTTCTCATAGATCTCCGGGAAGATCTCGTTGACGGCATCTTCATAGAACACCGTGGGGCCGTACATGCTCTCGACCATTTTCCGCGGAGCCTTGCCCTTGCGGAAGCCGGGGATCATGATGTTCTTGCGGCACTTGGCATACGCCTTGTTCAGGGCCACTTCAAACTCCGCCTTTTCGATCTCGATGGCGATCTTGGCATTACCGTTTTCTTTTTCTACGCTCTTGACATTCATGTTGGTTTTTCCTCCTATGCGGTGCGGCCGCGGGGCCGTATTTCACCCAAGTAAATTTGAATCCGATTTATTCTATCAGACTTTTCACAAGATTTCCACTCTTTTTTCCGGAAATCTTATGTTTTACAAAAAATTCAGAAGTTTCCTGCCCTCAATCGAGGATCTTCACGGGCTTGAAGTTGACATAATCCGCAGAAACCAGTTGGAATTCGATCCCGTGCCAGTTTCCCTGCAAGGCCAGCCGGTGGCTCTCGGCGTGGAGATGGCCGTAATAGCAGCGGCGCACGCCATAGCGCTCCAGCAGCTCCAGAATCTCCGGGCACTCGTAGCCCTGATAGCGCGGCGGATAGTGCAGAAAGCAGAGCTTCTCCCGCTTGCCCGCCGCCTTCAGCGACGTCTCCAGCCGTCCAAGCTCCCGCCGGAACACCTTTTCGTCGTGCGTCCCGCCTTTGTCCTCCTCGTAGAACCAGCCGCGCGTCCCGCAGAGCGCAATGTCGCCATAAAAGCGGCAGTTGTTGTGCAGGATCTCCATGTCGGAAAATCCCTGCTCCGCGCAGAATTTATAGAATTTCGCCGCCGTCGTCCACCAGTAGTCGTGGTTTCCCTTCAGCAGGATCTTCCGGCCCGGAATGGCGCTGATGAACGCGAAGTCCTCCTTCGCCTGCTCGATGCCGAGCGCCCAGCTCAGATCCCCCGGCAGGACGGTCGTGTCCTCCGGCCCGATGACGGCCAACCCCGCGCGCAGCTTGTCCATATACCCTTCCCAGCGTCCGCCGAACACATCCATCGGCTTGTCCGCGCCGAGGCTGAGGTGCAGATCCGCGATCACATAAAGCGCCATTTACTGCAAAAACTCCGTCACGACGGCGCGCATCGCACCCTTGTCCACAACCTCGCCGAAGCGCACCTGCTTCCCAGCCAAACCGGCCAGCGGCGCGGGCGCGGGCCGCCCGGACGCCTCGGCGAGCTGGCCGATAATAGCCGTCCCGCTCTGGAGTTCCTCGCAGCCGAGCGCGTGCAGCACGCTCGCGCAGAACTTGAACGGGCTGGCCGTCGATGCGACGATCATCGGCGCGCCGCTGCCGTCTGCCCTGCGGAACTGCTCCGCCACGCGGTAGGCCACAGCCGTATGCGTGTCGAGCAGATATCCGCTGCGCTTGTATTCTTCGCCGATCATCGCCTCGGTTCCCGCGTCGTCGCAGAAGCCGCAGGCGAACACAGACTGAATGGCATTTTTGATCTCTTCGGACACGGTGTAGCGTCCCGTCTCGGCAAGCTGCGCCATGTAGCCGCGCACCGCCTCGTCCGAGCCGGACAGCAGATAGAGCAGCCGTTCGAGGTTCGACGAAATGAGGATGTCCATCGACGGCGAGGCCGTCTGATAGAACGGCCGGTTGCGGTCATACGTGCCGGTCGTGAGGAAATCGGTCAGGACGTTGTTCGCGTTCGACGCGCACACCAGCCGCCGGATGGGCACACCCATGCAGCGGGCGTAGTAGGCCGCGAGGATGTTGCCGAAGTTGCCGGTCGGCACGCAGACGTCCACTTTCTCGCCCATCGTGATCTGCTCCGCCGTGACCAAGTCGCAGTACGCCGACACATAATAGACGATCTGCGGCAACACGCGGCCCCAGTTGATCGAGTTGGCCGACGAGAGGAAATAGCCGCGCGCGGCCAGCTCCTCGCGGAGCGAGACGTCGGAGAACAGCGTCTTCACACCGGTCTGCGCATCGTCAAAATTGCCGCGCACCGCGCACACGCCGACGTTGCTGCCCTCCTGCGTGACCATCTGCAATTTCTGAATATCCGAAACGCCGCCGTCCGGATAGAACACGAGAATCTTCGTGTGCTCCACATCGCGGAAGCCCTCGAGCGCCGCCTTACCCGTGTCGCCAGACGTCGCGACGAGGATGCAGACTGTTTTCTGTTCGCCGGTCTTGCGCAGGCTCGCCGTCAGCAGATACGGCAGCATCTGCAGCGCCATATCCTTGAATGCGCACGTCGGCCCGTGCCAAAGCTCCATCACGTATGCGCCGTCCTCCGTCTTTACAACGGGCGCGGCAGCGGGCGTGTCGAACTTCGCGGGGCCATACGCCTTTTCCGCGAAGCCCAGCAGCTCCTCCTGCGAAAAATCATCGAGATAGAGGCCCATGATGTGCGCAGCCCGCTCCGGATAGGAGCAGCGCGTCAGCTCCGTCAGATCCTCGCGGCTCAGCTGCGGGATCTCCGACGGCAGAAACAGCCCGCCCTCGCGGCTGAGGCCCTGCACAATGGCCTGCGCCGCCGTATACCGCAGCGACGCATCCCGGGTACTTACATAATACATAACTTCACGACCTTCTCCAAGGATTGATAAAACAGGTTCCGGACGATCTGCTCGCCGAAGCCCCAATTTTCAAAATTTGTTTCCAGCAGCGCATAGTCGCGCAGCCCGTGCATCCCGTCCGGGAGCACATCGCAGCCGTCCAGATCGCCGCCGAGCGCCAGATGGCCGTCGCCGTCCCGCTCTAAAAAGTGTTCGAGGTGGCGGCGCACATCGTCCATCGACGCGTGGCCGGACGCGTTCAAAAACGGCGCGTAGAGGTTCAGCCCCGCCGTGCCGCCAAGATCGCAGATCGCGCGGAACTGCTCGTCCGTCAGATTACGCACATGGCCGCAGACGGCCTTCGCGTTGCTGTGGCTCGCGACGATGGGTTTCTCCGCGATCTCGCAGATATCCCAGAACGTACGCTCCGAGCTGTGGCTTACGTCCACGATGATCCCGGCCCGCTGCGCCCGCCGCACGAATTCGCGCCCCTGCGCCGTCAATCCGCCGCCGGTCATGCAGGAGCCGGCGAGCGCGTTCTCCGCGTTCCACACCGGCGCAATCATCCGCACGCCCTGCGCGGCCAGCTCCTCCAGCCGTCCCGGATCGCAGCCGAACGCCTCCGCGCCCTCGATCGAGAGCGCCGCGCCCACGCCGCCGTTTTGCAAAATGGCCGAGACGTCCGCCGACGTCCGGCAGAGCGGAATGTTGTGTTCTCGGAGCTGCTCCGAAAAATAGGCCATCGCAGATGCAAAGCGCTCCTCATCGGTCTGCGCATTTTTGATCCAGACCGTGCAGAACGCAAAAAACTGGACATAGGCCGGAAATTCTGCCGCCTGCGCGAGGCTGATCTGCCCGCTGTTCTTAGCAAGCGATTCTCCCTTGCGCCAGAGTTCCACTGCTGTATCGCAATGCCCGTCCAGAACCGGATATTTCATCAAAACGCATCCTCCAGTTGCCGGATGACCGGCTGTTTCGTTGCCATGCCGTCCGGCGCATAAATTTCGATCACGTCAAAGCGCGGCTGCAAGCGCGTCTCGTGGCCCTCGAGCCAGAGCAGCGCCGTCTGCCGCAGGCGTTCCTGCTTCCGCGCGTCGACAAACTCGCGCGCCGCGCCATATTCCGCCGACTTGCGCAGCTTGACCTCTGCGAAGATGAGGAATTTTCGATCCTCCGCAATCACATCGATCTCGCCGAAGCGGCTGCGGTAATTGCACGCCACAATGCGGCACCCGCGCCCGCGCAGATACTCGCACGCCAGCGCCTCGCCCCACGGGCCGAGCAGGTCACGCCTTCTCATAGAATTTTCTCAAGAATGTCTGTCGGTGCTCCTCGCACGGGCCGAACTCCGTCAGCGCGGCATAGTGCCGCTTCGTGCCGTAGCCCTTGTGAACGGCGAAGCCGTACTGCGGATACTTCGCGTCCAGCACCTCCATCCAGCGATCCCGCGTCACCTTCGCGAGGATCGACGCCGCAGCAATCGAGGCTGACAGCCCGTCTCCTTTCACGATTGTCCGCGTCGGGATGCCAAGCCCCGGATCGCGGTTCCCATCGACGAGCGCCAGCTCCGGCTGGACGCCAAGCTGCTCGACGGCGCGGCGCATCGCGAGGAACGTCGCCTGCAAAATATTGATCTCGTCGATCTCCTGATGGCTCGCGAACGCGATGCCGTAGGCCACGGCGTTCTCCACGATTACATCATATAATTCGCACCGCCGCTTGTCCGTCAGCTTTTTCGAGTCGTTCAGGCCCTCGATCCGGCAGTCCGGCGGCAGGATCACCGCCGCCGCGCACACCGGCCCGGCCAGAGGCCCGCGCCCGGCTTCGTCGATCCCGCAGACCAGCTTGTATCCGTCCGAAAACGCCGCGTACTCGTAGGCCCAGAGGTCGACTATTTCTGTTTCTCTCATGCTTCCTCCAACATCTCCGGGGACTCAAGCGTAAAGCGTCCGAGCTTGCAGCTGCGGTATTCGTCGAGCAGCACCTTTGCCATCCGCTCAGTGTCCACCTCGCCGCCGGAGATCAAAAATCCGCGCTTGCGCCCTGCGGCCTCCACGAGATCCCACGGGTCAAACTCCTCCGGAATTTCAATCTTATATCGCTCGCGGATCGCATCCGGATATTCCTTCGCCAACAGCTCCATCAGGTGGAACGCCAGTGTCTCCGTATCGATCACATCATCCTTCACTGCGCCGGTGTAGGCCAGGCGCATCCCAACCTGCGGGTCTTCAAACTTCGGCCAGAGGATGCCCGGCGTGTCGAGCAGGAGCAGCCCCTGATCCACCGTGACCCACTGCTTGCCGCGCGTGACGCCGGGCCGGTTCTCGGCCTTCGCGCCCTTTCTCCCCGCGATCTGGTTGATGAAGGTCGACTTGCCGACGTTCGGGATCCCGACCACCATCAGCTTCAGCGGCCGGCCCACCTGCCCTTTTTCGGCGTAGCGCGCCAGCTTCTCGGCCAGCAGCGTCCGCACCGCCGGCGCAAACTGATTGATCCCCTTGCGGCTCTTGCAGTCCGTCTGAATGACGGCCCAGCCCTTCCGCTTGAAATACTCGCTCCACCGCGCCACCATAGCCGGGTCTGCCATGTCGATGCGGTTGAGAATGATCATGCGCGGCTTGCTGCCGCAGATCGTATCGATATCCGGGTTCCGGCTCGAGATCGGGATACGCGCATCCAGAATCTCACATACAGCGTCGACCAATTTGAGGTCTTCCTCCATGATCCGCCGCGTCTTCGTCATGTGGCCGGGATACCACTGGATGTTCATGCTCTTTTCGTCCATCTTACGCTACCGCTCCGATCCGGCGCCACACACGTCCGCCAGTGATGTTGCCCTGTTTATCCGTCTGGCTGCCCGGCACGACAATCAGCAGCACCCGGCCCGAGATCTGGCTTTCCGGCACACAGCCGACCGGCGCGAAGCGGCTGTCCGCCGACTCGTTTCGGTTGTCACCCATCACAAATACACTCCCCTCCGGCACTTCGACCGGGTAATCGAGTCCCATTCCGTATTCCAGATAACTTTTATACGTTGGTTCGTTGACATAATCTTCATCCAACGCCGCGCCGTCCACATAGACGATGCCTTGCTCGAAATCAATGTCGACAGTCTGTCCGCCGGTGGCAATGACGCGCTTGACGATCGGCTTATCAAAATAATCGACCTTGAGCACGACAATATCGCCCTGGTTCACATTGCGGTACAGGAAATTACTCTCAAGCACGAGATAGTCCTTGTCGACAAGCGTCGGATACATCGAGCTGCCGTCCACCGCAACGAGACGGAAGAAAAACGTAAACAGGATCGTCACAATCGCCAGCAGATAGACCATATCATGCAGGAACGCCAGCGATTCCCAGCCGCGCTCCGTTTTCTTTGCGTCCTGCGCAGCAGCTTCGTTCTGCTCCGGCTGCAAGTTCTCCCTCTGTTCATCCATGGCTGATCCCCCCGGTGGTCAAAGTTAGAAGTATTATACACGATTCGAGACAATAAAACAAGAG
>ENA-UESC01002219-UESC01002219.1-human-gut-metagenome-genome-assembly--contig:-NODE-2219-length-12496-cov-5.313230_pt1 | contig 12496 bp, 9 predicted proteins | sample MGYA00242998_ERZ507999 | MGnify/ENA primary metagenome ERZ507999 (study PRJEB26167, sample SAMN06115465) | human gut metagenome | host: Homo sapiens | place: China:Hubei | collected 2016-04-27 | study... | reverse complement strand
CTAAACCATAATTTACCCACAACTCTTGAAAAATAATCAAAAAACAAAACCAGGCTCCCACGAGATGGAAGGAAGGTGGACCCATGAGCAACGATCCAAACAAGAACACCCAGCCGCCCAACGGCAATAACAACAATGAGAATGATATCAAAGGCCGGAGAATCCTGTTTCTGGTGTTGGCGGCGCTGATCGCGACGCTGCTGATCAACACGCTCTACACGTCGATCTCCAAATCCTATCTGACCGAGGTCCGGTACGACGAATTTTTGACGATGCTGGATAACGGTGAGATCAGCGAGCTGGAGTTCCAGAGTGACGACCGCGTGGTGTACGCAAAGAAATCCGACACGGACAGCAGCGGCGCGGCGAAAAAGCTCTACTACACGGGCCTGATCCCGAATCAGGACACGACGGAGCTGACGCATAAGCTCGACGAAAAGGGCGTGAAGTACAACCGTGAGCTGCCGCAGGAGACCAGCCCGGTCGTCAGCTTCATCGTGAGCTGGCTGCTGCCGGTGATCATCATGTACGGCCTGTTCTCGCTGCTGATGCGCTCGATGTCGAAGCGGATGGGCGGCATGGGCGGACTCGGCGGGATCGGCGAGAGCAAGGCGAAGGTCTACATGGAGAAGCAGACCGGCGTGACGTTCGCGGATGTGGCCGGAGAGGACGAGGCGAAGGAATCGCTCGTCGAGATCATTGACTTTTTGCACAATCCGCAGAAATACGCCGCCATTGGCGCGAAGCTGCCGAAGGGCGCGCTGCTCGTCGGCCCTCCGGGCACGGGCAAAACATTGCTTGCAAAGGCCGTCGCCGGTGAGGCAAACGTGCCGTTCTTCTCGATCTCCGGCTCGGACTTCGTGGAGATGTTCGTCGGCGTCGGCGCGAGCCGTGTGCGCGACCTGTTCCAGCAGGCGGCAAAGGTCGCCCCGGCCATCATCTTCATCGATGAGATCGATGCGATCGGCCGGACGCGAGATTCCAAATTCGGCGGCAACGACGAGCGCGAGCAGACGCTCAACCAGCTCCTCGCCGAGATCGACGGCTTTGATTCGAGCAAGGGCGTTGTGATCCTCGCGGCGACGAACCGCCCCGAGATCCTTGATAAGGCGCTGCTGCGTGCGGGCCGCTTCGACCGGCGCATCATCGTCGACCGGCCGAATTTGCAGGGCCGGTATCAGACGCTGCGCGTCCACACGAAGAACATCAAGCTGGCCGAGGACGTCGACCTGCACAAGATTGCGCAGGCCACGGCAGGCGCCGTCGGCGCGGATCTGGCCAACCTCGTGAACGAGGCGGCGCTGCGCGCGGTGCGCCTCGGGCGGAAGACCGTCAACCAGCAGGATCTGCTCGTCTCGTTTGAGACGGTTATCGCGGGCACCGAGAAGAAGGGCACCGTATTGACCGACATGGAAAAGCGGATCGTGTCGTACCACGAGGTGGGACATGCGCTGGTCGCGGCGCTGCAGAAGCACACGCAGCCGGTGTCCAAGATTACGATTGTTCCGCACACGTCCGGCGCGCTCGGCTATACGATGCAGATGCCGGAGGAGGAAAAGTTCCTGTCCAGCCGCGAAGAGCTGCTGGTGGAACTCCAGACGCTGCTCGGCGGGCGGGCTGCGGAGCAGGTTGTGTTCGGCATTTCGACGACCGGCGCTGCCAACGACATCGAGCGCGCGACCGATCTGGCCCGCAAGATGGTCACGCAGTACGGCATGAGCGAAAAGTTCGGGCTGATGACCCTGTCCACCGTGCAGAGCCAGTATCTCGACGGCGCGGCGACGATGAACTGCGCGGACTCGACGGCCAGCGAGGTCGATCAGGAGGTGCAGAAGCTGCTGTCGAGCTGCTTCGAACAGGCGAAGGCGCTGCTGCGCGAGCACCGGGCACTGCTCGATGAGATCGCGCTCTATCTGCTCCAGAAGGAGACGATCACGGGCGACGAGTTCATGGTCTATGTGAACGCGGAAAACCGCAAGCTCGAGGCCCCGAAGGACGAGGCCGACGCATCCGACGCAGAAGCGGCTCCGGCTGAGGGCGCTGCGGACAAGACGGATGAAAATCCAAACCCGACGGAGGGCGCGTAAGTGCTGTTTTTGACGAATGATGCGCCAGACGCGGCGGCTGCCGTCAGCGAGGCGGCGAGCGCCGTGGGCGCGGCGCTGGAGGATGGAACGGCCTCGACCGTGGGATTTTTCCAGAAGATCTTCGGAGGCTTCTCGTGGACGAAGCTGATCTCGGCGGCCATCTTACTGGTGGTCTGCGGGGTGCTCATCAAGCTGATCCTGAAGGCGACCGACCGGATGCTGGGCCGGTCGCGGCTGGACAAGGCGGTGCATCCGTTCATCCGGACGATCGTGAAGCTGGTACTGCTGTTCACGGCGATCATGTTGATCGCGGGGACGCTGGGCGTGGACACGTCCTCCCTGCTGGCGCTGCTGAGCGTGGCGGGGCTGGCCGTGTCGCTGGCCTTGCAGAATGTGCTCTCCAACATGGCGAGCGCGGTGATCCTGCTGACGACGAAGCCGTTTCAGATCGGGCACTTCATCGAGATGGGCAGTGTGAGCGGCACAGTGGTCAAGATCGGCGCGATCTGCACCGACATCCTCACGCTGAACAACCAGCTCGTCCACGTGCCGAACAGCGAGATCACCGGCTCGACCGTGACAAACTACACGGCGAGCGACAAGCGGCGGCTGGAATACCGGATCACGGCATCGTACGACGCGCCGGTCGAGGACGTGAAGGCGGCGCTGCTGCGCGCGGCAGAGCATCCGCTGCGGATGCAGGAGATGCAGCCCATCGCGCGCGTGAACGGCTACGGCGAGAGCGCGATCGAATATGTGCTGTTTCTCTGGATCCGACCGAAGGATTACATGGACGTCTATTACGACGTTTTGGAAAACGTCAAGCGTGAGTTTGACGCAGCAGGCATCGAGATGACCTATCCCCACATCAACGTCCATCACATCAGCTGACGGAAAGGACACATAAAATGCAGATCCCGGAACTGTTTTTCGCAGTTTCGGGATTTTTTATGGGATTTACGCCAGTAGTTTTACCAAAATGAATCGATATTTTTAGATCGGTTTTAGTTGACATTCCCGTTTGGACTTGTTAAAATAGAGATACCTGTATTCGGCGTATTTCGCAGTCTTCGGTTTCAGGCCGCGGCGTGCGCCATATTGGTATGTCCTTCCCAAGGGCAGCCAGCCATTCCCAAGGCCGGAGGTCTCCCCCTTCGGCACGAAAGAACTTTTTTAGGAGGATACATCATCGATGGATTGGGATCGCTTAATCACTATTGAACAGATGGAAGAAGCGACGAACGAATTGCTTGAAACCGGCAAGAAGGTCGGCGCAGATTCCTGGCAGCAGCGCGTCAAAAATCAGACGCCGCACTGCGGCTTCGGCGAAGCCGGCACCTGCTGCCGCATTTGCTCCATGGGCCCCTGCCGCATCACGCCGAAGGCGCCGCGCGGCATCTGCGGCTGCGACGTGCACGGCATCGTCGGCCGTAACTACCTGCGCTTCACCGCGGGCGGCGCAGCCACGCACTCCGACCATGGCCGTCAGATCTGCCACACGCTGTATCAGGCGAAAGAGGGCGGCTCTTATCAGGTCAAGGATCCGGAAAAGCTCCTGAAGATCGCCCACGAGTGGGGCATCGAGACCGAAGGCAAGGACCTCTATGATCTGGCGCACGAAGTCGCCGAGACCGGCCTGATGGAATACGGCAAGCCGTTCGGCGTGCAGCGCTATCTGAAGCGTGCACCGGAGCACACCCAGGAGCTCTGGCACAAGGCCGGCATCGAGCCGCGCGCGATCGACCGTGAGGTCTCGCAGTCGATGCACATGACGCACATGGGCTGTTCCTCGCTGCCCGAGGCGCTGATCAAGCAGTCTCTGCGCGCGGGCCTGTCCGACGGCTGGGGCGGCTCCATGATGGGCACTGAGTTCTCCGACATCCTGTTCGGCACGCCGAAGCCCGTTGACACCACCGCCAACATCGGCGTCATGGAAAAGGACATGGTCAACATCGTTGTCCACGGCCACGATCCTTCCCTGTCCGAAATGATCGTCATGTACTCCCAGGATCCGGAGATGGTCGCCCTCGCCAAGGAAAACGGCGCGAAGGGCATCAACATCTGCGGCGTCTGCTGCACCGGCAACGAAGTTGCGATGCGTCAGGGCATCCCGATGGCCGGCAACTTCCTGCAGCAGGAGAACGTCGTGCTGACGGGCGCCTGCGAAGCGATCGTCGTCGACGTGCAGTGCATCTTCCCGGCACTTGGCCCGCTCTCCAAGTGCTTCCACACCAAGTTCATCACCACCTCCCCGATCGCCCGGATGCCGGACTCTGACTTCATCGAGTTCAACGAGGCCACCGCGGCGGACAACGCCAAGGCGATCATCAAGATGGCGGTTGAAAACTTCAAGAACCGCAAGCCCGAGCTGGTCAACATTCCCCAGCTCAAGACCAAGGCCCGCGTCGGCTACTCTGTCGAGGCCATCAAGAAAGAGCTCGACGGCGTCACGAACAGCCATGTCGACATCACCGGCACGACGAAGCCGCTGGTCGACGTTGTGAAGTCCGGCGTTCTGCGCGGCGCTGTCGCGATGGTCGGCTGCAACAACCCGAAGGTTCGCCCGGACACCGCGCACATTGAGCTGATGAAGAAGCTGCTCAAGAACGACATCATCGTCATCGTCTCCGGCTGCTCCGCACAGGCTGCGGCCAAGGCCGGTCTGATGGACCCGGACGCCGGCGAGATGTGCGGCGAAGGTCTGAAGCGCGTCTGCAAGCTGGTCGGTATCCCGCCCGTGCTGCATATGGGTTCCTGCGTCGATATTTCCCGTATGATGATCCTCGCGTCCGACATCGCGAAGGACTGGGGCATCAACATCTCCCAGATCCCGCTGTGCGGCTGCGCACCGGAATGGATGTCCGAGAAGGCCGTCTCCATCGGCAACTACGTCGTCGCCACCGGCATCGAGACCTACCTCGGCGTCGATCCGTACTCCAAGGGTTCCTCCGAGATCACGGAGCTGCTCCAGGGCGAGACCGGCTGCAAGGAATGGGTCGAGGCGAACTTCGTCGTCGAGAAGGACATCGAAAAGCTGGGCGACCGTATGATCGAGTCCATCGAGGCCAAGCGCAAAGCCCTGGGTATCTAAGATATTTTTACTTACGACTAGAGTTTAGAAGGTTTTTCCAATGAAAGTAGCGATCACCGGCAAAGGCGGCGTCGGCAAGACGACGCTGTCCTCCACACTGGCCCGGCTCTATGCCGACGAAGGGCGCACCGTTCTGGCCGCCGACGTCGACCCGGACGCCAATCTCGGATTGGCGCTGGGCATGACCGAGGAAGAGGTCAACTCCATCGTCCCCGTTTCTAAGATGAAGCAGCTCGCCAAGGAGCGCACCGGCGCGAACGATATGAACTCGTTCTACAAGCTCAATCCGCAGGTCTCGGATCTGCCGGATAAGCTGGCGAAGGAGATCAACGGCGTCAAGCTGCTCGTGATGGGCACAGTCGACACCGGCGGAAGCGGCTGCGTCTGCCCGGAGCACGTGATGCTCAAGGCCATTTTGACAAGCCTCACGTTCCGCAAGGACGACGTCGTCATCATGGACATGGAGGCAGGCTTGGAGCATCTGGGCCGCGGCACGGCGAGCATGATGGATCAGTTCATCGTGGTCATCGAACCGGGCGCGCGAAGCGTACAGACCTATGAGCGCATCAAGCAGCTCGCGGCCGATATCGGCGTGACGAAGGTGCGCGTCGTGGCAAACAAGATCCGCGACGAGTCTGACCGCGCGTTCATCCGCTCCCGCATCCCGGAGGAGGATCTGCTGGGCTTCATCCGCTACAACGCCGACGTCATCGACGCCGACCGGAAGGGCCTTTCTCCCTACGATCAAAGCCCCGAGGCGCTGGAGGATATCCGCGCCATCAAGGCAAAGATCGACGCGCAAGAACGAAACTGAAAGGAATGATTACCTACAATGAAGACATTGTTTGAAAGAGTCTTCAACGGCTCCGACGAGATGTTCGCGAAGGCCGAAGAAGAAGTCAACAAGATCGTTGCAGAGGTTGGCCGCGACGCCGCGCTGACCATGCCCTCCACCGCCTACTTCCTGGCCTGTATCTATGCCTACATCGGCAAGAAGGTCACGAACGTCGGCGAATTGCAGGACGCGCTGGCCGATGTCAAGGCCATGATGCTCCGCGAGCCGCGCACGAACTCCATCTTCCAGTCCGGCGTCGGCACCGCCATCGCCGCGGAGATGATCGAAGCCTGTAAGTACGTCAAGACCGACGCTCCTTACGAAGGCACCAACTATCACGGCCATTTCACCGACGCGGAAGTCCGTGAGCTGGGCGTGCCGCTGGTCACCGGCGATATCCCCGGCTTCGTCGTCATGATCGGGCCGGCTCCTTCCACGGAAGAAGCCGTTGAGACCATCAAGGGCTATCAGAGCCGCGGCATTTTCGTGTTCCTGATCGGCGGCATCATTGAGCAGGCCGTCGAGGCGGGCCTGTCCATGGGCTTCCCCGTCCGTGTCGTCCCCGTCGGCGAAGAGATCTGGTCGGTCGGCCATGTCATCTCCCTCGTCGTGCGTGCGGCCATGATCTTCGGCGCGATCCAGCCGGGCGACGTGGAAGGCTTCCACAAGTACACCTTCGAGCGCATCAACGCGTTCGTCAACGCCTACAAGCCGGTCAACGACATCACCGTCGCCTGCGGCGCGGGCGCGATCAAGCTGGGCTTCCCCGTTATCACGAATGACCACGACGATATGTGGGCCGTGCCGAAGTCCCTGATCATCTACGACGACACCAAGGACTGGATCGACACCTCCATCGAGGCGCGCGGCATCAAGCTGAAGATCACGAAGATCGACATCCCGGTCTCCTACTCCTCCGCGTTCGAAGGCGAGATCATCCGCAAGGGCGACATGCAGATCGAAGTCGACGGCTCCCGCAAGGACTGCTTCGAGCTGGTCGTCACGAAGGACGCCTCCGAGGTCGAGGATCACAAAATCGTCGTCGAGGGTCCCGAGCTGGATGAGCTGGAATGCGGCTCCAAGATTTCCCTGAGCTACACCGTCGAGGTTGCGGGCAAGAACATGCAGCCCGACTTCGAGCCGGTCTTCGAGCGTAAGATCCACCAGTTCCTGAACTGCGTTGAGGGTCTGATGCACACCGGCCAGCGCGACATGATCCGCGTGCGTATCAGCAAGGCCGACTTTGAGGCTGGCTTCCGCTTCCGCCACATCGGCGAAGTCCTGTACGCGAAGATCAAGTCCGAATTCGACACCGTTGTTGACAAGTGCCAGGTCAAGATCGTCGTCGGCGACGAGCCGAACGCCGCGCTGCGCAAGCACGCGAACGAGGTCTTTGATAAGCGCGACGAGCGTCTGAAGTCCATGACCGACGAATCTGTGCCGGTGTTCTACTCCTGCATCATGTGCCAGGCGTTCTCTCCGAGCCACGTCTGCATCGTCACGCCGGAGCGTCTCGGCCTCTGCGGCGCTGTGTCCTGGCTGGACGCCAAGGCCACCAATGAGCTTGACCCGCAGGGTCCCTGCCAGGTCGTCACCAAGGAGCGCTGCCTCGACGAGCGTACCGGCCGGTACGAAGACGTCGACGAGGCCGTCGCGGAATATTCCCACGGTGCGCTGGAGCATGTCACGCTGTACTCCCTGCTCGAGGACCCGATGACCTCCTGCGGCTGCTTCGAGTGCATCTGCGGCATCGAGCCCGTCTCCATGGGTGTCGTCATCACCTGCCGTGAATTCGCCGGCATGACTCCGCTCGGCATGACCTTCTCCGAAATGGCCTCCATGACGGGCGGCGGCGTGCAGACCCCGGGCTTCATGGGCCACGGCAAGCACTACATCGCATCCCACAAGTTCCTGAAGGCCGAGGGCGGCGTGGCTCGTCTGGTCTGGCTGCCGAAGGAACTGAAGGATCAGATCCGCGACAAGCTGAACGAAACCGCGAAAGAGCTGTACGATATCGACAACTTCGCCGATATGGTTGCAGACGAGACCAACTGCCCGTCCGGCGATCCCGAAGAGCTGCTGGCGTACCTCACCGAGGTCGGCCACCCGGTTCTCGGCATGGAGCCGCTGGATATGTAATCATGATTTCGATGCGCACGGGCAACCGCCCGTGCGCATCCTGCAAGGGAGCGGAGTGATCCGCTCCCTTATGTATGCTGTTGCTCCGGTTGGAGCCTTGCATTGGATAGGAATGGAGTCTATGTGGGTTTTGTATGCGTTTGGTTCGGCGCTGTTTGCAGGCTTGACGGCCATCCTCGCAAAATGCGGCATCCGTAAGACGGATTCAACGGTCGCGACCGCCATCCGGACAATCGTGGTGCTGGCGTTTTCGTGGGGGATGGTCTTTCTCGTTGGGTCGGAGGCGCAGCTGGCAGAGATCAGCGGCCGGACGCTGCTGTTTCTGGTGCTGTCGGGCCTGGCAACCGGCGCGAGCTGGCTCTGCTATTTCCGGGCCTTGCAGATCGGCGACGTGAACAAGGTCGTGCCGGTCGACAAGTCCAGCACGGTATTGACCATTTTGCTGGCGGTGCTGTTTCTGCATGAAACGCTGAGCTGGACGCGCGGGATCGGCATGGTCTGCATCGCGGCGGGCACGTATCTGATGATCGAGAAGAAACAGTCCACTGGGGCGGCCAAAGCGGGCGGAAGCTGGCTTTTGTACACAGCCGGATCGGCTGTGTTCGCAAGCCTGACGTCGATCCTCGGCAAGATCGGCATTACGGGTGTGGAGTCCAACCTCGGGACGGCCATTCGGACGGGCGTAGTCCTGATCATGTCGTGGATGATGGTGTTCGTCACGGGAAAGGGCGCGCAGGTGCGCAAGATCCCGAAAAATGAGCTGGGCTTCATCTGCCTGTCCGGACTTGCCACGGGCGGGAGCTGGCTCTGCTATTACAAAGCCTTGCAGGATGGGCCGGCCAGCGTCGTCGCGCCGATCGACAAGCTGAGCATCCTCGTGACCATTCTGTTCTCCTACCTCGTGTTCCACGAGAAGCTGAGCAAAAAGGCGGCGGTTGGGCTGATCCTTGTGGTCGGCGGGACGCTGTTGATGTTGTTCTAACATATCAGAACCCCCGCCTCGCGCATGTGCGCGGGGCGGGGGTTTATCAATCTACATGTTTGGTGGCAATGATGGGAACGCCGGTTCCGGCGGCATCTGGCAGAAGGACGTCGCCGATGCGGACGGGTGCGGGGACGGTCAGGCCGCGGAGCGCGTCGATGACGGCAAAGATCTTCTCCTTCGGAATATCGGACGCGGTCTTACAGCTGACGGTGTGCGCGCCGGTTTTGCTGCCAGTCACGGCGACAGAGGTTGTGACGATGCGTGTCGGGTGCGTGACTTCCTTGGCCGCGTACTCCGCGCCGCGCTTACAGGTGTTGCCGGTGATGGACTGGACGGTGCCGCCATCCAGCGTCACCTCGATCTGACAGCCGAGGGGGCAGTTGATACAGGTCAATGTTCGCTTTTCCATGATTTACGCCTCCTCAATGCTGATTTTGATATCCTGGACGTTCGGGTGCGCGGCAAACATCGCGGGCGTCAGCACGACCTGCTCCATCTCGCCGGGCGCGAGGATGGGGCGTTTCTTCTGCACGACCGGTTCACCGTCGAATGTGACGACAACGCGGCGATTTTGCATCACGCTGCCGACGCGGAAGCGGACGGTCAGGTCTTCGCGGATGCGCGATGGGTCGAGCGTGGCGGGGACGGTATAGCGCGCGCCGCCGGAGATGGCGATGGGGATCTCATGCGCGGCGGTCTCCCCTTCCGCAGCGTAATTTGCGGCAGCGCGGCCCGCCGCAGCCGCTTCCTGACTGACGTAGTCGACCAGATCGTGAACGTGGAGAACGTTGCCGCAGGCGAAGACGCCGGGAACGGACGTTTCGAGCCGCTCGTTGACCAACGGGCCGTTCGTCACGGGGCTGATGTCCGCGCCGAGGGCGCGCGTCAGCTCATTTTCCGGGATGAGTCCGCAGGAGAGCAGGAGCGTATCGCAGTCGTAATGGCGCTCGGTGCCGGGGATGGGGCGGCGGTCGGCGCCGACCTCGGCGATCGTCACGCCGGTGACGCGCTCGCGGCCCTCGATGTCGACGACGGTGTGGCTGAGGTAGAGCGGAATGCCAAAATCGTCGAGGCACTGGACGATATTGCGCTTGAGGCCGCCGGAATAGGGCATCAGCTCAGCAACGGCGAGGACCTTTGCGCCCTCGAGCGTCATGCGGCGGGCCATGATGAGGCCGATGTCGCCGCTGCCAAGGATGACGACGCGGCGGCCGACCATGCGGCCCTCGATGTTGACAAGGCGCTGCGCCGTCCCGGCGGAGTAGATGCCCGCAGGACGGAAGCCGGGGATGTTCAGTGCGCCGCGTGGCCGTTCGCGGCAGCCCATGGCGAGGATGACGCTCTTCGCCTGAATTGTAAAGCAGCCGTCGGCGGAATTGAGCGCGGTCACGGTCTTGTCCGGCGCGATGCTGAGCACCATGGTGTTCAGCAGGAACGGGATGTTCCGCTGCGCAGCCTGATCAATGAATCGTTGGGCATATTCCGGGCCGGTCAGCTCCTCCTGGAAGGTGTGGAGTCCGAAGCCGTTGTGGATGCACTGGTTGAGGATGCCGCCGAGCTGCGCGTCCCGCTCCAGAATCAGGACGTTCCGGCAGCCCGCGTCGTGCGCGGCGATCGCCGCGGCAAGGCCCGCCGGGCCGCCGCCGATGATGAGCACGTCGACCTGTTTCATTTCGTTCCCTCCTTCGGATAGCCGGTCAGCAGCTGCGAATGGCCGCCGGATTTTGTGATCTCCGCTTCGTCCACGCCGAGCTCCCGCGCCAGAATGGCCATCACCCTCGGCGAACAGAAGCCCGCCTGACAGCGGCCCATGCCCGCGCGGGTGCGGCGTTTCACGCCGTCGAGGCTGCGTGCGCCGGGGACGCGATGGATTGCGTCGACGATCTCCCCTTCCGTGACCTGCTCGCAGCGGCAGATGATGCGGCCGTAGGCCGGGTCGCGCGCGATGAGGGCGTTGTAGTCCTCGCGGGAGAGCGTCTTTGGGTCGAGGATTCCGGTGCGTGTTCCGACAAAGCCGGCATTTTCTGCAAGCGAAAGCTTCGCTTGCAGGAGGTCTGCGGTATACTCACCGATGGCCGGTGCGGAGCTGAGGCCGGGCGATTCGATGCCTGCGCAGTCGAAAAAGCCGGGCGCGTCCGGGCATTCGCCGAGGATGAATTCGTGGCCATCCTCGTGGGCACGGAGACCTGCGAAGCTCGTGATGACCTGACGGATGGGCAGATTTTGCATGGTAGTCCCGGCCTTGGCGATCAGCTCATCGAGGCCGGCGGCGGTGGTGTTCGTGCCGTCCTTGTCCTCGATGTCGATGGCCGTCGGACCGACGATGGTGTTGCCGTGGACGGTCGGGCTGACGAGGATGCCCTTGCCATATTTCCCGGGGAGCTGGAAGACCGTGTGCTGTGCAAAGTCGCCGGTCGTCTTGTCGAGCAGGCAATAGTCGCCGCGGCGCGGCGTGATATGCAGCTTGCGCGCGCTGACCTGATTGTGCAGCACGTCGGCGTAGACGCCCGCCGCGTTGACGACGGCGCATGTCTCAAACGTGCCGCAGTTCGTCTCAATGACCCAATGGCCATTTTCGGGGCGGATGGCGGTGACTTTTGTGTCAAACTGGAAGCGAACGCCGTTGGCGGCGGCGTTTTCCGCCAAGGCGATGGTCAGGCCGAAGGGGCAGACGATCGCGCCGGTCGGCGCCCAGAGGGCCGCGACCGCATCCGGAGAGATGTTCGGCTCGAGTTCGCGCAGGCGGTTCCGCTCGACAATCTCAAGACCGGGCACACCGTTTTTCACGCCGTTTTCATAGAGCGCATTCAGGCGCGGTCGCTGAGATTCCGACATGCAGACGACGAGGCTGCCGCTGCGGCGATATGGGAAGTCCAATTCACGGGACAGCGGCTCCATCAGCTCGCTGCCGCGCAGATTGAATTTTGCCATCAGGCTGCCGTGCGCGGCGTCGAAGCCCGCGTGGACGATGGCGCTGTTGGCCTTGCTGGTGCCGCAGCAGACGTCCTCCTCGCGCTCGAGCACGAGGAAGCTCCCCTGACAGCGGCTGAGATACCGGGCGACGGCGCAGCCCGTCACGCCCGCGCCGACAATGATCACATCATACATAAAATCACCTCAAAATGATCGTTTTTGCAAATAAAAATTGAAAAAACGGTAGACCAAATAGACTACCCGGTGGGGCGGTCTGGTCTGCCGTTCTCAAAGTCTCACGGTGAACTATTTGTTTTTGCGCCCCCATTCTTTTCTTTCTCTTGATAGAGAAAGAAAAGAATCGCCGCGGCGTCAGAAGAAGCCAGCTCCATTCCGTTTCCGCCGGGGCGGCGAAAACTCCATATCCGCAGCCTTCTTCTTCCTTC
>ENA-UESC01002218-UESC01002218.1-human-gut-metagenome-genome-assembly--contig:-NODE-2218-length-12502-cov-7.966117_pt1 | contig 12502 bp, 8 predicted proteins | sample MGYA00242998_ERZ507999 | MGnify/ENA primary metagenome ERZ507999 (study PRJEB26167, sample SAMN06115465) | human gut metagenome | host: Homo sapiens | place: China:Hubei | collected 2016-04-27 | study... | reverse complement strand
ATCTGAGTGACCAGGTTGTAGAAGATGATGGGGGTGATCATCGGGACGGTGATGGAGAAGAACTGACGCCACTTGCCTGCGCCGTCGATGGTGGCGGCCTCGTACAGGTCGGCCGGCACGCCCTTCAGAGCGGCGAGGAACAGCACCATGGCGGAGCCGAACTGCCAGATACGCAGGAAGCAGATGATCCACAGTGCGTAGCTGGGGTCGCTCAGCCAGGAGGGACCCTGGAAGTGGCCGAAGGTCAGCATACGGATGAGGGTGTTGACCAGACCGTCATCACGGAACACGGCCTTCCACAGCACGGCGATCGCAACAGAGCCGCCGAGGATGGAGGGGATGTAGTAGACGGTGCGGAACACGTTCACGCAGGCGATCTTGAAGTTCAGGATGTAGGCGATGAACAGTGCGAAGACCAGCTTCAGAGGCACAGTGATGAAGCTGTACTTGAAGGTGGTGATGAGCGCCTTGGTGATCTTGGGAGTGGAGAAGGCGTCCACATAGTTCATGATGCCATACTGATGGATGCCGTTGAAGAAGTCCATATCCGTAAAGCTGTAGTACAGAGACTGGCCGAACGGAATGGCCTTGAAGACGACGAAGCCGATGATCCAGGGGATCAGGTAGAACAGGCCCTGCCATTTGTCAAAAAACTTCTGGGCCGGGGTACGCCCGAGAGAGGGCGCTTTGCTTTCTTTCATCCGGGGATCCTCCTTTTATAAGGATATGTCTCGTGCGCCGCACAATAGTTCGGACACATTTTTGTCAAAAAAATGTCATCACCGTCTTGCAAAAAAGGGGCATCCGTCCGTAGGTGGAAGGGATGCCCCTTGCAAGACTCTTTTATGCGGGGCGGCCCGTGTCAACACCGCGCGTGTGCGGGCCGCAAAAAGTCCGTGAGGCGGAAATCAGACGGTGTAGCCGACAGACTCCATGCCGTCCAGCAGGGTATCGACCAGGTCAGCGCCGGAAACATTGTCGTAATCCAGAGTGTCGAACACTTCCTGATAGACGCCGGTGCCGGTAGCCTTCAGGTCGTTGGACTCGAACAGGGGGTCGAGCTGGTTGGAAACGAAGGCCATGACCTTGCCGTTTGCCTCAGCCACCAGCTCCTTGATCTTGCCGGCGCCCTGAGCAGCAGCCAGACCAGCCTTGGAAGCGGGGATACCGCACTCGGAGCCCATGATCTCGGCACCTGCGGTCTCGTTCAGCAGGAAGTTGATGAGGGTAGCTGCCTCTGCGGGATGCTCGCAGGTCTTGGTGATGGCCAGACCCATGGAGACCTTGGAGAAGCCGCCGTTGTAATCGCCGAACTTGATCTCCTCGCCCACGGTGAAGCCAGCCTTGTTCTCCTCGTCCAGAGCGTCAGCGTACTTGGTAGCGGAGGAGTCCCACTCGAAGCAGCCGGCCAGCTTACCGGTGATCCACTCGGTGGACTGGTGAGCGGCGTTGTCGCCGTTGGAGCCGTAGTAGGTGGGCAGGCTCATGATGACGTGGCCCTCGACCAGGCTCTTGATGAAGTCGATGCCCTCAGCGATCTGGTCGGCATCGTAGTTCAGGGTGGAGGTGGTGGGGTCGGCCCAGTCCTTGCCGTACTTGCTCTCGAGGTAGAACACCATCAGGATCATACGGTCGTATGCGCCCAGGTGCAGGGGATAGTAGTCATCGCCCAGCTTCTCCTGGAAGGTCTTGCCGGCAGCCATCAGCTCGTCCAGAGTGGTGGGGAAGGAGATGCCGGCCTTGTCGAAGGTGGTCTTGTTCCAGTAGAAGATACGGCCGGTCATAGACACGGGTACGCACTGCTGAGCGTTTGCCACGTTGCAGGCAGCCAGCTTGGCCTCATCCCACTGAGTCAGGTCGAGGTACTCGGAGACGCTGTTCAGGTCGATGAAGGTCTGGCCGTTCTTGGAGTAGTTGTACAGCCAGTTCCAGTTGATCTGGCAGACATCCTCAGCGACACCGCCAGCGAACTTGGTGGACATGGTGTCCTCCCAGCCGGACCATGCAGCGAAGGTGGGGTTGACGGTGATGGTGCTGTGCTCAGCAGAGAAAGCCTTGATGGCCTCCTGGTAAGCGTTGTGACGGGACTCGCCGCCCCACCAGCTCATGGTCAGGGTGACGGGGTCAGAAGACAGACCAGCCACAGAAGCTGCTGCGGAAGAAGCAGCGGTGGAAGTGGCGGTAGAACCAGCGTTGCCGGAACCGCCGCAGGCGGCCAGCAGGCCGGCAGCACCCACAGCGCCAGAGACCTTCAGAAAGTCACGACGAGAAATTGCCTTGCTCATTTTCGTTCTCCTCCTATGTAGAAAACATCTTCTTGCACGGACGCCTCTGCAAAGCATCCGTTGTATACAAATATAATACCAAAGGCAAGAAAAAAAAGAAAGATGCAAATTGTAGTGATAGCGGCAGAAAACGTACAAATATTGCGCTTATTTTTTGCCCGCTTTTGACGTCATTGCCATAATGAATAAACTTGGACCGAAAAACTGTGCAACTTGTATACTTCAACGATTTGCATAGAAAACTGGGATGCAACAGGAGAAGATTGACCTGAATTGCAAGAATTTTGTAACCGAGGCAGAATTTGTTGAAAGAGCGTTGTATACATCAAAAGCGACGATAACAGAAAGTTCCGGCCCCGAGCTGATATATCAATAGCGCAAAAAACGCGCGAATCAGGCCCCGACTGATATATCACGGATGCAGAAAAGATACAAAAATGCCGCCCGGCGCGCGGACGGCATAAAATCAGGGAAAAGAGTCACCGGCGGGCAGCGTAGAAGGCGCTGCGCTCCCGGAAATAGCACTGGGGACACATGCTGACGTACTGGACGTCGTTCTCAAGGTCGATGGCTACCTGTTCGCCCTCAAAGACGAAGCGGCCGTTGACCTTGCGGCAGTTGCAGGTGGCCTTGCGGCCGCAGGTGCAGATGGTCTTCATCTCCTCGATGGTGTGGGCCAGCTCCAGAAGCCGGGTGGAGCCGGGGAAGCCCTTGAGGGAGAAGTCGGAGCGCAGGCCGTAGCAGATGACGGGGATGTTCAGCTCTACCGTCACCATGAACAGCTGCTCGGCCTGCTCTGCAGTGAGGAACTGGCTCTCGTCACAGAGCACACAGGCCAGAGGCCGGCCCTCGCTGCTGGCGGCCCGGACGGCCTCCACCAGGTCCATGTCCGGCGGCACCAGCAGATCGGCAGGGCGGCGGACGCCCAGACGGCTCACGAGGTCGCCGCTGCCCTTGGTGTCCACCTTCGGCTTGAGGATGAGCACCCGCATCCCCTGCTCCTCGTAGTTGTGGGCCACCTGCATCAGCGCGGTGCTCTTGCCGCTGTTCATTGCGCCGTAACGGAAATAAAGCTTTGCCATGTCGAAAAAGTCTCCTCATGAAAGGACTCTCTCAGCCAAAGCCTGACGGAGAGGGCCTGTATTATCGATCGTATCTGCTCAGTCCTGATTGCGCAGCCGGTAGCCCAGGCTCATCAGGCTGTCGCCGAGGTGGACGTTCTCCACCACCACGTCGGGGTAGGAGACAGACAGATCGTAGTGGGAGAAGTTCCAGAAGCCCTGAATGCCCAGAGCCACCAAGCGGCCGCTGATCTCCTCTGCGCCGCTGCGGGGCAGACAGAGTACAGCCACCTCGGGGTGGTGCTCGGCGCAGAAAGCTTCCAGCTCGTCGCTGTGTAAGATCTGGATGCCGTTGATTTCTTTGCCCACCTCGTCGGGGGCATTGTCGAAGGCGGCGATGAGCTTGTAGCCGTTGGTGTCGGTGGTGATGAAGCGGCTCACAGCCTTGCCCAGACGGCCGCAGCCGATGAGGATGGTGGGCAGGAGGTCGCCGTTGCCAAAGAGCAGATGCTCAAGGATGCTCAGCAGGTTCTCCACCGAGTAGCCGATGCCCTGACGGCCATTCACGTCGCCGATGCAGTTGAAGTCCTGCCGAACCTGAGAGGCAGTGGTACCCATCTGGGCGGCCAGCTCACGGGACGAGATGCTGGTGATGCCGTCGTTCTTCAGGGTGCGCAGGTAGCGATAGTATTTGGGCAGGCGCTTGATGACGGGCAGAGAAGCTTTGCCGGGAGTGTTCATAGGGGGTCTCCTTTCTTTTTATCCGCAGCATTGCCGGGGAGAAGTGCGCAGCGGCAGGGTGCTCCGGCAAAAGATTTGTACTTTCTTGTACAATAATGATACATATTTGACAATCTTATCTCTAGTATAAAGTATACAGCGCGAAGAGAGAATGTCAAACCATTTGGCACATTTTTTTGAGAAAGAAAAGAAATCTTTACCGAAGTATAACCGGCAGGAATGCCGGACAAGCTGAAATGAAGCAAAAAGGAGGATGCGCAGAATGTCACAGGAAGAGAAGAACGTCCCCGTGGAGCAGCAGCGGCTGGAAAAAGAGCAGATCGAGGATATGGGCAGCGTTTACCGTACCCGGGGAGCTCACGCCATCCACTGCCTGACTGTCATCGGGCAGGTGGAGGGCCATGTGGAAGCGCCTCAGGGCCAGAAGACCACAAAATATGAGCACGTCATCCCCCAGCTGGTGGCCGTGCAGGAAGACCCCGCCATCGAGGGCCTGCTGGTCCTGCTCAACACCGTGGGCGGGGATGTGGAGGCGGGGCTTGCGCTGGCGGAGCTCATCGCCAGCATCTCCAAGCCCAGTGCGGCGGTGGTGCTGGGCGGCGGCCACTCCATCGGCATCCCGCTGGCCGTCAGCGCCCAGCGGAGCTTCATCGTGCCTACTGCCACCATGACGGTCCACCCCGTCCGCCATTCCGGCATGATCCTGGGCGTACCCCAGACCATGCGCTGGTTCGAGCAGATGCAGGAGCGCATCACCGGCTTCGTGGCATCCCACAGCGGCATCTCGGAGAAGCGGTACACCGAGCTGATGATGCGCACGGGCGAGCTGGTCATGGACGTCGGCACCGTGCTGGATGGCCGAAAAGCCGTGCGGGAAAAGCTCATCGACGAGCTGGGCGGGCTGTCGGATGCGCTGGCATGGCTCTACCGAGAAATCGAGGGGAAATAAATTGCCATTTGACTTTTCCCGTGGTACAATGAAAGAATCGAGTCGTATCGAAATTCTTCCATCGTCACCGACAGAGCCGCCCTGAGCGCGCCCTGCTTCATGATATAAAATAAGGAACGGGTTTTAGGAAACATGGCAAAGAGAAAACGTAAGACCTCCGGGCGCAGCACAGCCTCGCGCCGCAAGAACCGGACACAGGACCGGATGCCCGCGGGGCTCATCACCCTGTTTGCGGGGCTGGTGCTCATGGCGCTGGCTTTCGTGCCGGGCAGCTCGGCCTGGCGCACGATGCACGATGTCCTGTTCGGCGTGTTCGGCTGCGGAAGCTTCGTGCTGGGCGCAGCGCTGTGCTATCTGGCTATCCTCTACACCCGGGGCGAAGACCTGCTGCCCCATATCGCCAAGCTTGCGCTGGGGCTCATCTTCGCCAGCGGCACGGTCATCGTCTTTTCTGACATCCCCACCGACCAGACCGCCGCGCAGATGACCGCTGCCTGTTATCAGAATGGTATGAGCGCATGGCTCTCGGGCGGTGCGCTGGGCGCTGTGCTGGGCGGGACGCTCCTGCTGCTCTGCGGCAGACCCGCCGCCAATCTGGTCATGGCGGCGCTGGCGGCCTGCGCCAGCCTGTACATTTTTGACGTTACGCCCGCCGAGTGCTGGCAGTGGCTCTGCAACGTGGGCGGCAGCGTCCACGAAAAGGGCCTTGCCGTCCACGAGCAGAATGCCGCCCGCCGGGCCGAGCGTCTGGCAGAACGTGCCGCCGAGGAGGCCGAGGCAGAGGAATACGAGGCCTATGACGACGACCTGCCGGAAGACGAAGTGGGCGAGGACTGCTGCGGCGGCGAAGAGCCTGCCGCGCCCGCCTTCCATATCCAGCCTCCCGGCTGGCTGGCTGGCGTCTTCCACTGGGGCCATCAGGTGATGCAGGGCGGCGAACAGGCAGAGCCTGCCCCTGCGCCCGCACCGGAAGCGCAGACCCCGCCTCAGCCCGAGCCTGCCCCCGTACAGGTGGAAAAGCCCCGGCCCCGTGCGCCCTTTGATATTGATTTAGGCCCTGACCATACCACCGTCACCGAGGGCGGCAGTGAGCCCATCGAGCCCATCATCCTCGGCCCCGGCGGCACCTTCGGCATGGACCCGCTCCGCCGTGCGCCCATCCGCGCCACCGTGACTCCCATCGTCCCGGACGCTGTGGATACCGCCGCCGAGGACTTCTTCACGGCCCAGCCCGAGCCGACGGTGACACCCACCGTTACGCCCGCAGCCCCGGCAGAAGAGCCGGAACAGCAGCCCGCGCCTGAGCCGCCGCTCTCCTTCGGCATCCCGCTCTATGATCGGCCCCCGACTCCGGAACCGGCCCCGCAGCCGGTCAGCGCCGAGAATGCGGTGGCGTTCCGCTCTGAGCCGGATGAGGACGGCTGGATCAGCATCACCAGCGACCCGGTGGAGGAAAAAGACCTCAACACGCTGGTGGCAGCCGCCATGGAAAAGCCTGCTGTCTCCGAGGAGCAGGCCGCGAACGCCCCCGCCGAAGAGGCGGAGACGGAGGAGAGCTTCCAGTATCAGTACCCGTCCATCGAGCTGTTCGAGCGCGCCCCGGAGGAAAGCGACTCCGGTGCGGAAGACGAGCTGAAAGCCAACGCCCAGAAGCTGGTGGACACGCTGGAAAGCTTTGGTGTCCGCACCCGTGTGCTGGATATTTCCCGCGGCCCGTCGGTCACCCGGTATGAAGTCCAGCCCATGGCGGGCGTCAAGATAAGCCGCATCACTTCGCTGGCGGACGACATCGCCCTGAACCTGGCGGTGGCCGATGTCCGCATGGAGGCACCCATCCCCGGCAAGCCTGCCGTGGGCATCGAGGTGCCGAACCATAAGAAAACGCCGGTCTACATCCGCAGCGTCTTCGAGAGCCAGAGCTTTTTGCGGATGACCTCGCCGATGGGCATTGCGCTGGGCAAGGACATCGCCGGTGTGGCCCAGGTGGCCGACCTGTGCAAGATGCCCCATCTGCTCATCGCGGGCAGCACCGGCAGCGGTAAATCGGTCTGTGTCAACAGCATCATCATGAGCCTGCTGTTCCGCTCCAGCCCCGAGGACGTCAAGCTCCTGCTCATCGACCCCAAGGTCGTCGAGCTGGCTGAGTACAACGGCATCCCCCACCTGCTGATGCCCGTCGTCACCGAGCCCCGCAAGGCGGCTGGCGCACTGGGCGGCGCAGTGCAGGAGATGGAGCGCCGCTACCACCTCTTCGCGGAGAACAATGTCCGCGACATCAAGTCCTTCAATAAGCTGGCGGCAACGGACCCGAACCTCGAGAAGATGCCCTATATCGCCATCATCATCGACGAGCTGGCCGATCTGATGATGGTCGTCGGCAAGGATGTCGAAGACTCCATCTGCCGCATCGCCCAGAAGGCCCGCGCCGCCGGTATGCACCTCATCGTGGCGACCCAGCGCCCCAGCGTGGACGTCATCACCGGCCTCATCAAGGCCAACATCCCCAGCCGCATCGCCTTCGCCGTGTCCAGTCAGGTGGACAGCCGCACCATCCTCGACGGTGCCGGTGCCGAAAAGCTGCTGGGCATGGGCGATATGCTCTTCATGCCCGTAGGCGCACCCAAGCCCACCCGTATCCAGGGTACCTTTGTGCGGGATGAGGAGATCAGCCGTGTGCTGGACTTCATCAAGAAGAGCGCCACCGTCCAGTACGACGAGGCCATGATCGAGGCCATGGAAAAACACGCCATCCAGGACGGCAAGAAGGGCAGCAGTTCCGCCGACTCCGACGAGGAGGGCGGCAGTGACCCGATGCTCAAGCAGGCCGTGGAGGTGGTCATCGACGCCGGCCAGGCGTCCACCAGCCTTTTGCAGCGCCGCTGCAAACTGGGTTATGCCCGCGCCGCCCGCATCATGGACGAGATGGAAGAAAAGGGCATCATCGGCCCCTACGAGGGCGCAAAGCCCCGCGCTGTCCTCATCAGCCGCCAGCAGTGGCTGGAAATGCAGATGAATCAGCCGGATGAATAGAATGTTTGATCTCGGAAGCAATAGAGCCCTGCTGTACAGGGCAGGCATCATGAAAGAAAAAGGATAACTATGGAACATTACACCGAATTTCTCCCCATCAGTCGGGCCGACATGGAGGCCCGGGGATGGGACCAGCTGGACTTCGTGGTGGTGGGCGGCGACGCCTATGTGGACCACCCCAGCTTTGGCACCGCCATCATCAGCCGCCTGCTGGAAGCCGAGGGCTACAAGGTGGGCGTGCTGGCCCAGCCCCGCTACACCGACTGCGAGGACTTCAAGCGGTTCGGAAAGCCGAAGTACGGCTTCTTCATCGGCGGCGGCAATGTGGACAGCATGGTGAGTCACTATTCCGTCGCAAAGATCCCCCGCGCGGAGGACGAGTATTCCCCCGGCGGCAAGGGCGGCGCACGGCCCGACCGCAGCGCCACCGTCTACACCAGACTTGCCAAGCAGGCATACCCTGACCTGCCCGTCATTCTGGGCGGTCTGGAAGCCTCGCTCCGCCGCTTTGCCCACTACGACTACTGGCTGGACACCGTCCTGCCCAGCATCGCCGAGGACTCTGGCGCGGACATCATCAGCTTCGGCATGGGGGAACACCAGACCGTGGAAATTGCCCGCCGTCTGGCGGCAGGGGAGCCGGTGGAGAGCATCACCGATGTGGACGGCACCTGCTACCTGACCGACTTCGACCACCTGCCCGAGCGGTATGTGGAATGCGCGGGCTTCAGAAAGGTCGCCTCCGATAAGGTGGCTTATGCGAAAGCCTGCCGCATCCAGATGGACAATCAGGACGTCGTCAGCGGCAATATCATCGTCCAGAAGCAGAGCGAGAAGTACCTCGTGCAGAACATCCCCGCAAAGCCCCTCGTCCGCTGGGAGCTGGATAAGGTCTACGCCCTGCCTTACACCCGCCGCTACCACCCCATCTACGAGGCCATGGGCGGTGTGCCTGCCATCCGCGAGGTGCAGTTCTCCATCATCCAGAACCGCGGCTGCTTCGGCGGCTGCAATTTCTGCGCCATCCAGCTGCATCAGGGCCGACGTGTCACCAGCCGCAGCGCCGACAGCATCGTGGCCGAAGCAGAGCGGATGACCCACGAGCCGGATTTCAAGGGCTACATCCACGACATCGGCGGCCCCACCGCCAACTTCCGTTTCCCATCCTGCCGCGAGCAGATGCTGCGGGGGATGTGCAACGGCGGCAAGCACTGCCTCGCCCCCACCACCTGTTCCCACATGATCGTGGACCACAGCGATTACCTGAAAATCCTCCGCCGCGTCCGGGAGCTGCCCGGCGTCAAGAAGGTGTTCATCCGCAGCGGCATCCGCTTCGATTACCTGATGGCCGACCCCGATGACACGTTCTTTAAGGAGCTGGTGGAGTACCACGTTTCCGGCCAGCTGAAAGTCGCGCCGGAGCACTGCGCCCCCAACACCCTCGCCTACATGGGCAAGCCGCCGATCGAGACCTTCAACAAGTTCAAGGATAAGTTCTACGAGCTGAGCAGGAAGGCGGGCAAAAAGCAGTACCTCGTGCCGTATCTCATGTCCAGCCACCCGGGCAGCACCCTCAAGGATGCCGTCTATCTGGCCGAATACCTCTACAAGAACCGTATGCGCCCCGAGCAGGTGCAGGATTTTTATCCCACGCCCGGCACCGTGAGCACCTGTATGTTCTACACCGGCCTCGACCCCTATACTTTGAAGCCGGTGTTTGTGGAAAAGACCGCTGAGGGCAAGGCACTTCAGCGCGCCCTGCTCCAGTATTATGAGCCCCGCAACGCCGAAAAGGTCATCAAGGCGCTGAAAATGACCCACCGCGAAGACCTCATCCCCCTGCTGGTTCCCGCTGAGGGCCGCATTGCGGTCCAGCGTTCGGCCCGCAGAGCCGAGGCCGCCGATGTGACCATCCACGGCGACGGCACCTACACCGTCCGGCCCAGAGGCAAGGGCGGCAAGCCCCAGAGCCGCTCTGCCGCCCCGGCGGGCCGCAATCCGGCGGGCCGTCAGCCCAGTTCCGGCGCACGTTTTGCGCCCCATTCGGCTCCTGCGCATAAACCGAAAAACAATCAACAGAAAGAGAATACATCGTGGAAAACTTCAAAAAAGAAAAAGTGACCGCTCAAACGCTCATGAGCCGCCTCGCTGCGCTGGCACTGGCCGCAGCCCTTGCGCTGGGCCTCGTGGGCTGTGACACCTCTTCCATCGTCCCGGGAGGCAGCGGCGACGTCATGCCGAACCCGGCAGCTTCTCAGACCGGAACGACGCCTTCCGACGGGCAGGACGCCGCCTTCCAGATGCACTTCATCGACGTGGGGCAGGCACTGAGCGTGCTGGTGGAGTGCGACGGACAGTTCATGCTCTACGACGGCGGCAATGTGGACGACGGCAGTCTGGTGGTCTCCTACTTGCAGAGCCAGGGGGTCGAGCAGCTGGAGTATGTCTTCTGCTCCCACGCCCACGAAGACCATGTGGGCGGTCTGGCCGCTGCGCTGGCCTATTTCCCGGCCTGCCACGTTTACAGCCCCGTGACGGAAGCCTCCACCAAGTGCTTCAAGGATTTCGTCAAGTACACCCAGCAGCAGAACTTACAGGTGGAAGTACCTGCCGCAGGCACCCAGTGGGCGCTGGGCAGCGCCACTGTGACCATGCTTGGCCCTGTGGCGCAGTACGAGGACACCAACGATACCTCCATCGTCCTGCGCATTGACTACGGCGCGACGAGCTTCCTGCTCACCGGTGATATGGAGGCCGACGCCGAGCGCGACCTTGTGAACAGCGGCGCGAACCTCAAGGTGGATGTCTTACAGGTGGGCCACCACGGCTCCAGCACCTCCACCAGCTACGTCTTCCTGAACGCTGTCCTGCCCAAAATGGGCATCATCTCCTGCGGGGTCAACAACAAGTACGGCCACCCCCACGAGGAGACCCTGAGCATCCTGCGGGACGCCGGTGTGGACGTCTACCGCACCGACCTGCTGGGGACGATCACCGTTTCCAGTGACGGCCAGAACTACACGGTGGCAACGGAACACTTCGCCACCGACGCTGAGCTGAACCCCACCGCCCCGGCAGCGTCCAGCGCGGCCCAGCAGGCCTACATCGGCAACGTGAACAGCAAAAAGTTCCATCTGCCCAGCTGCCCGAATCTCCCAGCGGAGAAGAACCAGATCCTCTTCTCCAGCTATGATGAGGCCGTGGCCGCAGGCTACAGCCCCTGCTCGAGCTGCATCAAATAACAAATAGACAAAAGGGAAGCCCCACCGTCAGATGGGGCTTCCCTTTTGTCATAATATCAGCGTCCGCGTCCGGCTCCGCCGCCGTGGCTGCTGCCGCCGCCCATGCCGCCAAAGCTGCCGCCGCCGCGCCCGGCTCCGCCAAAACCGGAGCCGCCGCCCATACCGCCAAAGCCGCTTCCACCGAAGCCGCCGCCCCGGGGAGGACGAGGCCCCCGGGGGCCTCTCGGGCCGCGAGGGCCGCCATAGAAACCACCGCCGGGGCCGAAGTCATCGTAAGGGCCGCGGGGAGGGCGGGGGCCTCTGTGCCAACGCCGTGCGCCGAACCAGCCAAACGGCCCCCAGTACCAGCCGAAGGAGTGGCCGAGAGGGGTGATAAAGATAAAGAAAACTGCGATGAACAGGATGATATAAGCAAGCATGGAGAAAATGCCGCCGATAAAGTTTTCCCAGATGGAGTAGTGCTTCTGGGGCGGGACAGGCTCGACAGAGGGCCGGGTGGTCTGGGTGTCAGAGCCGTCGGAATAGATGGTCCCGCCGCTCAGAGTGACCCCGTACACCTCTGCGATGGTATTGGCCACATTGGTGGCGCAGGTGAGGACGGCGGCGTCGTACTTCTTGGCGGCGAAGTCGTCCTCCATGGTCTGCACGAGGGTGCTTGCCTGGTCGGCCAGCATGGTGCTGCGGAAGCCGTCGCCGTAGGTCAGATAGTAGTCGCCGTCGGCGTACTGGTCCGACTGCATCACCAGCAGGATGAGTACGCCGTTGTTCTTGCTGGAACTGCCGATGCCCCAGGTGTTGAAGGCTTCAGTGGCGTAGTCCTCGGTGGTGGCGCTGCCGGTGTAGTCCACGGTCAGCACGCCGATCTGTGCGCCGTCGCAGCTGGAAGAAAGCTGTGCGTTGATGGTCTCGAGCTCCGAGGTGGTGCTGTCGCTCAGTACACCGGCGTCGTCCACCACGCATTGATCTTTCGGCAGGCGGGGCAGCTGGATGCTGGAGGCCGAAGCCGCCGGGGCCAGCGCCGTGATGCCGACGGTCACGACAAGAAGCAGTGCCGCAATGCGGCGGGAGAATGTTTTCATCGTCTTCATGCGAAAAGTTCCACCTCCTGTATGCCGAACAGCTTACCCAGCACGCTGGCCGGGAAGCCGCCGACGTCTTTCTGGTAGCTCTGGACTGCATCGTTATAATGCAGGT
>ENA-UESC01002216-UESC01002216.1-human-gut-metagenome-genome-assembly--contig:-NODE-2216-length-12509-cov-4.696670_pt1 | contig 12509 bp, 10 predicted proteins | sample MGYA00242998_ERZ507999 | MGnify/ENA primary metagenome ERZ507999 (study PRJEB26167, sample SAMN06115465) | human gut metagenome | host: Homo sapiens | place: China:Hubei | collected 2016-04-27... | reverse complement strand
GGAATCATACTATGAAACGACTCAACCGTATCCTGTCTCTGGCCCTTGCGGCCATGATGGCACTGACCCTGCTTACCGGCTGCGGCGGCAAGGTGACCGAGCGTGCCATGGAAAAGGCCTACGGAGATTATCTCCGGGGCCAGATGGGAAAACCTGACATGAAGGTGACCTACGATGTCTCCCCGGCTGTCTTTGAGAAGATCGATGCAGACTTCCGGGAACACAAGGCAAGCTGGTTCAAAGATACCGGTTATCTGGCCAACAACGCTGCGGGCGAGTATTTCTATGTTCCCTGGAACGCCGGCACCGCTGGAGCCGGCGTTACCATGCTGAAAGAGGCGCTGAAGGATTACAGCACCAGCGTCAGCGTGCAGTTTTATGCGGCAAAAATGCCCGAGTCGGCGGGCAATGCCATCACCCAGGCTGCCTATGTGACCCATTGCTCCAAAGGCGGCGTGAGAGTTTACTCCAACGCTTCTTCGGACTGGACGGGCGTAAAGGTGGCCGTCCACCGTGTGCAGGACGGCGATGACACCTACTGCTACATGATCGTCATCTACGAAAAATAAGCCGTCTACCGTGGCCCGGGCTTTCTGAGCCTACATAGAATAAGCATCTGCCCCGAAACCGCTGCACAGTCTGATGTGCGGCGGTTTCTTTTGTTCCCTGATAGCAGCAGCGTCCGGGGCGCGCCGGGCAAGCCCGGTAAGATAGAGCCGCTATGCAGCGATAAGCAGACTTTTTGTCAGAGCGAGCCATCGCCGCGCTCGAAGTTTTTTATCAGCGTCCTTGCCCTCTCAGGCGCTTCGCGCCAGCTCTCCCAAAGGGAGAGCCTTTTAAGATGAAAGGCGTTTTCGCAATATGTCCAAAAAATCTCTCGAAATTTTGGAAGATAAATCTAAAAGCATTCTCACACAAGTCTGGAAAACTGTGCTATAATCATAATTATGGACGAGGTTGGGGCTGCGCTGCCCTGACCGAAAATAATGAAGAAGGAGGCGAGCCTTATGGCACAGTTCCGCTCCAAGCCCTTTGGTGTGACCAAAAACGGCGATAAGGTGGATGAATACATCATCTCCAATCCCGGTGGACTTGAGGTCAGCGTGCTGAACTATGGCTGTGTGATCAAAAATCTCTTCGTCCCTACAAAAACGGGTCTGGTGGATGTGGTCGTCGGACACGACACCCTCGCCGACTATGAGGCGGATTTCAACTCATCCGGCAGCACCTGCTGCGGTGCGTTCGTGGGCCGGTACGCCAACCGCATTGAAAATGCGGAATTTTCTCTCAGCGGCAAGACCTACAAGCTGGAAGCCAACAATGGCAAAAATCACCTGCACGGCACCTTCCCCCGCAAAATTTACGATGTGAAGATGTTCGGCGACACCCTTTTGATGGAGACCGAAAGCCCGGCGGGCGAAGACGGTTTCCCCGGAAATCTGAAGGTCAGTGTGCGGTATATCCTCACGCCGGACAACACCCTGCGGATGGACTACCGTGTGTCCACCGACGAGGACACCATCATCAACCTGACCAACCACACCTACTTCAACCTCGACGGCGGCGGCAATGTGCTGGGCCAGAAGCTCCGCATTTACGCTTCCAACTACCTCGAGGGCAACAACGAGACCTGCCCCACGGGCAAGATCCTGCCTGTGGACGGTACGCCGATGGACTTCCGCACCGGAAAGCCTCTGGGACGCGACCTCGACACCGGCTTCTACCAGACCACCATGGCGGGCGGCGGCTTCGACCACTGCTATGTCCTCGACCGGCCCCGGGGTGCCAGCCAGAGCCTCTGCGCCTGGGCATCCAGCGACAAGACCGGCATCAGCATGAAGATGTACACCACCCAGCCGGGCATCCAGCTCTACACCGGCAACTTCCTGCAGAACTGCCCCTCCCCCGGCAAGGGCGGCGTCCCGCTGGAAAAGTACGGCGGCTTTGCCCTTGAGACCCAGCACTTCCCCTGCAGCCCCTCTCACCCGGAGTTCCCGACGACGGTGCTGCGGGCAGGCAAAGTCTTCCGGGCCAACACTACGCTCCGCTTCTTCACCGGCCGTCAGTGCGGCCGTTTGTAAGCAAATATCAGCCGCAGCAAAGGGCAGCTCTCTTGCGGGAGCTGCCCTTTGCTGTTTTTTGGGTGTCCTCTCCATGCCTTGCGGACTAAAAATCTTTGCAGTTCATCAGACCGGCTGAAAAGATGCAACAAAAATACATTTTAATAAAAAAGCCGGTACTTGATTCTCTGTGCAAAAAGCGGTATCCTTTAGGCAGGCAGAGCACAAGGGCTCTGCGCGAAGCAACATTTGGAACAAGAGAGGTACTGGACATGGCTATTTTGGTTTCCGGCGGCGCAGGCTACATCGGCAGCCACACCTGCATCGAGCTTCTGAATGCCGGCTACGACGTTGTCGTGGCGGACAATTACTATAATGCATCCCCTGTGGTCCTCGACCGCGTCAAGCAGATCACCGGCAAGGACTTCCGCTTCTATCAGGCCGATATGACCAAACACGAGGATGTGGAGAAGATCTTCGCCGAGTGTCCCGACATCACGGCGGTCATCCAGTTCGCAGCCTATAAGGCCGTCGGCGAGAGCGTGTCCAAGCCCATCGAATACTACTACAATAACCTCAACTGCACGCTGGTCATCCTGGATGTGATGCGCAGGCACAACTGCCACAACTTCGTGTTCAGCTCTTCCGCCACCGTCTACGGCGACCCCGCCAGTGTGCCGATCACCGAGGACTTCCCCGTGGGTGCCACCACCAACCCCTACGGCACCACCAAGGCCATGACCGAGCGCATCCTCACCGATGTCTGCAAGGCGGACCCCACCCTGAACGTGGCTCTGCTGCGCTACTTCAACCCCATCGGCGCTCACAAGTCCGGCCTCATCGGCGAGGACCCCAACGGCATCCCCAACAACCTCATGCCCTACATCGCCAAGGTGGCTGTGGGCAAGCTGGAAAAGGTCCATGTCTTCGGCAATGACTACCCCACTCCCGACGGCACCGGCGTCCGCGACTACATCCATGTCGTGGACCTGGCCCGCGGCCATGTCTGCGCCATCAAGAAGCTGGAAACGAACTGCGGCCTCTTCATCTGCAACCTCGGCACCGGCAAGGGCTACAGCGTGCTGGATGTCATCCATGCCTTCGAGAAGGCCTGCGGCAAGCCCATCCCCTACGTCATCGATGCCCGCCGCCCCGGCGACATCGCCGAGTGCTACGCTGACCCCACCAAGGCCAAAAACGAGCTGGGCTGGGTGGCTGAGTACGGCATCGAGGAAATGTGCGCCGACAGCTGGAACTGGCAGAAGAAGAACCCTGACGGCTACCACACCGCGAACTGAATAAAAAACGATAAGAGCCTGTACGGCGGGTACTTCCCGGGTACAGGCTCTTATTTTTTGCACTTTTTCTGATATTCGAGGAAGGCGGCATGATTTTTTTCAGAGAACAGTTCAGAACAGCCCCGTTTCTCTTGACAACGCCGGAAAGTTAGCCTATATTACTGTTGTTAATGCAAACTAACAAACGCGCTCGAGAGGAACATTCCATATGACGTTGAAAGATTTGAACATCGGCGAGACTGCCGTGGTCGGGACCGTGGGCGGCGAAGGCGCTCTGCGGCAGCATTTTCTGGATATGGGGCTGATCCCCGGTGAGGAGGTCACGCTGGTCAAATTTGCCCCCATGGGCGACCCGATGGAGCTGAGCATCCACGGCTACGAGCTGACCCTCCGGCTGGACGATGCCGCCCGCATCGGGGTCACGCTGGCCAAAGCCCCGGCGGCGAAAAAGGCGGCGGCAGAAAGTGAAAAGCCGGTGGAGCACCCGGGCCTCGGCGAAGGCGGACGCTACCACACCAAAAAGGGCGAGAACCCTCTGCCCGACGGCACGACCCTTACCTTTGCGCTGGCGGGCAACCAGAACTGCGGCAAGACGACCCTCTTCAACCAGCTCACCGGCTCCAACCAGCACGTCGGCAATTTCCCCGGCGTGACGGTGGATCAGAAGTCTGGCGCCATCCGGGGGGAAAAGGACTGCACGGTGGTCGACCTGCCGGGCATCTACTCCATCCGGCCCTATACGCCGGAGGAGATTGTCACCCGGGATTTCATCCTGAACCAAAAGCCCGACGGCCTCATTAATATCGTGGACGCCACCAATATCGAGCGGAACCTGTACCTGACGCTCCAGCTGATGGAGATGCGTATTCCCATGGTACTGGCCCTAAACATGATGGATGAGGTCACCGCCGGCGGCGGCACCATCGACGTGAAGGGAATGTCCCAGGCATTGGGCATCCCGGTGGTGCCCATCTCCGCTGTGAAAAACCAGGGCGTGGACGAGCTTGTGAAGGTTGCCGTCCAGACTGCCCGGACCAAGACGCTGCCTACGGTGTACGACTTCTGCTCCCCCGGACCGGTCCACCGGTGCATCCACGCGGTGGTCCACCAGATCGAGGATCACGCGGAGGCTGCGGGCCTTCCCGTCCGATTCGCCGCCACCAAGCTCATTGAGGGAGACGAGGACATCGTGACCCGCCTGGCCCTGGACCAGAACGAGCTGGAGCTCATTGAGCACAGCGTCAAGGAGATGGAGGACGAGTGCGGCATGGACCGCAATGCCGCACTGGCGGATATGCGCTACACCTTCATCGAAACCATCTGCTCCGGCACGGTGGTGAAGTGCCGGGAGTCCCGGGAGCGGGCCCGCAGCGAGGCCATCGATCGGGTGGTGACCAACAAATACCTGGCCCTGCCACTGTTCTTCGCCATCATGCTGGGCATCTTCTTCCTGACCTTTGAAGTCATCGGCGCCTTCCTGTCGGATCTGCTGGCCGCGGGGATCGATGCCCTCACCGCGGCGGTGGACAGCGGCCTCGCCGCCTATGGATTGAACCCCGTGGTCCACAGTCTGGTGATCGACGGCGTGTTCGCGGGAGTGGGCAGTGTACTGAGCTTTCTGCCCATCATCGTGGTGCTGTTCTTCTTCCTCTCCATTTTGGAGGACACGGGCTACATGGCCCGTGTGGCCTTCGTCATGGACCAGCTGCTGCGGAAGATCGGTCTCTCCGGCCGGAGCATTGTCCCCATGCTGGTGGGCTTCGGTTGCTCAGTGCCCGCCATCATGTCCACCCGGACACTGGCCTCGGAGCGGGACCGGCGGATGACCATCCTGCTGACGCCCTTCATGAGCTGCTCTGCCAAGATCCCTATCTACGGCGTGTTTTCCGCCGCCTTTTTCCCGAATCATGCCGCCCTGGTGATGATCGGGCTGTACATCCTGGGTATCCTGGTGGGCATCGTGGCGGCCAAGGTGCTGGGCACCACAGTCTACAAGGGCAACCCCGTGCCCTTCGTCATGGAGCTGCCCAACTACCGCTTCCCCTCCGCCAAAAGCGTGTGGCAGCTGTGCTGGGACAAGGCCAAGGATTTTCTGACCCGAGCCTTCACCATCATCTTCGTGGCCACCATCATCGTCTGGTTCCTCCAGACCTTTGACACCCGGCTGAACCTGGTGGATGACAGCGCCGACAGTCTGCTGGCCACCGTGGGTGCCTGGATCGCCCCGCTCTTCGCTCCTCTGGGCTTTGCCGATTGGCGGGTCTCCACTGCCCTCATCACCGGGTTCATCGCAAAGGAGTCCGTCATCTCCACCCTTGGAATCCTTACCGGGTCCGGCGCGGATGTCAGCACCGCCGCCCTGGGGACGCTGTTCACCCCTGTCACTGCCGCCGGGTTCCTTGCCTTCACCCTGCTGTACACCCCCTGCGTGGCCGCTATCTCCGCAGTGAAGCGGGAGCTGGGCTCCGGCTGGAAGGCCGCCGGTGTGGCGTTGAGCCAGTGCGTGATTGCCTGGATGGTGGCCTTCCTGGTCTACCACATCGCGGCGCTGCTGCTGGGATAGAGGAGGCTGCCATGCTGGAAGTTTTGATCCTGGCGGCCCTGGGCGTCTGGCTGGCGCTTGCCCTCCGTTCCTGCCTCCGCCGCAGAGGAAAGGGCTGCGGCGGCTGTGATGGCTGCTGTGACCGCTGCGGCGGTGCCTGCCGCAGCGCCCGCCGCTGACATACCCCATATTGTCGGTAAAACGGCCCCGGCGGAATGTTCCGCCGGGGCCTTGCTGAAAAGAACCCCCGCCGGCTGTCTCCGGTGGGGGTTCGCCTCATGTGTCCAGCAGCACCGTGCCGTCCGGCAGGATAAACCGGTCTGTGGAGGGGGTGCTCAGATCTGCCGTCAGGGATGCCATGCGGTAGATGGTCTCCCCCTCCAACAGCCGTTCCGACGCTACCAGTAAGCCTGTCTCCACGCTGACCCAGTACCGTTGGGTGTAACCCTCCGGATCCTGGACCGTCTCCACGTAAATGCAGTTCACATCGGAGACGCTGCGGTAATCCGCGGCGGCGATATCCTCCACCGGCAGGTCCAGGATGGTCTCATAGGTGGGGATGGCCTGCTCGTCATCCGGGGTGATGTCCCCCGCAGGGGCGCTGTAAACGCTGCTCTCACTGCCATACCAGATATAAGTGATCTCCCCGTCGGTGATGGTGTGGCGAACCTGTCCGTCCGACAGGGAGCGATCTGTCCGTGTCCAGCGGCCGCTGACCGTGACGGTGGTCTCAAAGGAACCGCTGCCGCCGTCCCACAGCTGCTCCCCCCGGATCACCCGGCTGTACTGCCGCGGGCGGGTCAGCGTCTCAATGGCGGTCTGCACCGTCTCCGGCGTCACCGCGATCACTGTCAGGGCGTCACCGCCGGAGGCATTGGTATCATCCTCTGTCTGTCCGGGGGAGCTCCCCTCCTCCGGCAGCGTGATATGGGAGGAGCGGCGTAGACTGTTGCTGAACATCAGGATCAGCACCATCACCACCAGGACAATAAAGCCCGCGGTGATCCGGTTCAGCTTCCGTTTCTCCATCTCCGCCCTCCTCTCTCAGGGTGCCGTCCGCGGCAGGTCAGACGCCGAATTCTGCCGGCCGATCCCGCCGCAGGCCGAACTTCCACTCGATGGCATCGGCAATCCGGCGGCAGGCATGGCCGTCACCGTAAGGATTCACCGCGTGGGCCATGGCGTCGTAGGCGCTCTTGTCCCGGATCAGCCGCTCCGCCATGGTGACGATGTCATCCTGTACCACGCCGCAGAGCTTCACGGTCCCGGCCTCTACCGCCTCCGGCCGCTCCGTCTCCCGGCGCATCACCAGCACCGGCTTGCCCAGGGCAGGGGCCTCCTCCTGGAGACCACCGGAGTCTGTCAGCACCAGATAAGACCGGGCCATAAGGTTATGCATCTCGTCCGCCGGCAGCGGGTCGATGAGATGGACCCGGGGCGCGCCCCGAAGATAGGTGTCCACTGCTTCCCGCACCACCGGGCTCAGGTGCACCGGGTACACCAGCTCCACGTCCCGGTTCTCCTCGGCGATCTGCCGCAGGGCCAGCATGATGTTCTTCATCGGCTCGCCATAATTCTCCCGCCGGTGGCAGGTAACAAGAACGATCTTCTTCTCCCCATAGGGCAGCTGATTCAGCTCCTCTGTGGAAAAGCGGTAGTCCGGCCGGACTGTGGTCTTCAAAGCGTCGATGACCGTGTTGCCGGTGACGAACAGCCCCTTGGTAATACCCTCCCGCTCCAGGTTGGCCCGATTGTTGGCGGTGGGACAGAAATACAGGTCCGCAATGGCGGACACCAGCTTCCGGTTCATCTCCTCTGGAAAGGGAGAATACTTGTCATAGGTTCGCAATCCTGCCTCCACGTGCCCAACGGACACCTGATGGTAAAAGGCTGACAGGGCACCGGCAAAGGTGGTGGAGGTGTCCCCGTGAACCAGGATCATATCCGGCTTCAGGGCGTCGATGGCCTCGTCCATGCCGGTGAGGCACTTGCTGGTGATGGTGGACAGCGTCTGCCGGGGGGTCATGATGTCCAGATCCCAGTCCGGCTTCACCTGAAAGACCTCCAGCACGCTGTCCAGCATCTGCCGGTGCTGGGCGGTGACGCAGCAGAGGCTCTCGATCCCCTCCCGATTCGCCAGCTCCTGCACCAGGGGGCACATCTTGATGGCCTCCGGCCGGGTGCCGAAGACGCTCATGATCCGCAGCTTTTCCATTTACTTCTCCTCCGTCTTTCCATCATCCTCCGGCTTGTCCGCTGGATGATGGCCGTGGTGGCCGTGCTCCTTCAGCTCCTCCAACTCTTCGTGCAGCTCCTCCTTGACCTCCTTGGGGAACACCACCCGGGCGGCCACCACTGCCACGATGCACAGCACCAGGAACAGCAGCATGGCCCGGCCCTCCCCGCTGGTAGTCAGCACCACGGCGCTCAAGCCCAGGATGGCAGAGATCACGTACAGAGTAGCCACCGCCTGCTTCTGGTTCAGGCCCATGTCGATGAGCCGGTGGTGGATGTGGCTCCGGTCGGCGTGCATGGGGCTCTGGCCGTGGGCGATGCGGCGGATGAAGGCAAAGGCGGTGTCAAAGATGGGCAGTCCCAGAATCAGGAATGGCACCGCAAAGGAGATGATGGCATAGAACTTGAACAGGCCCTGGATGGACATGGTGGCCAAAATGTAGCCCAGGAAGGTGGCGCCGGTGTCGCCCATAAACATCTTGGCGGGGTTCATGTTGTAGGGCATGAAGCCCACGCAGGCCCCCACCAGGGCCGCCATCACCACAGCCACCTGAAACTGCCCGCCAATGAGGGCGATCACCAGCACTGTGGTGGCGGAGATGGCGGAGACGCCGTTGGCCAGGCCGTCCAGGCCGTCGATCAGGTTCACCGCGTTGGTGATGGCAACAATCCAAAGCACCGTCAGGGGCACGGAGAGATTTCCCAGCACCCAATAGGGATTGTCCGAAAAGACGTTGGGGTTGGAAAACGCCTGGATCACCACGCCGTGGGTGGCGGGGATCAGGGCGGCCACGATCTGCACCACAAATTTCAGCAGCGCCGGCAGGGCCATGATGTCGTCCACCACGCCCAGCACCACGATGATAACGGCTCCCAGCAGGATGCTGCGCATCTCGGCCGTGATCTCCACAAACAGCAGGATGCTGACCATGAAGCCGATAAAGATGGCCAGTCCCCCCAGCCGGGGGATGGGAGTCTTGTGCATCCGGCGGGCGTCCTTGGGTACGTCGATGGCCCCCACCTTGTAAGCAAAAGTCTTGACGATGGGCGTCATCAGAAAGCTGACGACCAGCGCCACCAGCAGCGCCAGCAGCGTATAGGCGATCAGCCGGTTTTCGATCAACATGATGTCTCCTCCATCACCGGGGCAGGAAGCCCACCTTTTTATAGACCTTGTTCAGGGTCCGGTTGGCTACATAGGCCGCCTTCTCCGCACCGGCGCGGTAGACGCTCTCCAGATAGCTCTTGTCCGCCAGCAGGCGCTCCGTCTCCTCCCGGATGGGCCGCAGCAGCTCCACCACGGACTCACCCACCGCCTGCTTGAAGTCGCCGTAGCCATGGCCGGCGAACTCCTGCTCGATGGTCTCAAAGCTCTTGCCGGTGGCCACGGCGTAGATCTGCATCAGGTTGGACACACCGGGCTTGTCGGCCGGGTCAAAGCGGACGCAGGCCTCGGAGTCCGTCACGGCCTTCTTGAACTTGCGCAGGATGTCCTCCGGCTTTTCCAGCATGTAGACGCAGCCGTTGGGGTCCTTGTCGGATTTGCTCATCTTCTTTTCCGGGCTGGTGAGGCTCATGACCCTGGCGCCCACCTGTGGGATATAGGGATCCGGCAGCTTAAAGGTATCACCGTAGATCCCGTTGAACCGGGTGGCGATGTCCCGGCAGATCTCCACGTGCTGCTTCTGGTCGCCGCCCACCGGCACCAGGTCTGCCTGGTACAGCAGGATGTCGGCGGCCATCAGGGCCGGATAGGTGAAGAGGCCGGCGTTGATGTTGTCGGCGTTCTTGGCGGACTTGTCCTTGAACTGGGTCATGCGGCTGAGTTCGCCGAACATGGTGTAGCAGTCCAGTACCCAGCCCAGCTGGGCGTGGGCAGGCACGTGGGACTGGACGAACAGCACGTTTTTCTCCGGGTCCAGGCCGCTGGCAATGTAGGCCGCCACCTGGGTCAGGGTATGCCGCCGCAGCTCAGCGGGCACCTGCCGCACTGTGATGGTGTGCATGTCTGCCAGCATGTAGTAGCAGTCATATTCGTCAGCCAGAGCCGCCCAGTTCTTGATGGCCCCCAGATAGGAACCCAGGGTCAGGTCGCCGGAGGGCTGGATGCCGCTCAGGATTCGTTTTTTCTGTACTTCGTTTTCCATTTTGTATCCACCTCAAATACTCAAGCTGCCAGGCATCTCTGCCGGATGGCGGCCGGTTTTCCTTATATCGAGATAACTATTATATTATACCATACAACATTATTCTGTGCAATCTTTGATTGCGCTCCCAGACGTTGCGTGTTACAATACCCCCATAACCGCAGCTGCTCTGCAAAGAGGAGGGATGGGACGTGCTCCCCAAAATCGGAATCCTGTGCGCCGGAGATGACGAGCTCGCGCCGTTCCTGCCTCTTCTGGACAGGCGCTCCGTCCGCCGGCAGGCCATGCTCACGATCCACGAGGGATGGATCTCCAGCGTTCCTGCCGCCGCTCTGTACAGTGGTGTCTGCAAGGTCAATGCGGCCATCGCTGCCCAGGTCCTCATTGACAGCTGCCGGGTGGAAGCCATCATCAATGCGGGCACAGCAGGAGGCATCGACCCATCCATCTCCATCTTTGATACCGTCATCAGCACAGAGACCGCCTATCACGATGTAGCTGAGGATATTCTCACGGAGTTCCATCCCTGGATGGACTCCATCTGGTTCCCGGGGGACCCCTTCCTGCTCTCCTTGGCCACCCAGGCGGCCCAGGACTCCGGCCGCCCCGTCCGCTTCGGGCGGATGGTGACCGGAGAAGCCTTTCTCTCTGGCCCTGGGACAGAGGCCGTGCGGTCCGCATTTCACCCCCTTTGCGCGGATATGGAATCCGCGGCCGTTGCCCATGTCTGCCATGCAAACGGCATCCCATTCCTCTCCATTCGCACCATCACCGATTCGGCCGACCGATCCGCCGCCGCCTGCTTTGAGGAAAACTGCCGCCGGGCTTCTGAAATCGCAGCCCAGGTGACCCACGCCCTGTTGAAACGCCTGGCCGTCAGCGAGTCCTACCCGATTGAAAAAGGAGAACTGCCATGACGCATTTCTGTACCTGCCAAAACACCGCCTGCCGCTGCCATCCCTCCAACCATAGCCAGGGGTGCGATCTGTGCATTCAGAAAGAGCTGCGCAAAGGCGAGATCCCCAGCTGCTTTTTCAATCTGGTGATCCGACCCGGGGAGACAGTGGAGGATTGTACCATGGCGGCCTTCGCCCGACGGGTGCTGGAGCGGGAGGCGGAGATGGCCGCCTCTGATAAACAGTAGCTGACCCCGGACAGAAAAACGGAGGGAGCGCATCGCGCTCCCTCCGCCTTCTTTTCAAAAACAGGGTCCGGGGCAGGCTCAGGCCTTGTGGTCGCAGCCCAGCACGTCCACGATCTTGTGGGACACCAGCTCCTTGATGGCGGCGCGGGCGGGCTTCAGGTACTCGCGGGGATCGAACTTGTCGGGGTGCTCCGCCATGAACTTGCGGATGGTGCCGGTCATGGCCAGACGCAGGTCGGAGTCGATGTTGATCTTGCACACGGCGCTACGGGCAGCCTTGCGCAGCTGTTCCTCGGGAATGCCCACGGCATCAGGCATCTTACCGCCGAATTCGTTGACCATACGGACGAACTCCTGGGGCACGGAAGAGGAGCCATGAAGCACAATGGGGAATCCGGGCAGGCGCTTCACGACCTCGTCCAGGATATCAAAGCGCAGGGGAGGCGGAACCAGCTCGCCCTTCTCGTTGCGGGTGCACTGGGCGGCAGTGAACTTGTAAGCGCCGTGGCTGGTGCCGATGGCGATAGCCAGGGAGTCGCAGCCGGTCTTCTCCACGAACTCCTGGACCTCCTCGGGATGAGTGTAGTGGGACTCCTCGGCAGAGACCTTCACGTCATCCTCGATGCCGGCCAGAGCGCCCAGCTCGGCCTCCACAACCACGCCGTGGTCGTGGGCGTACTCAACCACCTTCTTGGTGATTTCAATGTTCTCAGCAAAGGGCTTGCTGGAGGCGTCGATCATGACGGAGGTAAAGCCGCCGTCGATGCAGCTCTTGCAGGTCTCAAAGTCAGGGCCGTGGTCCAGATGCAGGGCGATGGGGATGTTGGGGCACTCGATGACGGCCGCCTCCACCAGCTTCACCAGATAGGTGTGGTTGGCGTAGGCCCGGGCGCCCTTGGACACCTGGAGAATCAGGGGAGCCTCCAGATCCCGGGCGGCCTCGGTGATGCCCTGGACGATCTCCATATTGTTGACGTTGAACGCGCCGATGGCATAGCCGCCGTCGTAGGCTTTTTTGAACATTTCGGTCGTGGTAACCAGTGCCATAAGATCAACTCCTGTTCATTTATTTGTCCCGCTCTC
>ENA-UESC01002213-UESC01002213.1-human-gut-metagenome-genome-assembly--contig:-NODE-2213-length-12521-cov-11.539778_pt1 | contig 12521 bp, 10 predicted proteins | sample MGYA00242998_ERZ507999 | MGnify/ENA primary metagenome ERZ507999 (study PRJEB26167, sample SAMN06115465) | human gut metagenome | host: Homo sapiens | place: China:Hubei | collected 2016-04-27... | reverse complement strand
CTGGCGCTGGCGCTCAAGGAGGAGGGCAACGTGCTGCTGCTGGACGAGCCGACCAACGACATCGACGTCAATACGCTCCGTGCGCTGGAGGAGGGTCTCGAAAACTTCGCGGGCTGCGCCGTGGTGATCTCCCACGACCGCTGGTTCCTCGACCGTATCGCTACGCACATCCTCTCCTTCGAGGGCGACTCGAAGGTGGTCTTCTACGAGGGATCGTACAGCGAGTACGAGGAGTGGAAGAAGGCGCAGGGAGGCGATACGACGCCCCACCGCGTGAAATACCGCAAACTGATCGAAGAGTAGTCCGCACAAAGATTGATAAACACGAAATAAAATGGGAATACAAAAACCGTCCATACCCAAGGGCACGCGCGACTTCTCCCCTGCGGAGATGATGCGCCGCCAGTATATTTTCGACACCGTCAAGGGGGTGTTCCGCACCTACGGCTTCGCGCCGCTCGAAACGCCCTCGATGGAGAACCTTTCGACGCTGCTGGGCAAATACGGCGAGGAGGGCGACAAACTGCTGTTCAAGATCCTCAATTCGGGCGATTACGCCGCGGGGCTGTCGGACGACGAGGTGCGTCAGGCGTCCAGAATCTGCGAAAAGGGCCTGCGCTACGACCTTACGGTGCCTTTCGCGCGTTACGTCGTGCAGCATCAGGGCGAACTGACGTTCCCGTTCAAGCGTTATCAGGTGCAGCCCGTATGGCGCGCCGACCGGCCGCAGAAGGGCCGTTACCGCGAATTCTACCAGTGCGACGTGGACGTTATCGGCACCCGGTCGCTGCTGTGCGAGGTCGAGCTGATCGAAATCGTCGAGCGGGTGTTCCGTGCGCTGGGCATCCGCGTGGCGCTCAAGATGAACAACCGCAAGATTCTTTTCGGCATCGCCGAGGCGATCGGCCACGCCGACAAGATGATGGACATTACCGTCGCCATCGACAAGCTGGAGAAGATCGGGCTGGACAACGTGAAGGCCGAACTGCTGGAGCGCGGACTTGGGCAGGAGGCGGTCGACAAACTGCAACCGATACTTGAGCTGAGCGGCGACAATTCGCAGAAGCTCACGAAACTGCGCGAGGTGCTGGCGGTCTCGGAGACGGGCCTGAAAGGCATCGAGGAGATGGAGACCGTGTTCGGCTACGTGCAGCGGTCGGGCATCGGCCTGACGGTGGAGCTGGATCTTTCGCTGGCGCGCGGACTGAATTACTACACCGGGGCGATCTTCGAAGTCAAGGCGCTCGATTTCGCCATCGGTTCTATCTGCGGCGGCGGCCGTTACGACGACCTGACCGGCATTTTCGGCATGCCCAACATGTCGGGCGTGGGCATCTCGTTCGGCGCGGACCGCATATACGACGTGATGACGGGGCTGAACCTTTTCCCCGAAGAGGTCAGCTTCACGACGCGGGTGTTCTTCACCAACCTCGGCGCCGAGGAGGAGGCCGCGTCGCTGGAGCTGCTCCGCTCGCTGCGCGATGCGGGCGTCGCCGCCGAAATCTACCCTGAGTGCGGCAAGATGAAGAAACAGATGGAGTACGCCAACCGCCGGAGCATCCCCTACGTGGTCATCATCGGCTCGCAGGAGCTGGAGGCGCAGGCCGCGACGGTCAAGGACATGCGTTCGGGCGAGCAGCGTCAGGTGCCTTTCGCCGCTCTGGCAGCGGATTTGGAGTCCCGGCGTTAGGCGCACCCCGAAAACCGATATCCCGGTCGTGCTGCGGCACCGGCTTGTCCGGAGCAGTACGGCCGGTTTTTTAAATTGTCGAATCTTAAAATTCTATCGCTATGCGTATCGTCTTACTTTTCTTCACCGCCCTTTTCGCCTTGCCCCTCGCGGCGCAGGAGATCGGGGCCGCACAGCAGTTGCGGAAACTGATGCAGGTTTACCGCTACCTCGACGGGCTGTATGTCGACGAGGTGGAGATGGGGCCGCTGGTCGAAAGCGCCATTGAGGGGATGCTCGAAGAGCTGGACCCCCATTCGGCCTATATCGGCGCGGAGGATATGAAGGGCGTGCAGGAGAGTTTCGACGGTGAGTTCAGCGGCATCGGCATCGAATTCAATGTGCTGCGGGATACGGTGATCGTGGTCAATACGATCGTCGGCGGGCCTGCCGAGCGCGTGGGCGTCATGCCCAACGACCGCATCGTGCGCATCGACACGCTCGACGCCGTGGGCTTCAAGCAGACCGACGTGCCGAAGCACCTGCGCGGCAAGACCGGCACGCGGGTCGAAATCGACGTCGTGCGCCACGGGGAGCCGGCGCCTCTGCATTTCGTGATCGTCCGCGACAAGATTCCGCTCAACACGGTCGATGCGGCCTATATGGCCGCCGACGGCGTGGGCTATATCAAGGTCAATCGTTTCGGACGCACGACGATGTCGGAGTTCCGCGAGGCGTTCGACAAGCTGGGCCGGCCCCAAAGCCTGATCCTCGACCTGCGGGGCAACGGCGGCGGATTGCTGGAGCAGGCGGTCGAAATGGCCGGGTTCTTCCTGCCGCGGGGCGCGCTGGTCGTCTCGACCGAAGGACGCGCCGTGCCGCCGATGTCGCTGCGCAATCCGCACGACGGTGAGGCGCCCGACGGGCCTCTGGCGGTGCTGATCGACGAGAACTCGGCATCGGCCAGCGAGATCGTCGCCGGGGCCGTGCAGGATTGGGACCGCGGCGTGGTCGTGGGCCGTCCGAGCTTCGGCAAGGGGCTGGTGCAGCGTCAGATCGGACTCGGCGACGGCTCGGCCGTGCGTATCACCGTGGCCCGTTACCACACCCCTTCGGGGCGTGTGATCCAGCGTCCCTACGAGAAGGGCAAACGCCGCGAATACTACCTCGACCACCTGCGCCGCTACAACGATGCGGTGCGCGATTCGCTCGACGCCGGGGCGCCGGAGTACCGGACCCTGCGCACGGGCCGCACGGTCTACGGGGGTGGCGGCATCCGTCCCGATGTCATGGTCGAAGCCGATACTGCGGGATTCTCGGTTTACTACGCCAATCTGATCCGCCGCGGCGTGGTCAATGAATACGTCATCTCGTACATGGACCGCGAGCGCGGCAGGCTGGAGCGCACCTACCCCGATTTCGCCGCTTTCGACGCCGGATTCGGCGTCGGGGAGGAGATGCTCACGGGCCTGACGGCGCTGGGGGCGGAGCGCGGCGTGGAGTTCGACGAGGCGGGTTTTGCGGCATCGGAGCCGCTGATGCGCGTCCAGCTGAAGGCGCTCGTGGCGCAGCGGCTGTTCGATACGGGGGCTTTCTACCGGGTGATGAACCCGGCGCAGAACGGCGCCTATCGGCGTGCGGTGGAGATTCTGGGCGGCTGGGAACATGAGGGCGCCCCGCTGCTGATGCCTGAAAATTAAGGCGGAAAGTTTTGGATTTTAGGATTAAATTGCTTATATTCGTTATATGAATTAATCTTAGTGCAATCCCAAAACTACCACGCCATGACACCCCAGACAACGCCTCGCCGCGACGCGGAGGAATATGGAGACCAGATTCTGACCAAGGCCGTGAAAGCCGGCCGGCGCACCTACTTTTTCGATGTGCGGGGCACGCGCGGCGGCGACTATTTCCTGACGATAACCGAGAGCCGCAAGGTGACCAACCCCGACGGCAGTTTTTCGTACGACCGGCACAAGATTTTCCTGTACAAGGAGGATTTCGAGAAATTTTCGGACGGACTGAGCGAGGTCGTCGCGTTTATCCGGCGCAGCAAACCCGAATTCTTCGAGCGTCGGGAGCGCGAAAAGGTCGGCGTATAGCCTTCCCGGCCGGAATAAGGCTGTCGGGCATGTCCGGTTTCAACGATTCCCCCCCCCCTGTCGGAGTTTGGCTCTGGCGGGGGTGTTTTCGATGCCGGAAACCTGTCGCACGCTCTCTTCGTGCGGAGCGTCTGTTGGCGGAGTGTGTGCGATTCCCGCAATTTTCGTATATTTGTGGCTAAATTCAGGATTATGAAGTTTTCCCAATATCTGTTACTTACGCTCAAGGGCTGCGCCATGGGCATGGCCGACGTCGTTCCCGGAGTTTCGGGCGGCACGATCGCCTTCATTTCGGGCATCTACGAAGAACTGATCGAGTCGATCAAAAGCGTTGACGCCACCGCCCTGCGGCTGCTCGGCACGCTGCGGCTGAAAGAATTCTGGCGGCATATCAACGGCCGATTCCTGCTGCCCGTGCTGCTGGGCATCGCCATTGCGATTTTCTCGCTGGCCCGGCTGATGACCTACCTGCTCACGAACCATCCGATCGCCATCTGGTCGTTTTTCTTCGGTCTGATCGTCGCTTCGGCGTTGCTGGTGGCCAAGCAGATCGGACGCTGGCGGGTGCAGACCGTCGCGGCATGTCTGATCGGCGCCGCCGCGGCGTGGTGGATCACCGTCGCCACGCCCGCCGAGACGCCCGATACGCGGTGGTTTATCCTGCTTTCGGGCGCGATCGCCATCTGTGCGATGATTCTGCCCGGTATTTCGGGCGCCTTCATCCTGCTGCTGTTGGGCAAGTACCAGTTCATCATGCAGGCCGTGGGCGATCTGAACGTTCCCGTCATCGTGATTTTCGTCGTGGGCGCCGCGGCGGGCATCATCAGCTTTTCGCACCTGCTCTCATGGCTGCTGAAGCACTGGCACGACGTGACGGTCGCGGTGCTCATGGGGTTCATGGTCGGTTCGCTCAACAAGGTGTGGCCGTGGAAGGAGGTCGTCGAGACCTATACTGACAGCCACGGCAAGATCATGCCGCTCGTTGAGCGCAACGTAGCGCCGGGGCGTTTCGAAGCCCTTGCGCAGCAGGACGCCCTGCTGGGCGAGGCCGTCGTGCTCTGCGTCGTGGGGTTTCTCACGATCTACTGCATCGAGCTGGCGGCGCGTATCGTCGTGAAAAAACGGGAGGAGTAGGCCATGCGTCGTTACGGACTGATCGGACGCCCGCTGGGGCACTCGGCTTCGGCTGCCTATTTCGCCGCCAAATTCGAACGGGAAGGGATTGCGGACTGCGCCTATGCGCTGTATGAACTGCCGGACATCGGCGCGCTGGAGGGGTTGCTGGCCCGTACGCCCGACCTGTGCGGATTCAACGTCACGATACCTTACAAACGCGAGGTGATGCCGCTGCTCGACGCCCTTTCCCACGACGCCCGGATGATCGGGGCCGTGAACTGCGTGCGCCGTGCGGCCGACGGCTCGCTGACGGGCCATAATACGGATGTGGTCGGACTGCGCGCCTCGCTCGACGAACTGCTGGGCGGGGAACAGCCCGAACATGCGCTGGTGCTGGGGACGGGCGGCGCTTCGCAGGCCGTGCAGTATGTGTTGGCCGAGCGCGGAATCCCGTTCGATCTGGTGTCGCGCGACACGGCGAAGGGCAACTATACCTACGACGATCTGCCGTGCGAAGTCGTGGAGCGGAGCCGTCTGATCGTCAACGCTTCGCCCGTGGGGACCTACCCCGCCGTCGATGCCGCGCCGCGGATTCCCTACGGTTTCGTGACGCCCGGACACTATCTGTTGGATCTGGTGTACAACCCGCCCCTGACGCAGTTCCTCGACTACGGACGTCAGCGGGGGGCGCATATTCTCAACGGCGAAACGATGCTGCGCGAACAGGCCGAGGCCTCGTGGCGGATTTGGAACGAATGACCTTGAAAAACAACAGCAGTATGAAGCGAATGGCTATCTGTTTGTCGGCGCTGGCCGTGTGGTGCGACGCCGCGGCTCAGGAGACCGTGCCGCCCCGCTTTCAGGGGTCGGATGCGAAGCGTTTTTATGGCGCGTCTTATCGGCGAGACCGAGAAGATCGTCGATGCGGCGCAGATTCCCGCCGCCGAGCTTTCGTCGCAGGTCGTCGTTGGCTTTACGGTCGATGAGACGGGAAATGTGACGCAGTGGCGGTTTCTGGACAACACGTGCGAAGGAAAGGATTCGGTCGGCGTGGAGCCGGCGACGCCCCGCACGCGCGAGGCGATGACCGAGGCGCTGGGGCGGCTCGAAAAGTGGACTCCGGCGATGAAGGACGGGAAGCCGACGACCTACAGCTGGCGGCTGACGATGCGCCTGCGTTATGACGGAAGGTTCACCGGCCGCGGCGCGAAAGGCGAAGGCGTCGTGCGCGTGCGCTTCTACATCGAACCCGACGGGAAAATCACCATCGGCAAGGTAATCAAGTCGCCCGACGAGAAGCTGTCGCGCGAGATGATCCGCGTCATCAGGAGCAGTAAGGGCAAATGGACGCCCCGCAAGGTGCGCGGAGTGCCCCAGCGGACCGCCTATGAATACGGGGTCAATTTTCTGGGGATGGCCGAATGACGCTCCCGGAACGCCGGGCGGAGACGAATCCGGCCGGCGGAAGCGTGAGGCCGTCCCGTTGGCGGGCCGACCGTCCCGACGATAAAACAAGAGCTTCCGGAACCTCCGGAAGCTCTTGCCGTTCTATCTGTGCCGCAGCATCGCTTTGGCTTTCTCGGCGTCCTCCTCGCGGACGACGACCTGTGCGGGCATGGTGCCTATGGGGTATATGGCCGACATATATTCGTTGCGGATCATCGACCAGATACCTGCGCTGTCGAGCATCGATTTGGCGATCTCGGCTTCGGTGATGGTGTTGTATTCCGCTAATACAACCATGGTTTCGTCTTGCATAATTTCTCGGTATTGGTTGGATATTTAAAGTTAAGCATTTTGTTGATAAAATGCAATAGCCCTGCCACGAAATCTGCGGAAATATCGCTATCTTTGTTCAGCCATAAAAACAGGAGTTAGAACCATGCCCGATTTCGTCCATCTGCACGTACATACCCAGTATTCGATCCTCGACGGCGCCGCCGCCATCAAGCCGCTCATCAAGCGGGCCAAGGCCCTCGGCATGAACGCCATCGCCATTACCGACCACGGCAACATGTACGGCGTCAAGAACTTCCACGATACCGCCACGGACGCCGGGGTCAAGCCGATTCTGGGCTGCGAGGTCTACGTGGTGAAAAACCGCTTCGAGAAGGACAAGGACGAGAAGGCCGGCGACCACCTGATCCTGCTGGCCAAGAACCTCGAAGGCTATCACAACCTCTGCAAGATGGTCTCCTACTCGTTTACCGAGGGATTTTATTACAAGCCGCGTATCGACAAGCAGCTGATCGAACAGTATCACGAGGGGCTGATCTGCTGCTCGGCGTGCTTGGGCGGCGAAGTGCCGCAGGCCATCATGCACAACGACATCGAGGAGGCCGAGCGCGTGGTCCAGTGGTTCAAGAACATCTTCGGCGAAGACTATTACCTCGAACTGCAGCTGCACCCTTCGGGCGATCCGCAGAAGGACGCGGACGTCTACGAAAACCAGCTGCGCGTCAATAAGGTGATTCTGGAGCTGGCGGCCAAATACGGCGTCAAGTATATCTGTTCGAACGACGTGCACTTCATCCTCGCCGAGGATGCCGTGGCGCACGACCATCTGATCTGTCTCAATACGGGCCGCGATCTGGACGATCCGAACCGTATGCGCTATACGTTTCAGGAGTATCTCAAGTCGCCCGAAGAGATGGCGGCGCTCTTCCCGGACCATCCCGAAGCGTTGGCCACGACGCTCGAAATCGCCGACAAGTGCGAGGATTACAAGCTGACGCACGCCCCGCTGATGCCCAACTTCCCGCCGCCGGAGGATTTCCCGATCGCCCTCGGCGAACTGCGCGAGTCGTTCGTCAAGAAGATCGAGGACGAGGAGATGCTGGCGAAGATCGGCGCCTGCGCCACCGTTCCGGAGCTGGAGGAGCTGGTGGCCGGCGACAAGGAGCTTTCGGACCGGTTGATGGTCGCCAAACAGTACTGTTACCTCAAGGACCTGACCTACAAGGGCGCGCACATGCGTTACGGCGACGTGCTGGACGAAAAGACCGAGGAGCGCATCAAATACGAGCTGAGCACGATCGAGTGGATGGGATTTCCGGGCTACTTCCTGATCGTGTGGGACTATATCCGCGCCGCGCGCGAAATGGGCGTGTCGGTGGGACCCGGCCGTGGCTCGGCCGCCGGTTCGGTGGTCGCCTACTGTCTGAAGATCACCAATATCGACCCGCTGAAATACGACCTGCTGTTCGAGCGTTTCCTCAATCCCGAACGCATCTCCCTCCCCGATGTCGATGTGGACTTCGACGAGGACGGCCGCGCCGACGTGCTGCGCTACTGCGTGCAGAAGTACGGCCAGAAGCGCGTGGCCCAGATCGTGACGTTCGGCACGATGGCCCCCAAGATGGCCATCAAGGACGTCGCCCGCGTGCAGAAGCTGGCCCTCTCGGAAAGCGACCGCCTTTCGAAGCTGGTGCCCGACAAGGTCACGCCCGACAAGAAACACGGCGAGACGCCGTTCGATTTCGTCTACAAGGAGTCTCCGGAGCTGGCCGCCGAGCGCGAGTCGCCCAACCAGCTGATCCGCAATACGCTCAAATACGCCGAGAAGCTGGAGGGCTCGATCCGCCAGACGGGCGTGCATGCCTGCGGCGTGATCATCGGTCAGGACGACCTCGAAAAGTTCGCGCCGATGGCCATTGCCAAGGATGCCGAGCTGAACGTGGTGGAGTTCGAGGGCAAGGAGGTCGAAAGCGTCGGCCTGATCAAGATGGACTTTCTGGGACTGCGCACGCTGTCGATCATCAAGGACGCCGTGGAGAACGTCAAGGCGGTGCACGGCGTCGATGTGGACATAGACGGCATTTCGCTCGACGATGCGCCGACCTACGAGGTTTTCGCCCGCGGCGACACGACCGGCCTGTTCCAGTTCGAGTCCCCCGGTATGAAAAAGCACCTGCGCAACCTGAAGCCCAACCGCTTCGAGGACCTGATTGCCATGAACGCCCTCTACCGGCCCGGCCCGATGGAGTACATTCCCAACTTCATCGCCCGTAAGCACGGGCAGGAGCCGGTGACCTACGAGATCGCCGATATGGAGGAGTATCTGAACGACACCTACGGCATCACGGTCTATCAGGAGCAGGTCATGCTGCTGTCGCAGAAACTCGCCGGCTTCACGGGCGGTGAGGCCGACACGCTGCGCAAGGCCATGGGTAAGAAGAAGCGCGACGTGCTGGACAAGATGAAGCCCAAGTTCATCGAGGGGTGTAAGCAGCGCGGACATGACGAGAAGATCTGCGACAAGATCTGGGGCGACTGGGAGGCGTTCGCCTCCTATGCCTTCAACAAGTCGCACTCGACCTGCTATGCCTATGTCGCTTACCAGACCGGCTACCTGAAGGCCCACTACCCTTCGGAGTTCATGGCGGCCCTGCTGAGCCGAAACCTCGCGGACATCAAGCAGCTCACGCTCTACATGAACGAGTGCAAGCGCATGGGAATCCGTGTGCTCGGTCCGGACATCAACGAGTCGATGCGCACCTTCTCGTCCAACAAGGCGGGCGACGTGCGCTTCGGTCTGGAGGCCGTGAAGGGTGTCGGCGAAGCCGCCGTGGAGAGCATCATCGCGGAGCGCAACGCCAACGGCCGTTTCAAGGACATATACGACCTGATGGAGCGTGTGAACTTCTCGGCCGTAAACCGCAAGTGTTTCGAGAATCTGGCCTATGCCGGAGGTTTCGACTCGATATCGGGCTTCCACCGCGGCAAGTTCTTCGGTGCGGACGCGCGCGACAATACGGGCGTGACCTTCATCGAGCAGCTGATGCGTTACGGACAGCGTTTTCAGGCCGAGAAGAACAACGCCCAGCAGAGTCTCTTCGGCGGCGGCGGACACGTTGACATCCAGCGCCCCGTGCTGCCCGCATGCGCCGATTGGAGCCAGCTCGAAACGCTCGCCAAGGAGCGCGAGATGATCGGTCACTACCTCTCGGCGCACCCGCTCGACGACTACAAGATCATCATCAACCACATGTGCAAGACCCAGCTCACGGAGCTGGAAAACCTCGAAGCGCTTAAGGGGCAGGAGATAGCCGTCGCGGGTATGGTCGTCAGCGTGCAGAACCTCATCACCAAGACCGGCAAGCCGTGGGGCAAATTCGTGCTGGAGGATTACAACGGCACGCATGAATTCGCGCTGTTCAGCAGGGATTACGAGAATTTCCGCAAGTACCTCTTCTCGGATTATTTCCTCTTCGTCCGGGGACGGGTCCAGCCCAAGCCCTATAACGACAAGGAGCTGGAGTTCAAGATCATCTCGATGGTGCAGCTCTCGGAGATGCGCGACACGATGATCAAGGAGATGAACGTGCTGCTGCCCGTCGAGGACGTAACCCCGACGCTGGTACGCGAATTGACGGAGAAGGTGAAGGAGGCAAAGGGCGAGACCCTTTTCCGCATCAGCGTGATCGACCGCGAAGCGCATGTTTCGCTCAGTCTCTTCTCGAAGAGCCACAAGGTGAGCCTGACGCAGTCGCTGGTTTCGTATCTGGACGATAACGAGATAAAGTATTCCATCGCATAATAACATTTTAAAACTTAATAATTATGGCTTTAGCAATCACGAAAGAGAATTTTCAGGAAGTAATTTCATCGGAGCTCCCCGTCGTCATCGACTTCTGGGCCGAGTGGTGCGGTCCGTGCCGCACGATCGCTCCCATTGTGGACGAACTCGCCGCCGAATACGAGGGCCGCGTGCTGATCGGCAAATGCGACGTGGAGGAGAACGATGAGATCACGATGAAATACGGCGTGCGCAACATCCCGACCATCGTCTTCCTCAAGGGCGGCGAGCTGGTCGACAAGCAGGTCGGCGCCGCGTCGAAGGCCGCACTCGCGGAGAAGATCGAAAAACTGCTCTAAAATGCTCCGCAGTACCGACTGGCATGGGATGCAGGCCGTCGAGTTCTCGAAAGGCGACTATACGGCCCTGCTGATTCCGGGCATGGGCGCAAACCTCATCCGGCTGACCAATACGCGGCTGGGCGCCGAGATTCTGCGGGCGCCGGCCGACGACGAGGTCGAAACGTTCAAGGGACGGCCGCATGTCTTCGGACTGCCGATCCTGTTTCCGCCCAACCGGATCGAGGACGGGCGTTATACGTTCGGCGGCCGGACTTACCGCTTTCCCATCACGAACGCCAAAGAGCACCATTACCACCACGGCATCCTCAAGAGCCAGCCTTTCGCCGTGTCGAAGGCTTGGGAGACCGGGGAGGAGGTGCTGGTGGAGTGCCGCTACTATTCGAACGCCGGAAACGACGCGATTTTCCGCGATTTTCCGCATGAGTTCAAATGCAAGATCACTTTCCGCCTTACGGCCCAAGGGCTGGAGCAGGAGGTGATGTTCGCCAACCGCAGTGCGGAGTCGATGCCCGTGGGCGTCGGGTTTCATACGCCGATGCAGATTCCCTTTGCGGGCGGTGAGGCGGCGGATTATGTGATGCGCGTCGCAGTTGGAGAACAAGTTGAGATGAGCGGGCGTAATATCCCGACAGGGCGTAAGTTGCCGTTGTCGGAACAGTTCGCCAGACTGCGCGAAGGCGGATTGCGGGTAACGGACTGCGAACCGATCGAAGCGGGCTTCACGCTGCGCGAAATCGAGGTGGACGGCAAGCCTTTCCGGGGTGCGCTGGTCGAGAATCTCCGTACGGGCGTCCGCACTTTCTACGAGGTAGATCGGCAGACGACCTATTGGACGATCTGGAACAACGGCGGCCGGGTGCCCTACTGCTGTCCCGAACCGCAGTCGTGGACGACGAACGCCCCGAACGCCGCGGACCCTGCGGCCGAAGGTTTTCAGGCGGTCGCTCCGGGCGAAAGCTGGCGCATGAAGTTCCGGCTGTATGCCAAGTGACCTGCCGGATGATTTACGAAACGGGGAATCCGTACGGATTCTTCAACGCAGACAGCGGGCCGAATTTCGGCCCGCTGTCTTTTTGCGCTATAGGTGATTTTGAGGGATGTCCGTGCCGCGTGCCGGTTTCGGTTCCAGAGTTTCAGCGGATTGACATGTTTTAGGGCGTTGCCTTTATTTTGTTATATGTCTATTGTGAAAGAAACGACAACCGTTTTTACTCCGGCATCGGGGTATTGGTTTTTGTAATGTTCTGTAAGGTCTTTATAGAGACAGACAAGGTCGGGTGCGGGACCAACGCTCTTCGATCGAGAAGAATGGGCGACAAACACATCGAATGACGGGTAATCGGTTGCATTTCCCGATTCATCTGAAAATGTCCATTCCATGAAACCTTGCACCTGTTCTTCGGGAGGAAGCAGCTTGTCGGACTCCGGCATTTCTTCCGGATTTCTATTTGTGCTTTTTATAATGCTGGGACCGAATAAATCGTCGTCGTCTTTTATCGCAATCCCTTTCGGGTGATTATCCTCATCCCGATAAAGCAAATAATGATAATCCAAGGGAAGGATGGGATTGGCTTTCAAAACTTCTTCGATAAGCTCTTTGTTTTCAGATTCTATTGCATATCTGTATTGAGGAAGGGGACGGTTTTCATAATACCATTTGGGAATAAAGTGCAACGGCATCTCCTCCGAATCCTTTTTCTCTTTGGATATTACTTCAAGCCGTTCATATTCCGTCCATGCGGGTTCTCCCATGC
>ENA-UESC01002211-UESC01002211.1-human-gut-metagenome-genome-assembly--contig:-NODE-2211-length-12530-cov-4.818839_pt1 | contig 12530 bp, 16 predicted proteins | sample MGYA00242998_ERZ507999 | MGnify/ENA primary metagenome ERZ507999 (study PRJEB26167, sample SAMN06115465) | human gut metagenome | host: Homo sapiens | place: China:Hubei | collected 2016-04-27... | reverse complement strand
TATAGAGATACATAGTGATCGATCCTTTCTGATCCTCGTCTGTATTCGACACGGGACGAAAAAAGCCTCCCGTGCCGGGTTGGCACGAGAGGCGGTCAGAACCGCGGTTCCACTCTCATTTATTACTCAAATGCCCGTGACGTGGGCAGTCCGGAGGGCATCTGCATCCCCCGCGCTCCCGGACGCACTTCCCATACCCCTCCGCAGGCGCGCTTACAGCCGGCGGCGCGCCCTCTCTGTCCGTTGGGTATACGGTACTCTTTCCGTTCAACACGCTATTTTGACTTCTATCAATATAGCAGGCATCTTCGCCGGTGTCAAGTCCCGGCGGGCGGTTGGCGAGATCAGATCTTCACCAGCTCGTATTCCCGGCTGCCCAGACCAATTTTCTCGCTGTGGATCAGGGCGGCTTCCCAGTCGGTATCCGGGTGGGCGGCCTTGAAGTGATCCTCGCACTGGCAGGCCTCGCCGCTGCCGATGACGGAGTTGGGCATTTTGGGCTGGGCCAGCACCGCGTCGATGCAGGCCTGATCCAGAGCCACAGGATCAAAGGAGGCGAACATACCCACATTGGGCACGATGGGCACATCGTTTTCGCCGTGACAGTCACAGTTGGGAGACACATCCATCACCAGAGACACATGGAAGCAGGGACGGCCGTCCACCACCGCCTTGGTGTACTCGGCAATCTTGTAATTCAGGATGGAGGGGGCCTCGTCGTACATGCACTGGATGGCGTCCTTGGGGCAGACCGCCAGACACCGGGCGCAGCCAACGCACTTGCTGGTGTCGATGCTGGCCTTGTTGTCGGCGTCGAAGGTGGGGGCGCCGTGGGCGCAGATCTTGGCGCAGGCGTGGCAGCCCACGCATTTTTTCTGCTTGACAAAGGGCTTGCCGCTGTTGTGCTGTTCCATTTTGCCGGCCCGGGAGCCGCAGCCCATGCCGATGTTTTTCAGGCAGCCGCCGAAGCCCGCCTGCTCGTGGCCCTTGAAATGGGTCAGGGAGATGAACACATCGGCGTCCATCACCGCCCGGCCGATCTTGGCCTCCTTCACATACTCGCCGCCCTCCACGGGGACGGCCACCTCGTCGTTGCCCTTGAGACCGTCGGCAATAATGATATGGCAGCCGGTGGAATAGGGGGTAAAACCGTTGATGTAGGCAGATTCCATGTGATCCAGCGCGTTTTTGCGGCCGCCGATATACAGGGTGTTGCAGTCCGTCAGGAAGGGCTTGCCGCCCTGACTTTTTACCAGATCCGCCACGGTTTTGGCCCAGTTGGGGCGGAGATAGGCCATGTTGCCCGGCTCGCCGAAATGCATTTTGATGGCCACATATTTGCCGTCCATGTCGATGTCGCCGAATCCGGCGGTCATCATCAGGCGGGCCAACTTCTGGGGCAGGTTTTCACGCCAACTGGGGCAGCGGAAATCTGCGAAATAAACTTTAGATGCCATAGTGCATTCTCCTTATCAGAGCTTTTGAGAACTTTCCTGAGATGATTATAAAACCTGAAGTTAACTTTATGCCAAGGACAAAAAAGGAATTCGATCTCTTTTTACTATCCTTCGTCCAGATCCACAGTCACCCGGTCAGTGCCGTGCTCATCGAATTCAGAGAGATAGGCGTCGATCCGCGCCATGAGTGCGTCGTAATTCTCCCGGGTCAGGGGCTGACCGTCCAGATCCCGCAGGGCCAGCTCCTCCGCCAGCAGCTCGTAGAAGATCGTATCCTCATACTGCTCGATGGCCTCGTGGATGCCGCCGTCGGCAAAGGCGCGGGAGGGGATAAGACTGCCCCGGTACCGCTCCACCAGCTTGGGCATCCCCTGGGGAACGCAGTGGGAGAAGACCTTGCCCTCCACCTGATCGTATTCCTCGATACGGTCATCACCTCGGGTGGAATTCAGCACCCAGTTTCCTATGTATACCAGATCCAGCAGATACCGGAATTCCTGGTCTGTCAATTCGAGCTTCATAAGGAGCCACCTCCCATATCCCTTTGATGGAGGGTATTATAGCAGAACCCATCTGAAAATGCTACCTGAAAAAGCGGGCAAAAAGCCAAAAATCTGTCTCCAGAACCGAAAAAACCGCCGCCCGGCAAATTTCAACTGCGAAAAACGGCGCTTTTGCCCTTGCACAGCGGAAGAGGCTATTGTATAATATACTTTCTGAACGAACACCCTGGAAAAAAGGAGGCGAGCGGTATGGATAACCGTCCTATCGGGGTATTTGATTCCGGGTTGGGCGGACTGACAGCGGTGAAGGCTCTGCGGCGTCTGCTGCCGGGAGAGGATCTCATCTATTTTGGAGATACTGCCCGGGTGCCCTATGGCGGACGTTCCCGGGAGACTCTTTTGAAATATGCCCGTCAGGACATCGCCTTTCTCCGGTCCTTTGACCTGAAGGCGGTTCTGATCGCCTGCGGCACAGTGACCTCCACCTCTCTGGATACCTTGCGGAAGGAAAATGATCTGCCTGTGTTGGGCGTGGTGGAGCCCTCTTGCCGGGAGGCGCTGGCTGTCACAAAAAATAAAAAGATCGGCATGATCGCCACATTGGCCTCCGCTCGTTCCGGAGCTTACGAACGGACCCTGAAGGGTCTGGACGCCGATGTGCAGGTGGTCAGCCAGCCCTGCCCGCTGTTTGTCCCGCTGGTGGAGAACGGCCGGTTCCGGCAGGGGGATGTAGTCATCGAGACGGTGGCCCGGGAGTACCTGACACCGCTGATGGAAGTCGGCGTGGATACGCTGATTCTGGGCTGCACCCATTACCCCTTGTTGAAAGACATCATCGGGGAGATCTGCGGCCCCGGCGTCACCCTGATCGACTCCGGCGCGGCCTCGGCCCGGGCACTGCGGCAGCAGCTTGCGGCAGAGGGCCAGCTTACGGACCGGCAGCAGGGCGAAACCCGCTTTTATGTCAGCGACCGGCCAGAGGATTTTGAGAAGCTGGCCGCGGTATTTTTGGAAGAACCCCTGAGCCGGGGGGCGGAGAGGATCGACATTGAACAGTATTGAACAAGAAAAGCTCCCGGTGATGATCTCCGTCCGGGGAGAACAGTATTTTGACGATGTGGACCCCAACGCCACAGAGCTGATGACGGAGGGGACACTGGAACAGACGGAGGACGGCTTCCTTCTGAGCTATCAGGAAACGGAGCTTACCGGCATGGAGGGGACCCTCACTACCTTTGAGATCGGCCCCGGTCGGGTGATCCTGCGGCGCAGCGGCAGCGTCAACTCTCAGATGGTGTTTGAGGAGGGGCGGCAGCACACCTCCCTGTATGAAACGCCGTACGGTGAACTGTCCGTGGATATTCAGACCAGCCGCCTGCTCCATAACCTGACGGAGCGGGGCGGACTCATGGAGATCAAGTATTCCATTGCGGTAGAACACGTGGTCACGGGTCGGAACTGCTTCAAGATCCGGGTCCGGCGGAAATAAATGACAAATTTAACCGAAGAAAGGGTTTAACGATATGACGAATATGATCCAAAACGCGAAGGACCAGGCTGCGGCGCTGGCAATGGCAGCCTACAAGGCGGCTGCGGCGGACGGCACTCTGCCGGAGGCAGAGGTCAAGACCGCCCCCGTAGAGATCCCCAAGGATACCGCCAACGGCGACTATACCACCACCTTTGCTCTGGCGGCCGCCAAGGCACTGGGCAAGCCGCCCCGCGTGATCGCTCAGGCGCTGTTGGACCACATGAATCTCGCCGGCACCTACTTTACCTCTGCGGAGATCGCTGGCCCCGGCTTTCTGAACTTCCGTCTGGGAGACCAGTGGTATGCCGGCGTCATGAACGCCGTGGAAACGGAGAAGGACGTCTACGGCACCAATGACAGTCTCAAGGGTCAGAAGATCATGGTGGAGTTTGTCTCCGCCAACCCCACCGGACCCATGCACATGGGCAACGCCCGGGGCGGCGTGCTGGGCGATACGCTGGCCTCCGTCCTCACCGCCTGCGGCGCGGATGTGTCCAGAGAGTTCTATGTCAATGACGCCGGACACCAGATTGACAAGTTTGCCCGTTCCATCGAGGTCCGTTACCTCCAGCTTATCAATGGCGAGGATTCCATCGCCTTCCCGGAGGATGGCTATCAGGGCGAGGACATCAAGGAACTGGCCGAGGCCTATTATGACGAGCATGGTGACAGCCTGCTGAATGTCTCCGAGCAGGAGCGGCAGGATGCTCTGGCTCAGTTCGGCCTTTCTGTGAACCTGCCCCGCATGAAGACGGATCTGGAGCGCTATAAGATCCATTACGATACCTGGTTTTACGAGTCTACCCTCCACGAGAGCGGCTATGTGGCCGAGACTGTGGACCTGCTGACGGAAAAGGGCTGGACCTACGAAAAGGACGGCGCTCTGTGGCTGAAGACGGCCGAGATCCTGCGGGATCACTTCCGCAAGCAGGGCAAAAAGGAAGCGGACATTGAAAAGCTGGATCTGAAGGATGACGTGCTCCGCCGGGCCAACGGCTTCTACACCTACTTCGCTGCGGACATCGCCTATCACCGCAACAAGTTCGCCGTCCGCGGCTTCGACAAGGTCATCAACATCTGGGGCGCCGACCATCACGGCCATGTGGCCCGCCTGAAGGGCGCACTGGACGCGCTGGGCCTTAATGGCTCCGAGCGGCTGGATATCGTGCTCATGCAGCTGGTGAAGCTGCTGCGGGACGGCGAGGTGGTCCGGATGTCTAAGCGTACCGGCAAGGCCATCTCCCTCCACGATCTGCTGGACGAGGTCAGCGTGGACGCTGCCCGCTGGTATTTTAACGCCAAGCCCGACACGCAGATGGAATTCGACCTGGGTCTGGCCGTCCGGGAGGACAGCGAGAACCCCATCTATTATGTAGAGTATGCCCACGCCCGGATCTGCTCCCTGCTGCGGGCTTTGGAGACTGACGGCGTGACCGTGCCGGAGACCGCCGACCTGGGCCTGCTGTCCGGCGAAGCAGAAAAGGCCCTCATCAAGCAGATCGCTCAGTACTGCGAGGAGATCAAGCTGGCGGCACGGGACTATGACCCCAGCCACATCAACCGCTGCCTGCAGGAGCTGGCGGCCTGCTTCCACCGGTTCTATACCGCCTGCCGCATCCGGGGCGAGGAGCCTCGGGTGGCTGCCGCCCGTCTCAAGCTGGCGGACGATACCCGCATGGTGCTGAAGAACGGCCTGAAGCTCATCGGCGTGGATGCTCCGGAGAAAATGTAAGGACCTTCGAAGTTACCCAAGCGTCTTTGAGAAAATGCGCAGACAGCCGCTGATGAAGCTGTGTATCAGATGACTTAGGGGTGAAAGCGCGGCCTTATCATAGTGCATAGCAAAATAAGAAATGTGCCATTTCCTCGCCCCTGCGGGGCAACCGGAAATGATGCACGAAAACTTCATGCATTGGCATTTGTGCATTTTCGTGGTGCGCATGCTCATGCATGAAGTTTTATATCCCGAAACGGAATTGACAGGGAAATCTCCTGCCGTTATACTCTGCGTATTAAAACTGCTTGCGAAATGGGTATGTGCATATGGAAGAACATGAAGCCATCGTGAAAAATCGGAGCGCCGCTCTGCGGGCCGCTTTTCCCGCCACCGTCCCGGTGATGACGGGGTATCTCTGCCTGGGCGCAGCCTTCGGCATCCTGCTGCGGACCGCCGGATATGGGATCGGCTGGTCTATTGCCATGAGCATGATCTGCTACTGCGGCAGTATGCAGTTTGTGGGCGTCTCGCTGCTGACGGCGGCCTTCGACCCTTTTCAGGCGCTGCTGATGTCCGTGATGGTCAATGCCCGCCACGCCTTTTACGGCCTGTCCATGCTGGAAAAGTACCGGGGCACCGGCCCGGTTCGCCCTGTTTTGATCTGTACCCTGACGGACGAGACCTTTTCTCTGGTATCCACACTGGAGCCGCCGGAGGGCGTAGCCCGGAGGGACTTCTACTTCTGGATCTCACTGCTGGACTACCTTTACTGGCAGGTGGGCTGTACGCTGGGGAACGCTGTGGGCGGGCTGCTTACCTTTGACACTACCGGCTTGGATTTTACGCTGACGGCGCTGTTTATCGTGCTGCTGCTGGAACAGGTGAAGAAAAAGGAAAACCGGGCCGCCGGGATCATCGGCATGGTCTGCACCGCCGCAAGTCTGGCTGTGTTTGGCCCGGATAATTTCCTGATCCCCGCCATGATCTTACTGCTGGCCGTTTTACTGGGAGGGAGGAAAAAACTGTGCAAATGACAAGTGTTCAGGCCCTCATCACCATGCTGGCCATCGCTGCGGGGACGCAGTTCACCCGTTGGCTTCCCTTCTGGCTCTTCCCGGAGAAGAAGGACCCGCCGGCGGTGGTGCTGTATCTGGGCAAGGTGCTGCCGCCTGCCATGATGGGCCTGCTGACGGTGTACTGCTTCAAGAATGTGACGTGGCTCTCCGGGGCCCATGGCGCGCCGGAGCTGCTGGCCTCTGCTGCCGTGGTGGGGCTGCATTTGTGGAAACGGAACGTGCTGTTCTCCATCGCCGGGGGTACGGTGCTGTACATGGTTCTGGTGCAGGCCGTTTTCGCATAAAATGAAATAAATCGCATAAAATGGAAGCACAGCCAAATGCTGTGCTTTTATTTTTCGGGCGGGAGGTCATTATGGGGAGACGGTGGCGGTTCTGGCCCCTGACGGGCTTTCTTACGGCGGCGGTGCTGGGTACCTTGGCCCACTTCGCGTACAGGTGGAGCGGCGGGGCGCTGCTGGCGGGGGTGTTCTGCGCTGTGAATGAATCCGTATGGGAACACATGAAGCTGCTGTTTTTCCCGGTGTTCCTCTTTACGGCGGCGCAGTTCTGCGTGGGAGAGCGGGACGGCCTGCTGGCGGCCCGGGCGGTCAGCGTCACGGCGGGACTGGCCCTGATCCCCACATTGTATTATACCTACACCGGCATTTGGGGAGATCACGTGCTCTGGGCAGACGCAGCCATCTTCTATCTGTCGGCGGCGGTGACATTTTGGCTGGACGATCTGCTTCACCGTCAGCGGCGGCTCTGGAAGATGGGATGCCAGGTGGCGGGACTGGTGTGGCTGTGGGTGCTGGCATTTCTGTTTGTCTGGTGGACCTTTTCACCGCCCCACATCGCCCTGTTCCGGGACCCTCTGACGGGACTTTACGGGATACCGTAGAAAAACGGCGCTGTCCTTTTGGGACGGCGCCGTCTCTGTTATTTCTTGTAGAAGTGGAAATCGCAGCAATCCCCGCCGGTCCCCAATGTCTGGGTGCGTCGGAAACCGACTTTTTTCAGATCACCGAAGGCGTAATTGTCACATTCGCAGAAAAAACGGCAGACTTCCGGACAGCCGCATGATACGCAAGTATCATGCCAGAGACACTGGTGGATGGTCAGGTCAAATTCCTCCGGCTGTTCCTCAAAGGTGCTGACCCAGGCATCGCTGGAGGAGGTCGTTTTCCGGAAGGCCCAGCGAAATACCGAGAAGAAACGGGGAACCCATTCCAGACCGGCGTACCGGTCATGGGAGGCGGGCCCCTGTACCTCCCGCACATATTTTTCCATGAGCTTTTCAGCATCCAGCCCCCGGCGCTTCAATACAGTGTAGACTGCGACCCGCGGCAGGACCGTGCTTTGCATAAGGGCACGCCGGGAGGGGGAGGTCTCCTGAGAGCCGGCTAAAAACGATGCGGCTTGTTCCCGGCTTTCTGCCATGACCGCCGTTCCCTCTTTTTCCCCCAGGACCCGGAGAAAGAAACGGTCCAGCATTTCCCACATGGCTTTTTCTTTCTTTTGTACGGACATAGGACCTCCTTTATTCGCCGGCAGGCCGATCATCGAACTGAGCGGCCCGGGAGCGGATGTATTGTTCCAGAATATCCACGGTGCCGGGGATGTCCAGCCGGGCGCTGTTGATCACCAGATCGTAACATTTGGCATCGCCCCAGTCACCTTTGCAGTGCTGGTCATGGTAGATCCGCCGCTGCCGGTCCTGATGCTTGATGAAGTCCAAGGCTTCCTCCTCCGGCAGAGGGGTGCGCTTGATCCGGAAATCCAGATCCGCCCGGACGAAGATGGATATCAGCCCTTCCCGGTCCGCCAGCACCTCTTCAGCGCAGCGGCCCAGTACCACGAAGGATTCTCCGGCGTTAGCGTGCTGGCGCAGCAGCTCAAACTGCATCTGGGCCACGCAGTCCTCCGGGGCGCTGCTGATGCCCCGGACGGAGCGGCAGAACAGGGGAGAGTAGGGGCGCTCATCGTAGCGCTCCAGCGTTTCGGCGCTGACGCCCTTGTCCTCTGCGGCTTTTTGCAGAATGCTCTTGTCGAACAGGGGGAGCTGAAGCCGCTCCGCCAGCGCATGGGCGATATCCAGTCCGCCGCTGCCGGATTCCCGGCCGATGGCTACGATCAGTTGATGGGACATAGGAAGGACCTCCTTACAAAATGGTGGGCAGCAGCACCAGCGCGGCGTACAGCACCGGCTGATGCAGCAGATAGAGCAGCGGAGAGTGACGGCTTATAACGGACAGCCCCGGCAGGCGAATATCCGGCAGGGCGGGGATCTCCGGCCGCAGCCGGTAGAGATAGAACCCGGTCCAGAACAGAAAGAGCCACGGCAGCAGGGCGAAATAGTCTGAGGACGCAAATGTGGGGGCGGGAAAACCCAGACCGGCGGTGGCGAGATTTGAGTACAAGCCACGGGGCAGCCGCAGCAGCGGCACCCAAGCAAAGCCGAGATAGCCGTGGTTCACATCCCGCGCCAACAGAAACAGGGAAAAGCTGAGGATAAGCCCCAGCCGGGGCGGGATCCGGGCCAACAGAGGACGGAGAGGGACGGTCAGCAGGGCGGCAGTCCCTAAAAAAGTCAGCACGCCGAACCGGATCGGTTCCTCCGGCGTTACCAGAGCTGTTGCCAGAGACACGGCGGCACCACCGAAAAAGCTGATCGCTCCCCGGCGGATAGGGTGGCGGCTGGCCTGACAGCAATACCCGGAGAGCAGAATGAAGGTACAGCAGATGCTCTGCTGCCAGATATACGCCCAAAAGCCGTTATACCAGGCCCACGGCAGGCCCCGGAGATACACCAGATCCCAGCAGAGGTGATAGGCGATCATGCTGAACAGGGTCAGTCCACGAAGGGAATCCAAGGTGCCGCTGCGGAAGCGGATCGCGTTTGCGTTCATAGCACATCCATCCTTGCGGAAGAAGTTTCTTCCTCAAAAATACCACAATTCGACAGATTTTTCAAGATTTACCGGTCCTGCAAAACGGCGATACTGCCCAAAGCCAGGCCCAGCTGGACACCGGCCCGGAAAAAGAAGTGCTTGTGGCGGCAGTTGATGAGACCGTGGAGGTCCGCCAGCCCCAAAAGTTCTTTTCGCAAAGGCTGATCGTCGGCAAAGCGGTCCATCAGGGCATGAAACCGGCGGGCGTAGTCCTGACTGTCCGGCTGAAACTGATCCAGCCGCCGCTGCTCCTTCTCCACCAGATCCACCAGCAGTTGAATGGTATCGTCCTGTAAATTCATAAAAACACCCTTTCTTTTAATTACATCATTATACATCATGATATGCAAAATGCAAGCACTTGTTTTAAACATTGCATCATGTGTATACTATATAGCATAAGGTGGTGTATCTATGGCAGAAGTTGTTTTGGTGAACCGGACACGGTTTACTTCCTCATTAAAAAATGAATTGCTGGACCAGTTTGACCAGCTGGCAAAGGAGACGCGGATTCCTAAATCCCGCCTGTTTGACGAGGCCATCGAGGACCTTTTGAAGAAATACGCGGCAAAGGACCTCTGACGATGGGGGAAACCGGGCAATTTCGTCTGTTTTCCCCGTTTTTCCCTTGCGCGAGCGGGGGAGATGTGTTAGAGTAGCTAAGTCTGTGTATATGAATTCAGGAGGAATATCATGCCAACATTAGAAGAAGAAATTTCCCGGCGGCGGACATTCGCGATCATTTCTCATCCGGACGCCGGTAAGACCACTTTGACGGAAAAGTTTCTGCTCTACGGCGGCGCCATCGCGCAGGCCGGCGAGGTCAAGGGCAAGCGGGCCAAGGCCGCCACCTCCGACTGGATGGAGATCGAAAAGCAGCGCGGCATTTCCGTTACCAGCTCCGTGATGCAGTTCCAACACAACGGCTTCTGCATCAACATTCTGGATACCCCCGGCCATCAGGACTTCTCTGAGGACACCTACCGGACCCTGATGGCTGCTGACAGCGCCGTCATGGTCATCGATGGCGCTAAGGGCGTGGAGCCTCAGACCCGGAAGCTGTTCAAGGTCTGCGCCCTGCGGCACATCCCCATTTTTACCTTCATCAACAAGATGGACCGTGAGACCCGTGACCCCTTGGAGCTGTGCGAGGAGGTAGAGCGGGAGCTGGGTATCGACACCTACGCCGTCAACTGGCCCATCGGCTGCGGCAAGGAGTTTGCCGGTGTCTACGACCGGGAAAAGCAGCGGATCCTGTTCTTCTCCGGCGAGACCAAGGGCAAGAAGGTCAACTCTATGGAGGTAGCCCTGGAGGATCCGTCTCTGGACGAGATGCTGGGGGTGGAAAAGGCCGCCAAGCTGCGGGACGAGGTGGAACTGCTGGGAGCCGGACGGGACTTTGACATGAAGGCTGTGCGGAACGGAACGCTGTCCCCGGTGTTCTTCGGTTCTGCTCTGACCACCTTCGGCGTGGAGCCGTTTTTGGAGGAATTCCTGCGGATGACCACCGCACCGTTGCCCCGCGTCAGCGATCAGGGCGAGGTGGATGTGTTTTCCCCGGATTTCTCCGCCTTTGTGTTTAAGATTCAGGCCAACATGAATAAGGCCCACCGGGACCGGCTGGCCTTCATGCGGATCTGCTCCGGCAAGTTTGAGCGGGATACGGAATATTACCACGTCCAGAGCGGCAAAAAGCTGCGTCTCAGCCAGCCACAGACCATGATGGCTGCGGAGCGCGAGAGCGTGGAGGAGGCATACGCCGGCGACATCATCGGCGTGTTCGATCCCGGCCTGTTCGCCATCGGCGATACCATCACCGTGCCGGGGAAGAAGTTCCGGTATTCAGGCATCCCCACGTTTGAGCCGGAGCACTTTATGCGGGTCTCTCCCAAGGACACCATGAAGCGAAAGCAGTTCATCAAGGGAACGGAGCAGATCGCACAGGAGGGCGCCATCCAGATCTTCAAGATCCCCGGCGCGGGCCTGGAGGAGGTCATCGTAGGCGTGGTGGGCACCCTGCAATTCGACGTGTTCGAGTACCGTATGAAAAACGAGTACAACGTGGATCTGCGGATGACCAGCCTGCCCTATGACCATCTGCGGCTCATCGAGTCCATGGACTGCCATCCCGACGAGATCGTGCTCTGCACCGGCGCCGCTGTGCTGCAGGACTTCCGGGATCGCTACCTGCTGGCCTTTGACGGCGAGTGGAGCGTGGGTTTCCTTACCAAGCACAATCCCGGTCTGGTACTGGCGGACACCCTGTCTGTATAATAAAATCAAGGAGGCAGGACCATGCTGACCATCCGGCGCTTCCAAAAAGGCGATGAGGAGATCCTCTCCATTATGATCCGCCGCACCCTGCGGGAGGTGAATTACACCAGCCCCAAGTCCGAACTGGATTACCTGATCCCCCACTATTCTCCGGAGACCATGGTTGAGCTGTCTGAGACCGGCCATACCTATGTATTGGAAGAGGACGGACAGATCATCGGCTCCGGCACGGTCCTGCCGGATGGCGAGACAGAGGCGGAGATCGTGGCGGCCTTCCTGAGTCCGGAGAGTATCGGCAAGGGCTATGGCCGGAAGCTGTTTGAAACACTGGAGGCCGACGAGCTGGCAGCGATGGCCACGCGGGTCTGGCTGACCTCCTCGGATATGGCGCTGGGCTTTTACGAGCACATGGGCTGGGTGAATCCCAACGGCCCCCGTGCCCGGGCGGGAGAGGACAACCTGCTCTATATGGAAAAACGGAAATAAACAAAACGGACCGGTTTTCCGGTCCGTTTTTTCCTTGACAAAACCGCTGGCAAGCAGTATGTTAAGGCTAACAGGGAACCGTCCCTGACTTTGAAAGGAGAAAATGCCAATGGGTTGTTTCTATTGCGATGAGCACCACGAGGGCCGGGAGGCCATTATGTTCAAGGTTGGGGAGATGAAGGCCGGTGTGCTGTATCTCTTCAAGGATCAGGCCCACAAGGGCCGCTGCGCGCTCTGAAGGCCAACAAAAAGGAACTGTGCTAGTGCACGGATCAGGAGCGGGCGGATTTTGCCGAGGATCTGGCTAAGGCCAGCGGCGCCATCAAGGAGCTGTGGGGCTGCACAAAGCTGAACCTGGGCTCCTTCGGCGACACGAATCCCCATCTGCATTTCCATATCGTCCCCAAGTATGAGGGCGGCTTTGAGTTCGGCGGGGCTTTTGCCATCACCAACCCGGAGCCGGTATACCTGACGGATGGAGAGTACCAGGAGATGATCTCCGCACTGAAGGCCAAGCTGGGTATCTGAGGACATATATAATAAGGAACACCGG
>ENA-UESC01002207-UESC01002207.1-human-gut-metagenome-genome-assembly--contig:-NODE-2207-length-12544-cov-38.568300_pt1 | contig 12544 bp, 8 predicted proteins | sample MGYA00242998_ERZ507999 | MGnify/ENA primary metagenome ERZ507999 (study PRJEB26167, sample SAMN06115465) | human gut metagenome | host: Homo sapiens | place: China:Hubei | collected 2016-04-27... | reverse complement strand
TTAGAACAATCATCTTTAAAACATGGAATTATGAAAATAAGCAAAGAAACCTGGAAAGATATCTTGAAAATTGTGGGTACCATCATTGCCACCATAGCCAGTGTGCTGGGCGTGCAGGCGATGCCACTGTAAAAACAGTATTACAAAACTAAAAAAGTGTGCCGGAAGCCGAAATACCTACTTCAGGCGCACTTATTTAAGAAATATATAAATTTCATTGAATATGAAAAATAGAATAAAAGTATTGTTAGCTCTTCTTATGTTATGTGGTACAACGCAGTCGGTACGTGCACAGGACGGTGGAGATATGAATAATCATCTTCTGCGGATAAATGATTATGTACCTGCTATTCCCGAAGCGGCAGGTATGCAATTGTATGGAAACATTCCTGTAAGTGAATACACAGGAACGCCTGATATCTCTATACCGCTATATACCCTTAAATGTGGGCGTATAGAACTACCCATTACGTTGTCTTATCATGCGAGCGGAGTCAAGGTGGCTCAAGAAGCTACGTGGGTAGGTCTTGGTTGGAATCTTTTGGCAGGAGGGTGCGTCAACCTTAATGCTGTGGGCAAGGTAGACGCGACCTCCGGTACATTTGCTACTTGGGCTGAATGGGAGAAAATAAAATATCACTGGAAAGTACAGAGTGCTGATACGTTGAACTACCGTTCGGGTACCGAGGAACTGATGAATTTGTGGGGAAATTTAATGTTCGACCCCAATACGAGTAATACGACCAATGGAATTATTAATGAAGGCCTTATAGGGCAAGGTGAAAGAGATATATTTGAAGTTGCATTGCCCGGAGGAAGATCATTCAAATACTTCTTGCACCCCAAAAATCAGACTCCTGTCATTATCGGTTCCAGGATGAATTGCAAAGTGTGGCATAGTGCTGAAAAAGTGATCATTACAGATGAAGCAGGCACATCTTATGCCTTCAGGCCTTATGCATTTGTAACTTCCAATGCTCCCTTGACTTATATGCTGACAAGTATGACGGATGTGACGGGACATAATATCACTCTAACCTATGTTACCGCCAGTTGCTATTCGGTGCCTGTTATGTCGGAGTATTATACCGTAGGTACTCCTCCGGACAATGACTATATAAAACGGGACTTTACTGCCGGCATTTCACAGACTTGCTATTTAAGCAAGATAGAAACCGATACGGAAGAAGTGATTTTCGAGATGGGAAGTCGTGAAGACCGCTATCCGGGAACTACCGGAAAACTGACAAACATGAAAATAAAGAGTAAGTTGGACGGGAAGGATGTGTATTTTTACCAGTTCAATTATGATTACTTCATTTGTCCCGAACAATCAGTCGGCGGTAATTACTTGTCATCGGACGATTATGGGTCGTCGTCTACCATACCCACCAGCGTACTTCGTAAACGTCTGAAACTGCTTTCTGTACTTCGAAAAAATGGCACTTCGCAGGGTGAAAAGCATACATTCACTTATAATGAAGCTGTGAACTTGCCTTATAAGACTTCTTTTGCCATAGACTATTGGGGATATTACAATGGACAGCAGAATACTTCCACGCTTACAAACCGTGTTCATACATTGATTCCCTCCCTGGAAGGTTTGACGAATGTTCCTTTATCCGGTTCTACCGCTGTCAGAAATTGTAGCCGGGAGTATATTACGGCCAATATGCTGAAGAAAATCACATATCCTACGGGCGGCAGTGTGGAGTTTGAGTTTGAACCTCACACTTTTGTAGGAGACAATCGTTTCATTTCTGCAGAGGATTTGAATAAGTATGACGCACAAGTCAAAGGTGTCAATACTGTCAACAACAACGACCTGATAGTGACGCCTTCCGCTACTTTCACTCTGCCCACCACGCAGGTAGTGACGGTGGATGCTCAAGTCAATTTTCCCGATTATGAAGTCAATCAAGTCATCGGCTCCGGAACCACTTTGCGGAAACTCGGTGCCGGAGGAAGTGTCATTAAATCGTACAAAGTGACTTCACAAAATACCAGTGGGCATGTGTATCATGTCAACGAGTCGTTCACATTGGAAGCGGGAGATTATGTCCTGACAAGTACATTGAGTTCTGCAGTTACCAATCAAGGTTATTCTACCCGCAATGCCAGTTCTGCTACTTTGACCTATAGAGGCGGTGGAACTGCAGTAAACAAAGACACATTGCAGAAAGTTGGCGGAGGAGTGAGAATCAAGACCATTACTAAAAAGAATAATACAGGTGAAGTGTTGGAACGTACCGGTTACTTGTATGAAAGCGAGAATCACAAGACCTCTGGCATTCTGATGTTCTCAGTCAAGTCCTATGATGATTTTAATGTCCGGCGCGGAAGCTATACCACAACTCCTGAAGGAGTGATACGCCCTTCTACCAGTTACCACACTTTCCGCCGTTTTTATGCTCAGGCGCAAACTCCACCAGCTTCTGCGCCCAATGCCAATCCTGTAGGTTACAGCCGTGTCGTCAAGCAGCGCGATTTTCTGGATGCGGGGAGAGAGGAACTCGTATTCAGTAACATAGCCGGCCAGGATTATGATGCTACCTTGGCTTATATGCCTGCCAACTATAATGGGCGACTACTGAAAAAGAGCATCTATGATGCCGGTAATATCTTGGTATGGGAAGACACCTATGAATATGAGATTGCAAACAAGTGGCAAGAATTGACCAACATCCGTGTAAGGGACAACTATGTGGGTCCGGTTAATTGCTATTCCGGCAGTATCACCTATAATGAAAACATCGGAGGACAGACGGTGAGCTTTAGAAATCCATTGGCTTATCACGGACGTTTTGAGATAACTTTATATCCGCATCTTACCTATGATATACGGTTAAAACGGGAAGTTTCGACGGAATATGCCCATGGTGTACCGGTGACGCAGGAAAAACTGTATACCTACAACAGTCGTAACCAGATAGCTACTTGCCGCACAAGTACCAGCCGTTCGGGCTATGTAATGGAAAGCTATGCTTATGCAGCGGATGTTTCTTCCTACAAAGATGAATTCAAGGCTAATAACGTGCTTGATGCTGTACAGAACTACCAACGAACATCGGGAGGAGCGACGCTGTATCTGAATAATACGTACGGGGACGTCTTTTCTAAATTCACCTTGCAGTCCAGTGAAGAATATAGTAGTTTGTATCCTGAGAAAAGAACTGTTTCTTATAGGTATGATAGTAAATGGAATCCGGTGGAAGTTACTACTCCCGACAACATGTCTGTGGTCTATTTGTGGGGCTATAAATATTCTTTGCCGATTGCCCGTCTCAAAGGTATCACTTATGCGGAAGTAGTGTCTCGGCTCGGAACAACAGGTTTGGATGCTTTGTGTTCTGCCGGTTCACCCAATACGACGGCCCTCTATGCACTGAAAACGTCCTTCCCGGAATGCGAGGTCACAACCTGGCTTCACAATCCTTCTTATGGGCTGAAGGAGATAAGAAAAGCAACTGGTTTTAAGGATTTCTATCTCTATAATGCTTTGGGTGGTTTATCTGATGTGCAGGATCATAACCAAAATCCTATTGCCTCGTACTTCTATCAGTGGTCTCCTGACGGCACTTCGCAGAATTACGTTCGCACTCATGCTATGACTGCAGCAGCAGGTAGCAAGTATATGGCAAGTTATGATTATTATGACGGTTTGGGGCGTCTCTTCCAGAAGGTACAAAAGGGAATTACTCCCACCGGAAGTAATTTGATATCGTTACAAGAATATGATGGCGCAGGACGTCGTTCGGAGAGTTGGCTCCCAATTGTTTCCTCCTCTGTTTATATGTCTCCTTCGGCTATCAAAAGTGCGGCTCCGGGCAACTATTCAAGTGATTCCCGTCCCTACAGCAAGCCTGTTTACAGTGTTTCCCCATTAGACCGCATTCTGAAGCGATACTCTCCGGGAGCGGCATGGGCATCAAAACCTGTAACTATGGATTATCTGGCTAATTCTTCCGATGTGAATTGCATTAACTATTCGGTAAGTTCGTCTGGGGCACTTGTCAACAACGGTACTTATGCAGCCGGACAGTTGCGCGTGGTGAAACGTATTGACGAAGACCAACATGTTTCTTATACTTTCACAGACAAACAAGGCCATATATTGCTGGAACGCCAGATGCAGGGTAGCGAGCAGCATGATACTTATTATGTGTATAACGATTTGGATAACCTTTGCTTCGTATTACAACCGATGTATCAGAGTGTGTCAAACCTGGATCAATATGCTTTCCAGTACAAATATGACAACCGTAACCGTTGTAATTGGAAAAAGCTTCCAGGTGCTTCTGCCGTGAGCTATGTGTACGATGAGGCAGACAATATGATCTTTTCCCAGGATGGCAAGCAGTATGCCTCTAAGCAGTGGAGTTTCTATCTGTATGATAAGTTCCATCGTCTGGCAGTGCAGGGCGTTTGTTCCAATACGAATACGGCTGCAGTTTCGAATGTTATTGTATCATGTACACGGGTGAATAGCAACAGCGGTTTGGGTAACAGTGGATATACATCAAGCTTTGCCTTGGTGTCGCCCGAAGTCCATAGAGTAAACTATTATGACGACTATGCCTTCCGTAGTCTGACCGGTTTCGATAATGCCGGCTTTCCTGCGGCAACAATCGATGCCAAAGGATATGTCACCGGTAGTGTGATTACTGTTCTTGGCAGCAGTACAAAACTTTATTCGGCTAATTATTATGACTTTGAGGGACGCATCACAAAAACGGTTCAAGGCAATTTGCTGGAGGGTTATGATACGACGAACACTGTTTATACTTTTACCGGCAAGCCGAACACTGTGACACATACACATACTGCCAGCGGAAAGACCACGCGCACGGAAGTATATACCTATACCTACGACCATGCGGACAGAATAAGCAAAGTGCGGCATAGTCTTGGCGGCACTTCAATCACTCTGTACGATGCCACTTATGACAACTTCGGCCGTTTGCTGACCAAGCAGTATCACGGTACGAGCACCAACAAGCTGACTTATGCCTACAACCTGCGCAGCTGGCTGACGGGCATCAGCGGTACATGCTTCACACAGAACCTGTACTACAACACGGGTGTGGGTACTGCGAAGTACAACGGCAGCATCAGCAGCATGACTTGGAAGTCCGGGAACGAAAGTACAGTCCGTGGTTACAAATTCACTTACGACGGTCTTGACAGAGTACTGAACGCTACCTATGGAGAGACAGCAAGTATCAGCACGAATGCGAACCGCTTCTCGGAGAACGTTACGGGTTATGACAAGAACGGTAACATCAAGAGTTTGCAACGTTACGGCCAGACTGGTGCCAGTGCCTACGGCCTGATAGACAACCTGACTTTTACCTTGAACGGCAATCAGTTGAGCCGTGTGGACGATGCCGTGATGGCTTCTGCTTACGGTGGAGGCTTCGAGTTCAAGGACGGCGTGAAGCAGGTCGGAGAGTACACCTACGATGCGAACGGCAATTTAACCAAAGATTTGAACAAGGGAATCACCGATATTCAATATAATTGTTTAAATTTGCCAAGTGCAGTAACGTTCAGCGACGGAAGTACGATTACCTATGTTTATGCAGCCGACGGCACAAAGCTAAGAACGGTTCATAAGATAGGTGGCGCTACCACCACAACGGACTATTGCGGGAATGTGGTCTATGAAAACGGAGCCCAGAAGCTTCTGATTACCGAAGAGGGCTATATTACTTTGAGCGACAACAAGTATTACTATTACTTGAAGGACCATCAGGGGAACAACCGTGTAGTCATAAACCAGAGCGGAGCGGTAGAGGAGACAAACCATTACTATCTGTTTGGAGGAGTATTCGCTTCATCAACAAGCACTCAGCCTTACAAGTACAATAGCAAGGAATATGACACGAAGAAAGGCTTGAACTGGTATGATTACGGGGCACGGCATTATGATGCAGTGTTGGGACGGTTTATGACGGTGGATCCGTTGGCAGAGAAGTATTATTCAGAAAGTTTGTATACTTATTGTTATAGTAATCCTATAAATTGTATAGACCCTAACGGGAAGGATGGTATTTATATTGCCTTCCCTGATTATAAAATATCAACTCCTATTGGTAAAATTGGGAATTTAGGTCATGCTGGAGTATTATTGATTGATAATAAAACAGGAGTGACTAAATATTATGAATATGGCAGATATGACAAAGAGGGTAAAGGAGTTGTCAGAACATTCGCTGTTCCAAATGTAAAAATAGGACAAGATAAAAAGCCTACATTGGAATCATTGAATAAAACTTTATCAATAATATCTGAACAAGCGGGACATGCCGGAAGAATAGAAGGAGCATATATTGAAAGTGATAAGTTTAAAGAAATGAAAAACTATGCAGAATCAAAAATAGCGGAGAATGCTAATTCAAAGAGGAAAGAGTATTCATTAAGGAATAATAATTGTGGAACTTTTGCGGCTGATGTTTTGAAACAAGACCCATCTGTAAAAGATAAGGCACCAGTAATTATAGATCCAAGGCCCAATAGTATAGTTAAAGAGTATCAAGATAATTTTAAGTCACTAAATTATGATCCTAAAAAGAGACAAGTTAAAATTGAATAGATATGGAAAGTCAAAGTATATCATTAGGAGATTTATTTTCAGTTGAATTATTTGTAGGATCAATAACGTTTGTTTTAGGAACGGTTTTGTTCTTCTTATTATTATTATTGAATTTGAGGCTTAATCTTAAAACGACATTATTATATTGTTGCCTGCAATTGATACTTGTTGTCTCTCTTTCTACTATTTTCTTTATATTTTGGCGTTTTAATTTTGATATAATGATAGGGTTTCTATATTTACCAGGTGTATTATCTGAGGTTTTTATTATGCTCTTATTCTATTTTATATTAAAAATAAAAAACAAATAATTGAATAATATTTTTATAACAATTCTATTACAGCGGGTGGAAACATCCGCTGTTTCTTTTTATAGGGTACCCACTATAATAGAAATATTAGCAGTCTAACTTGCCAAGTGGAGTAATGAAGGCCCAATGGCAAAATTTATTCAATGAGCTTTAAAGCAAATGTTAACGCCGCCTATGATAATACTACAATCATTGGTACAGACACTAACCGTTTCCGCGAGAACGCGACAGCTTTCGTCTACAATAACAGCTTCGAGTTCAAGGACAGCATGAAGCAGGCGAACGAGTACACCTACGATGCCAACGGCAATTTAACTAAAGATTTAAACAAGAATATTACCGGTATATCATATAATTGTTTAAATTTGCCAAATACAGTAACGTTCAGTGACGGAAGTACTATCACCTATATTTATGGAGCCGATGGCACAAAGCTGAGAACAGTCCATAAGATAGGCAGTACAACCACAACGACTGACTATTGCGGCAATGTGATCTATGAAAACGGAGTCCAGAAGCTGCTTCTTACCGAAGAGGGTTATATTACTTTGAGCGACAGCAAGTATCACTACTACTTGAAAGACCATCAGGGGAATAACCGGGTAGTCATCAGCCAGAGCGGCACGGTAGAAGAGACGAGCCATTACTATCCTTTCGGCGGGGTATTTGCAAGTGCAGGCAATGTTCAGCCTTACAAGTACAACGGTAAGGAGCTTGATACGAAGAAGGGTTTGAATTGGTATGATTATGGGGCGAGGCATTATGATGCGGTGTTGGGAAGGTTTATAACGGTTGATGCTTTATATGACAAACATTTTAAAGTATCTCCTTATGTCTATTGTGGAAATGAGCCTGTCGGTCGCATTGATCCGGATGGAAATGATTGGCGCGTGCAAACCCATTATAATCGTGAAACGGATAAGATAGAATATAAAATTACGGTAAGAGCGGCTTTGATAAATAATTCTAATAATAAGGAGCTTGATATAAAGACTTTGGCTGGACAAATAGTAGAGCAAGTGAATGCCGCATATACGATTTCAGGTGATGACTTTGTTTCGACTATGGATATGCAATTGAGAACTGTCAACTCGGTGGATGATATAAAGGACACTGAACACGTTTTGCAGATTGTTGATCAAGATATGTTGACAAAAACGGATAAAAGTGTAGTTATGGCTGAGACTTATAAAAATAGTCTGGATGTGAAAATAGGAACGAAAGCGGTTTCTAATATGTTGAACAATGATGATAACCGGACTTTTGCTCACGAACTTGGTCATTCAGGAGGATTGGGGCATACAATGAATGTGGAAAACTTGATGACACAGAAAAAAGTTATTCAAGATTTTGATGGAGATTATCTTAAAGCAACTCAGTTAAACCGTTCTCAGATACAAACAGTCCGAGATAATTATATCCATAACAAGTTGAATAGGCATATTCCTAACTGGAGGCAAAAACTTAAAAGAAGGCAGTAATATGAAGACACGTATATTTATTTTTATAATCATACTTGCCATGCTGGTGGCGTGCATTGGTCATTTGGACTCAGAGAATGATTTCATGATTCGAGTAGGTACTGGTTTTAAGGAGCGTACCGGTAAAGATTATATCCAATGTTGGGTGAATGACAGCCTTGTTTTTAATGGACTGTATGTGAACAAGACGGATGACCAAATATTGGACTACCATGAAGATTGGCTTGGAATGGAAATCACCCGTTTCGATAAAAGCGGATATGATAGTTTAAAAATAAAGATACGTGTCACATCTCTGGATACGGTATTATATTGTGGAAAAAGGGTCATAGATAGTACGTTCCGATACCGGATTGATAATATTCCCAATATTGTAATTTCATGTAGCTCCAACGGTGGTATTTTGTTGTGGGATACTTTACGTACACCTGATTATTTTTGGCTCGAATATTGATATATTAAGAATCTCTGATTCTATAATCTAAACAATTCCCTGCTTATGTTGGATGTAAGCAGGGAATTTCATATAGGAGCATGCTGACTTGGAGCGGTACGCTTTCCGTTACCGGTACGACGTGTCATCCACGGTCTATACCTTTACGGACAAGCCTGCCACGGTGACGCATACGCACACGGCAAGCGGGAAGGACAGCCGGACGGAAGCATACACTTACAGCTATGACCATGCAGACAGGCTCTCCAAGGTGGAGCATACATTGGGAGGGGCGAAGGTGACGCTTGCTGCCTATGCTTATGATAACCTTGGTCGTCTGCAATCGAAGTCGCTGCACGGCTCCGACGCGGACAGGCAGGCTTACGCCTATAATGTACGCGGCTGGCTGACGGGCATCAGCGGAACGAAGTTCACGCAGAATCTGTATTATAACACCGGCAACGGGCCTGCCAAGTATAACGGCAGCATCAGCAGCATGACGTGGAAGGCAGGAACGGCAAGCACCGTCCGCGGCTACAAGTCCACTTATGACGGACTGGACCGTCTGCTGAATGCTACTTATGGCGAGACAGCAGGCATCAGCACGAACGCCAACCGCTTTTCGGAGAACGTTACGGGGTATGACAAGAACGGCAATATCAAGGGATTGCAGCGTTATGGCCAGACTGGTGCCAGTGCCTACGGCCTGCTTGATAATCTGACTTTCACCCTGAACGGCAATCAGTTGAGCCGTGTGGAGGATGCCGTGAGTACCGCGGCATACGGTACAAACACTGCCTTTGTGAACGGTGCAAGCGCTGCAGGGGAGTATGCCTACGATGTCAATGGTAATTTAACGAAAGATTTGAATAAGGGAATTACCGATATTCAATATAATGTATTAAATTTGCCGAGTACGGTATCGTTCAGTGATGGTAGCACGATTACCTATACTTATGGTGCTGACGGCACGAAACTGAGAACAGTCCATAAGATAGGTAGTACAACCACAACGACTGACTATTGCGGTAATGTGATCTATGAAAACGGTACTCAGAAGTTGTTACTCACAGAAGAGGGTTACATCAACCTGACCGGTACCCAGCAGTATCATTACTACTTGAAAGATCATCAGGGTAACAACCGTGTAGTGATCAACCAGTCTGGTACTGTGGAGGAAACGAACCATTACTACCCTTTCGGTGGTGTGTTTGGCACTACAGGCAATACCCAGCCTTACAAGTATAACGGTAAGGAGCTTGATACGAAGCAGGGTTTGAACTGGTATGATTATGGGGCGAGACATTATGATGCTGCGTTGGGAAGGTTTACGACGAATGACCCGTTGGCAGAGAAATATTATTCGATGAGTCCGTATACTTATTGTGCCGATAATCCGGTAAAGTTCATAGACCCAAATGGTATGGAATATGCTCCTGGTGATCTGTTTAAGACTAAAAGAGCAGCAGCTAAAGATTGGGGTATGTATTATAATGGTGCATCTATTATACGTAAACGTGAAATGGGCTCTTCTATTTATGAAGTTAAGCAAAAGGGAAAGCTAAAGGGATATTCTTATAGTGCAGCCAATGAAGGAGAGCACAGCGTATCTATAAGCTTACCTCCTAACGGTGAGAGATTTGTAGGATCGATTCATTCGCATGGAGACGCGGACGCAGAGCATATAAATAATAAATTCTCAAAAGCTGATATAAAATATATTGAGAAAACAAAAGAAAATGGTTATTTGGCTACGCCGAGTGGCGATTTGTTAGAATATAATCCTTATAGTAAGAAAACATCAATAGTGACTAGTGATCTTCCTAGTGATCCCAAAGATCCTAAACGAAAGAATAATATTAATCCGAAAGATATTCCTGCTGAAAAGGGTAAACAAAGAATGAAAGAATTGCTACAAAAGCCAGATTTAAACATTCCTGTTAGCCAGAGAGAACATATTCATTGGGTATTTTAAAAAGATAGCAATATGTATAGGACTTATTTTTTTGCTTTAATGCTATTTGCGATGTCATGTACAAACAGTACATCGAAGGTCGGAGAAGATCAACAATCATCTCAACAGATTGAGTATGTAATGAATGATAGTCTCTCAACAGATTTTTATACTGATATGAAAAGCTATGTTCCTGCAGAGGGATTTATACCTACAGCGGATATTGCAGTAAAGATAGCGGAATGCGTACTATTGGAAATTTATGGAAAGGAAAGTATAGAGAAAGAAAAACCTTTTTCTGTTAACTTGGTAAATGGAATATGGGTAATAGAAGGGCATATTCCTAATGGAAATGATAGTGCGCTGACTTTCTGTGGACAATCTTATGTGGAAATAAGAAAAAGTAATGGTGAGATTATAAAGCTTTTGCATACTAAATAAAAAATATTACTCTAATATAAGTTGCCTTTTTTCAATGAGATTTATTTAATTACTATCCTAACATCAGATATGCTATATCTTGTATGTTAGGATAGTTTTTTAGGTCTATCAAATGATGTAGGTCATGCAGGACTACATCCGTACTCTCCGGATGCTTAACAGCACGGGCACTTCCTATCTGGATAACATTTCCTATATGTATTATTTGTACGACAGTCTGGGACGGCTGACCCTGCAGGGGGGAATCCTTCTTCCAGCCGCGGCAGGATATCATCCATCAAAAGCTCCAGCGTGTGGATTTGCTCCCGCTCCACATGGTCCATCAGGTCATAAATATCGGTATAATGGAAATAGAAAGTTCCCCGGCTGACGTTAGCCAGTTCGGTCAGCTCCCGCACGGTGATTTCCCGCACCGGTTTTTGCATCAGCAGCGTGATCAATGCATCGGACAAGCGCTTGCGGGTCAGCCGCACGCTGCGGTTCTCCTCACCCTTGCTGTTCATAAGCGTATGTTCCCTTTCCGTCAGGCACCCGCACCGTGCATTCCTGCGCTGGCCGGGCAACTGTTTGGTTAATATCTTAATAGTAAAGCCGCACGGCCTTTTTGTCAAGGAAAAACTGCACTTTTGTATAGATTTGCACCCAAAGAGGATTATGTTTTTGTGCGCAGTATACGATTTTGCTGCTTTTTGCGGTTTGCGGCGCTGTGCCCACGGATTTGTGCTATAATCACAGCAGAATCAAAACCAATCAGGAGATGGATATCGTGACTGTTGACCGCCAAAAGGTTCTGGATGCTTTTGCCGCCTATATCAGACCCTATGATGCGCAGGATCCCAAAGTAAGCCTGAAAATCCACCACACTTACCGTGTGGCCGCCCTATGTGAGCAGATTGGCCGCAGCATTGCGCTGGAGGGCACTGCGCTGGATCTGGCCTGGCTATGCGGCATGCTGCACGATGTCGGCCGCTTTGAACAGCTGCGCCGTTTTGGCACCTTTGATGACAGCAAGAGCATTGACCACGCCCGCGCCGGGGTACAGGTATTGTTCGAGCAGGGGCATATCCGGGATTACCTAGACGATGATTCCGAGGATGCCATGCTGCGTACCGCCGTGGAATGGCACAGCGCCTACCGTCTGCCGGACGGCCTGGACGAGCGCACCGTAATGTACTGCAACATCCTGCGCGATGCCGATAAAATTGACATCCTGCGGGTCAATGTGGAAACCCCGCTGGAGGATATTTATAATGTAACCACAGCAGAACTGCTGGCCTCCCCTGTTACCCCTGCCGTGCAGCAGGCTTTTTATGAGCACCACGCCGTACT
>ENA-UESC01002206-UESC01002206.1-human-gut-metagenome-genome-assembly--contig:-NODE-2206-length-12560-cov-15.418008_pt1 | contig 12560 bp, 10 predicted proteins | sample MGYA00242998_ERZ507999 | MGnify/ENA primary metagenome ERZ507999 (study PRJEB26167, sample SAMN06115465) | human gut metagenome | host: Homo sapiens | place: China:Hubei | collected 2016-04-27... | reverse complement strand
TGAGCCGGAGAATGTATTTCCCCGGCAATCTTCAATGAGTAATGATGGATTCCATTGGTCGGGATGCCGGGTGAGGACGGAAACATTAAAGCCTTTATGTGCAGCTACTCCTGCAATGACGTGCCCCAGACCGCCACCGCCACAAATACAGATATTGATACTCATGCTTGCAGTTTTTTTAAGTTTTCAGCCAGATAATTGTTGTCTTCAGTGTCGCGTATGGCGATACGGATGTAATTCCTGCCATCGAATCCTGTCTTGGTACTACAATCTTTTAACAAGAGATTATGCTCCAGCAATAAAGAAACGAGTTTGGTGGAACTGAAGCGGGAAGTTACTTCGCACAGGAAATAATTGGCTTGTGAAGGTATGACACGTAGGAAGTCAACCTGTTGCAATACCTCGAAAAAGCGTTGGCGCTCGGCTATGAATTTTTTACAGGCATTTTGATAATCATTATTATACTTGCTGTATATCTGTAAATAGAATTCGGCGAAGGAGTTTATATTCCATATAGCCATGTTTTTTCGTAAATAGGCTATTATCTCTTTGTCGGAAGATGCGGCTATCCCCAAGCGTAATCCCGGAACTCCATAAGATTTGGAAATACTTTTAATGACTGTGAGGTGTGGGTATGTTTCCAGAACTTCATTCTTAAGCAGCGTATTTTCGACACTTTTTTCGCTGAAGTCAACAAAAGATTCATCCAGTATTAAGTGGATATTTCGCTGCTGCGTCCATGCCAGCAAATCCATAAGTTCGTTAAGGGGGATGAAGTTACCTGATGGGTTATCCGGATTGATCAAGAGTAAATGGCGGATATCTTTGTCCGCATAAAAAAGCATCAGTTCTTTTGCCGTATAATGAAAATCGGCATTCTGTGGATAGAATGCAATGATTTCTTCTGATTGCCGGTTGGGATATTCTTCGAAAGTGGGATAAATTACTCCCATTTTGCCATCTGAATGTTCCATCAGCGCTTTGATGATTTCGGCGGCTCCGTTGCCAACAACCACATAATCTTGCCGGATACCGAAGTTTTTTGCCATGACAAGCGTGTTCACTCCCATGCCGGAAGGGTATTCACGGAGAAGCACATTAAAATTAGCCTGTAGTTCTTCACACATTTTTTGTGGTGGAAAATAGGGGTTTACTAAATAGCAGAAATCTTTCAGCTTTGGGAAACGCCAGTATCCGCCATATCTTTTTTGGTAGCGTTGTAGCTGGTCCTGTTCGGCAAAAATGGTTTCAGCGATGTCAAGATCTTGTATATCATCAATCTCATACCAGCGTTCTCCTTCCAAAGGGAGTCCTTTCAGTTCACATCTCTCCAGCAGGGTGATTACCCGTAATACCTGTTCGTAATATTCGTTATTACCCAGGGCTTTGCTGTAGGCTTCAAGAAATGGCACATAACTGTTGCGGAGAAACTCCTTACTGAATTTATAGATATTGACGGTTTTGTAGTAATCGTCAATATCTGCGTAGCGGAACGTTTTTTTTGAGATAAAATCAATGATGTCATTTTCAGTATTGAGCCGTACCATCGTGCCGTCCATCCATGGCTCATATTTAGCTACAAGTGCCAGATTGGGATAGGGGTTATTTAAAATTTTGTGGAAAAGTGTATCCTCAAAAATCAAATCGGATTCAATTAATAAAGTATCTTGCTTTTGCAATTCCTCTTTAGCAAGATAGAGAGAATAGATATTATTGGTCTTATTGTAGACAGGATTGTAAATATATTCTATCGGAGTATTTCTACTTTGTTTCTCTATGTGGGTACGTAATTTCTCTCCTTGGTAGCCTATGACTAAAATGATGCGTTCCAGATTTAATGAATCTAACTGTGAGAGCAGACGGTCTATCAGATAGGTCCCGTTTACTTTAATCATACACTTGGTGTTATCTTTGGTAAGATCTCCCAAGCGCTTGCCCATGCCGGCGGCTAGAATGATTGCTTGCATAATAAATTAGGTATATATATTGCAAAAGTAGTAATTAATTAGCATTTATAAGCGATGTTATTTATATTTGCCTCAAATTTTAAACAGGAATGGGTAAAATAACATTTGTACCGGTAGGAGGATTGGCCAACCGTATGCGTGCAGTGGCTTCGGCGGTAATGCTGGCAGGAAAGACGAAAAGTGAATTAAGCATCATTTGGTTTCAGGATTGGGCACTGAATGCACCGTTTTATCAGTTGTTTAAGCCTGTAGACAGGGAAGTGGCTTGTTTACGGGATGCTTCGCGGTTGGATTATGCATTATTAGACAGACCTCGTTCCAAGAATTTTCATTTCCCGCTTTTGTTTCAGAAACTGCTTTTCAAGTCTTGTCTGTACGAGCGTTCCATTACTCCTTTATGTAACCGGCATTTTGATTTTGAACGGTGGGTTAAAGAAGGTGGCTGTGTTTATATGGCATCATACACCGCTTTCCAACCTTATGATTATGCATGGATCAGTCGGTTGTTTGTTCCGGTAGACGAGATTATGGAAGAGGTAGAAAACCGTTGTCGGAATTTTTCGGATGCTATGATTGGTGTGCATATCCGTCGTACAGATAATCTGGCTTCTATCAGGCAAAGCCCTATCGAGTTGTTCTATCAGAAATTAGATGAGAAGATAAAAGAGAACGGCAAGGTGGCTATCTATTTGGCTACAGATTCGGAAGAGGTGAAGCGGGAGATGAAAGAGCGTTATGGCGACCGGATATTCTGTTCCGGAAAAAAGGCAGACCGTGGATCTTTGGAGGGAATAAGGGAGGGTATCACGGATATGTACACATTGGCTCGTACACAAAAAATATATGGTTCTTTTCAGAGTTCATTTTCGGATATGGCAGCTCAGATAGGAGGGGTTCCATTGGAGATTTTGAAATTATGAGTTGCGGAAATAAATCATTGTTTTAATGATTATCTGCAAACATTTTTATTTTTGCTCCTCTTTTTTCTATGGCATTTGCCAATTTGTTTTCTATTTTTCCTAATAGCAGCCGTCTGCTCCATTCTATAACAAGCGTTGTCAGACAGATAGAAACAAGTGTTCCCATAAAATACAGAACAAGTAGGTTGCTGTCTGCATAAGGGGTATACCAGGGTTGTAAACAGTGGATAAGAAGTCCTTGAAGCATATATAAGGCAAAAACGTATCCTGCTAGGTAATTGATGATGCGGGATGAAAAATGCCACCGGGTAAACTGGTAGAAAATCATGATGGAGGCGATGATAACCAGTAGATTATTATCTCGGGCGAATCTCAGTATGATATTTCCACTCATTGCTGTAAGCAGGGAATTCAGTATAAAAATACAGGCAAGGCTGCCTGACAAGATTTCCCGGCTATGTCGTTTCATGTTTTCCGGAAGACCATAGGTCTTCAGATATTGTCCTATGAGATAAGCTAGTGTGACATTGATAATTCCCTTGCCCGTGTCATTCTGAATTTCAAAAAACAGGATTGTCGGGGCAAATACAAAAAAGAATCCCCATAGTAACAGTAGTTGTTTATAACTTTTTTGTGAGAGGTTATGAACCAGTCGGTTTAAATAGGGCGAGAAACAATAAAGTACTACATAGCAGGTCATAAACCAGTATTTTTTGCTAAGTATCGGTAGCAATGAGGAGGCCAGCCCTGTCCAGGTATGCGGAGTGTGAAGCCATATTGTTTCGATCAGATAAGAAACGATGGAATAAAACCATACGACAACCAGCATTTTGAAAAATTTATGTGTATTGAAACGGATTCCAAAATAACCTGAGATCAGAATGAACAAGGTTACTCCGGTGTTTCCCAGTGTATTGATAAATAGTATGAATTCTTTGTTCAGCCAGTTACTGGTGTGGAAGGTATTTCCTAGAATATGCATGGATACAATCAGTATGATACTGATAATTCGTAAACATTCTAATCCGGAGTGACGTGTAGCAGCCATTATTTCTTGATTATATAGTGTAAACTCTCTTTAAAAGTGACGGAGCCGCTCAACCACAGGATGGCTGTGTAGAGTGTGCCGGCTATGATCATTTTGCTTGCCATTAATAAATACAGATTGGCAAAGCCGATAGTGATATAATAGGTAGCCGCCATTACCGCGGTAGCTATGAAGGCAAACGGAAGGATGTCTTTCAGCGCTGCAAACAAGCTGAGCCGTATTTGTTTCCATACAAAATAGTGCCATACAAACAGCCAGCAGATATTGATGGATACATACACTATAATCATGGTATGTACGCCGTATGGATAGAGCAGAAGCATGGTTGTTAACTGGATGATGCCTAAGCTGATGGTATTCCACATATAGATATCCGATTTTCCTTTGCTGATGACTAGGTTGGAATACAAATTGGTTATGGGAATGAATGCGCCACCGATGCAGAGCAATTGCAGGATGAAGGCACTGGGTAGCCATTTGTCTGTAATAGTCAGTATAATCAGTTCGGGTGCGATTAATGATAATCCTAACATAGCCGGAAAAGAAATAAAGGCAGTGAAGCGGAGCATCTTCCGGAAAGCGCGTTGTTGGCGTTCCCTTTCATCCGACAAACTGGAAAGTACAGGTTGGGCCACACTGTTGACTGTTCCTGAAATTAATGAATGTCCCATATAATTCCATTTATTAGCTTGAGTAAAATAGCCTACTTCTTGTCCCGAATAGAATTTACCAAGGATAACGGTAAAGATATTATTATTGATGTGGTTGAATATATTGGTTACTAATAATTTGCTGCTGAAAGAAAGCATCCCTCTCAAAGGCTTGAAGTCGAAAGTAAGTGTAGGTCGCCAGGGTGAGAAGCACCAATAACAGATATTAATGGTTCCTACATAGACAATGCTTTGTGTGGCTATCCCCCAATAGGCAAATCCCAAGCAGGCCATAGTTATACCGATAGTTCCTGAGGCGGTTAATCCGATAGTGACCGCCATTGCCTTTTGCTTGACCATTAAGTTGCGGAACAGGTAAGCACTGTGGGCAATGCCCAAACTGGCTACAAAGAAACCGAGGAAAGTGTATCGTGCCAAAGCTGTCAGTTCGGGAGTGTGATAGAATTCGGCAATGAGTGGGGCGCAAAGGAACAGAATGAGGTAGAGACAGGCACTTAGCCCGGTACTGAACCAGAATACGGCATTATAGTCTTTGTGGGAGATATCCCGTTTGTTGGCTAGGGCGGCCGTGAACCCGCTTTCCTGCAAAGAGCCTGCAATAAGGGAGAAGATGGACAGCATTCCCACCATGCCATAATCTTCCGCATTCAGAATGCGTGACAGGAATATCCCGAAAAAAAGATTCAGCAGCTGCTGTACTCCATTGCTTAATCCGCCCCAGAAGAGGCCTTTTGCTGTCTTTTCTTTCAAGGATTGTTCTGCCATTTTTATAGATAGATTATAAAACAGTCAGGCTGAAAGCGGACGTTTCAGTTGCTTTCAGCCTTTTCTGTATTTGGGTGTATATTATTTCACTTCACTGCCCGGCTTTACCTCTCTTAATAAAGAGGTCACCGCTAAGGTGCCGTCAAAGTTTTCAGCACTCAGGATCATGCCTTCGCTCACCAATCCATTCTTGAATTGGCGCGGAGCAAGGTTGGCAATGAATAAAACTTGTTTGCCCACCAGTTCTTCCGGTTTATAATGTTGTGCGATACCGCTGACGATGGTACGGTTCTCCAGTCCGTCAGCAATCTTGAATTTCAGCAGCTTTTTCATTTTAGGCACTACCTCACACTCTAATACGGTACCTACACGGATATCTAACTTTTCAAATTCTTCAAAAGCAATTACCGGTTTTATCGGGTTAGCTTTATAGTTGGCAGCCTCGTTTGCTTTTTTGGTAGCCAACAGTTTGTCTACTTGTGCTTGAATGGTTTCATCTTCGATCTTTTCGAACAACAGTTCTGCCTTATTCAATTGATGTCCTTCTGCCAGCAGATCGGTACGTCCCAGTTGGTCCCATTCAAATGTTTCCATATTCAGCATTTTGCGGAGCTTTTCGCTGCTGAAAGGCAGGAAAGGTTCGAATGCAATAGCCAGATTGGCAACTAGTTGCAATGCTATGTTAAGAATGGTGGCTACACGGTCCATATCAGTTTTTGCCAGTTTCCAAGGCTCTGTATCGGCTAAGTATTTATTACCGATACGTGCCAGGTTCATTGCCTCTTTTTGTGCATCGCGGAATTTGAATACATCCAGTAGCTTTTCTACTTCTGCCTTTACGTCTGCAAATTCTTTTAATGTTTCTTTGTCGTAGTCGGTCAATTCACCGCAAACGGGAACTTTCCCGTCGAAATATTTATGAGTCAGCACTAAAGCACGGTTTACAAAGTTACCGTAAACAGCCACCAACTCATTGTTGTTACGTGCTTGAAAATCTTTCCAGGTAAAATCGTTGTCTTTTGTTTCGGGGGCATTGGCTGTCAATACATAGCGCAATACATCCTGTTTGCCGGGGAAGTCCTGCAAATATTCATGCAACCATACTGCCCAGTTGCGTGAAGTGGAAATCTTATCACCTTCCAGATTCAGGAATTCATTGCTAGGTACGTTATCCGGTAAGATATAGCTTCCTTCCGCTTTCAGCATAGCAGGGAAAACAATGCAGTGGAATACAATATTGTCTTTTCCGATGAAGTGAATCAAACGGGTTTCTGGATCTTTCCACCAAGTTTCCCAACTGTCGGGAAGTAATTCTTTTGTATTTGAAATATAGCCGATGGGGGCATCGAACCATACATAAAGTACTTTTCCCTCAGCGCCTTCTACAGGAACAGGGATTCCCCAATCCAAGTCACGGCTTACCGCACGGGGTTGCAAGCCCATATCCAACCAGCTTTTACATTGTCCGTATACATTGGGGCGCCATTCTTTATGATTTTCAAGAATCCATTCACGCAGCCATCCTTCGTGTTTGTCCAATGGCAGATACCAATGTTTGGTTTCACGCATCACTGGTTTACTGCCACTGATAGCACTTTTCGGATTGATCAGGTCGGTCGGAGAAAGTGATGTTCCGCACTTCTCGCATTGGTCACCGTAGGCTCCTTCTGCATGGCAGTGAGGACATTCACCGGTAATATAACGGTCGGCCAGGAACTGATGGGCTTCTTCGTCGTAATATTGCATGGAGGTCTTTTCAATGAACTCACCTTTATCATACAGGGTTTTGAAGAATTCGGAAGCCAGTTCGTGGTGTGTCTTTGATGTAGTACGAGAGTATATATCGAATGAAATTCCAAATTCTTTGAATGATTCTTTTATCAAGGTATGATAGCGGTCCACCACATCTTGTGGAGTAATACCTTCTTTCTTTGCACGAATGGTGATAGGTACTCCGTGTTCGTCAGAGCCTCCGATGAAAAGAACATCTTCTTTTTTCAGGCGGAGATAGCGCACGTAGATATCAGCAGGAACATATACACCTGCCAGATGACCAATATGTACCGGACCGTTTGCGTAGGGCAAAGCGGATGTGACGGTGGTTCTTTTGAATTTATTTTCCATTGTATGATGTCTTTTTTGTTATTTCTACCAGTAACGTGCAAAGTTAGTGATTTTTAGTAAGTATATGGAATAATCAGAAATATTTCTCCCTTAAAATCTCTGACAGGCCGTACTTATTATAAAATATGGTTATTCGGGGGCTTTGTCGGAAGAAGTGAAAATACAGAAAAATGTTATATCGTGATGCAGTGATTTGCACTTATTTGCATTTAATCTTAAGGAGAGAAAAATGATGAACTAAATTTTACTTATCCTGTTTTTTATAAAACCTTAAGTCGAACGAGACATGAATACGTGGTATAAATTCATTTTAAATGCACTTTTCTCTAAAAAGAGAGAGGATAAAGATTGGGAAACGACCGATAAGGAAGAGGATGTTCTTTCAAATTACATTGAACTGGACTCATTGATGCAGGTCATTTATCATGCAAAGGAAACTGAGTCGGGCAGCTAAACTAACCGGCCCAGTCTTCTCTATCAAGATTTCTATAGCTTATCGCTTCTGCCAGGTGGATGGAAGTAATGTGTTCGCTGTTGTCCAGATCGGCAATGGTACGCGCTACTTTTAGAATACGACCGTATGCGCGCGCCGACAGGTTGAGGCGTGTCATGGCAGTTCGTAATAATTTTAGCCCTGCTTCATTGGGTTGAGCGTACAGATGGAGTAACCCGGCTTCCATTTGTGCGTTGCAGTAAATACCCGGATGGTTGGCAAAACGTTGAGCTTGTATTTCCCGGGCCTTGATAACCCGTTCGCGTATGCTTGCACTACTTTCCGCATGATGGCGTTCTGCCATTTTTTCGAATGGAACCGGAACTATTTCTATTTGGATATCTATGCGGTCCAGTAAAGGACCGGAGATACGGTTCAGGTACCGTTGCACTTGTCCGGGATTACAGACGCAAGCTCGTGTGGGATGATTATAATATCCGCATGGACAGGGATTCATACTGGCTACCAGCATGAAACTGGCCGGATAATCCAGACTGTATTTAGCTCGTGCGATGGATATATGCCTGTCCTCTAGGGGTTGGCGAAGTACTTCAAGTACACTTCTGTTAAATTCCGGCAACTCGCTATTTGAAAAATACTTGTATAGTTGTGAGATTGTTTATATCTTTGTAGGCAGAAGAAGTACTAATATTAGAGCTAAATATATTATGCTCTGATTTATAGATGTAAATGTAGTAAAAACAACTGGAATAAGGTATGAAAGCGGCATTTTTAATAAGATGTTCTACTAAGAATCAAGATTTAGATAGACAGACAAGGGATTTAACTCGGTTGGCTAAGTCTTTAGGGTATGAATATGATATAGAAAATCTGGTATTTGGAGAGAAAATAACTGGTAAAGACGATGTTACTATTAAAAATAGAGAGAGTATAGATAAATTATTAAGAGCTGCCAAAGAACAAAAGTTTGATGTAGTTTTAGTAGCAGAAGTTAGTCGTATGAGTCGTGACCCCGCTTCTGGTAGAGTTTATGTAAGACAGCTTATCAATATGAGCATACCAGTTTATTTTAGGGATATTGATACTTGGACTATTAACCCAGATAACGGTAAAAGGGTTAGAGATGCAGAACAAGTTATCGGTGCTGCTTTTGATGCTGCTTGGAAGTATCTTAGAAGTTTGAAGACACAAGTAGCATCTGGTAGAAGGAATGAATTAGATAATAATCAAATTTCTGTAGGACAGCCATTCTTTGGCTATACTCGTTATGGTGGTAAAGATAAGAGTAAAAAGAACTGCTGGATAGTAGATGAAGTAGCTGCTGAGGTTGTGGTCTTTGTTTTTAATGAGTATATAAAAGACGGTTCTACTCTTAAAAGTACAGCTTTGGCTACTACGGCTAAATATGGCGAATTGCTAGGTAAAAAATTTAGTGTTGGCTCTATAGAACATATATTAACCTATGAGAGTTACCATACTGGCATTAAGAAAATAAGTCTTACTGACCCCGATACAGAAGAAATAGAGGTCTTTGATGTGAAAGTGCCTATCTTAGTAGATACGGAACTATTTGAAAAAGCAACTGCTAAAAGGAAAAATAACAGAGTAAAAAGTGAACCATATCCGAAACAAACTACTTATATATTATCTAAGCTCCTTAAATGTCCCTACTGTGGTTATACAATGACCCCAAGAACTAAAGGAAATGATAGTAAAGGAAAAACAACCAATGAGCGTTATCGAATAATTAATGGGAGAAAGGCTTTAAGTTGGTTGTGTATGAGTGGTATTAATAATGCTACCAGTTGTAGCAATCGTATTTCTGTAGCCAATGAAAAGGCAGAGCCAATTATATGGGAGCTTGTTAAAAAGGAACTTATAGTCTTTGCCAATCTTAACAATGAGGAAAGGGAGTTAAAGGTAGAAGAACTTACTGAAAAAATTTCCCATTTGGCTTCTAATATTGATAACTATAATACTCATAAGAGTAGTTTACAGAAACAATTATCTAAAGCCTATACAGTGGCTACTATGGCTGATGAATCAGTATTAGAAATGGCTATGACAGAATTTAATAAGACAGCTAGGACTATTAGAAAAGAAATGTCTGACTGTGATAGTGCTATTGAACAGATTAAAGGAGAAATAGAGAATCTCGCTAATCTAAAAATATTTTATAGCCAACCTAATCTACCGTCTGATATAATAGAAAAGGCTGAAACTGATGAGGCTGAAAAGAGAAAGCTAGTAAAGGAATTAATAAATAAGATAGTACCTTATAAGATAACCACATTTAAGAAGCGACATAGAGATAAGGGATTGGTTACTCTTAATTTTGGTGTAGTATTACTAGAGGTATATACAGTAAATGGTATTTACTATGTATTTTATAATGCTAATGATAGGGGAGATATTCGACAAGCCTATTATATTAGTGGTGTCTTTGCTAAGTTCCAAAATTCTATAAATAAGTTTGATGCCTATAAGGAAGGTGAGTATTTTGTTATTTCTAATGCTGATATGGTAATGGAAACAAAGGAGATAGACGAGCTAATTACTGTAAATCAGATGGTGGAAATTGCTATTAATAATGGGTGGGTCTTATCCTATAGTTATAAACAAAAATAACAATCTTATTGTATGCCTAGTATAACTATAGTTCCAAGTAAAGTATTACTGGTATAAGTAGTACATTATATGGCAGTATAGTAGTGAATACTATATTACTGCTACTACTTCATTACTAGTATTAGTTATAGAAGTACACCTATTTTTAATTTATTACAGAAGTAGTACCTATATCTTGGTAATGTTCCAGAAGCTATATATCATTGTATATGTGGAACTTAATATTTTATAGCTATAAAAAAACTATTGGTTATAGAGAAATAATGCGGCACTATTTCTCTACTATTGGACTTACTCCTACGGTGAAGTCTAAAAGATAATGTTAATAATAAGTGTTCAGAACTGAAAACAGCGATATTTGGTATTGTGCCACGTATAGATTTTTTACTCCTACGGTGAAGTCTAAAAGATGATGTTGATGTTCAGAACTGAAAAAAGCGATATTTGGTATTGTGCCAAGTATCGCTTTTTTATTGTCTTAATTGTCTGGTTTTTGGGATAGAATTTTATAATTCATATTCTACGCTAGTTTTTATAATGATTTATCATTATATTTGAGAATGTTATTGTTAATGTGTTATTTAAGACTTTATGTTTATGAGAATCCGAATATTGCATTTTATATTATTTAGCTGCCTCGTTATTGGTTGCACTAATAAATCTTCCAAAAAGGGAATGGTAAACTTTGACAGTATTCAAATAGTAAAGCCTATCACTGAAACTATTCATGTGAATTATGAAACACCAGTGTCTATTAAATATGTGCCAGTGGTAGAAGAGGAAAAAACAGATATTTATCAAATAGCAACAGATATACCGCCAGAGTTTCCCAAAGGGAATAAAGCAGTGTTAGATTTTATCTATGATAATCTGCAATATCCAAGTGAAGCATTGGAAAAGAAAATACAAGGAAAAGTTGTAATACAAGTTGTTATAGATGAAAGCGGTTCAATAACACAACCTAAAATACTAAAAAGCATATCACCCTCTTTAGATAAAGAAGCATTACGGATTGTCTCAATTATGCCTAAATGGAAAGCTGGAAAACTAAATGGAGTACCCGTTAAAGTTAAGATGGCATTTCCAGTAATATTTAAACTACCTAATGACGATAATGTTTTAAAAACAGATAGTGTTATTAAATCAATAGAAGAATGAATATGCAGTATAGCTTATTATAAAATTTTGAATATATGAAATTTAATATTATACATATTATCATTTGCATTTTTGTATTTGTAGGATGCACACAGCAAACAGTAAATAATTCAGTTGAATGTTTTACTATCAAAGAATCCGGTTCAAGTCTTGTATATTGTAGTGACACATTAAAATCAAAAATCCAGATGGAAATAATAAAAGGACATTATACTGTAGAAACTAAAGAAGTTTTTGCTATTGTATCAAATCCTAAACATCTTTCTTTGGGCTATGATTCAGCTTGGAATTTGGAAAAATGGGAAAATAGCCAATGGATAATACTTGACAAGAAAAAACATACTAATTATTTTGCAGAATTGCCTTTTCTTGCTGTTTACTACTATTGTTTTAGTTTTCCTATTGAATATTATCCTATAACAAAAGGTAAGTATCGTATAACTAAATCCTTATGGGATAAGGATAGAGAAATTAAGTTAAATGCCATGTTTGAAATCAACTGAATAGAATAGATATAATAAAAGCCAACTTATCCGTTGTTTGAAGTGCATACTTCAAATGGGTAGGTTGGCTTTTTGCATTAGTTATAGTTTCACTAGACTATTCCCATTTGAAAGTATAAATTGTTGTTTCCGTTCTTGTTTCATTATTATTTAGGCGTTTGTAAGTAGATACTTCAGTACAGCTTTCCACGTATCCGTCTTTATCAAATGTATAGGAATATTGCTCTGTAGTTTCATAATTTTCCTCTTTGCTATATATTTTGTCTGGAAGTTGGTTGCATCTCATTCCTGCCAATTCGGGATGTGCTTCCAATAACGGACG
>ENA-UESC01002202-UESC01002202.1-human-gut-metagenome-genome-assembly--contig:-NODE-2202-length-12578-cov-26.019038_pt1 | contig 12578 bp, 10 predicted proteins | sample MGYA00242998_ERZ507999 | MGnify/ENA primary metagenome ERZ507999 (study PRJEB26167, sample SAMN06115465) | human gut metagenome | host: Homo sapiens | place: China:Hubei | collected 2016-04-27... | reverse complement strand
GTAATGGTCTTGTCCTCTTTCATGATCCAGCCAGTCAGTTCCTGACCGGCCTTCACGCCTTCCACGGTGATGACGCCGACGCTGTCGCCGTCTTCATGAACCAGAAATTGCACTGACATGATTGCCTCCTAAGGTTTGGTTCAAATGCGATTCTTCTGTATTATGTCTTATACAAGACTGTCAAGTAAACAACTGATCCTTTCCGGACGAACGTTTTAATATAGATAAAACTATATCTTCTAAAACGTTTCAGGCCAGGGGTTAAGAACGGGTTATGAATGTTTCACGGAAACAGGCAACGCACACGGCAGGCTAAAGGAACATCCCCTCAGGTACCGGAACGTTGAGCAGCAGCGTAAAGCCCGCCCATACCAGCAAGCCGAAGCCAATCGCAAATACGATCGCCGTTCGCGCAAGACGCGGCAGGCCGCGGCTGTGATCGCCGAGGATGAGCGTGGAGCCAGCGATGAACCCCATCGTGGTGACGAGGAAGCCGAACACCGGGATAAGCACGGCGTAGCACAAAGAGGTCGCGCAGATGATGCCGATCTTGCACCACGCCACAGCCTCACCGCCTTCGGGTTCGGCGGCCTCACGGGAGCGGCGCCACAACCCCTTGCCGACGAAATACGCTCCACCCGCGCCGATCAGCTTAGTCAGCACTTCGGGAAAGACACGGCTGACCCCTTCCAGACCTTCGTACTGGACAAGGAAGGCGGCGGCGATGGCGAGGAAACCAATCCCCGCGAACAGATCCGTCTTCCAGCCGGGACGGGGGCCTTCAGGAAGCAGAGCGGCGTGCTTGCGGTTGCGCAGCTTGAGTAGAAACGGCGTCAGCAACGACAAGAGCAGCGCGGCAATGAGCACCTTATTGATCGAGCCTTCGAACATGACGGACATCAGGCCGCCGTCCACCGAACGGGACAAGTCCACGCTCTTTCCAAGGTTCTCCTCGATCATCGGCCCAAGGATGACGCCAAGAGCCATTGCACCGGTGTCCATGCCCACCTTGCCGCCAAAGAACCCGACGAGCCCGAAGGCGAGCACTACCCATATGTCCACCAGGCTGTTGCTGATGGCGTAGGCCCCGATGAAGGCCAACACCACGATGCCGATGGCGACCAGCGTAAGCCGGATGCTCAGAAGGCGCGCCATACATTGGCACAGCACGAAGCCGACGGGGATCATCAGCAGGTTCACCGCGAACTGGGACATGATGAACGTATAGGCCAGATCGCCGGATGCGGTGAATATCTTGAATCCCGGCTGGATGCCGTGAGCCATGAGCGCCCCGAGGATGACCGCCGCCACCGCGCTGCCGGGGATACCGAGGGTCAGCATGGGGATGAGCGAGCCGCCGATGACCGCATTGTTCGCGCTTTCGGAGGCGGCGACCCCCTCAAGGCTCCCCTTGCCATAGCGGGAAGGGTCCTTGTCCCACCGCTTGGACTCGTTGTAGGAGATGATCGAAGCGATCTCGCCTCCCGCGCCGGGAAGCATCCCGATCCACGTCCCGAGCACGGAGGACCGGACGAGGATCGTCTTGCAATGGGCGGCAAGATACCGGAACACCTTGCCGAAGGCCCCCTTGTGAGGGTGGTACTCCGCGATGAAGCTCTTGTCCGTACCGATGAGGTACAGTACTTGCGAGAATGAGAACAGGCCGATCATGCAGGGTATCACGGACACGCCCTGCAAGAGATCATAGGTCCCGAAGGTGAAGCGCGGCGCGCCGGTGTTGGGGTCGAGCCCGATGGTGGAAACCAAGATGCCCACCGCGCCGGAAACGATGCCTTTGCCCATGTTGTCCGGGGTCATCACCGCGATGGTGGAGAGCCCGAAGAGACACAGCCAAAAACTTTCCGGCCCGCCGAACTGGAGCGCGAACCGCGCCAGCGAGCCGCCAAGGCAGAGCAGGAACAGCGTGCCCACAATGCCCCCGAAGGCCGAGGACAGAAGCGACGTGTACAGCCCGAGATCCGCCCTCCCCTTCTGGCACAGCGGCCAGCCGTCGAACGTGGTCGCCACGGAGGAAGGCGTGCCCGGCGTGCAGATGAGAATGGCCGAGTTCGCGCCGCCATAGATGGCCCCAGCGTATATCGCGCCGAGCATGATCAGGCCGCTGGTCGGGTTCATGGCGAACGTGGCCGGGACCATGAGCGCCACCCCCATGGTGGCGGAGAGCCCCGGAAGCGCCCCAATGATGATCCCGCCTGTGAGGCCCGCGAGCATCAGGATGATGTTCAGCGGCTCGAACAGGTGGAGAGTGGCCGGCAAAATGAATTCTGTCATGCGAAACGTCCTTTCGAAGCGGTGCAGCGCTCCGCTCCCATAACGGGAGCGGAAACACTATTTCTTGAGCAATCCGGCTGCGGAAAGGGCCTCTTGAGCATGAGCCTGCTGCCCGGCGATGTAGGCCGCAAAAGCTTCGCCGTCCATGTATTCGGCGGGCTGCCCGGCCTTCTTCATATCGGCCAGATACTCAGGATCTTCGCAAATCTTCTTGAAGAGCACCCGCAAAGCGTCGAGCTCGGCGGGCTTGATGCCCTTGGGCGCGGCAAAACAGCGGCGGATGTCGGACACCATGTCGATGCCCGCTTCGCGCAGCGTCGGGACGTCGGGCAGGAAGTCATTGCGCTTTTCGGCGGCGACATTAAGCACCCGGAACTCGTCGATGGAACGCATCACATCGTTGATGTTTCCGAAAATCATGTCGATTTCCCCGCCGAGCAGCGCCGCGTTCTGGTCTGCGGCACCCTTGTAGAATACGCTGGTCAGCTTGGCGTCGGGATACTTTTTGCCGTAGTCGAGGAACATCAGGTGGTGGCCCGACAGAGGGCCGACGAGGCCGACGCGAATCTTGCCGGGGTTTTTACGAGCTGCGGCGATGATTTCGCTGGTCGACTGGTAGGGGCTGTCCTTGCGGACGGCGATGCACTGGGGATCGTTGACGACCTGGCAAATGTACTTGAAGCTGTCAGGGGTGAACTGGGCGTTCTGCGCCAGCGGCTGGAGGATGATGTGGGGGACGTTCAAGCCGCCGATGGTGTAGCCGTCCGGGCGGGCCTTGGCTATTTCCGTGAACCCGATGATGCCTCCCGCACCGGGCTTGTACACGAACACCCACGGCTGCGGCGCATACTTATTCCAATACTTCTGCATAATCCGAGCCTGCACGTCGCTCGAACCGCCCGCAGTGAAGGCGATGATCATGTTAATAGGTTTCTCGGGATAGGCCGCCGCTGCGGGCATAGCCAGCAACCCCAGCAGACACAACGCCGTACGCAAACAGGACAACAGTTTCATAGAGGCTCTCCTTACTTGTCGGTGATACAACACTCCTGACGCTGTATGACAACGCGCCGTTCCCTGAGCGGGCCATCCTTGAAGCGGTATCAGTTTCAAGAACGCCATTCACGGGAAAACATGATTTCCCGTAGATTCGCGGGTGGTTCCTTCCGAATCCGGACGTTCCGCCTCCTTCAAGGCCGAGATGCTTCGGTTCGGCGCGTATTGTCCCTCTCACTGTGAATCTTTTGTAAGATGTCTTATATAAGATTGTCAAGTGAAAAAGAACACAGATTGCCATTAAAATAGATAACTATTTGAAACTGAACATTCTTTTTCTATAAAAAGAAGCTGTTCAACCCCGTGGCATCCATTATCCTGGTGAATACCCTGAAGACATCGGCGCTTCAGCACACTCAGTTTCTTTTTTTCACAAAATAGAACGTCAAAACGGATTCACTTTGAAACGCCGTTAGAGCGGATTGTACCTCTCTCAAGGCCTCATCCTAAGAAAAGCCTGGACTACCCCTGCACACTCAACGGCGTGCCGGATATCCATCCGGCACCAACTGCCTATCTCGTGTAAATAATTACAATAAATACTGCAGGAAACGGATATGCCCTTGCTACGGAGCTACGCGAAACCGCCTCCGGACAAGGAGGCCGGGCCCATCCCGCGCCGTTTCATACGCCACTCGGTTAAAACAAAAAAAGCCGTCCCCGCCTATTGGCATGGGACGGCCCGTATTTCACGAGGCGAAACGCAAAGTGCTTATAGCCCCCACTCCGAAGGCGCGACCCGGTGGAAGTCTTCGTTCTGGGCGGCGATGTCGAGGGGGAGGGATTCGAGATCGTCCAGCGCGGGGATGCTCTCTCGGCCGAAGAATTCGCGGAAGTCGGCTATCTTGATATAGCTCTTGCACGAGCGGCAGACATGAACCTGGTACCCCGGTTCGTTTTCCGTCGTGAAATAGTCCAGTTTCTTGGCATCTTCCTCAAGACAGAACGGGCATTGGATGCGCTTGGCCCGGAACGTCGTCCGGCAGTACGAACACGTATGCATCCGCTTTCCGCCCTTGTTGATGTCCCGGCCCTCGTTGCGCGACGGCTCAGGGCCGCTCAGATGCCCGATGAAAGCCGGGCTCCCGCATACCGGACAGTGCCCGTGCTGCCAAACGTCGTTCTGCGGATAGGCGGAGGAAAGCGCCTCGCCCGCAGCTTCGAGCCACGGCTCCATGCTGTTGTACACAAGGAACGGCAGCAAATTGGGCGCGTCGGGCGCTTCCTTGGCCCATGCCTCAAAGGGCTCGGCGTTTTCCAGCATGTAGGCGCGGAACAGTTCTTCGGGCCGGATGTCGCCCCGGATCAGCTTATCCCGGACAAGCTGCGCAGTCGTGCGGAGCTGCGGCAGGGATTCCGCCACTTCCAAGATAGCGCGGAAAAGCTTCTCGGCCCCCTCCGCATCGACGGGGAATTGCTCCCTGGCCAACAGCGGCGCCCCCTGCCGATGCTCCATATCGCCGCAGACCAAAGCCGGATCGACGGAAACCGCCAACGAAGCCCTCACCTCACTTTGCAGGCGGCATACGTCCTTTACGAGTTCCAAAAGTTCCTGCGGAAACCACGTCTTATCCTCAAGTGCGGCGAACTTCTTCACCAATCTGTCGTTCTTCGACGCTTCCATCTATCCTCCCGTGCACGGGCGCTGGGCCGGCACCTCAAAAATGCATACTAAAAAGCGAGGCCCAAGAGAGGCACCCGCCGCGGATCAACTTCATCCATAACGGCCCAACGGTGTCAGCGCAAGGCGTTTTGGCACCCTCCTTTATCCAAGCGCCGGGATCGCCTCGTCAAAACTTCCCCGGATCGCCCAACCATGGGCCATATACAGGCACGCGCGAAAAAACTCTTTCTCACCCGCGTCTGAAAAAGCCCCCTTCCCTGCGGCGGAGGGCTCAATCCTTCCCTAATAGTTCAAGTGTTCCTTGAAAAAAAGCCTTTTCACCCCAAAAGGAGTTGCGGGGCGATCCCATCGCCGATTCGGAATAAGAAGCCGCGCAGACGGCAAAAACCGATCCAGCCCGAAGGATACCGCCGCATGGAGGCTGCACATTTTCCTCTGCGCTTCCCCACGGGATACAAAGCGGGCCTCCCTGCTCTGCGCAGCCTCAAATCCGCAACCGTTCCGCCTTGCTCCTGCGGGTCAGCGTCGCCCCGTCCAGCTTGCTCATGGCGTCCATCAGAAGGACACGGTACGTCCCCGAACCTCCGTCCACGGACAGCAGTTTCTCATACGCCAGCTCCCCGCAAATCCCCATGGCCGACATGGCGCAGACGCAGGACGGCAAAAGCGCCTGCGGGTCGGCTCCCACGCAGCAGCCGATGACCCCCGCCGACATGCAGCCCGTCCCCGTGATGTTGGCCATCATGGGATGCCCGTTACGGATGGCCCATGCTTCATGGCTGTCCGCGACAATATCGATAGGACCGCTGATCACGATGGCCGCGCCAGTCTGGGTACTGACCTTCCGGGCAAGATCCGTATGCCAGCGCAGATTGCCTTCCGTACTCAGGGCGTCAAGGTTCGCGTCCACCCCCTTGGTTGTGCCGATCCCTTCCGCCAGATACGCGATTTCCGAAATATTGCCCTTAATGACGTCAAAACGGACTTCCCGGAGCAACATCGCTGCTGTTTCATTGCGAAAACGGGAAGCCCCCACGCCCACGGGATCGAATACCACGGGGCGGCCCAGCCTGTTGGCCTCCTTCCCTGCCGCCAGCATGGATTGTACCGTCCGCTCGCTGAGCGTGCCTATGTTCAGCACCAGCGCGGAGCAATGCCCGACGATCTGCTCCACTTCACGCAAATCATCGGCCATGATGGGCGAACCGCCCAAAGCCAGCGTCATGTTGGCACAATCATTGACGGTGACATAATTGGTAATAAAATGCACCAGCGGCCTTTTTTGCCGTACGGCGCTCAGTATATTTTCAAATGAGTTCATCCTTCAGCCTTCCTTTCCCCCATCGGCGGGATGTTCTTCAAGCACACGACCCAGCCATATGGGGCCGTTTTCACCAGACCTCGGCAACCGGCTCCCGGACACCGGCCCGTACAGCGGAAACCCGCCGACCCATCAGAGCCTTTCCAGCGCCTTTCTTCCGGGCGGGAAACCTTGCCTTCAGACGCGAGGCATCCCATGATTTGGCCATCATGTCTATGCCATTCACTCCCCCTTACGCAACCGAGAAGGCCTGGGCTTTGCCTGTCCGCCATCCATGTTGCCCGTACCATTCCGGCCATACTCCTTGGGCGTTTCACTGTAGGGAACCCATTACATTTCGCCGAGACGCCTCTCCCCGCTTTACGGGAAGACCGCCTTTTTCTTCCCCTTATTTTCCGCTTTACAAAGGAATATTTCCACAAGCCCCTTTTTCTCCGAAACAGGATTGACACAAGGCCTATGCTGGACTAGCAGTAGGGTATCTGTAACCAGATCATGCAATGATTTAAACTATATATGCTTATATGAGCATATATCGGCATTCCTGCGGCGGAACCACCGTTTCCGCCCAATATCGGGAGGATCACCATGAGCGTATCACGCCGAGGCTTTCTGAAGTTCGGTCTTGGGGCCGCGCTGGCGGGCGCCGTTTCCGGGCTCGGATTCAACTTGCGCCCCGCTTTCGCGCAGGCCAAGGAATTCAAACTCAAGTGGACGAAACAGACCACATCCATCTGCTGTTACTGTGCCGTGGGCTGCGGGCTCATCGTCAGCACCAGCACATCTGACAACCCGCTCGGCAAGGGCCGCGCCATCAACGTCGAAGGCGATCCGGATCACCCGATCAACGAGGGCTCCCTCTGTCCCAAGGGCGCGTCCACGTGGCAGCTTACCGTCAACGATCAGCGCCCCAAGAAGCCGCTTTACCGCGCCCCCCACGCCACCGAATGGAAAGAAGTGGAATGGGAATGGGCGATGGAAGAAATCGCCAAGCGCGTGAAGGAAAGCCGCGACAAGTCGTTCACGGAAAAGAACGACAAGGGCCAGCTCGTCAACCGCACCGAAGCCATGGCTTCGTTCGGTTCCGCCGCAATGGACAACGAGGAGTGCTGGGCCTATCAGTCCATCCTCCGCAGCCTCGGCCTGGTGTATATCGAACACCAGGCGCGTCTCTGACACAGCGCCACTGTTACGGCTCTGGCAGAGTCGTTCGGACGCGGTGCAATGACGAATCACTGGAACGATTTGGCGAACAGTGATTGTATCCTCATCATGGGCAGCAACCCTGCCGAAAACCATCCCATTTCCTTCAAATGGGTGCTCAAGGCTCAGGATAAGGGCGCGAAGGTCGTCAGCGTCGACCCGCGCTTCACCCACTCTTCGAGCAAGGCCGACTTCTATGTCCAGCTTCGCGTGGGCACGGACATCGCCTTCCTCGGCGGGATGATCAACTATATCCTGAACAACGACAAATACTTCAAGCAGTACGTCATCGACAGCACCAACGGCCCCACGGTCGTCGGCGAGCGGTTCGGGTTCAGCGACGGCCTCTTCTCCGGCTTCAACGCCGACAAGAAGAGCTACGATAAGAAAACGTGGGCGTTCGAAATGGACGCCAACGGCGTTCCCGTGCGCGACGAGACGCTCACGCATCCCCGTTGCGTCTTGCAGCTTCTCAAGAAGCACTACGACCGCTACACGCTCGACAAGGTGTCCGAGACCACCGGAACGCCCAAGGAAGACCTCCTGCGCGTCTATGAAACCTTCGCGTCCACCGGTGCGCCCGACAAGGCCGGGACCATCATGTACGCTATGGGCTGGACCCAGAAAAGCGTGGGTGTGCAGAACATCCGCGCCATGTCCATCATCCAGCTCCTGCTCGGCAACATCGGCGTGGCGGGCGGCGGCGTCAACGCGCTGCGCGGCGAATCCAACGTGCAGGGTTCCACCGACCAGGCGCTCCTCGCGGACATCTGGCCCGGCTACCTGCCCGTGCCCACTTCCACGCTGACGACCCTCGCGGACTACAACGCCACCACGCCCAAGACCAACGATCCCAAGAGCGTGAACTGGTGGGGCAACCGGCCCAAGTACACGGCGAGCTTCCTCATGTCGCTCTATCCCGGCGTGACGCCCGATGTGGCCTACAGCTACGTCCCGCGCCTCGACGCCGACAAGAAGCGGACCGATTACATGTGGATGTCCATCTTTGACCGCATGGTCGAAGGCAAGCTCGACGGCCTGTTCGCCTGGGGCATGAACCCCGCCTGCTCCGGCCCGAACGCCAACAAAAGCCGCGGGGCTATGGAAAAGCTCAAGTGGCTGGTGAACGTCAACCTGTTCGACAACGAAACCGGTTCGTTCTGGCGCGGCCCCGGCAAGGACCCGACCCAGATCGCCACGGAAGTCTTCTTCCTGCCCTGCTGCACGTCCATTGAAAAGGAAGGCTCCATAGCCAACTCAGGCCGCTGGATGCAGTGGCGCTATGCCGGCCCCGACCGTTACGGCGAAACCAAGCCCGACGGCGACATCATGGTCGAAATGATGCTCGCCATCCGCAAGCTCTATAAGGAGCAAGGCGGCGTCTTCCCCGAACCGATCCTTGGCCTCGGCATCGACAAGTGGATGGAAGGGCACGAGTTCTCGCCCGCCAACACCGCCAAGGTCATGAACGGCTACTTCCTGCGCGACGTGACCATCGGCGGCAAGCTGTACAAGGCCGGGCATCAGGTCCCCGCCTTCGCCATGCTGCAGGCCGACGGCTCCACCGCCAGCGGCAACTGGCTGCACGCGGGCTCGTGGACGGACGAGGGCAATATGATGGCCCGCCGCGACAAAACGCAGACGCCTGAGCAGGAAAAGATCGGCCTGTTCCCGAACTGGTCCTACGCATGGCCCATGAACCGCCGCATCATCTACAACCGCGCCTCCGTGGACAAGCAGGGCCGCCCGTGGAACCCGGACAAGCCGGTCATCCAGTGGCGCGACGGCAAGTGGGTCGGCGACGTGGTGGACGGCGGCGGCGACCCCGGCACCAAATACCCCTTCATCATGCAGAAGGACGGCCAGGGCGCGCTCTTCGGGCCAGGCCGCGAAGACGGGCCGCTCCCCGAGTTCTACGAACCGATGGAATCGCCCTTCGAGAAGCACGCCTTCTCCGCGCAGCGCAGCAACCCCGTGGCGTTCAAGGCCATCGGCGAAGTGCTGGCCGTGGCGGACGAGCGTTTCCCGTTCATCGGCACGACCTACCGCGTCACCGAGCACTGGCAGACGGGCCTCATGACCCGCCGCTGCTCGTGGCTGGTGGAAGCCGAGCCGCAGGTCTTCGCGGAGCTTGATCCGGAGCTTGCCAAGGAACGCGGCATCGGCAACGGCGACGTGGTGCGCGTCAGCAGCGCCCGCGGCAACCTGCTTGCCAAGGCCATCGTGACCAACCGCTTCCAGCCCATGAACGCCAACGGCAAAACCGTGCACATGATCGGCCTTCCCTGGCACTTCGGCTGGCTGGTGCCCAAGCGCGGCGGCGACAGCGCAAACCTTCTCACCGCCGCCGTGGGCGACCCCAACTCCGCCATACCGGAATCCAAGGCCTTCATGGTCAACATCGAAAAGATGCCTGATCAGGATTTGCCGGAGTAGTTATTGAGATGGGTTACGAGACCGGGGGAGGGCGTTTTTTTAAAAAGCGCCCTCCCCCGGACCCCCACCCGCAAAAACTTTGACTGGTGGGGAGGCGGCGCGACGGGAGTTCCGTTGACCGGACGGCTGAAAGGCAAAGGTTCCCTAGTAAATCTCCCTCCGGGCAACCGAAAAAATGTTCGTGGCGAAAATTTTGCCGGGCGGAAAAGCCATTATCCTTTGCAACGGCCCTTCCAGTACGTAACAAGAAAACAGCGGTTCCGGGAAACTTCCGCCAAGGGAAACCGGCCGGGCCGTCCCAAACGCCGCCCGTCCCGTTTATAAAAGTCTAGGGAAAAGGGGGAGGTTTGGAGGGGGGAAGGGGAAGCCCTTCTTCAGATAGGGGTCCCCTTCCCCCCTCCAAGTTCACCGCTCCCTCCCCTCCACCCCGATAAAGGAGTCCATCATGGCGAAAGCCTTTTTTGTCGACCTGACGCGCTGCACGGGCTGCCGAGGCTGCCAAATCGCGTGCAAGCAGTGGAAGAACCTGCCCGCCGAGGAAACGACGAACCGCGGCGGACACACGAACCCGCCGGACCTGTCCAGCGTGACCTACAAAACCGTGCATATGCGCGAAGTGGGCAAGGGAAAGGACTTCAGGATGTTGTTCTTCCCTGAACAATGCCGCCATTGCGAACTGGCCCCGTGCATGACCGCTTCGACCATCGACGGCGCCATCGTGCAGGACGAAAAGACGGGCGCGGTGCTGTTCACGCCCCTGACCGCCCAGCTTGACGGCCAGGCCGTGCGCGAAGCCTGCCCCTATGATATCCCGCGTGTTGACCCGCAAACAAAGCAGATCCACAAGTGCGACTTCTGCAACGACCGGGTGCATCAGGGTATGCTCCCCGCGTGCGTCCTGTCCTGTCCCACCGGGTGCATGAATTTCGGCGAACGGGAAGATATGGAAAACCTCGCCGAGCAGCGGCTTGCGGAAGTTAAAGAACGTTTTCCCAATGCCGTATTGGGTGACAACGGCATCGTACACGTGATATACTTGTACGCGGAAGATCCCAATCTGTACCACAAGTTCGCCGTATTCGCTCAGAACGACGCCAACCCGATGACGCGCCGCCAGCTTTTTGCGAAACTGCGCCGACCTGTGGCTTAGTCCTCAGCACCCGGAGTTGTAAACGTGAGAAAGGAACTCTTGACCCTTGCCGTGGCCTGTCTCCTGTGTGTCCCCGCTTTCGCCGCCGATGACGAAGAACCCAAAGGCGTCAGCGATATCAAGGAGGTCGGCAAAGTTATCCGCAATCCCATCACCATTGAGGCGACCGGCGGAAAGCAGAAGATGGATGTCGTGTTCAACCACTCGTCGCACCGGCGCGTCCGTTGCCAGACCTGCCACCACGCGCTGCCTTCCGACATCGACGCCAAGTACGTCTCCTGCGGCGCGAGCGAGGAATGCCACTCCGTGCCCCGTGGCGACGACGGCGTCGCCCCGAGCCTCTTCAAAGCGTTCCACGCCAAGGACAGCGATCATTCCTGCTACGGTTGCCATATGAAAAAGCGTAAGCAGTACACAGGTTTCCAAAAGGGTTGCTTGCCCTGCCACGAAAAGGCTCAGAAGGATCCCAAGGCTCCGGCCGTTGCTGAAAAGACGTTGAACTAACCCCCGCCATAGCGGGTTCCCGTCTATGGAACAAGGCGGCTTTCCACAAAGGGAAGTCGCCTTTTTTCGAAAAAGGCCGGTGTATCCGCTCTCAAGAGCCTTTGCCCCGTCCGCCGATGTTTGCCGATTTCCATCTCCGCAACGGATTCCGCCCCTTGTCCAAAGAAACTTTTTTGGAAAAAATACTTAGCCAGCCCCTGTCTGTTCCCTTTGTCACGAGCACGCCCTTTTTTCCGCAACCGTTTTGCCTCCAGCCGAGAATATGATACAAAGAGCCAGACATCAGCGCATTCCCATCCTCTTGAGAGGTACCGCCGGGGAGGCATCGTGTACGGAATAGTCATGGCGGGTGGCCTGTCGTCCCGCATGGGGCGGAACAAGCTTCGTCTCTCGATTCACGGCGACGGCAAAGACATGCTTGAGCGCACGGTAGAGCTGCTCGGCGGCTTCACGGACGACGTGTTCGTCTCCTGCCGCGCCCCCGAAGACGCCGCCCCCTTCAAGGCCATTCCCGACGAGGTGGATCGTCAGGGGCCGTTCGGCGGGGTCTATTCGGCACTGCGCCGCCTGCAAAAGCCCATATTGGTCCTCTCCTGCGATCTGCCGTTCATGGACGGCCCGACGCTTCGCCGCCTGCTCGATGCGCGGGAAGCCCGTTTGCCCGGCACCATCATGACCACGTATCAGCAAGAGGAAACGGGATTCATCGAAGCGCTGGTAGCGGTGTACGAGCCCGCGTGTCTGCCTTGGTTCGATGCCGCGTGGGAACAGGGTATCCGCAAGTTCAGCGTGGTCATCCCCGAAGAGCTGCGCACCCATGTCCCCTACTCGCGCTCGGAAGCCTTGCCCTTTTTCAACATCAACTATCCCGCCGACTTTGAAATCGCCCGCCGCCTCGCGGAGCTGATGAGGAGGGACGGGATGTAGAGACGGGGAGGAAGAGAAGACTTGGAGGGGAGAGGGAGGGGCTTTCTGGAGAAAGCCCCTCCCTC
>ENA-UESC01002193-UESC01002193.1-human-gut-metagenome-genome-assembly--contig:-NODE-2193-length-12635-cov-5.168020_pt1 | contig 12635 bp, 18 predicted proteins | sample MGYA00242998_ERZ507999 | MGnify/ENA primary metagenome ERZ507999 (study PRJEB26167, sample SAMN06115465) | human gut metagenome | host: Homo sapiens | place: China:Hubei | collected 2016-04-27... | reverse complement strand
CGGCCAGTTCGGCGCGAGACAATTTTATGAAGGTGCTTTTCGCGCTTGGAGCAACGGTAACTGAGGACCTTGATGGGGCACTCAAAATAGAGGAGCTGTGGGACGGCGTATCTGGAGATGCGCAAAAAAACAGAATGGGCCAGGGGGCCTCTGTGATCCGCGAGGGAAAGGTCACCAGCGTATCGCTGATCGAGCATCAATGGGTACAAGGAGGAGATCAAACAGATCTTTTTGAAGGGACCGCTGCACAAGGTACAGAAATCGTGTTCGATGAGCCGATGTACAACTTGACGGCCAGCGGATTTTCCATCCTGGAGCGGGGAGCAAATTATGCAAAGCTTTCTGCCGGATCTGGAACCTTAAGGGGGACCGCATATGTCCACAATACGCGGCTGATTGAGACAAAAATATTAAACTCTTCGACCGAAAATGTAATTTCCGTGGAAGACCAGACGCTCATCTCTCTTGTAAATTCGTCCGGAGCGGCCAAAAGACTCGCAAACTACTACAAATGCCTCGAAACAATAGACGCACCCCTTGTCTACAATTTGGAGAACCCTGGGGAGCTTCTGACAACGTATCACCCATTTGACAAGACAAATGTGAGCGCATGCATCAAAACAGAAGAAATTACAATGTCCAACAAGCTAAAGTCTCAGTCCACGCTTCTAGTCGGATTTACCCCCATCAGGCAGGAAGGGAGTGAATCTTACGAATATCATGTGGTTTTGACCGGAAGCGGGACCTTTACCTTCCCGGAAGGAACTACCTCAGCAAGAGCTGTATTGATTGGCGCGGGTGGTGCTGGTTTTGATGGGAGCCCGGGTGGAGATTCGACCGAGACCTGGGAGGGTGACGAGATCAAGACAACTAGGATCAACCTGACTGCCCCAACCACCTCAGCAAGCGACTCCAGCAATGTGAGCAACAGAGGAGCGGGAACCCCCGGGAACGGAGGGGCGGGAGGTGCCGCCGGAACACCGGGAAAGGTGTATGAGGTGACCTTCAGCCCCAGCAGTGGTTCTCGAATCTCGTACAGTTGTGGGTCTAAAGGCACCTCAAATGGAGCCCTCGGTGGGGAAACAACCTTCGGAAGTTATTCATCGAACAGTGGAAGCACGAGCTCTGCTGGCTATACGGACATCATAAGTGGCATCACATACGCTAAGAGCGGTGACAGCGGAGCAGACGGCGGAAAGGGCGGTTCGGGTGCTGATGGCGAAAGTGTTGGCGGCGTGTCAGGAGGGAAACAGGAGCCTTCTGGCTCGGCAACCAGAAGCGATTCTGACACACAACGTGCTTCCAATGTATCTCTGGACATTGACGCGACCGCAAATTTTTCCCTTGGCGCAGCTGGTGGAGGAGGGGCCGGAGGAAATTCCGGCGGCAATCCCGGGACACCGGGAAGCGATGCCTCAAGCGGAAGTGTGCGTCTAAGTATCACTTCTGGGTACGTAAATGCATCAGTGTACCCGAACACAGGTGGGGCGGGTGGAAATGGCGCAAATGGAGCTAACGCATCTATTTATGGTTGGTCTGGTTCTGGTGCTGGAGGAGGCGGTGGAGCCGGAGGGGATAGCTCCGCATCCTCAAACGTCTCGGTGCAGTATTATGCCTATAACATCACGACTCAAAAGAGATACGATTTCAACATCAACAATGTCGCACACGGTGCCGCTGTTAGAAAAGGCGGAGCCGGTGGAAAAGGTGGAGCTGGCGCGGATGGCTGCATCATCCTGTATTACGGCGTTACGACTCCGGTCCAGGACGGCCAGCTCAAGGACAAAAACGGCCTGATGTTGCTGGACAAGTACGGCAGACGGCTCATTGTATAGGAGGGTAGACATGGCAACGATAGACGAACTGAATGCCCAGGTGGCACAGCTCAGGGAGGAAGTGAAGCAGCTGCGGGGGCAGATCGCCAGTGCGGGAGTCAATGCTCTGGCCGCGGCTCCCTCTGGCTATTACATGCTCAAATACAGCGGCGAAGAGATAGACACGAAACTAGGCAAGATTTGATGGAGGTGATCGCTGTGCTCTATATGCAGGACTGGCATATTTGTGTCCCGGCAGATTTTTCGCTGGGGTTTGAGGGGGACAACAATGCCGTTACCCTGGAGATCAGCACAGATCTGCCGAATGGCTGGGACCTGAAGGTCGATGTGGCAAAAGATGGAGAGAAAAACATCATCCAGCTCAACCGCAGAGATAACGTCTACTATGCACTCCTCACCTCCTCCATGCTGGCGGATGATGGGGTCTACGAGATGCAGGTGCGTGGGACATTGGGAGATCAGGTCCGGCACAGCAATATTTTCCTATCCCATGTGCATAACTCCATCAACGCCACAGACTCCTTCCCCCCTCCCCTGCCCTCTGAATTTGAGCAAATGGAGGACAGGCTCACCAGCATCAACAATAATCCGCCCCAGCCTGGAGAGAATGGATACTGGCTGATCTGGGACCCTGATGACATGGAGTACAAGGAGTCTGATATCCCTCTCCCCGCGGAAGGTGGGACTGTTGGGATCACGGATTACAATAAGCTAAAAAACAGGCCCAGCATCAACGGAGTGGAACTGATTGGGAATAAAACATCAGGCGAACTCAAAATACCAGCAGGAGAAAAGGGCGAGAAGGGCGACCCCGGTCCAGAGGGGCCGGCTGGACCAAAGGGGGACCCGGGACCGACCGGACCGCAAGGGCCAGAGGGGCCAGTTGGCCTACAAGGGCCGAAGGGAGATACCGGCGAACAAGGCCCAGCCGGCGAGCAGGGACCTCCGGGAGAGCGTGGACCGGAAGGGCCGCAGGGTCCGAAAGGTGACCAGGGCGAACAGGGAAAGCAAGGACCTAAAGGAGACCAGGGAGAACCCGGCCCACAGGGACCTGCCGGAATAGACGGGACTTCATTTGTGGTAAGAGACCGCTTTGATACCCTGGAGGAGCTGAAATCCGCCCACCCCATTGGCGAGCCTGGAGATGCTTATGCCGTGGGCTCGGAAGATGACAACACGATCTACATCTGGTCAGAAGACCTGATGAACTGGAAGAGCATCGGCAAGCTCCAGGGGCCAGCGGGACCGCAGGGCCCGAAGGGAGATCAAGGTCCAAAGGGAGAGCCCGGGGAACAAGGAGAGATCGGCCCGAAAGGCGATACAGGCCCCGCCGGTCCGCAGGGCGAGCAGGGCCCTAAAGGCGATAAGGGAGAGCCTGGGGAGACAGGGCCAAAAGGAGATGTGGGCCCAGAGGGGCCACGAGGCCAGCAAGGCATCCAGGGCCCTCCCGGTGAGAAGGGAGACACTGGCGACCAGGGTCCGAAGGGAGATCAAGGAGAGCAAGGACCTGAAGGGCCTGCTGGAGCTCAGGGGCCCATTGGGCCAGAAGGTCCCAGAGGGGAACAGGGACCACAAGGGGAGCCCGGTCCGAAAGCAGAGCCGTTTTCGGTGACCCTTACGGGATCTGGGTGGGCCGAAAACGAGCAAACGGTGAGCCACGATAAGATTTTAACGGGCGCCTATTCCTACATCGTATGTCCAGCTGAAGAATCATATATGGCTTATGCCACAGCTATTGTGAGGGCAAAGGATGTGGGCACAAACGGACAAATGACCTTTGTGTGTACGGAGACACCCGAAGCGGACCTTGTGGTAAATATCCTTAGAGTGGAGGCGCAAGATGGTATTTAACATGGTGGGCGGCGCAGGCGGTGGCATCAAGCTGGAGAGCATTGCCATCACCACACCGCCTGAGAATATCACATATCTCCCCGGAGAGGTCTTTGACCCTGCGGGGATGGTGGTCACGGCATCGTATTCCAACGGGGCCACCCTGACAGCCACCGGCTGGACCTACTCTCCCAGCGGAGCACTGCCGGAGAAGACAAGTGAGGTGGAGATCATCTACACCGAGGCCGGGGTGACAAAGACCGCCGTGCAGGCCATCACTGTGGAGCGTGGGACCATCTCTGTGCCCACGGTATCCGGGAGTCTTACATACAATGGACAAGCCCAGAGCCCCACCCTGACGGGCTACGATGCAGACAAGATGGCCCTGTCCGGCGACACGTCCGGAACGAACGCTGGGAGCTATACGGCGGTGGTCACCCCAACAGAGCAGTACAAGTGGGCAGACGGGAGCACGGAGGCGAAGGATATCCAGTGGTCTATTGATAAGGCCACCCCCAGCATCACGTTTGACCCTGCATCTGTGAGCCTGGATACCTCCACCACATCTCAGGCGGTGTCTGTCACCTACACGGGGGATGGAACGCTGTCCGCACAGTCTGATAACTCCGGCGTTGCTACGGCGTCCCTGGAGGGGACCACCCTGACAGTAACAGGTGTGGAGACCGGCAATACGGCCATCCAGGTATCAGCCAGCGAGGGGACAAACTACACAGCGGCCAGTGCCTCTCTGAGCGTGGCGGTGCAGTTTGCGATTATCATTCCGGTGGTTCCAAGCCAAAAGGGTACACTTACTTATAATGGCGAAGCACAAATGGCAGAGTGGAACGACCTTAACACAGAAGAACTTACTTTGGTTGGGGCATCATACCAAACAAACGCCGGGACTTATACTATGGGATTTCAACCGAAGCCCGGATATCAGTGGTGGGACGGGACTACGGAGACGAAAAATGCGACGTGGACGATTAGGAAGGCAATGAACAACGTCTCGTTATTACCTAGTGGCAAAGTTACCCTTAACGCAAATAATAAATCCGTTACCTATACAGCGAGCACACGATTTGGTGGGGACATAAGCGTATCGTGGAGCAATCCAGATTACTCACAATATGCAAGCTTTTCGTTCAATAACGAAAATAAAACGGTGACCGTACTGGCAAAAAAAGAACTACCAAATAATCTAAACTATATTTCTTTGATTTTTTTATCTGAAGAATCCGAAAATTGGGATTCTTCGACCAATTCACGAATGATAGATATCGAATCCCTCACCTCCGTCTTCGGCGTCTCCTGGGACAGCTCCCAACCATCCACCGCCCTGACCCGTCTGACCAAAGCAAACGATCCAAACAAGCTGGTCACTGTGGACATCACAACCGAGCCCGTACCCGCAGTTGGGACAGGCTCAGGTTCCTCACCATTCGACAAATATATGCCGTGGATGGAGATGGAGGAGTACAATATTGAGGCCGAAACTGGGATGCGGACCAAAAAAGGAAACTCTAACTTTACTCGAACTCAACCCACCAAGCCAGTTCTAGTGAAAATCCCAGAGTTTTACTACAAGGTCGAAAAGAGCGGAACCATCTTCCGATATTACGTTGCGGATGGGCCAGTAGACGAATTTCACCTTCATCCGGGCAGCGGGTGCTATGTAGCAAGGTATGAAGCTATTGGTTCAAACAATAGCTCTCTTGGAAGTTTTTTGGGATCGTACTCATCTACGCTTGCTCCCAGCACAAGACAAACTAGGGACACCTACAGGACCCGTGCTCGAAACATGGCTTCCGGCTTCCAGCTCTACGACTTCGCAGCATGGTGCGCTGTTGGTCTGCTGTATTTGGTCGAATTTGCCGATTGGGATAGTCAAAAGAAGATGGGTCAGGGGATCGTCAACGACGCAGACTCCCACAAAACCGGCGAGACTGACTCTATGGTCTACCACACCGGCAGGGCAGCGGGTACTGATGGAAAGACTGCGGTTCAATACCGTGGAATTGAGAACCCGTGGGGGAATGTATTGGAGTTTGTTGATGGAATTAACTTCAAGAACTATGCCCCCTACATCTGTACCGATCCTACCAAGTATGCCGATGACATCACCACCAACTATACCATTACTGGAGTCTCATTGGGAGGCAACGGATGGACCAAAGGATTGGGCCTATCCACCAATTTTCCGTGGGCTTATCTGCCGAATGAGGTGGGGGGAAGTGGATCTACCTTCATTCCAGATTACGTAACCCACCTTTCCCAGGGGTGGCAGGTTCTCGTTGTCGGGGGTTACTATAGTGACGGCTCCTATGCCGGACTCTTTCGCTTTGGTAGCAATTACACTTCATTGGAATCGAACTCAACTATTGGTGCCCGTCTCCAGTTCCGGGAGGTGAAAGCATGAGAGTGAGAGGCGATAACAACCCCGGCACGTTCTCCATCGAGGCAATGCCCAATAAACCCGGATGGTGTCTGGTGCGGTTCTATGAGAATGTCGAAGAATACCATGAGCAGTTGGACGAGACCACCATCACGGGCTGGGAGTATGACGAATATCACCTGGAACAGCCCACCATCTCCCAGGAGGATATCGAGGGCAACCTTGAGGTCTATCTGAGGGCGGCGAAAGAGGCCGAGGTCACCCCTGAGAGCCGCCTGGAGGATGTGGAGCAAAACAAGGCAGACAAGCAGGAGGTCGCCGCAGTATGGGACAGCATGGCGGCGGCGTACCAGGAAGGGGTGCAGAGCGCATGACAACCAAAGATTTGGTCCTCAGCATAATGAGGTCCCAGGGAGCGGCAGACGCCCTTGACCTGCGAAGCCGGGCCCCCGATCTTGACGGCACAGCCATCATTGCTGAGGAGGCCAAGGTGCCGCAGTTCGACGGCACGAAGGATTACTCCAGCTGGGCCATCGGCTCCCCCGTGTGGGAGGAGGTCAACGGAGAGCGGCAGATATTCACCCTGCTCCAGCCACACAACGCCAGCCACTACCCCGGGAGCACCCCGTCCAATACGCCGGCGCTGTGGTCGATCCGACACACCAAAGACCCCTCTAAGGCAAAGGAGTGGCTGGCACCCAACGGAACCAGTGGCATGTACATGACTGGGGAGTGCTGTGTGGACGGCGGCGTGGTATATCGCTGCCTGGCGGACAACACCGTACATCGTCCAACAGATTACCCGCAGGCGTGGGAAAGGGTATAAAAAATCCCCCCTGTACGGATAGGAATACAGGGGGGAACATCCGATTGTCGAAAAAAGGGGGTAACCTTTTCAGAGTTGGTCGGATGTGACGTCATTATAGCACATCAAAAGAGGGCCCGCAAGAGGAGGGCAAATTTTGTCGAAATGGAGGTCAATACTTACCTGATGGATGATAAATGCTTGATTGACCCACAAAGAGACTGCCTGGGACTCCAAAAGGCAAACATGCTGGAGCGGCAGATGGAGAAAATGCAGGAGCAGGCAAGAGATACCCACAATAAGCTGTTTGACCGAATAAGAGACCTGGAAAAAGCAGAAGCAGCCAGGAACGAGCAGTACGAGAACATCATGGGAAAGCTGGACAAGCTGATCGCTTGGCAGGAGGCAGAACAAGCGGCCCCAAAGAAGAGATGGGATTCCATCAAGGATAAGGCCATCTGGGCTGTATTGGCCGCAGTGATTGCTTTCCTGCTGGGAAGGATCGGCCTATGAGCACGCAGATGATCCTGGCCGTTGTAGCGGCGTTCTCACTGGCCTGCGTGTTCTGTCTGGGGCTGTGGTGGCTGTCCACCCACCGGTCTAAAAGGGGGTGCATGGAGACCATGAAAGCCGCCGTCTGGCTGTGCCTGTTCAATGGCTGCGCCTGGGTGTGGTGCTCCTATCTGCTGGCCTATCTGGGCCGTGAGCAGATCGCAGAACAGCTATCCGGGAAAGCTGTCACAGAGATCATTGCCGTGATCCTGGCTTATGCCATCAAATCCCTGGTGGAGAACCTGAGCAAACATAACAACTGGCCGGATAGATCCGGCAAAAAGGAGGAAACGACCCATGAATGAACTGACCAACTATCTGCCCATGCTGCTGGCCCTGGTGCTGGCGCTGACCCTGGTGACCAACATCATCGTACAGGTGCTCAAGAGCCTGCTGTACGATATGCTCCCCACCAACCTGCTGGCCTTCCTGGTGGCCGCGGTAGTGACGGTAGGGGCGGGCTTCGGCCTGTGGTCCTATTACCGCTTTGCCATCACCGGCTGGATGATCGTGGCGCTGATCGCCCTCATCTTCCTGGTGGCCTTCTCTGCGATGTTCGGTTATGACAAACTGGTGCAGCTGATGGAGCAGGCGGGGTGGATCAAGGCACAGAAGTGAGGAGGCGCACTATGGCAACCGCTGAAAAGATATTGGAGATCGCCCGGTCGCAGATCGGGACCAAAGAATCCCCTGCCAAGAGTGATAATGTGAAATACAACACTGCCTACTATGGCAGAGCAGTCTCGGGCGGTGGATATCCCTGGTGTGCCGTGTTCGTCTGGTGGGTGTTCCGGGAGGCTGGGGCCTCTGACCTGTACTATGGCGGAGATAAGACCGCCTACTGCCCCACGCTGATGTCCTTCCACAAGAAGCAGAAGGTGACTGACTACCGGCCGGGAGACATCGTGTTCTTCAATTTCTCCGGCAGAAGCTCCGCCGGACATGTTGGTATCTGCGAGAGCTGGGACGGGACCTACATCACCACCATTGACGGCAATACCGGAAGCGCCAGTGAGGACAACGGAGGGGCAGTACTGCGCCGCCGGAGACACAAGAAATTCATTGTGGGCGCATATCGCCCCGAATATCAGGAGGATGATGATATGACTCAGGATCAGTTTAACAGCTTTATGGACAACTATTTGAAAGCGATAGCAAAGGAACCGGCCAGCGATTGGGCAAAGCCGTTTATTGATACGGCAATCGATGTCGGAGCTATGACCGATGTGGGCGGGACAATCGAGCGGCCCAAGTCGTGGATGACCCGTGAAGAGCTGTCCGTGGTGGTTGCAGCGCTGGCAAGGAAGGGATAAAGAAAGGACGTGGAGCATGGGCGGAAAAGTGAAGCTTCCTCCAGAATTGGCTGACCTTTTACGCTCTGATCTGGAACGTGCAATTTACGAGGCGGCCCTGCACCGGGACGATGATTTGATTGCCAGACGCTGTATTATTGAAAAATCAGCACAAGTCGATGTTGCGGCTGAGTTGGGCTGGGATAGGTCAACAGTGTCTCACCACCTTTCGTACATAATGGATGAAGTGAAGCGGTCCGCAAGTAGAATTGCACAAAAAGAAGGAGTCGGGAATTGACCCGGCTCCTTTTTATTGGTATAATTCGGCTGTGGAAACCCACCGTCTACTGTCGAGTTTTATCCGCCTTTGTAGATGGTGTGCGGTTAAAAAAGACGGTTGCCTGACCATCCCGCGAGAGCGGAAAGGAAGGCGAAATATGTAGCCTCGCGGGAAATAATTCCTCGGGAGGTGATACATATTACTTTGACTTTCACCTTTGCAGTTTTGGGTGCCATTGGCTCCATTGCAAGCATTGTGTCCCTCGTGCTCTATGTGCACGATAGAAAGAAGAAGTGAGCCGTCTGCTGCAACAGAACGGCTCATGGATGTTTGAGGGCTAAGCCCTCGGCCCTGTAAGTCTTATGTATGTGGCAACCGTCTGGGTTTCCACACTTTTATTATACCCCAAAGAAAACGAATTTCAACTATACAGAGTAACGAAGTTACGTCGTTACGTATTTCACATAAATCCCACATAACTCCCACACAACTCCCGCATGGATGCCACCCATGCGGGCTTATTTTATGCGACAATATATCCATGCAGGACGCGGGGAACAAGGGCTGTACACGTCGCAGTCCTCCTCACGGACTCCATTATTTTTATACAAAGGACGTGTGATATATGACTCCGGTAGAAAGGCTGGTGGCCGCCGGCATCCGACCGGACTGTGCCGCCGAGAGTGTGATGTGGTATCAGGCCCAGGGGGATGACTATGGGCTCCAAAAATACTTGGATGAAATAGAAGCGAGGAAGGAGGCGCTGGACAATGGCCGGATTTCCTAATTATACATACCCCGCTTATGGCGGATACAACCCAGTAACTCCGTTTGCGCCTGCTCCACAGATCTACCAGCCTATGCAGCAGCCCTCTCCGCAACCCGTACAGGCCGCACAGACGGTTGGGAATACAAACACACAGCCTAACTTTTTCTGCCGTCCTGTGGCCTCCCGAGAGGAGGCGCTTGGGGTCCCGGTAGACTTTATGGGTGCTCCAATGTTCTTCCCGGACCTTGCCCATAATGTGGTCTACATGAAACGATTCAATACCAACAGCGGTGCAGCTGATGTGTTCGAGTTTAAGCTCGATGTACCCAGAGAAAAACAGCAACAAGCCCCTGCGCAGGTGGCGGCCTTTGCTCCACTGGACGAGTTTATAGACATGAAGGACACAGTGCAAAACCTAAAAGATGAGGTGGACAGACTGAAAAAGCCCGCTGGAAAGGCAGTGAAAAAGAATGATGCCTCCGATGAATAATCCCATGATGGCTATGCTCCAGATGGCACGGAACGGCGGAAATCCCATGCAAATGCTCCAGCAAATGGCTGGGCAGAACCCACAGGCCGCCCAGGCTATGCGGCTCATCCAGGGGAAAAACCCGCAGCAGCTCCGCCAAACTGCGGAGAACATGGCAAAGCAGAGAGGGACCTCAGTTGAGGAGATCGCAAGACAGCTTGGGATTCCGATGAAATAAAATAGCGCACTCTTTATCAGTTTTCGGGTCTTGATAAAAACCGCTCTTTGGAAACATCCGGGGAGCGTACGGCCCCGATGTAATAACTGATAAAGGAGTATATACAATGGATAACGATTTTGCGACTGGCTATGCGCTGGGCAGCGATTCCAACGGCGGAAACTGTAACAACGGCGGCTTCTGGGGCGGTGACGGCTGGTGGGCTATCATCATCTTTGCCATGATCTTCGGCTGGGGCCGCGGTGGTTTCGGCGGCTTCGGTGGTGGCGGTGCCAGCACTGATCCCGGACTCCAGGGCCTCGCCACCCGCGCAGATGTAAACGAGGCCATTGCCTTCAACGGTGTGGAGCGCGGCATCTCTGCTATCCAGCAGGGCATCTGTGACAGCACTTATGCCCTGAACAACAGCATCACCAGCGGCTTCAACAACACCAATGTGGCTCTGCTTCAGGGCTTCAACGGTGTCCAGTCTCAGATGTGCAATATGGCCGCTCAGGCTCAGGATTGCTGCTGCCAGACCCAGCGGGCCATCGATGGTGTGAATTACAACATGGCGACCAATACCTGCGCCATCCAGAACACCATCCAGGGCAGCACCCGCGATATCCTGGAGAATAACAACTCCAACACCCGCGCCATTCTGGACTTCCTGACTCAGAGCAAGATCGATTCCCTCCAGGCGGAGAATCAGTCTCTGAAGCTGGCTGCCTCCCAGGCCAACCAGAACAGCTACCTGACCGCTACTCTGGATGCCCAGACCTCTGAGCTGATCCGCCGGATCAACCCCATGCCTGTGCCCGCCTATCAGGTGCCCGCCCCCTATCCCTACTGCGGGGCCTATAACAATGGCTGCGGCTGTGGCTGCTAAATTGCATCAAAATCGAGGCAATTAACTTTCCGGCTCTGCCGTGACTATTTCGGGGCGGTGGGCTGAGTGTCTGCCGCCCCTGATTTTTGGAGGTAATTATGTCTTGTAAACCTGTATGCAGACTCTGTGACCGGCTTGTGATCTCTCAGGCGGTCGCTTTTACCGGCGGGAACCTGGAGATCAACCTGCCTGCTGGCGCCTACAACAACGGAGAGAAGTATTGCGTGGTCGTGGCTCAGGCCATCCCCGACACCACTACCATCAATGCTCCGGTATATTTTACCATCGGGACCGGGACTACTCTCTATCCCATGACAAAGCGGAATTGCGCTCAGGTCACCGCCTGTGGCATCCGTACCCGGACCAAATACTCTCTCTGTGTCGTTACTACCCCAACCGGAGGTTCGTTCCGTATGCTGGGCACTCCCTGCTGCTCCCCCAGCAACAACCTAACCAGCATTGACGGGGGCGCTGCTCCCGCCCCTACGGCGTAAGGAGGGATCAAAATGAAACGATCCACACGGATGATGCTCATGTCCAGTGGCAGCAATCGCCGCTACAACGATGGACGCAGCTATGAAAACTACGATGTTGATGATAAATTCCGTGACCGCCGTGGCCGGGAGCACTATGACAACGGTCGGTATGCGCCCCGTTCTGAGATGATGGAGCCGAATGACCGGGGATATCATCGATATTCTGATGGCCGTTTTGCCCCTCGCAATGATGGTGGGACGTGGGTGGAGAGCAACTACTGGGATGACCGCATGACGGGCCCTCAGTCCCACTATGGCTATCCATACTATATGCCTCCGGCCTATACTGATAGACGGGAGATGACTAGGCCCATGAATAAGATAGGATTCGCCATTTCTGGTGAGGGTGAAATGAAGACCCCCAGGGAGTTTGAGCAGGACTACCGCATGAACGAAATGGAATACCGGAGAGGTGGAGAGCGAATGAGTGGCTATGGAGCCGCTTCCGGGCACATGCCCTTCGACCGCCGCATGGCGGAGGAATGGACCGCCAATATTTGAGCAGGCCAAGCAGGTCATGGCCCAGCGCGGGATCGAGTGCGACCCTGCGGAGTTCTGGGCCGCCCTCAACATGATCTACAGCGATTACGTCAAGGTCGCCAAAAAGTTCAACGTGGGGAGCAATATCGACTTCTATGTGGACATGGCGAAAGCATTCCTGGACGACAAGGACGCCGGACCGGACAAGCTCGCCAAGTATTATCAGTATGTCGTGAGATGACAGATCCGCCCTCAGAAATGGGGGCGGATTCATTCTGCAATAGAT
>ENA-UESC01002181-UESC01002181.1-human-gut-metagenome-genome-assembly--contig:-NODE-2181-length-12682-cov-4.486236_pt1 | contig 12682 bp, 7 predicted proteins | sample MGYA00242998_ERZ507999 | MGnify/ENA primary metagenome ERZ507999 (study PRJEB26167, sample SAMN06115465) | human gut metagenome | host: Homo sapiens | place: China:Hubei | collected 2016-04-27 | study... | reverse complement strand
ATTGGAAAAAGGTAGTTTCGTGGAAATCGACAAGTTCGTGACACATACGTGCCATGAGTTCGGTTTAGAAAAACAGCGTCCATTAGGGGATGGCGTGGTCACCGGTTACGGAATGATCGGGCAACGCACGGTATTTGTTTTCGCTCAGGACTTCACGGTATTCGGTGGAGCCTTGTCCGAGACGTATGCCCGTAAGATCTGTAAGATCATGGACATGGCAACGGAACTAGGCGCTCCGGTGATCGGGTTGAACGATTCGGGAGGCGCACGTATTCAAGAAGGAGTTCGTTCCTTGGCGGGATACGCCGAGATATTCCTCCGGAACTCGTTGGCTTCGGGCGTGATCCCGCAGATTAGCGCCATTATGGGCCCGTGTGCGGGTGGAGCGGTTTACTCGCCGGCGTTGACGGACTTTATCTTTATGGTAAAACAAACGAGCTATATGTTTATCACCGGCCCGGAGGTCGTGAAAAGCGTGACGCAAGAAGAGGTTACGATGGAGAATCTGGGAGGCTCGGAAGTGCATAGCACCCGTTCCGGAGTGGCTCATTGCACGGCGGATAACGATATGGATTGTATCTTGAAGATACGTGAGTTGATGTCGTTCTTGCCGAATAATAATATGGAAGAGCCGCCATTCGTTCCTACTACCGATAGCCCGAACCGCATCGATCCGCAATTGGATCTGCTGGTTCCTACTAATCCCAACCAGCCGTACGACATGAAAGAGTTGATCCTTTCCGTGGCTGATGATCAAAACTTCTTCGAGATACAAGAGGAATATGCCAAGAACATCATTATCGGTTATATTCGTTTGAATGGAAAGACGATCGGTGTCGTGGCGAATCAACCTGCCGCGTTGGCCGGTACGCTGGATATCAATGCGTCCGTAAAGGCCGCCCGTTTCGTCCGTTTCTGCGATGCGTTTAATATACCGTTGTTGACGCTGGTGGATGTACCGGGTTTCTTGCCGGGCGTGAACCAAGAGTACGAGGGAATTATCCGTCATGGCGCTAAGTTATTGTATGCGTATTGCGAGGCTACCGTGCCGAAAGTGACCGTCATTACCCGAAAGGCTTACGGTGGCGCTTACGACGTGATGAGCTCCAAGCATATCCGGGGCGATATCAACTTCGCTTATCCAACCGCCGAGATCGCTGTCATGGGACCGGATGGTGCCGTGAATATCTTGTTCCGTAAGGATTTGAAGACCGCGGAAGATCCCGAAGGCAAACGGAAGGAATTGCAAGCCGATTACCGGGAGAAGTTCGCTAACCCGTACCGGGCCGCTGAGTTAGGCTATGTAGACGAGATCATCGAGCCGTCTATCACACGCAGCCGCTTGATCCGTAGTTTTGAGTTGCTGGCCAACAAACGGCAATCCAATCCTCCGAAGAAGCATTCCAATATTCCTCTTTAAAAACGAATCCTTATGATAAAGAAAGTATTAGTAGCCAATCGTGGCGAGATAGCGATGCGGATATTCCGCACCTGCCGGGTGATGAACATCCCGACCGTAGCGATCTATACGCATGTGGATCGCGGAGCATTACATGTACGTTATGCGGAGGAAGCCTACTGCATCTCGGAAGATGAAGCGGATACCTCTTACTTGAAGCCGGACTTGATCCTTGAGATCGCCAAGAAGACAGGAGCCGCCATTCATCCGGGTTACGGCTTTTTGTCGGAGAACGCCGACTTCGCCCGTCGTTGCGAGGAGGAGGGCGTGATCTTTATCGGCCCGAGCGCCGACGTGATTGCGAAGATGGGTATCAAGACCGAGGCCCGTAAGATCATGAAAGAAGCCGGTGTGCCGGTTGTACCCGGAACGGAAAAGCCGGTGACGGACATAGAGGATGCCAAGAAAGTAGCCGCCGAGGTGGGTTATCCGATTATGCTAAAGGCGCTTGCCGGAGGCGGTGGAAAGGGTATGCGTTTGGTACATAGCGAGGATGAGATGGAAGCGGCTTTCCGTATGTCTCGTTCCGAGGCTGCCAACTCATTCGGAAACGACGCCATCTATATCGAGAAGTATATCGAGAACCCCCATCATATCGAGGTGCAGGTACTCGGGGATAAATATGGGAACGTGATCCATCTGTATGAGCGTGAGTGCTCTATCCAGCGCCGTAACCAGAAAGTGATCGAGGAAGCGCCCTCTCCATTCGTGAAGGAGGCCGCTCGCCAGAAGATGTTGGCCGTAGCGGTGGAGGCTTGCAAGAAAATCGGTTACTACAGTGCCGGGACGTTGGAGTTCATGATGGATAAGGACCAGAACTTCTATTTCCTCGAGATGAATACCCGCCTTCAAGTGGAGCATCTGGTGACGGAGGAGACAACGGGCGTGGACTTGGTGCGCGATATGGTCTTGGTGGCCGCAGGAAATCGTCTGCCTTATAAGCAGGAAGATGTGGCTTGCCGGGGGCATGCCTTGGAATGCCGTATCTACGCGGAGGACCCGGAAAATAACTTTATGCCCTCTCCGGGCGTGATCAAGGTGCGTGAGGCTCCCGAGGGACGTAACGTACGTCTGGATAGCGCCGCTTACGCCGGTTTCGAGGTGTCCTTGCATTACGATCCGATGATCGCCAAGCTTTGCACATGGGGCCGGACCCGTGAGTCCGCCATCTCGAATATGATACGTGCCTTGCGGGAATACAAGATCTTGGGAATCAAGACAACGATTCCGTTCCACCTGCGTGTGTTGCATAACGCGACCTTCTTGAAGGGGAATTACGATACGACCTTTATCGACACCAAGTTCGATAAGGAAGACTTGAAGCGTCGCCAGAACAGCGACCCGACCGTCGCCGTGATCGCCGCCGCCTTGAAGCATTACGAGGAGGAGAAAGAGGCGGCCGCCCGTGCGACGACCGTTCCGCTGGTAGGGGAGTCCCTGTGGAAGCACTACGGGAAGTTACAAATGTTGGCCAATAACTTTTAATGAGAGGAGGAATGATTATGTCAAAGGCTTTAGCGACTTATTTTGCCACGGTTAACGATATTCCCGACACAGAGTTCAAGGTAGAGATTCTGGAAGACGGACCGATCAAGAAAATAGCGGTCAACGGTAAAATATATGAGGTCGATTACAATATGGGAGGCGACTCCATTCATTCGATCATCATCGATCATCACTCGCATGGAGTGCAGATTTCCCCTTCTTCCAATAATTCTTATACCATCATGAATAAGGGAGAGCTTTATCAGATAGAGCTACAGGGAGAGATGGAAAAGATACATAATGCCCGTGCCGGTACGGAAGCCGTAGGGCGTCAGGTGGTACAGGCTCCGATGCCGGGGGTGATCCTGAAAATATATGTGAAGAAGGGAGACGAAGTCAAGCGTGGAGACCCGCTTTGCGTATTGGTGGCCATGAAAATGGAAAACGAGATTCGTTCTGTCACCGATGGAGTAGTGAAAGAAGTCTTTGTCGAAGCCGGTATGAAGGTCGGTTTGAACGACCGGATTATGGTGATTGAATGATTCTCAAAAAAAATAAAGGTGTTTTACGTACTTATCTCAAAAGTTTTCTTTACTTTTGGCAGATAAGTACGTATTTATATCCGGATGTCTTATGAACAACGAACAAACAAAAGAAGCACTGAAAGAGGAATTGGAGTTGCTTAGAAAAGAAAATGAGCAACTGAAGCGACAACTTCGATCTCTGGAACAGAATAAACAACCCGAAGAAAGCTCCACCAGCTTTCAGGAAAGGTATGCCGTTAAAATATTAAATTCCTTACCGGATATGCTGACTGTGTTCAACCACGACGAAGTGGGAATTGAAGTCGTATCCAATGAAGAAACCAATCATGTCGGGATATCCAACAAAGATTTTGAAGGAATGCACATGCGCCAGATGGTGCCTCCCGAAGCCTATCAGAACATCCATGCCAATATGCAGAAAGTGATCGCCACGCGGACTGTTTCGGCAGCGCATCACGACATGGATTTCAATGGCTCTCACCATTACTACGAGAACCGGATTTTTCCGTTGGATGAAGAATACGTTCTGATTATGTGTCGTGACATCACGGAGAGAGTGGCCACCCAGCAACAGCTGGAGATATTTAAAAGCGTACTCGACAAAGTCAGTGACAGCATTCTTGCCGTTTCCAGTGACGGAACGCTGGTATATGCCAACAAGCAATTTATGGAAGAGTACGGTGTCACCCAGCAGATGGGTACCCAGAAAATATACGACCTGCCCGTCTCTATGCGCACGCCGGAGTTATGGGAAGCCAAACTGAAAGATATACGCGATAATGGCGGCAGCTTTTCATACCGTGCAGCGTATGTGCGCAAAGGTGAGGAGAAAAACAGAGTACACCAAGTCTCTACCTACCTTACACAGGAGGATGATACGGAGCTTATCTGGTTTTTTACGCAGGACATTACCGATGTAATAAAGAAGCGGGATGAACTTCGTGAATTGAATCTCCTGCTGGACGGTATTCTGAATAATATCCCTGTCTATCTGTATGTGAAAGATCCCGAGGACGATTTCAGATATCTGTATTGGAACAAGGCATTTGCCGAACATTCCAAGATTCCTGCCTCCCGGGCAATCGGCCGAACAGACTTTGAGATCTTTCCGGAGCGTGCAGATGCCGAAAGGTTCCGCAGGGATGATTTGGAATTGATTCGGACGCATGAACGGATCGATATGCAGGAGACCTACGTGGCGGCCACCGGCGAGACCCGTATTGTGCAGACACTGAAAGCGCTTGTCCCGATGGAAGGGCGCGAACCGCTTCTGATCGGTATCTCCTGGGATATCACTAACTTTCAGAATATCGAGCAGGAACTGATTAAGGCACGCATCAAGGCAGAGCAATCCGACAGATTAAAAACCGCCTTTCTTGCAAATATGAGCCATGAAATCCGGACACCGCTGAATGCGATTGTCGGTTTCTCCAATTTGTTGCCTTCTGCCGAAACCCTTGAAGAAGAAAAACTCTATTCGAGCATTATCAATCAGAACTCAGAGATCCTGTTGCAGCTGATTAATGACATCTTGGACTTGTCTAAGATAGAAGCCGGTACATTGGAATACGTCAGACAGCCGATGAACCTGGGTGAAATATGTCGGAATATCTATCAGATTCATAAGGATCGTGTGCAGGAAGGGGTTATCCTTATTCTGGATAATCAAGACGAAGACCTGATTATTGAAGAAGACCGGAACCGCATTGCGCAGGTTATCACTAACTTCCTCACCAATGCCGGTAAATTCACGCTTTCCGGTGAAATCCGCTTTGGCTTTAAAGTCAATAATCAATGTATCCGTTTTTATGTGAAGGATACAGGTATCGGAATAGCTCCCGATAAGGTGGGACATATTTTCGACCGTTTTGTCAAATTGAACTCATTTGCGCAGGGGACAGGTCTCGGACTTGCCATCTGCCGGATGATCATAGAAAAGATAGGAGGGGAGATCGGAGCCACTTCGGAAATAGGCAAAGGATCGACTTTCTACTTTACGATACCTTATAAAGAAAGCTCAGATGACCGTATTGCATTTTCCGAGGCTTCGGAAACGAAATACATCAGCCACACCATCAAGAGGATGCAGAAGATCAAGAAGATTCTGGTAGCTGAAGATGTGGACAGCAACTTTGTACTGATCAAGAATATGATTGGCAAAGATTACACTCTGCTATGGGCGAAAGATGGCTTTGAGGCGGTGGAAATGTATAAACAGTTCCAGCCGGATTTGATTCTGATGGATATCAAGATGCCTCGTATGGGTGGACTGGAGGCTACTCGCATCATTCGTTCCTATTCGAAGGAGATTCCTGTCATTGCGCTGACTGCCTATGCTTTCGAAGCGGACAAGGAGCAGGCTTTGGAAGCCGGCTGCAATGACTTTGTCACGAAGCCGGTTTCAAAAGCAGCATTGGAAGAGGCGTTGGGGAAGTGTTGCGGGTAGTAACTACAAGTGATTATATTATACTCACTTTCCTATTTCGGGAACTAATAAGAACTTTGTTTCCGGAAAGTACTTTTCGAGCCAAGTTCGTATAAACTCCATCGTATCATCTTGAATTGTTTTATCCTCTACCGTCGGATAGAGATTATAAAGTACTGTATCCAGCACAATGTCCCGTTTCTGTATGGCTTCAAGACTCAGAAGAGTATGATTGATGCTGCCTAGCTTTCCGGAAGTCACGAAGATAAGCGGATATTTCTCCTGTGCGATATATTCAATTGTCAGGAGCTCCGTAGTCAGAGGAACCATCAGACCGCCCGCGCCTTCAAGCAGAACACAGTCATACCGTTCGCTTAATACTTCGGTGGCATGCTTGATCTTGTCGAAATCGATGGGACGATGATCCAGTCGGGAAGCCAGATGGGGGGAGGCGGGATAAGAAAAGATCTCCGGCATGGTCAGCCCTTCCTGATCTTCCCGGGTGAAAGGGATTTCCATAATGCGCCGATGCAGGTCTATATCTTCGGAATGCCCCACATTTCCTGTCTGGATAAACTTCTGCGTAATGGTTCTTTTGCCGTTTTTATTCCATTCGCGTGCCAGGTAGCCGGTCGCGTAACTTTTACCGGCATCGGTATCGATACCGCTTACAAAATATACATTCTGTTTCATACTTTTTTCTTTTTTGCTATGATATAAATAGGGTGATATGTCAGGGACACTGAAGTGCCCTGTGTAAATTCTTGTGTGTAACGTTCGCAAAAATGCTGCAAATCACGACGGGTCCAAGTCTGTTTCTCATGCTTCGGATAGAGGGATGATTGCGCTGACAAACCATTCACCCCCGTCTGCTTCAGATGATACAGCACTTTCATCGGATCTTCGAAAGAAAGGGGGATCAATTCTTCTTCTGAGTACAGTATATCAAAGTGGAACGACAAGGCTGCTTCAAGCTCTTCCTTTGAACGATAGGGCAACCCCTTTCCGGTAAGCTCACGTATCTCCTTCATATTCTTTTTCCCAAAAGTACTGAAAGCAAAGTATCCCTGACTGTGGAGCAATGTATTACACCTTTTTAAGAACTCCTCCGGCGACTCGAACCATTGCAAAGCGGAACAGGAAGTAATTAACGTACTTTTATCCGGAAAAGGAATCGTCTCCGCATCTCCGGAAAGAAAAGAGACTTGTTTCTCTCTTAATAAATCTTCGCAGCAATACCTCATTTCCGGACATAAGTCATTCAGAAGCAACTCTTCCGGACGAAGGGTGCGGAGCAACATTCGGGAGTAAATGCCCGTCCCGCATCCGAACTCGATCACTTTCGGACAGGGAGAGGGAATATGTTTCTGAAGCAGGTGGATCATTTTATCTGCTATCTGCCGTTGTACATTTGCCTCACGGGGATAGGTGGAGATGGCTTTTGAGAAACGTTCTGCAATAATTGTCTTATTCATTGATCAATGATTATTTAATGTTCATGATTACCTCATTAAAAAGCTCCTGCTGATAATGGGCAGCTTCGACGTGCAGGAGGGAGTCTGCCTTGTTGCTCCATGCCTGCTCTTGATGGTCCGGAAGGAAAATCCGATCGTTATCTCCGATGATGGCTGTTTGCCAGACAAACTCCGAAGGGAGGGATGACAAGTATTGCTGCCGGATGGCGGCAAGCTCTTCTTTCAGTTCTTCAACCGGACGTTTGGGAGCTATTGTCTGAAAAGCCTTGTAATCAGCAGCAGAACCACACATTCTTCGCTGAAATTTCAGTAGGGTTTGTGCGTTCAGTCCTTGCAGGGTGCCTTCAAAAACGGATGGCGTAATTCCTTTCGTTTCGTGTATCGGATAAAGTGTTCCGTTGATGGCGGTACTTTGGGAAACAGGCAGGGAGGGATATTGCTTCATTACCTGCGAAGCCGCCCAGACTCCCATCGACCATGCGATCAGCGTAATCTTGGAATATGCCTGTATTAAAGTCGTATCGAATTCCAGCGAACGATAATCGTAACAAATCATCCAGTCACATTCCGCCGGATGGATATGTCGGAAAGGCGTTTCGTCCATTCCCCATCCTGCGAAGAATAGTAGAAGGTGCTTTCCATTGTTCCTGATAATAAAAGTCTGCTTCATCCGTTAATGATTTCTATAAGTGTATCGATTTCTTTTTCTGTGATGTCCGCTGTCAATGAGAAGCGGATACGGGAAGTCCCTTCGGGTACTGTAGGCGGGCGTACCGGCAGGGCATAGAATCCCTTGCGTTGCAATTCTTCTGCCTTCCTGATGGTATCTTCGCTTGCTCCGACCACCATCGGCACGATGTGGCTGACGGAAGGACAGTTATATCCTTTCTCGGTCAGTGCTTCTTTCAGTTTCCTGCTGATTTGCAGCAGATGCTCCCTTTTGCTCCGGAAATCAGCGAAGTGTTTCAGTACCCATGCGGTCCACTGGATATTGACAGGAGGAAGGGCCGTTGTGAAGATAAAGGTACGCATCTTATTGATCAGATATTCCCGGATGGTCTGTCGGCAGATGATATATGCGCCGGCGGATGCTGCCGCCTTCCCGAAAGTTCCTACCAGAAAGTCGATGTCGTTGATGCAGTTTTGTTCTTCGGCACATCCTAAGCCTTTCTCGCCCCGTGCTCCGAAAGCGTGGGCTTCGTCTACATAGAGAAGAAGGTTGGAGTAATCGTGTTTCAATCGTACCAGCGCTTGCAGGTCGGCTTCGTCTCCGTCCATACTGAAGATACTCTCGGTAACGATGATCATCTTCTCATACATACCGTGGTTTTCTTCAAGAAGACGCCGGAGCTGGGCTAAGTCATTGTGCCGGTACCGGATACATTTGGCAGATGATAATCTGATTCCGTCTATCAGGCTGGCATGTACGAGTTTGTCCGCAAGGATCAATGTACGGGCATCACTGACGGCAGGAAGTATCCCTGTGTTGGCGTGGTATCCGCTATTGAACAGAAGGGCGCTTTCTGCTCCGAACATAGTGGCCAGTTGCTGTTCCAGTTCCTGATAGGCAGTGAAATTGCCTGTCAGCAGGCGGGAGGAAGAGGAAGTGGGCAGAAAGGTTTCCGGAGTGATGGTCTTTAAGAACGCTTCTCTTAAAGACACCTCATTGGCTAACCCCAGATAATCATTGGATGATAAGTTCAGCATCCGTCGTCCGTCTACTGTCACGTCTCTTCCATCATGAATCAACTGTGGGAGGGAACGGTAATTCTTCTTCTCTTTTAAAGTCAGAAGTTCTTGATTGATAGAGTCTAAAATCATAATCTATTCATTTTTTGAGAAGATAGTTAAGTTACATTTCTCTGACTATTTTAAGTACTCCGGAAGTCAGTTTGCTTAATTGCTCCGGAGAGATGATGAACGGGGGCATCAGGTAGACCAGCTTTCCGAACGGACGTACCCAGATACCTTCTTCTACGAAGCGGCGTTGCATGTATGCCATGCTCACCGAACGTTCTGTCTGGATGACTCCTATGGCTCCTAATATCCGTACATCCGCTACTTGCGGAAACTTGCGGGCGGGAGCCAGTTCTTCTTTTAACTGAGCTTCGATTCGTTTCACATTCTCTGCCCAGCCGGAGTCGAGCAGCAACCGGACAGAAGCACACGCCACCGCACACGCGAGCGGATTCCCCATAAAGGTAGGACCGTGCATAAAAGCCTTTGGGGCATGATTGGAGATAGTATCTGCTATCTGATTGCTTGCCAATACTGCAGACAGTGTCATGTATCCTCCGGTCAGTGCCTTTCCGATGCACATGATGTCCGGTTCCACTCCGGTGTGTTCCCAGGCAAAGAGTTTGCCGGTGCGTCCGAATCCTGTGGCTATTTCGTCGAAGATCAGGAGGATATCGTGTTCTTTGCAGAGTTTTTCCGCTTCACGCAGATACTGCGGGTGATAAAACCACATACCGCCTGCTCCCTGAACAATGGGTTCGAGGATGAGCGCCGCCAGTTCTTTGGAGTGTTTCTCTATCGTTTCCCGCAGGGGGATGATGTCGTCCGGATTCCATTCTCCGTCAAATCGCGAAGAGGGGGCCGGAACGAAATATCGGACAGGAAGCGATGAACCGAAAAGACTGTGCATCCCGGTAACGGGATCGCATACGGACATGGCATTCCAAGTGTCACCGTGATAACCGGAACGGATGGTTACGAAATTGTTCTTGTCGGGCTTTCCGGCTGCATACCAATATTGCACGGCCATCTTCAAGGCAACTTCTACCGCCACCGAACCGGAATCCGCATAAAATATCTTTTGCATGGACGGGGGTACCAAGGGCAACAGCAGTTTGCCTAACTCGATGGCCGGATCATGAGTCAGTCCTCCGAACATGACATGGGACATCTTGTCTAACTGGTCTTTTGCCGCCTGATTCAATACCGGATGATTGTATCCGTGCACAGCACACCACCAGGACGACATTCCCTCGATGAGTGTCCGCCCGTCTTCGAGTGTGATTGTTGCTCCGTCCGCCCGCTTTACTTTGTAGACAGGCAATGGATCGGTAGTAGAAGTATAAGGATGCCACAAATGCTCGCGGTCAAACTGGGAGTCGGCGAAGTGGTAACCTTCTTCCAGAATCATCTTCTTGTCGTCGGAAACCTTGGAACCGAGTGTGGTCAGCAAATCACCCACGATGGCGGAATTGATGCCGACAAACAAGGCTTTGCGCATGGCTTCGGGAGTGAGCTGCGAACGTCCTCCTGCGAAACGCAGGAAAGCGGTAGGATTGATGAAGCGGAACAGGGCGATGGTTCGCAGGATTTCTTCTTCGCTCAATGCCTTTTCATTTTCCAGTGGAGTTCCGGGGATCGGACTTAGCAGGTTGATGGGGATGGACTGTACATTCAATTCCGCCAAAGTGAAAGCAAATTCAATACGTTGTTCCATTGTTTCTCCCATGCCGATGATGCCACCGCAGCAGATATCCATTCCTACCCGGCGGGCGGCGTCGAGAGTGGCCAGCTTCTGCTCTTGTGTATGTGTGGAGCAGAGTGTGGGGAAATAGGAAGGAGCTGTTTCGAGGTTGCAGTGATAGCGGGTGATTCCGGCTGTGTGCAAGGCGCGGAGTTCTTCTTCGTTGAGTAATCCAAGGGATGCACAAAGTTGGATGGACGAATGTTTCCGCATAAGGCGAGCCGCATCGCAAAGTTGACTGATCTGTTTGGGAGAAGGTTTTCGTCCGCTGGTGACAAGGGAGAAACGGTTGACGTCTTGACTTTCGTTGTATTTTGCCTGTCGGAGACATTCTTCAGCGGGCAGGAGATCGTAAATCTCGGCTTGAGTCTTGTAGTGAGAGGATTGTGCGCACCATTTGCAGTTCTCCGGACACCGGCCGGACTTGGCGTTGATGATGGAACACATATCGAACTCGTGCGAAGCACAGGTGACGGTAATCTCATGCGCGGCGGCATAAAGCGCCTCGCTGTCGGCCATGTTGGCCAGCCAAGTGGCTTGGGCGGACGATATGTCGAAGCCTGCCAGTACTTGGTCTTTGATTTCTTGAAGTGTCATAAATGTATGATAAGGGATAGTAACTTTTGCATTCTGCTTGCGAAGAGCCACATCTACCACATTGGTATGCAGATGACCGATCTGAAATTCACGTCCCATACTCGCAAAGGCGGCATAGTTCTTCCTGCCCCAGTAGCGGAAGCGGGAAAGAAGGGAACGTGTGGTCTGTATGTAGCGTTGTTTCTTCATCAGGTTCTTGTTTTTTGAAGTTAAGAACGGGGCAAATGTACAAAGATTCTTTGGATAAGCAAGCGATACAATAATATACTGCAAATATACACCCTTACCTTGTATCGTTTATACACATCCTTTATCTTGTATTTTTTCTTCTATACTCCTTGCGTAAATTGAAATTGAATCCGACGTATATCTGAAGCGTTCCGAACCCGTTGTCCAGTGAAAAATTATTCCGGTGGTAATTATAGTTCTTTCCGACAAATGAAGTGCCGACGAAATATTTTCCGTTATTATAGACAACTCCCGCACGGATCAGAAAGTCTAGGTTAAAATTGCCGTACCATGTCTTCCCTTCATGGGTTTCTGCATCTACATCGGAGGCTTTGTAGGCTATGGCGGGAGTGAGAGACAGGCATGCCAGACAGTTGCGGGCAAATACCCAGTTATAGGCATAACCGAAACTGATATTGGCATTGGTGTATTTTATATTGTTGACTTTCATGGCAGGATTCATCGCTTCCAGTATGAAAGCCGGAAGTTCTGCATAGTCGAACTCAAGATTATGTTTTGAAATGGAAAAGCCTGCGATAAACGAACCTGCATTCCTGCGCTGATTGGTTGACTGGCTGAAAGCGGCAGGGTAGGAGAATTTGCGGTTGTTGAAGATATAGTATAGGTTCAATCCCTTGATATCTACTTTTATTCCATTGAACTTTTCGGAGTAATTGGCGGGGACATCTTCCGGGAAACCGTTGATCTTATGAATCTTATAGTTGTTACCTGTGCGACGGTAGAAGATGTCCACTCCCAGCTTGGAACTGTATAGACTTAAATCGAACTCTGTTCCCTTGTTCCTTCGGTTGGTCTTCCGGTAAATGTCGTCCACGTCTACAGACCATCCCAGGAAGATCCATCGCCAGCCGAAGTACAATCCTATCTTGTTATGCGGATTGGGAGAGAAACTCAGCTTCTGCGGTTGGGGCAGATTGCTGGTAACGGAATAATATTCAAAGTTGCTGAAATGGGTAGTCATCAATG
>ENA-UESC01002152-UESC01002152.1-human-gut-metagenome-genome-assembly--contig:-NODE-2152-length-12869-cov-4.774234_pt1 | contig 12869 bp, 7 predicted proteins | sample MGYA00242998_ERZ507999 | MGnify/ENA primary metagenome ERZ507999 (study PRJEB26167, sample SAMN06115465) | human gut metagenome | host: Homo sapiens | place: China:Hubei | collected 2016-04-27 | study... | reverse complement strand
TCGCCCGCGACCTGCGGGGCAACCTCCTCAAGCATATCCTCGATGATCTCTTCAGACATAACGTACTCCAAAAGTTAGGTACCTAAATTAGATTGATATCCCGCTACTTCTTCTTGTGCGGGCGCGGCTTCTTCTCGCGACGAGTGACCTCGACCTGCAGCGGGGCGTTCTTAAGACGCTCCTCCTCATCGGCCTTCGCCTTGTCGATAACCTTCTGCGTCACGAAGATCTGCTGGATAACCTGCCAGGCATAGTACAGCAGAACGCCGACGGGCAGGCTCCAGCCCATCCAAAGCATCATGACGGTCATAACAACAGCCATCATGCGCATGCTCTGCGCCTGCTGGCCGGTCTGATTGCGCGACATATAGAGCTGCGGAATCAAGGTCAGGACGGCAAAGAGGATCAGGCAGATCAACGCAGGGAGTGCGACCATAAAGCCATCGGCAAAAGAGGCGCTCGGCGTGGTGGTCAGGTCGGGCAGAATGTTAAAGAACGAGAAGGTGCCCTCGTTAAAGTACTGCGGCAGGTTGCGCAGAAGCGTGAACAGGGCGATGAGGATGGGCATCTGAATCAGTAGCGGCAAGCAGCCGGACAGCGGATTGAACTTGTTCTCGCTGTAGAACTTCTGCATCTCCTCGGCCTGACGCTGGGGATCGTCGGCATAGCGCTCCTGGATCTCGAGCATCTTGGGCTGCAGCACCTGCATGCGAGCCGTCGACTTGGTCGACTTGAGCATAAGCGGCGTCAACAGCAGACGGATGATGACCACCAGGATGATGATGGACAGGCCCCAGTCGACCGCAAAGGTCTGGATGAGCTTGAGCAGCTCGAAAAGGATGTTAACGATCCAATCCCACATGTAAGTTTTCCTCCGATAGCGAGTGCCCGCTAGGGCACAGGGTCATAACCGCCGGCGTGCAGGGGATTACAGCGAGCAATGCGCCTCACGGCAAGCCAGCAGCCTCTCAAAACACCGTACCGCCCAATCGCCTGAATGGCGTATTGCGAGCACGTTGGGTAATAAATGCAAGCGTCAGGTAATAAGGGCGAAATAACCTGTTGATATATGCGAATAGGAGCGATGGCAACACGTCGCAAAACGTGATTGCTCATCGCTCCTCCCCGGCAACGCCGGCGCGTTTCATAAGCGAACGCAATGCATTGTCCATCTCCTGAGGCGAAGAAACCCTCGTCTTGGGAGTTGCGAACAAGATGATGTCATAACCCGCAACGGGAAATCCACAGCTGCGGGCGGCCTCGCGCATCACACGCTTAGAACGGTTGCGCACGACAGCACAACCGAGCCGTTTAGCACCAACGAAGGCGACCCTTCCGGAGTCGCCTTCGCCAACCGATTCACATATGGTCATTCGAATCAGAGGGTGATTGAAACGACGCCCCTGACTGAACACATGCTCGAAATCTTGCCGAGACTTAATAGTCTTCATGCGAGATGTGTGTATCGCTGCTAGACAGTGAGACGCTTGCGGCCCTTGGCGCGACGACGGGCGAGCACGGCACGACCACCCTTAGTGGCCATACGGGCACGGAAGCCATGGGTCTTGGCACGCTTACGCTTATTAGGCTGATACGTACGCTTCATCTTAAGTTCCTCCTGCTGCATTTCGAGTGTCCGCGGGGGCGCGGACGCAGATATAGACACGTGAGCTTGAAGATTGTAGGGAAATCAATGTTCAAATGTCAAGAAATCAAAGGTAAAAGGTTGCGCAGTTCACACGGTTCCCCCATAAGCACAACCGAAATTTGCGCCTCATGGCAACCTTTCACGATATTTCATCGAGTTTTCAACAGGTCATGTTGGCAATGTTGAGAACTTTTCGCCCGTTTTCCAAAGTTTTCAACAAGTTTTGAAAAGTTGTCGAAAGATGAGAAACGTTGCACGGTGAGCTACTATTTGTTCGAAACCTTTTGAAAGATTGCGAGCGGCATGTCTGACGACTTTTACACCATGGTCGATTCCGGAGACCCGGCACCCGACAACGAGCACATCACCGGCGTGCGCGAAGAGCGTGCGGAAGGCGAGCAGACGACCACGCAGGCGCCAAAAGCCATGTACGCCGCGCGCATCGCCGTCTATGACGACATGCTGTCGACACCGCGGGTGATCGTCATTGATCCGCAAGATGTCCGCACGTATTTGGAAGAGACGACCAACACCGTCTACCAGTGCATGAAAGAACAAGGTGGCCATATCTCGCTCATGGTCATCCGCGAGATTGTCGAAAACTTTATCCACGCACACTTTGCCGAGCCCATCATCTCGATTCTGGACGGCGGAGACACCATCCGCTTTGCTGACCAAGGACCCGGCATCGACGACAAGGAACGTGCTTTCGACTTTGGCGTTACCAGCGCAAACAGCAAGATGAAGCGCTATATCCGTGGAACCGGAGCAGGGTTTCCCATGGTGCAGGAGTATTTGGAAAACGCCGGCGGTGCCGTATCCATCGAGGACAACATGGGCAACGGCACCGTGGTTACGGTAAGCCTGAACCCTAAACGCGTGCAGGAAATCGAGCGTGCCGGCGGACGCGGTGCTGCCGTGCGGCCCGAGACGGAGCATCCCACATATCCCCTGCCGGGAGCTTTTGCGCAGCAGCCCATGGCAACGCAGCAGATGCAGCCCCCCGTGGGACAGATGCAGCAGCCCGGAATGCTTCCTACACAAGAGCCCCAGGCGACATCGATGTCGATGCCGCCAAACATGCCAGAGACCATGCCGCTGGCGGATCAGGATGCAGCAGCAATGCAGCAGGCGACGGGGGCACCGGGTGGCCAGCAAATGGGCTATCAGCCGTACCAACAGGGATATCCATATCAGCAGATGCCGCCACTGGGGTATGGCCAGCAGTTCCCGCAACAGTACCAGCAGGGATATCAGCAGCCGTACCAGCAGATGCCGCAGCAGCAGTACAACCCTTGGGCCCAGCAGATGCCTCCGCAGCCTTACCAACAGTGGCCTCAAAGTTTTCAACAGCAAATGCCGCCGATGCAGAGTTCTCAACAACCAGCAGCTCAAATGATGTATCCTAATGCAGCAAATCAGTATGCGCAGCCACAGCCGGACGTGTTCGTAAGCGATCGCGGCAACGCCGCGCTGGGCTATCTGGCGCAAAATCAAGCGTGCGGCGCAACCGACCTGGCGAGGGCGTTTGGAAACTCGGCCCCCACTTGGTCACGCACGCTCAATGACTTGGCGCAGGCCGGCTTGGTCATCAAGCATGGCCAGAAATACCATCTGACAGAACTCGGCGCCGCTCGCGTGCGAGCTCAGAGCTAAAGAACGGGAGAGACAGTGGACGAGGAAGCAAGCATCATCCTGGGGGATGCCATCGCCTTTTGCCAGCGCGACGGCCAAGATGCACGCCTCATCAACATGCTGGGGCAATCGCGCGCCATAAGCCTGACCGAAGACACGCTCACGATCGAGGCGCCCTCGCGCTTTGCCATCGCGCAGCTCAAAAAGCATCAGCCGACTATTGAGGCTTATCTGGAAGAAATCGCCTTTGCACCGATTGCGCTCGACATCGTGGCACCGCAAGGCGCAACGGCCGAATCCTCTGCCGCGACGGCGGCCGCCGCGCCTCCCGCTGCTTCCCCGGCGGTGCCGGCCTCCGCAGGCGACGTGCCGACAATCGAGCACCAGCACAGCGATGTTTCCCGTGAAACCATGGCACCGTTGCCGACCGCGGCGGCGACGTCAACGAACGCGCCCGTCACGCACATGCCCATCGCTCACGACGCAGCGGCGGGCGCGGATTCGGGCATTGCAATCAAGAACACGCTCTCGGCCGATGATTTTCGTCGCATGATGAACCAGATGAAGGGCGGAGCGCCGACTAAATCCACGCAGGCTGCGACCCCCGCTTCACCCATGCCAGCACCGACCGCGCCGGCCGAGCAGAATACGGATGGAGCCCCACTCGCCGCGAACTCAAAATTTACCTTTGAGAACTTTGTCTACGGCCCCGAGAACAGCCATGCCTATCGCTCGGCACTCAAGTTTGCCGCCCTCGCGGACGAACGCGGCACGTGCACATCACTGTTCATCTACGGCAAATCGGGCCTGGGCAAGACGCACCTGCTGCTTGCGATCAAAAACGAGCTCGCCGAGAAGTCGCCCGAGATCAAGGTCAAGTATGCCAACTCCCAGGCATATCTGGACGACCTGATGACCGAGTTCGACCGCCAAAAGAAGAGCAACGCCCCCATCATGCAGGCGTACCACGGCGTGGACGTGCTCATCATCGATGACATCCAAAACATCATCGGCAAACGCGCGAGCGTGGACTACTTCTTCCAGCTCATGGACGAGTTCATCCGCAACAACAAGAAGGTCGTCATCGCGGCAGACCGCGCCCCCAAGGACCTGAGCATGGACGAGCGTCTGACCAGCCGCTTCAACGCCGGCATGCTCTGCCTGGTCGCAGAGCCCAGCTACGAGATGAAATACAAGATCTTGCAGCGCTATTACGAGAACACCATCGTCGCCGCTCCCGAGGCAGGCGACGACTCGCTGCTGGCGGCCTATGGGGGCGACGGCGGGCACCTGACCGACGAGCACTTTAAACACATGGCAGAGGTGTCGGGCACCAACATCCGCGAACTCGAGAGCTTTTGCGAGCGCTGCGCCGGCGAGGCGGGCGACCGCGAGCGCGAGGGCGGGGAGCTCACCTTTGACGATATCGACGCCATCGCCAGCCAGTACTTCGACACATCGGCCAAAAAGATCAACGTCCAGACGGTTCAGTCCGTCATCGAAGAGCAGTACGGCGTGACGCACGAGGAGCTCATCGGCCCGCGTCGCAACGCCAATATCGCCAAAGCACGCCACATTGCCATCTATCTGGCCATCGAGATGTGCGAGATGACGACCACGGCGGTGGGCGCCGAATTTGGCAATCGCAACCACTCGACCGTCAGCACGAGTTACAAAAAGGTCCAGAAGATGATCCAGGAAGACCGCACCGTCACCGAAGACCTCAAGTCGCTGCGCGATAAAATTACACTGCGCTCGTAGGGAAATAGAGACACCTGTTGAAAACTTGTCGAAACCACGGGCATAAGGTGTCTAAAACCCAACCCGCGGTGATGAAAAGTTTTGCGCAGGTTTTGAACGTGGAAAACCACCCCTGTTGCACACAGGTTGCTGTCGATTCTCTTTCTTGGTCTGACCTGCGTCTTTGGGAGTAATCAACAGTTTCGTCAGTGCTATTACTATTATTAAGATATTTATATCTATAGAAAGGTATTAAAAGATGAAGTTCACCGTCAGCCAGAGCTCGCTTACACAAGCCATCGGCGTCGTTATGAAGGGTGTCGCTTCGGCATCCACCCTTCCCATCCTGTCGGGCGTGCTCGTTAAGGCCCAAGACGGCATCTTGGAATTCCAAACCTCTAACTACACCATCTCGATCCGTCATCGCATCGCGGCGCATGTCGAAGAAGAGGGCGAGATGGTTATCCCCTGTAAGATGCTCTCCAATATCACCAAGACCCTCCCCGATGCCCCGGTCACCTTTGAGCTGTCCGAGCGCCAGGTGCTGATTGGTTGCGAGAAGAGCTCTTTCCGCCTGAATACGCTCGATGCCAATGACTTCCCCGAGTTTCCGGCCTATGCCATCGAGAGTGCCGTGGAGCTGCCGACCGATATCTTGTCCGAAATGGTCGGCCGCGTGTGGCGCGTCACCTCGACCGACAAGGCCCGCCCCATCCTGGGTGGTGTGCACATGAAGGTCGAGAACAACACCGTGCGCCTGGTGGCGACCGATTCCTTCCGCTTGGCCGTGTGCGATACGCAGGTCGAGACCTCGACCCTCGAGGGCTCCTTTGAGCTCAACGTTCCAGCCGACGCCTTTAACGACGCGCTGAACATCATGGCCAGCCAGGCGACCATTATGATCGGGGCTACCGACACCCAGGTCGTCTTCGAGGCCGGCAACACTACCTACGTGTCGCGCCGCATCGAGGGCGTGTACCCCAACTACAAGCAGCTCATCCCCGATTCGTGCGTGACGAGCGTCAAGATCGACGTCGCCGCCTTTAACGCCGCCCTCAAGCGCGTGGCCGTTATCGCGAGCGCCAACCCCGCCGTCAAGTTCGAGATCGATGTCGAGAACGGGCAGATGGGCCTGTCCTCCATTTCCAATGACCAGGACCTTGCGCAGGAGACGATCGATGTCGAGGCCGAGGGCGAGTCGGGTACCATCGCCTTCAACTACCACTACATCTTCGGCTGCCTCAATGCCCTGTCCAAGGAGAAGGAGATCACGCTGGAGCTCAAGAGCTACTCGCAGGCGGGCATCTTCAAGTCCTACGACAAGATCAACTACCTGTACCTAGTCATGCCGGTCCGCATCTAGCGCTGCGCCATGACCATATTCGCCCGCGATCTTTCCGTTGCGCACTACCGCAGCTTCGATAGCTATCGCCTTGCCCTGGACGAGGGCGTGACGATACTTGCGGGACCCAACGCGGCGGGAAAGACCAATCTCATAGAGGCGCTGCAGCTGCTGACGAGCGGTTCCTCGTTTAGGCATCCGACCGCAGCCGAGCTCGTCCATGACGGCGTGGGCTCGTGCAAGATCGAGCTGAGGCTCGAGGGCGACGGCCGCGTGCTTGATATGGGATTGAGCGCGGAGGACGGTAAGCGCTCGTTTAGCCGCAACGGCAAGAGATGCTCTGCCGCCGGTGTGCGCGGGATTCTGCCGAGCGTGCTGTTTTGCCCCGACCATCTGGACATGGTTAAGCGAGGCGCCAGTGTGCGCCGCGCCGCCCTCGATGACTTTGGCATGCAGCTGAGCGCACGCTACGCCGATCTTGCGAGCACCTATGGGCGCTGCGTGACCCAGCGTAACGCCTTGCTCAAGGAGACCTGGTGCTGCCGTGAGATGCTCGGCGCGTGGAACGATTCGATTGCCCGCGCGGGCTCGGCCCTGCTCGTGCACCGGTTGGCCCTGCTCGACCGGCTGGCGGGCCATGTGCACACTGCCTACGGGCAAGTGGCGTCAGGTGAGGTCGCCAACGTGACCTATGCGTCCACGCTGGGGGATTTGCCCCAGGTCGAGGATCGCGAAGAGCTGAAGGGTTGGGCGTACGAGCGCATGCTGGCTGCCCTTGACGAGCATGCCGACGAGGAAATTCGCCGCGGCGTGACGTTGGTGGGACCGCATCGCGACGAGATTGAGTTTACCGTGGCGGGTCGCTCCGCCCGTTCATTTGCCAGCCAAGGACAGCAGCGTACGCTGGTGCTGTCCTGGAAGGTGGCCGAGGTTGCCGTGGCTCGCGATGTCCTGGGCACCGCCCCACTGCTGCTTCTGGACGACGTGATGAGCGAGCTCGACGGCGAGCGTCGCGGCGCTTTCCTGCGGCTGATCGGCGATGATATCCAGACGGTCATAACCACGACCAACCTGGGGTACTTTACCGATGACCTGCTTGATCGAGCCAAGGTGGTGAGCATGGGTGAGACGTGCTAATTACGAGCGCGAGAGCGAGACAGTCGCCTTCAGCGGGTTTTTGAACGCAGAGCGCCAGCGCATCCTGGCGGCTGCAACGCCTAAGCGCCGTGCGCAGATGGAGGCCGCCGAGGAGTCGCGCACGGTCTATCGCGCATGGAACGCGGTGTGCTCGGGCACGCGCGAGGGGCGGCATGTGACGGGACTGCGTTACCTGCCCGAGTCCAATGAGCTGCTGGTATATCTCGACTCGCCCTCGTGGACGCAGGAAATGACGCTGTTGCGCGAGATCATCCGCGCGCGCATGGAGCGCGCCGGTGCGCATGTGGACGGCCTGGTGTTCAAAACCACCGCGCCCGGTCACACGCCGCCCGCCGCCAAGGAGCGCCTGCGCCCGGCGACGACCGAGCGACCGCCGGCCCCGCATGCCGACCTAAGTGAGGCCGAGCGCACCGAGATTGAGCGCCAAGTGGCGCCCATCGAAGACCAAAAACTGCGCGAGGCCCTCGAGAATGCCATGAGAGCCAGTGCCGAGTGGGCCAAGGGCGTGCAAAGCAAAAAAGAGCCTTAAATCGCATCTGGTGGCCTTGTAGAGCCAAATACCCTCGTTCCCGATGGTATTTTTTTACGATAAACTAGTAAGGCTGTACACATTTTCTTGACTGAAGGAGGACGTGTGGCAAACGAAAACGATTACGATGGCGGCGAGATTAAGATTCTCGAAGGTCTCGAGGCCGTTCGTAAGCGCCCGGGCATGTATATCGGCTCGACGAGCGCCAGCGGTCTGCATCACCTGGTGTGGGAGATCGTTGACAACTCCGTCGACGAGGCCATGGCCGGTTTCTGCACCGAGATCCAGGTGACGGTCCACGCCGACAACTCCATCACGGTCGTCGACAACGGGCGCGGCATCCCCGTCGACGAGCACCCTGTTAAAAAGATCCCGACGCTCGAGGTCGTCATGACGATCTTGCACGCCGGCGGTAAGTTCGATAACTCGGCCTATAAGGTCTCGGGCGGCCTGCACGGCGTGGGCATCTCCGTCGTCAACGCACTGTCCAAGCGCGTGGTCGTTCAGGTTCGCCGCGATGGCAGCACCTACGAGATGGAGTTCTCGCGCGGCAAGACCGTCAAGAAGATGGAGGTCGTGGACACCTCGGATTCAACGGGCACCACCGTCACCTTCTGGCCCGACGACGAGATCTTCGAGACCTGCATCTACGATTTCGATACGCTGCACAACCGTCTGCAGGAGACGGCGTTCCTCAATAAGAACCTTAAGATTGTGCTGACCGACGAGCGCGAGGCGACTCCCCACGTGGAGGAGTTTTGCTACGAGGGCGGCATCATCGACTTCGTCAAGTTCCTCAACGAGGGCAAGGACGTCCCCGAGGCCTTTAAGGAGCCCATCTACATCGAGGGCAAATCGGATCCGGACGCGCCTGTGACCAAGATGGGCGAGGTCGAGGTTTCCCTGCAGTGGAATAGCGGCTACGGCGAGAACGTCATGTCGTTCGCCAACGACATCTACACTCCCGAGGGCGGCATGCACCTTGAGGGCTTCCGCACCGCGCTCACTCGCGTGATCAACGACTACGCGCGCAAGCAGAACCTGCTCAAGGAAAAAGACGCCAATCTGACCGGCGACGATGTACGCGAGGGCCTTTCGGCCGTTATCTCGGTCAAGCTGCCCGATCCGCAGTTTGAGGGCCAGACCAAGGCCAAGCTCGGCAGCTCCTATATGCGCGCGCTGACGCTCAAGATCGTGACCGACGGCCTTGCCGATTACTTGGAGGAGCATCCCAAGCCCGCTCGTGAGATCGTCAAGAAGGCCCAGCAGGCCTGCAAGGCGCGCAACGCCGCCCGCAAGGCGCGCGAGGCGACCCGCCGCAAGAGCCTGCTCGAGACGGCGTCCCTGCCCGGTAAGCTCGCTGACTGCTCGGTGCGCGATGCCGAGCTGACCGAGCTCTTCATCGTAGAGGGCGACTCGGCAGGCGGTTCGGCCAAGGACGGCCGTCGCCGAGACATCCAGGCGATTCTGCCCCTGCGCGGCAAGATTCTGAACGTCGAACGCGTTGGTGACCATCGCGCGTTCTCGAGCGACACCATCCAGTCGCTGATTACCGCGATCGGCTGCGGTGTCACGACGAGTGCCGGCGACGGCGGCGACTTCGATATCACCAAGGCGCGCTACCACAAGATCATCATCATGACCGATGCAGACGTCGACGGTGCGCATATCCGCATCCTGCTGCTGACGTTCTTCTACAAGTACATGCGTCCGCTGATCGATGCCGGCTACGTCTATGTTGCCTGCCCGCCCATCTTTGGCATTAAGGTGCGCAACAAGATCCACTACGTGTATCCCAACGGCCGCCAGCCCGAAGACGAGATCCTGCGCGACACCATCCGGAGTCTGGGCCTGAACCCCGACGACAACGACGAGGACGGCAAGGCCAAGGACGGCAAGATCACCAAGAAGCGCAAGGGCTATACCGTCCAGCGCTACAAGGGCCTGGGCGAGATGGACCCCAAGCAGCTTGCCTCGACGACGATGGATCCCAAGACCCGCATCCTGCAGCGCGTGTCGATCGAGGATGCCGTGGTGGCAGACCGCGCCGTGCGCGAGCTGATGGGTTCCGAGGTCGGCTATCGCCGCGAGTACATTGAAAAACACGCGCACGACGCACGCTTCTTAGACGCCTAGCTTTCCCAGGCACCCCATCTTGCCCTTCAGGATTTCGGGCGCCGCACGCAAGGCGCGCGCCCTCATCCTTCAGGGCAACCTGGGGCACCTGGAAAACCTAGGAGGGTTATCCGGTGTTCCCGGTAATTCGTCTCCGTGGTAGGGAACTAATGGACCACGCAAACCATGAGGAGGTAACGTGGCAGACGATATCAACAATAACGAGGGCATGGGCGAGGCCGGCGACGCCGGCATGCCCGACGATCTGAGGCGCCTGCTTGCCCGTGCTGAGCAGGGCGAGGACGGCGATCCGGACGCCTATAACCCCGATGCCGATGATGACGAGGAAGAGGACGACGGTGAGCTCGAGGAGAGCTTTGGCGAAGTCGACCGTGGCGCCTCGGCCGGCGAGGATATCAATGGCGGCCAGCTCCAGATTTCGGAGTTCGGTCGCGAGATGAAGCAGTCGTTTATCGAGTATTCGATGTCGGTCATCACGGCGCGCGCCCTGCCGGACGTGCGCGACGGCCTAAAGCCGGTGCACCGCCGCATCCTGTACGCGATGAACGAGAGCGGCATCTACCCCAACCGTCCGCACAAGAAGTCGGCCTGGACGGTCGGCGAAGTTATCGGTAAGTACCACCCGCATGGCGACTCCGCGGTCTACGCGGCCATGGTCCGCCTGGCGCAGTGGTTCTCCATGCGCACGCCGCTCATCGACGGTCACGGCAACTTCGGCAACATCGACGGCGACGGCGCGGCAGCCATGCGTTACACCGAGAGCCGCCTGGCAAAGCCCGCCATGGAGCTGCTGCGTGACCTGCAGAAGGATACCGTCGACTGGCAGCCCAACTACGACGAATCACTCGCCGAGCCCGTGGCGCTGCCTGCGCGCTTCCCCAACCTGCTGGTCAACGGCAGCCAGGGCATCGCCGTCGGCATGGCCACCAACATCGCCCCGCACAACCTCACCGAGGCGATCGAGGCCACCTGCTACCTGATCGACAACCCCGAAGCCACCGTCGACGAGCTCATGCAGATCATGCCCGGTCCGGACTTCCCCACCGGCGCCATCATCATGGGCAGCGCCGGCATTAAGCAGAGCTACGAGACCGGCCGCGGCTCCATTACCGTGCGCGCCAAGGCTCACGTGGAGTCCACCAAGACCGGCCGCAGCCGCCTGGTCTTTACCGAGATCCCCTACATGGTCAACAAGGGCACCCTGCAGGAGAAGATCGCCCAGCTCGTCAACGACAAGCGCATCGAGGGCATCTCGGATATGCGCGATGAGTCCAACCAGAAGGGTATCCGTCTGGTCATCGAACTCAAGAAGGGCGTCATCCCGCAGGTCGTGCTCAACAACCTGTACAAGTACACCTCGCTGCAGACGACCTTTGGCGCCAACAACCTGGCGCTTGTCAACGGCGTTCCCAAATGCCTGAGTCTGCGCGAGATGCTGCGGCACTACATCGACCACCAGGTCGACGTCGTCACCCGCCGCACCCGCTTCGACCTTAAGAAGGCCCAGGCCCGCGCGCATATCCTTGAGGGCTACCTGATGGCCCTTGACCATATCGACGAGGTCATCAGCATCATCCGCTCCTCGCAGACCGACTCCGAGGCCAGCAGCCGCCTGATCGAGCGCTTTGGCTTTACGCCCGAGCAGACCACGGCCATCCTCGAGATGAAGCTGCGCCGCCTGACCGGCCTGGAGCGCGACAAGATCCAGGAAGAGCTGGACGGCCTGCGCCGCGCCATCGCCTACTACGAGGACCTGCTGGCGCACGAGGAGAAGATCCTGGGCGTCATTAAGGAAGAGATGCGCGAGATCTCCAAGAAGTTCGGCGATAAGCGCCGCACCGAGATCAGCCATGTCGAGAAGGACCTGGACGTCGAGGACCTCATTGCCGATGAGGACATGGTCGTGACCATCACCCACACCGGCTATGTCAAGCGCATCCCGGTGGCTGCCTACCGCGCCCAGAAGCGCGGCGGCAAGGGCGTGTCGGGCGTCAACCTTAAAGAGGACGACGTCATCGACGAGATGTTTATCGCATCCACGCACGAGTACGTGCTGTTCTTCTCGAGCAAGGGCAAGGTCTACCGCCTGAAGGTGCACGAGCTGCCGGTGGGTACGCGCCAGGCGCGCGGTACCGCGATCGTCAACCTGCTGCCCTTTGAGGAAGGCGAGAAAATCGCGAGCGTCATCAGCTGCCGTGAGTTCCCCGCCGACGAGTACCTGATGTTTGCCACCAAGAGCGGCATGGTCAAGAAGACCGTAATGAGCGCATATGACCGCAGCCGCCGCGACGGCCTGATCGCTATCAACCTGCGTGACGACGACGCGCTGCTGAACGTGCGCCGCGTGCGCGAGGGCGACAAGATTATCCTGGCCACCACCGCGGGCAAGGCGATCATGTTCTCCGAGGAGCAGGTGCGCGCCACCGGCCGCGATACTAGCGGCGTTCGCGGTATCGGTATGAAGGACGGCGTGAGCGTTCTGGGCATGGAAGTCACTAACGGCAACGGCGATCTATTCGTCATTACCGAGCGCGGCTACGGCAAGCGCACGCCGGTCGCGGACTACCCGGAGCAGAATCGCGGCGGCCAGGGCGTCTACACCATCCAAATGACCGAGCGTAAGGGCAACCTTGCGGCCATGAAGACGGTGGGCACGCAGCATGAGCGGTTCCACGTGACGG
>ENA-UESC01002145-UESC01002145.1-human-gut-metagenome-genome-assembly--contig:-NODE-2145-length-12899-cov-4.455935_pt1 | contig 12899 bp, 9 predicted proteins | sample MGYA00242998_ERZ507999 | MGnify/ENA primary metagenome ERZ507999 (study PRJEB26167, sample SAMN06115465) | human gut metagenome | host: Homo sapiens | place: China:Hubei | collected 2016-04-27 | study... | reverse complement strand
CGAGATGAGCTGTCAAAAGCTGAACCCGGACATCGACCGGTCGATCACGCTGGAAAAGTACACGGAAATCTGGCTCCAGACGATTGCACCGGACAAGCTGGCGAAGTCCACGCTCGTGCGCGAGAAGCAGGATATTGAACGCTTCAAACCGTATCTCGGCAGCTACAAGCTGGTCGATCTGCGGCCGGAACACTTCCGCAGTCTCTATGCAAAGTTACGCGAACAAAAGAACAAGGTAACCGGAAAGCCGCTCTCCGAAGCGACGGTCGAGGGTGTCCACAGCTGTCTGTGCGGCATCCTCTCCGACGCGATGGAGGGCGGCTATTTGGATCACAACTCGGCGTGGCGCACCTACAAATACGCCGGTCAGAAGAAGGAAAAGAAAATCGCGGATGATGAGACCGTGAAAAAGCTCATCAAGGCACTGGAAGCCGGAAGCATTCTCTACGAAGCGTACTTCAAGCTCATCATCGCCACAGGGATGCGGCGCGGCGAATGCTGTGCGCTCAAATGGGAGGATATCAACTACGCCGAGCGGAGCATCCACGTCTGCCGGAACGCAGTCAAAACGACTGGGGACGAAATTATCGTCAAAGCGCCGAAGACGAAAGCAGGCAATCGATATGTGTACTTTTCTGCCGAAATGGAAAGTCTGCTCCGCGAGTACGAAGCCTTCTGCACCGCCGAAACGGAGCGTTACGACCGGCGTAAGCAGACCAAGGACGATTATGTGTTCCGCAGAAAGGGCATGAAACTGCCGATGACACCTTCGACCTTCACATGGCGCTTCAAAAAAATCCTCCGCGCGAACGATCTGCCCGACGATCTGAACGTCCACAGCCTGCGCCACACGGCGGCAAGCCTGTTCATCGCCAGCGGCACGGATGTCGGCACAGTTGCTGGATTGCTCGGACACAGCCAACCGTCGACCACGCTGGATATCTACACCCACGCGTTCGATAAGAACAAGAAAGCGGCGAGCCAGATTATGCAAAGTAGTCTGGAAATCTAAGCTATCCCCCAAAAAGCTCTGTCCGGTTGCGCTACGCTGTAAAAACAGATAATTTGAATAATTCTATATAAAAATGCCGTGAAATCATACGATTTCACGGCATTTTGGTACGCCCGACACGATTTCCCCCTCCGGGGGATAAACTTCGAACCGTATCGGGCAATAAAAATGCCCACCCCGGTGGGGTGGGTATTTTTATGGTACGCCCGACACGATTCGAACGTGCGACCTACAGAGTCGGAGTCTGTCACTCTATCCAGCTGAGCTACGGGCGCATATCTTTTCAACGCGGACACTATTATAGCAAACTCTCGGCGGAAAGTAAAGCGAAAAAGCAGACTTCCGCGGAAAAACATTTTCTTTTCCGAAAAAAGCCGCCCTGCTGAGACAGAGCGGCGAATTTCTAAGAACAGGCTCAGGCGGCTTTTCCGGCGGGCTGCCGCGCGTCTGCGGCGGCGTTGCTCCCGGCGGCGCTGAGGTTGACCGGAGCCGGGTCATCTAAAATCTGCACGAGCACGGAGAGGACCTGTTCGGTGGTGATTGGGTCGTTGGGCCGGAAGCAGCCGCTTTCGGCCGACATCAGGCCGGAGGCCAGCATCGCCGCGACGCTGCTTCTTGCGGCGGATGGGATCTCCGCGGCGTCGGTCAGGGCAAAGAGCACGGACTGGCGCACGGCGGGGACTTCGCCCACGAGGGCGAGCAGCCGCGTCAGCACGATGGCCGCATCGGCGCGGGTGACGGACGCCCAGGGCGCAAATTCGCCAGTCTCATCGGTGTTCATTACGCCGAGCGCGCAGGCCGCGCCATAGGGATTGGTCTGGTCGACCTTGAAGCCGTTCAGCTCTGCGGTGTTGACGCAGAGGCGGGCGAGGACACCGCGCGTGATCGTGCGGCGATAGCCGCCTACGAGGCCGCTGGTCACGCCGAGTGCATCGGCGCGCTGCACGGCGGACTTTGCCCAGGGCGAGACGGTGTCCGCCTCAGGAACATTCATTTTCGCCTTGCCGGAGGCGCAGCGGAGGCTGTAGAAGACGTAGCAGTCGTCGCTGTAGGGGATGGTGCGCTCGTAGGCCGCGCCGCCGTTCCAGCTCCAGTTCTGCTCCATCAGCGTGACCGTGCCGGCCTTGGCGTTTGCATATTTGACGAGCGCGTAGTGCGGATAGCCCTTGCCGCGCCTGGCCGGGGCCGCATAGGCCACGTCGCCCGCGACGGGGGAGGTGGTGGGCTCGAACCAGTATGTATCCGCGTTGTACCCGGTGACAATCGGGCCGTCGCCGACGAGGACGTCGACGCCGTAGAGTGTCTGATAGAAGCGGGTGATCAGCTCGGAGCAGTAGATCGTCGCGCCGTTCTGATAGTTCGCCGACACGCCGTAGATCGAATCGATGGCGCAGACGCCGCTCTCAATCGGGCGGAAGCGGAGGATCAGCGTCTTCTCACCGGCAAACACGTTCCCGGCCAGCAGCGCCAGACACAGTACTACGAGGAAAATTCTGCTCCAAATCCGTCTCATACCCACGGTCCCTTCTCAAAACGATGGTATGATTGTAACAGATTGTAACGAATTTGTCAACAATTTTGCAATGACCTGTAACCAATTCGCTCGACAACAGGACGCCGGATGTGCTATACTATAAAAAAAGAATCGTTCAAATTGGAGGACACGAGCCTTGCAGGACTATTTTTCGCTTTCGATGACGACGCGCGACGTGAACCAGATCAGCGCGCTGGGGCTGGCGCACTGCGGCGACGCGGTGTTTGAGCTGATGGTGCGCAGCTGGCTGTGCCTGACCGGGCGGGCCAGAGTGGAAAATCTGCACCGGGCGACGGTCAGCTATGTGTGCGCTCCGGCCCAGGCGGCGCGCGCGGATCGAATGCTGCCGCTGCTGAGCGAGGCGGAGCTGGCCTATTACCGGCGGGGGCGCAACGCGCACGTCCGCCAGATCCCGAAAAACGCGACGCACGAGCAGTATGCCAAGGCCACGGGCCTCGAGTGCCTGTTTGGCGCGCTCTATCTGACCGGGCAGACGGCCCGGATCAACGAACTGTTTGAGCAGACCATGGAGGAACCCCATGCCCTTTGACGCTTTATTTCTGACCGCTCTCTCCGAAGAGCTTCGCCCGCGCGCGCTCGGCTGCCGCGTGGATAAGGTGCAGCAGCCTGCGCGGGATACCGTCATTCTGGCGCTGCGCGGGCCGGGCGGCGGAGGCCGCCTGCTGCTGACGGCGGCGCCGAATCAGCCGCGCATCCAGTTTACCGACGTCCCGCAGGAAAATCCGGCGCAGCCGCCGATGTTCTGTATGCTGCTGCGTAAGCACCTCGTCGGCGGGAAGCTCGCCGCGGTCACGCAGCCGCGAATGGAGCGACTCGTCGACCTCGCGTTCGACTGCACCGACGAAATGGGCAGCCCCACGCAGAAGCACCTGATCCTCGAGATCATGGGCCGCAATTCGAACCTCATCCTGACGGACGGCGAGGGGCGCATCCTCGACTGCCTGCGGCGCGTGGACTTTGAAATGTCCGCCGAACGGCAGGTCCTGCCGGGACTCTATTACCATCAGCCGCCGCGGCAGGATAAGCAGGAGATCTTCGGCCAGACGCCGGAGTCTGTTTTCGCGCTGCTGCAAGGCTGGCACGAGGGCCAGCCGTTCGACAAATGGCTGCTGGACACGTTCGGCGGCATCTCGCCGCTGGTGTGCAGAGAGGTGACGGTGCAGATTTTCGGTGCGCTCGGCGCCCCGTACCGGCCCGCTGACGGCCCGCTGGCGGGCGCGCTGGCCGATGCGCTCGATGCGCTGGAGCGCCGCGCGAAAATCCCGCAGCTGCTGCTGCGCGAGGGGAAGCCGTGGGACTTCACGTGCATCCCGGTCACGCAGTACGGCGAGACCGTCGGGTGCGAGACGGAGGAAACATTTTCCTGCCTGCTCGACCGCTTTTACGGAACGCACGACCAGCAGGAGCGCATCGCGCAGAAAACGCAGGCGCTGCGCAAAAACCTGACGAATCTCCGCAACCGGACGGCGCGGAAGCTCGAAAATCAGCGCATGGAGCTGACCAAGACGCACGACCGCGAACAGCTTCGCCGCCTCGGCGACATCATTACGGCAAATCTCCATGCCATCTCCCGCGGCCAACCGCGGCTGACCGCTGTGGATTTCTACGACCCGGAGATGCGGGAGATCACCATTTCGCTCGACCCGGCCATCTCGCCGCAGCAGAACGCCGCGAAATACTATAAAAACTATCAGAAGGCAAAGACCGCCGAAAAAGTCCTGACCGAGCAGATCGCGAAGGGCGAGACGGAGCTTTCGTATCTGGAGAGCGTGCTCGGCGAGCTGGCCCGCGCGGAATCGGCGCGGGACATCGCGGAGATCCGGCAGGAGCTGGCCGAGGGCGGCTACATCCGGGACACGCAGGGGAAGAAGCGGATGAAGCTCCCGGCCAGCCGCCCGATGCGCTTCCGCTCGACGGAGGGGTTCGTGATTTGGGTGGGCCGGAACAACCGGCAGAACGACCAGTTGACGCTGAAGCAGGCGGCGAAGGGCGACCTCTGGCTGCACACGCAGAAGATCCACGGGAGCCACGTGATCGTGGAGACAAACGGGCAGCAGCTGTCCGACGAGACGGTGACGGAGGCGATGATGCTTGCGGCCTATTATTCCCAGGCGCGCGGCGGGCAGAACGTCCCCGTGGACTATACACCGGTGAAATTTGTGAAAAAGCCCGCCGGGGCGAAGCCCGGCATGGTGATCTATGACCGGTATCAGACCGGCATGGTCACGCCGGACGAGGCGCTGGTGGAGCGGCTGCGGGAGGAACCAAAATGAACGAGGAACGGCACTACGCGTTTTTTCAGAACCGGGAATGCGAATTTTTTCCGTGCCACAAGGGCGCGGACGCGGAAAATTTCAACTGCCTGTTCTGCTACTGTCCGCTCTACGCCCTCGGGCGGAAGTGCGGCGGGAATTTTCGCTACACGGAAAAGGGCATCAAGGACTGCACGAACTGCCAATTCCCGCACAAACGGGAGAATTATGACAAGATCACGGGGCGGTTTCAGGAGATCGTGGAGCTGATTCGGGAATAAAAAATCAATCCCCTCACAAGCTATCTGTGAGGTGATCTTTTATGAAAAAACAGGAACAGGAGCCGAAGCCGCACGAGATCCGTGACCCGGAGCTGCCCATCGTCCAGGGTGTGGAGCAGGCAAATGCCACGAACGGCGGCATCAGATCGTAACACCCCGCCAGAGTTCGACATAAGATGTCATGGAGCGAGATGCTCCGTGACATCTTTTTTATGGAGGCACAGACTATGTGTAATTCCTGCAACTCCGGCTGCTTCGGCGGCATGATCTTCCCGAGCTTTGTACAGAATTCCTGCTGCAATCCGTGCTGCGCCAACTCCTCCGGCTCCGTCGGCGGAGCGAGCAGCAGCAATCCCTCCGGCACCTGCACCTGCACCTGCCGCTGCAACCAGAACGGCACGGTCGCTGGGACGACCACGGGCAGCAGCAGCAACAACGGTACTTCCACCACCTGCGGGTGCAATCGCTGCAATTCCTGCGGCTGCAATCGCTACAATTCGTGCGGCTGCAATCGCTGCAATTCGTGCGGCTGCAATCGCTGCAATTCGTGCGGCTGCAATCGCTGCAATTCGTGCGGCTCCTGCGGCTCGTCCTCGAACTGCTGAAAATTTCCAAAGATGCGCGGCCCAGAAGGGCCGCGCATTTTTGCCGGGTGCGTCATACGATGGAGGGAAGGAGGGAACCGATATGATTTCCATAGACGAAAAGAAAGAGCGGCAGGTCTGGAGCCGCGTCATGAATACGGCAGTATCCTGCCCAAAGCCTGAGGAGCCAAAGCAGGACACGGGCCTGACGGAAAAAACGCTCGCGCAGATGATCCAGTGCGAATGCTGCGAAGCGGCGATCTATCGCTCGCTGGCGGCCCAGGGGCCGAAGTGCGCGCGGGAGCGACTGCTGCGCCTTGCGGAGGACGAACGCTGCCACGCGAAGCGGCTCGGCGCGCTCTATTTCCTCATGACGGGGAAAAAATACTGCCCGGAGCCGGTGCGCGGGGCCTGCACGGCGTGCTTCAACGAGGCGCTGCGCAAGCAGTATCAGGCGGAGCTGGAGGCTGAGGCACGATATGCGAAGCTGGCCGCGCGGGCGGGAGAGCAGGCGTGTATGTTTGAGGCGCTCGCCCGCGACGAGGGTCGGCATGCAAAGACGATCTACTGTATTTTGCAGCAGACGCTCTGAATAGAAAAAGCAGGCGACCATTGGTCGCCCCTGCGGAGTCTATTGAGGGTATAGCGGAAAATTGGTGGCCTTAATCCCCTCAGTCGCGGCAAGCCGCGCCAGCTTCCCCTGATGCAATCAAGGGGAGCCTATCTGCTGCGGCGGGGGTTCGGGCGGACAGAGTCGTCCGCCCCGCTGAATAGAAAACCATCCCGGACAAATGTCCGGGATGGTTTGATAGATCATTTACTGCATGACTTCGCCGCCGGGGGCGGAGTTGGCATGGGACCAGGCGCGCTCCAGCGCGGCCCAGTCGCGCTCTGCCAGCTTGGCCGTCCACTGCTCGCAGACCTCGCTGTAGACCGAGGTCCAGCGGTAATCGTGCGAGTTGGTGGCCTCCTGCATCTGTGCGTAATACCAGATGTTGCGGTTGATGTTATCCGGCCAGTTGATCATGTCGGATTCCGGCAGGAGATGATCCTTCTCCGGCTTGCGGCCAAGCGTGCGGTTGACGATGGTGCAGGTCTCGGCGCGGGTGATGGGGCGGTTCGGGCGGAAGGAGCCGTCCGGGTAGCCCTCGATCAGGCCTTCTTCGAGCGCGGTCATCAGGTAGCTGATGTACCATTCGGCGCCATGAACATCGGAGAAGCGGCCGTCATAGGTCGCCGCGACGCGCGGATCGGAGAAGAAGCCGGCAGCGATCTTGGCCAGCTCGGCACGGGTGATCGGCGCGTCGGGGCGGAAGGTGCCGTCCGGATAGCCGCAGATGATGCCCATGTTGGAGAGCGTGGAGACCGCGTTGTTGTACCACTTATTGCCCGGAACGTCGGAATAGCCGTTCGTCTGCGACCAGTACTGCGTCCGCACGGGATCGCGCAGGAGGCGGAAGAAGATCGTCGCGACCTCGGCGCGGGTGATGTTGCCCTGCGGATGGACGTCACCGTCGGGATAGCCGATGATGTAGGCGTAATGGTCGCGCCGGTTCAGCGCAGGGGTGCCGCCATTGCCGCCATCGCCGGGTTCAGGAGCGGGTTCGGGGTTCGGCCTCGGGTTTTCTCCGGAGCCGGACTTCGTGTTGGTGAAGCGGGCTTCTGCGGTCTGGCCGCCGGAGAGCGTACCGGTGTCGCCGGTCTTGGCGACGGTATAGCCGGTGGTCGTTTCCTGAATGGTGTAGAGCGCGCCAGCGGGAAGATTTGCGATCACGAGCGTTTCGCCGCCCTTGAGCTGGACCGTAGCCTTGCCGTCCGTGAAGGTCACGGAGGAGGCGGTGCCGTTTTGGGTTGCGTCATAGCTGCCGGAGGCGCCGTTGACCTCGATCAGGAAGTCGAATGTGGTGTCAGAGTCGATGCCTTCGCCGATTTCCTTGGAAATGGAGAGAGCGCCGGTGCCGCCGGGGACGATCTCGCCGCCATTGGGGTCATAGGTGTTGGTGATGATGACAGCGTCGGTCTCGTTCGCGGCAGAGATCTCGTCAGAGACCGTGGTCGCGTCCTGACCATTGACCTTGTACGCGGTGCGCCAATACTTGGAATCAAGCTGCGCGGTTTCCGTGACCGTCCACTGCGTGCCGACAGGGAGATCGCTGAGCGTCAGCGTCTCGCCAGCCTGAATGTAATAGGTCGCTTCTCCGCCAGTGAAGGTCAGAGTGACGGACTGAGGTTCACTGCTTCCAATTTGGCTGCTAGAGGAGATGCCATCATAGTGACTCAGCGTGATCTTGATCTCATAATTTTCCGGAAGGCCGGTGGTGGCGTTCTTCGGATTTTCGAGCGTCTTTTTGATGCTGAGAGAGCCTTTATCCTGTTCTTCGCTGCTGCCGGGATTGTAGGTATTCGTGAAGAGCAGGCCGGTCGTATCAGTGTAGAGGTAGGAGTTAGAGGCAGCACCGGGTTTTTCAACCACTGTATAAGTGGGCGTAGCGACCAGCTTGTTGCGATCGCTGCCTGTACCTCTTGCGACGTTGAACGTTACGGTATAGACCGTCTCGGCGTAGGTCATGCCAGAAACTGCGGGCGTCTTTACCTCTTCGATGGTGTAGGTGTACGTTCCGGCAGTGTTGAAGGTCAGCTCGAATTGGTTTGAATTGGCTCCAGTAATGGAAAGCGACGAGGGATTTGGCGTTGCTGTGCCGTTAATACCAGTGATCGTAAACTGCACTGGTTCACCATAAGTTTGAGCACCGTATTGCTTGGAGACCTTGATGGTCGCTTCGGCCTTGGTCGGCGTTGCGGCGTAGTCGTAGGTGTTGGTGATGTTGACGGCGCTGCCCGTGGTCGAGATGGTGCCGGAGGCGACCTTATCGGTCACGATGCCGCCGGTGCTGGCGCTGACTGTGGTGTCCCAGCGTTCCGCGTTGGTCAAAGTCCCTTCACAGACAGTCCACGTGGTACCGACGGGGAGACCGGTGAGCGTGATGGTCTGGTTGTGCTTCAAAGAAAGCGTAGCCTTACCGTCACTGTCAAACGTCACACTGGTGTGGTTGGGGTCTCGAGAATCCGTACAAGTGACAGCTCCAGTGATGTGGCTACTGCCATTTGTAAGCGTGACAACAATAGGATAGGTGTCGGTGTCCAAATTGGGCGTCTCAGTCGAGTTATCAACGATGTTGACCGTCTTTTTGATGCTGAGAGAGCCCTTGGGCTCGACGTAGGTATTGGTGAAGGTCAGGCCCTTTTCCGCGTCGTAGGCGTTATCGCGCCAGGTGACGGCGGCGTCGAGGCGGTGCTCCGCGTCGTTTTCCGTGACGGTAATGTCGACGGTATACACGGTGGGGTCGTAATGCATGCCGTCTACGAGGCCGTTCACCTCTTCCACGGTGTAGGTGTAGGTTCCGGCGTGGTCAAAGGTCAGCGCGTCAAATTCGGCGCGGGCATCGCCGTCGACGAAGATGGTTTGAATCGCAGAACCGTTTGCGTCCTTGAGCACGAAGGAGACGCGTCCGGGATAGATCGAATGTTCTCCGCCGGTGGTATAGATCTTCCTGACCTTGAACTGCTCGGTCACAGCGGCGGCATACTTATCATAGTGCGCGTAGCGGTTCGTGATGACGACGGCATCGCGGTCGGCGCGGGCGATCGTGCCGGAGGCAGTGAGCGGGCTGGACTGGCCGTTGACCGTAACCGCGGTGCGCCAGCGGTCGGAGCTGAGCGTTTCCGTTTCCTTGACCGTCCATACCGTCCCGGCCGGGAGATCGGGGAAGGTGATGGTCTGGTCGGCCTTCAGGGACAGAACGGCTTTGCCGTTTTCAAACAAAACGCTTTGCAGCTCGTGCGCGGAATCTTCACAGGCGACTGCATCGTTGATGGGCTTCCCGTCTAGCGCGAGCGTGACGGTGACGCGGTAGGACGCGTCCGGGTCGGGCCGGTCGGACGAAGTGTCGTCGACCACGACGACATTCTTGGTCACGGCGAGGGAACCGATGCGCTGGTCGGTCACGGTGACGGTCGTTTCGCCGGTGAACAGGCGCGTGAGGTCGCGGTCGCCCAGATCGGTCTTCAGGTTTTTGTCCGGGTCACTGGCGACAATGGGCGTCTGCTCGATGTGGAACCAGAGCCAGCCCTCTTCGGCGTCCCAGGCGCGCTTTTCATTGTGGGAGTCGACCGGGATGTATCGCAGCGTATTGGCATAGTCATTCGGATCGAACTTCTTAGTGTCCAGCGTCAGGTCGACCGTATTTCCTGTTTTCTGCAGAGCACTGGTATTGGCCCAGCCGCTGGCCGCAGTTTTCTTGGTGCTGGTGATGTTGGTGAGGGTGCGGTCAATGTCGTCAGCGGTGGCAAAGGGGGTCATGGTCGGGACCAGATGGCCCTCCGCGACCGTGACGGCCACGCCGTCGTTGGGTGTGCCCGCGTCGGCCATCACGCCATGCTCGTCATCCACAAGGATGGGGACAGCCGTGGCGTTGACCTTGTAGCCCTCAGGCGCGCTGTTCTCAACGAGGTAGTATTGGCCCTCGGCGAGCACGCCATCTTTTGTGGACGGGAACTGCGCCTTGCCGTTTTCGTCGGTCGTGACGGTGTCATAAGCGCTTTTGCCCTCTTTGACGGACCAACCGGTATCGGTAATAGTCAGATCATCCTTCTTGTAGAGGGCGAAGGTCACGCCGTTGACCGGATCGTTGTTGTCGTCGAGCTTCTGCACGTTGAGGTAGTGCTTGACGTTGGGGATATAGATGGTGGCGGCAAACTGACGCTCGAAGTCTTCGCCGTCGACCCAATAGGTGTTCCCCTCATCGGCCTGAGAAAGCTTGCTTGCCGTGGTGTAATAGAACGCGACGGTGTAGGCTGTGTCCTTCTCGTTACTGCCGTTGACCCTTTTTCCGGTCCAGTAATAATATTCTCGGAGATCGCCGGGACAGTTTTTAAGTTCGGCCATGTAAGCGCCGTTGGTCGTGAGCTTGAACGCGACGGCGTTGCCATTGTCTGCCGCGCCAGCTCTCAGAGCCCTGATCACGGCCTCACGATAGCCCGCCTGACCGGTCCCGCGCTCATATACCCTCCAGCCGGACAGTGCGCTGCCGGTGACAACGCCCCATTCATCTGTGGCGGAAGGCTTACTTTGGCCGACGTTGTCCAGACGGCGCATGATGACGGCGAAGAGCTTGCCGCCGGCGGCAAGATGGGCCTTGCCGTCTGTGGAGATCAGCTCATGGCGGTCCTCATCGGTGACTGCGGTTCCCGGCACGTAATTGCTGCGGTCCGCGTTGACGAGCTGGACGCTTTCGCTGGTGGAGACAGTGCCCTTGAGACCGGCGTAGGTGCCGGTGGTCCAGCGGTGCTCCATATCATTGAAAAGGATAGATACCGTGTCGTTGCTCGTCAGCACGAGATAGATGTTCTCGTCGCGGCGATAGCCTTCGCGGCCCTCTGGCCGCTCCTGCAGGATCAGGTATTCAACGTGATGCTTGTCTGTCAGCTCGTTGAGGCTGATGTGTCCGCCGGTGTCGTCGTTGAGGACGAAGCGGCCGCCGCTGTCGGTCGTGCCGGTGGCCAGAAGGCCATCGGCGCCCTTGGAGTGGTCGATGACGTAACGCTCGCTGGAGGACGTGTCCGTGTTTTTCGTGGCGGCATAGAGGTCAAATTCCACGCCGTTCAGGCGGGTGCCGAACTGGTCGACCTTGATGCCGTCGGTCTCGGGGACGTAGGCGAGGTTAAACTTCATCGCGAGGTTCGAATCCGTGCCGCCGCGCTCGAGATAGAAGAGCTTCAGCGTGTGATAGGTGTTGTCGGCGAAGGTTTGGTCGTCCCAGGCTTTGGTATCGGTACTGGTGGGATCGATCTTACTTTTCAGGGTTTCATTGGTATCGTTGCCATTGATGTAGATCTTGCCGGTGGAAAAGTCGATTTTTGTGGAAGCCTGGTCGTGGATGCCGCCGAGGTCGGCCACGAGGACGCCGTCGATGAAGATCCAGACGTCATCGTCACCGGCAAATTCGAAGGTCATGGCTTTTCCGTTCTGCTGGGAAGTCATGCCGCCATAGCGCTGGATGAAGCGCGTGGTCATGGAGACGCCGAAGAAATGGCTGACACCGTTCGAGTTCGAGTCGGTATTCGTATTCGCCGCCAGGTTGCCGTTGTCGTCTACAGTGAAGACGTTTGCGGTGGAGGGATTGGTAAAGGGGAAGAACTGGCCCTGCTGGTTGCCAGCACCGATCTTCTTGATGCCCCAGGTGTCTTGGAACCTTCATCGAAATAGGCATAGTTGGCGCTCTGATAGCTTCCGCCAGCGACCTTACTCTTGCTGTAGTCGGCGTTGTAGTAGTAATAGCCGTCCCGGTCGATCTGCAGGAGGCCGCCGACATCCCAGTACGTCTTTTTGCCGAGAGTACCGGTGGGAGTGCCGTCTTCCGTTGTGGCGTCAATCTGCTCAGACTGGTCGAACAGGTAGGCCAGAGATTCTTCAGTGGTCTGACCGTTGTTCAGATTGGACACGCCGGTGGATAGCCGTCTTTCAGCTGATTTTGTACGATCTCGGGGCGCGGGGCGGCACTGTGCGTATATGCGTTGATCGCCCCGGACTCTCTGTTAGTAAAGCGAAGATGATGGTCCTTGTTGATGCCGGTATTGTCCTGAGCAGAGTCGCCAGTATCATTCTTGGTCTGGCTTGTGACCCAGTAGTCAAACAGGTTGATCTGGATGCCTGCGGGCGTGACAGTGTCCTTGACGATGTGGTTTTCCAGCTGCTCCTCTGTGGGTGCGGCAGCCAGAGCGGCCGGGATCAGCGAGACAAAGATGGCCAGTGCGCAGAGCAGGCTGAGCGCGCGGACCGGATAATGATGCTTCACAAAATTACCTCCCCGGATGTCCCGATGGTCCGCCGGAACATCGATCTTGATTTTACTTATATTTTACATCTGCGAGGTAAAAAATGCAAGGAAATATGCTGTTTCTGACAAAGTGCTAAAAAATCTCGGGGGTACTTGAAATTTGTATATAATAACGAAATGCGTGGCGAAAATATCTGAAAATTTTGTTGCATTTTTGCGGAAATTGCAAAATAAATGGATGTGCATGGAAGCAAAGGAAGCGTTTGGGCACTCAAACCGGGGCGAAGGAGAATTTGTATTTTACATGTCGAATTTGCAAGATTCCTGTCATGTTGATTATGTAGGGGCTGTCTGCGCCTTGCGCAGACTGGGGGAGAAA
>ENA-UESC01002144-UESC01002144.1-human-gut-metagenome-genome-assembly--contig:-NODE-2144-length-12904-cov-5.576206_pt1 | contig 12904 bp, 9 predicted proteins | sample MGYA00242998_ERZ507999 | MGnify/ENA primary metagenome ERZ507999 (study PRJEB26167, sample SAMN06115465) | human gut metagenome | host: Homo sapiens | place: China:Hubei | collected 2016-04-27 | study... | reverse complement strand
CGGGAAAACAAATTGGAGAGCGAAATTAAGATTGATATTGACTTTTAAGAAAGTAACTCTTTGATATTTCAAAAAAAAGATGTACTTTTGCACCGCTTTTTTGCAACATCGTGTGATAATCCACATCGTGTGATGGTGAATTAAGCAAGCTAACTTAATTTAGAGTAACACAAATTTTTAAAGAAATGAAATCAATTGAAGTAAAAGGAACTGCAAGAACAATTGCAGAACGCTCTTCAGAACAAGCAAGAGCTTTGAAAGAAATTCGTAAAAACGGTGGTGTACCTTGCGTACTTTACGGAGGTAATGAAGTAGTTCACTTTACAGTGCCTAACGAAGGTCTTCGTAATTTGGTTTATACTCCGCATATCTATGTAGTAGACTTGATTATCGACGGCAAAAAAGTAAACGCTATCCTGAAAGATATTCAATTCCATCCTGTAAAAGATACTATCCTACACGTAGACTTCTATCAGATCGATGAAGCTAAACCTATCGTAATGGAAGTTCCTGTACAGTTGGAAGGTCTTGCAGAAGGTGTGAAAGCCGGTGGTAAGTTGGCTTTACAGATGCGTAAGATTAAAGTGAAAGCTTTGTATAACGTTATTCCTGAAAAACTGACAGTGAACGTTTCTCACCTCGGTTTAGGTAAGACTGTAAAAGTTGGCGAATTGAGCTTCGAAGGCCTTGAATTGATGAGTGCTAAAGAAGCTGTGGTATGTGCCGTTAAGTTGACTCGTGCAGCAAGAGGTGCAGCAGCTGCAGCCGGCAAGTAATTTGAGACTATTCCTGTAAAGAGATTTACTTTAAACGCAGATTAATGCAGATGAAAGCAGATGTTAAGTCTGTACTAGTTTGTATTAATCTGCGTTTCTTTTTCTATATTAATGAACTGTTTTACGGATAAGTAATGATAAAATATTTAATTGTCGGACTGGGAAACATTGGCCCTGAATATCATGAAACCCGGCACAATATCGGATTTATGACGGTAGAAGCATTGGCAAGAATCAATAATGCTCCTCCTTTTATTGACGGACGTTACGGATTCACAACCAGCTTTTCAGTCAAAGGGCGCCAGTTAATCCTGCTGAAACCTTCCACCTTCATGAACCTAAGCGGTTTCGCTGTCCGCTACTGGATGCAAAAAGAAAACATCCCATTAGAAAATGTGCTGATAGTGGTAGATGACTTGGCACTCCCTTTCGGTACTTTACGTTTAAAAGGAAAAGGGAGTGACGCTGGACATAATGGATTGAAGCATATTGCCTCAACCTTAGGAACACAAAATTATGCCCGTCTGCGATTTGGTATCGGTAATGATTTCCCACGTGGCGGGCAGATTGATTATGTACTGGGACATTTCACAGATGAAGATTGGAAGACAATGGAGGAAAGGCTGGCAACGGCAGGTGAGATTATTAAAAGTTTCTGTCTTGCCGGAATTGATATCACTATGAACCAGTTCAATAAAAAATAAAGATAATAACTAAAATGGCTGAAGCAAGAATAGACAAATGGATGTGGGCTGTACGTATCTTCAAAACACGTACGATAGCAGCAGAAGCCTGTAAAAAAGGCCGTGTCACCATAAATGGAGCACTCGTCAAAGCCGCACGTATGGTAAAGCCGGGAGATGTAATTCAGGTTAAAAAGCCGCCTATCACATATTCATTCAAAGTGCTGCAAGCAATTGAAAAACGTATAGGCGCCAAACTCGTCCCCGAAATGATGGAGAACGTCACAACTCCCGACCAATATGAACTATTGGAAATGAGTAAGATCAGCGGCTTCATTGACCGAGCACGAGGAACCGGACGTCCTACCAAAAAAGATCGACGAAATCTGGAAGAGTTTATAACACCAGAATTTATGGACGACTTTGATTTTGAATTTGATTTCGATAGCGAAGACTAACCGAATTAACGCCTAAGCAAGGTTTCCTTTGTTACATATTGTCATTTTAGGCACGAATTACAGAATGCTCGTTTTATAAAAAAACGGTCACACAAAACAACAGGATAATCCGTGCCTGAAATTACTACTTACAGATTTGCCCTTACTGCATCAATCAATTCCTGATACTCAGCATCCGTCAAATAAACCTTTCCCGGATTCATCTGGAATATACCACCATAGTCAGGACCATCCACATATTTCGGAGCCAAATGAAAATGTAAATGAGATAATTTATCCGAATAAGCACCATAATTTATCTTTTCCGGTTGAAATGCTTTCTGCATGGCGCGGGTAACTCGTGTCACATCTGCCATAAAAGCATTACGATCTTCATCGCTCAATTCATTCAAATCGTTTACGTGATCCTTGTAGGCAACAAGGCAACGTCCTCGATAAGTTTGTTCCTTAAACAGGAATACACGTGATACACTCAACTGCGCAATCTCAATCATCAGATTATGCAGCGTTTCATTGTTCTGACAATACAGACATTCTTTAGGATCGCTTTTCATGATACAATTATTTTATATTTTAACGAAACAAAAATAGGTGTTCTATTTTTATCCGACCTGTACTTTTTCGCTTTTTTGATCGATTAATTGGTATACATCCTCTTTCTCACCTACCACCCACACTACATCTCCTTCTACAAGCGGCACATTTACATCCGGTACCATCAACGCACCGTCCTCATTTTCAATGCCCGCTATCATACAGTGATACTTGTCACGAATACCCGATTCACGAATTGTCTTACCTAGAAAGACAGAATCTGCATCTATGATAAACTGCCTCAAAGCCATTTCACTCTTTTCATATACATCCCAGTCGATCTTTGCGCCATTTTGCATAGCCTCATTAAAAACACTCAATTGCTCATCCGTTCCTATCACTTGTATCTTATCCATTGGGAACAAACGGACGGAGCCTCCGGGAATGTTAATCCTTCTCTTTCCACGAAGAATAGAAGCTACATGTACACCGAACTTCTTTCCCAAATTCAGTTCCAGCAATGTTTTACCAGCCCAAGAAGATTCTCCGGGAATTTCCATATCGGCAAGATGTAAATCATGAGACAACAAACGTCCGGCATATTCCGGTTTCTTTTCTCCCAGATATTCTGCACGCACATCTCTTGAACGAAGATTCTGAAAGAAACGTCGCTCAATTAATATTGACTGTTTTTTCAAACGGCGTGACCATACCATAAGCAACACGACAAGCACAGCAACCCCTATTATTAAGCCGATAGATGCTTTGAACAATCCCGATATTACAAAAATAACGAACAGTGCCGCTATCATAATCCGGATAACGATAGTAGAAACTAAGGGAGCACGATTCGTACGGCTATCATGCCACAAAGTCACAAACTCGACCGAATGATTTTTCTTCACCATAATAGCACGCAAAAAAGGAGCAATACATAGAATAACAAAGACCGCTCCCAACAGTGACGCCCAGAAATGGGGTAAGTTCTCCTTAAAGAACGGTACCACAAAGCGGAAAGAAAGAGCAATGATAGATATGCTGACTATCGAATAAACAACTGTAATACGCACCATTGCTATCAATAACTTTTTCCACAGATTTTCGTGATTTAGTGCGGTTTGCGATCCGGAAGAATAACGCATCAAGAACTTTCTCCAGGATTCCGGCAAGTGAGCATCAACAAAAGTGGAAGCGGGTTCCGCCAGACGAATCATATAGGGAGTTAGAAAAGTGGTAATAACGGAAACTGCCACCACTATCGGATACAGGAAATCACTCGTCACATGCAAAGATACTCCCAACGAGGCTATAATAAATGCAAACTCACCGATTTGTGTCAAACTAAAGCCACATTGCATAGCTGTTTTCAAGGGCTTTCCGGAAAGAATTACTCCAAATGTTCCGAAAATTGCCTGTCCCAAAATTACTGCCAGAGTAATTACTATGATAGGTATGGCATACTCCACAATCATTGCCGGATCTACCATCATACCCACCGATACGAAAAAGATAGCTCCGAAAAGATCTTTGACCGGTTTCACTAATCGATCTATGGATTCCGCTTCGATGGTCTCGGCTAAGATAGACCCCATAATGAACGCACCGAATGCGGCGGAGAATCCCGTATTGGCAGCCATTACCACCATACCGAAACATAATGCCAGGGATACGATAAGTAAAGTCTCCTCTCCCATTAGTTTCCTGCAACGTTTCAGAAATTCAGGAATTAAATAAATACCCACTACAAACCATAAAATAAGGAAGAACAATAACTTTCCGATACTTTCCAACATCTCCGTGCCTTCAAAATTATGACTTACTGCCATAGTGGAAAGCATCACCATTAAAACGATAGCCAATATATCTTCCAGAATCAAGATACTTAACACAAGCCCTGTGAACTGTTTTTTTCTCAATCCCAGATCATCAAATGCTTTATAAATAATAGTAGTAGAGGACATTGCAATCATACCGCCCAGGAACAGACTATCCATTCGGTGCCATCCGAAACTCATACCGACTCCTATCCCCAACAAAATCATACAAAAGATAATGGTACAAGCAGCTATGATAGCGGAACCACCCACTTTTACAATCTTTTTAAAACTAAATTCAAGCCCGAGAGCGAACAATAAAAAGATAACACCGATATCCGCCCATGTCTTAATGTTGGCACTATCCATTACTGAAGGCGTAAACGGCATATGAGGACTTGCCAAAAATCCGGCAACGACATACCCCAGCACTAGAGGCTGCTTCAACTTCTTGAATAACAGAGTCATGATACCGGCACAGATCAATATCAGTGCGAGATCAGCTATAAGAGTAGGTAATTGAGACATTAGTTCATCGTATTTGATGACAAAATTATATTATTTCTATGGGATAAACAACATATCTACGGATATGTTTTGCAATAACGTCCTAAAATAAGTTAGCCCCGGATAGAGTCGATACTTATCCGGGGCTATACACAACAACCAGCTTATTTCTTATTTTCTAAAAGGAGGTTTCACTACCACTGCTTTTAACTTCCGACCACGCATATCAATACAGATTTCCGTGCCCACTTTACTATATTCCGGCTTTACATATCCCATGCCGATACCAATCTTACGGGTAGGCGACATCGTACCGGAAGTAACCACTCCTACTTGCTCGCCTTCAGCATTTACCAGTTCATAGCCATGACGGGGAATTCCGCGATCAACCATTTCAAAGCCAACCAGTTTACGGGTAACACCTTCCGCTTTCTGTTTTTCCAGCATCGGACGGTTGACAAAATCCTTACCCTCCACAAACTTAGTGATCCATCCCAATCCGGCTTCTATCGGAGAAGTCGTATCATCCAGATCATTGCCATACAGACAGAAGCCCATTTCCAACCGGAGCGTATCACGGGCACCCAAACCGATAGGTTTAATGCCATACTCTTCACCAGCTTCAAAAATAGCCTTCCATATAGAATCAGCCGCAGACGGATAGAAATAAAGCTCAAAACCTCCCGCACCGGTATAACCCGTATTGGAGATAATCACATTCTCTTCACTTGCAAACGTTCCAACCTTAAATGTATAATAAGGAATAGTAGCAAGATCAATATCCGTCAACTTTTGCAGAACCGAAATAGCCTTCGGACCCTGTATAGCAAGTTGAGCTATGTTATCCGACGAATTTTCCAACTCGGCTCCCTCCGTATTGTGAGAAACACACCAGTTCCAGTCTTTTTCCATATTGGAAGCATTCACCACCAACATGTATTTTTCCGGTTCATACTGATAAACCAGCAAATCATCTACAATCCCCCCATCCTCATTCGGAAAACAAGTATATTGTATTTTACCCGGAGCCAGTGCCGCCACATTGTTAGATGTTATTTTCTGCAGAAAGGCCAACGCTTGCGGTCCTTTCACCCAAAATTCTCCCATGTGCGATACATCAAATACACCGACACCTTGACAAACAGTTATGTGTTCATCAATGATACCGGAGTATTCAATAGGCATATTATAACCTGCAAACTCGTGCATTTTAGCACCAAGTGCTATATGTTTCTCTGTAAACGGAGTGGTTTTCATTATTTTAAAGTATTAAGTTTTAAGTATCAGGTATTAAGTATTACCGGAGCTTACCGTCTTTTTATTTGGAAGCCACCAGTTCTGCTATTTTTACGATCACTTTCATTGCTTTCTCCATATTCTGGATAGGCACAAATTCGTAACGACCGTGGAAATTCAGACCACCGGCAAAGATATTCGGACAAGGCAATCCCTTAAAAGAAAGCTGCGCACCATCCGTACCTCCACGAATCGGTTTTACATTCGGTTTCACACCCACGGCTTCCATAGCTGCAAAAGCAGTATCGATGATGTGCATTACCGGTTCTATTTTCTCACGCATATTATAATACTGGTCGCGCAGTTCGAGTGTCGCAGTACCAGCTCCATATTCAGCGTTCATTTGAGCTACCAGACGTTCTATCTCTTTTTTACGGTTCTCAAATTTTGCACGGTCATGATCGCGGATGATATAAGACACAGTGCTTTGCTCCACATCCCCCTGAATACCAATCAAATGATAGAATCCTTCATAGCCGGTCGTATGTTCCGGTCTTTCCTGTGAGGGAAGCATCGTAATAAACTGATTGGCAAGATAGATAGAGTTAATCATCTTATCCTTGGCATATCCCGGATGCACATTACGTCCTTTAAAGGTTATTTTTGCGGCAGCAGCATTAAAGTTCTCAAACTCCAACTCCCCTACTTCACCTCCATCCATCGTATATCCCCATTCACAACCGAATTTCTCTACATCGAATTTATGAGCACCTTCACCGATTTCTTCGTCAGGATTGAAGCCGATACGGATTTTACCGTGTTTGATTTCGGGATGTTCCTTCAGATAAACCATCGCTGATACAATTTCCGCGATACCGGCTTTGTCGTCGGCACCGAGCAACGTTTTTCCGTTGGTTACAATCAAGTCTTCTCCCTTATGATCCAGCAATTCCGGGAATTGTGATGGAGAAAGGACTACATTCTCTTCAGCACAAAGCACAATATCCGAACCGTCATACTTTTCCACAATGCGCGGAGTGACATCTTTACCCGTCATATCAGGACTTGTATCCATGTGGGCAATAAACCCGATAGTGGGTACTTCTTTATTTATATTGGCAGGAAGTGTAGCAAAAAGATAGCCATGCTCATCCAAAGTAATATCTTCCAATCCCAAAGATTCCAACTCTTTTTTCAAGTATTCAGCAAAAATCATCTGCTTCGGAGTACTTGGAGTAAGCCCTGTCGATTCATCAGATTGTGTATCGAAGCTTACATACTTTAAAAATCTGTCTACTAAAGTCATATTGTTTTAATTACAAGTTACTAATTACAATTTACAAATTGATAGTTTATAGTGCCGTAAAGGTAAAAAAAGAGCCGTGAATTACAAAGCAATTCACGGCTCTTTTTATTGTATACTTTTATCCGGATACTTAAATATCCTATTTGACTACTTTAAAAATGGCTACTACCATCAAAGCAATGTGTACAAACCTTGCATTTAGGTAATCCGATAGCCTCAATCAGCGTTTCCAGTGTATTAAACTTCAATGAACTGAGACCGAAACGCTCTGCAATAATACTAACCATCTTATCGTATTCCGGAGAACCGGTAGTAGCATATTTCTCCAGGTTCTTATTCTCATCCCCTTCCAGTTCCTTGATAATACGACGGGTAATCAACTCCAATGCATTTTTAGAAGCCGAAAAACCAACAAACGGACAAGCATAAATCAATGGCGGACAAGCGATACGCATGTGCACCTCCTTTGCTCCGTAATCATACAGAATCTTCACATTGTCACGTAATTGAGTTCCCCGCACGATTGAATCGTCACAGAACAACAAACGTTTATTTTGCAGCATGGCACGGTTGGGAATCAACTTCATCTTAGCAACAAGCGAACGCATCTCCTGATTGCTCGGAGTGAAGCTACGAGGCCATGTCGGTGTATATTTTGAAATAGCACGATGGTAAGGAACCCCCTTTCCTTCGGCATATCCTAAAGCCATACCCACTCCCGAATCAGGAATACCGCAAGCACAATCCACTTCCGATTCATCTGTCTGTCCCATTTTCAATCCGCTGGTGAAACGCACTTCCTCTACATTCTTTCCTTCATAACAAGAAGTCGGGAAACCGTAGTACACCCACAAAAACGAGCAAATCTGCATATCCTCATTGGGCTTGCGAAGCTGGTCAACATGATCGTCATACATACGGACAATCTCACCGGGACCTAAATATCTCTCAATCTCATAATCCAGATTCGGAAAACTGGACGATTCGCTCGTTGCAGCATAAGCACCGTCTTTCCTTCCAATCACCACCGGAGTACGTCCCCATCGGTCACGGGCAGCGATGATACTACCATCTTCCGTCAGAAGCAACATCGAACAAGAACCCTTAATGTGCTTAAACACATTTTCGATACCTTCCACAAAAGTTCTGCCTTGTATAATAAGTAATGCGATAAGTTCCGTCTGGTTGGTGTTGCTCGAACTAAGTTCGGCGAAGTGCATGTTTTGACTGAGAAGTTCTTCTTCCAATTCCTGGATATTGACTATTTTAGCGACTGTGACAATGGCGAAGCGCCCGAGGTGAGAATTGATGATGATAGGTTGTGCGTCTGTGTCGCTAATGATGCCGATGCCGGCGTTTCCTTTGAATTTGTCCAGTTCTCCTTCAAACTTGGTTCGGAAATAAGTACTTTCCAAATTGTGAATGGAGCGTATAAAACCTTTTTCCTCACTGTATGTTGCGAGTCCTCCTCGCTTGGTACCCAGATGTGAGTTATAATCTGTGCCGTAGAATAAATCAGTCACGCAGCTAGTTTTCGAGACTGTTCCGAAAAAACCTCCCATGTTGTTCTCTTTATTGATAATGTTTAAAAAAAGATGGCGCAAAAGTACAAAAAAGAATTCGTCCTATAAAAAAAGCGCTCCGCAAAGTTTTAGTTTTCTTTGCGAAGCACAACTAATATTTATTAAAAAGCGGGGAATCCGGAAACAATCTTTTTACCGGAATCTTATTTCCATTTCTTGATCGTTTTCAAGTCAGCGGGAGTTGCTTCAATCAAACTTACTGCAAATCCTCCGCTACGTGCCAGCTTCACAGACATCTTATTCTTGTTTGTAACAAGTCCTTTTTTTATCTGGTAAGAAGTAGGATTCTTTTCAAAATCCGCCTCCTTTCCGTCAGCATAAAGAGTAGCTACATATTGTTTTCCCGGTTCGAGAAAATCAAGTGTAAAAGCAGAAGTACGGGGATTCTCATCGGTGATACCACCTACAAACCAGTTATCAGTACCTTTTGCCTTACGTGCTACGGTAATATAATCTCCCGGTTCCGCTTCCAGATACTTGCTGTCATCCCAATCAACGGCTACATCCTTGATAAATTGAAATGCATCCATGTGACGTTCGTAACTCTCCGGAAGGTCGGCTGCCATTTGCAAAGGACTGTACATCGTTACATAAAGTGCCAACTGTTTTGCCAAAGTTGTACGTACAAAACTGTGGTCGCCTGACAGGAAAGAAAGTTTTGTATCAAAGATACCCGGTGTATAATCCATCGGTCCACCAATCTGACGGGTGAAAGGAAGCAAGGTGGTATGGAACGGCTTATTCCCTGCAAAGGCTTCATATTCCGTGCCACGAGCCGATTCATTACCGATCAGATTCGGATATGTGCGACATAATCCTGTCGGACGGGTTGCTTCGTGAGCATTTACACAGATCTTATATTCGGCCGCTTTTTCCACCGCATATAAATAATGATTGTTCATCCACTGTCCGTAATGATGTTCTCCACGCGGAATAATATTACCTACATACCCGCTCTTCACAGCATTGTATCCGTTATCTATCATAAACTGATAGGCTTTATCAAGATGGCGCTCGTAGTTACGTACAGAAGCGGAAGTCTCGTGATGCATCATCAGCTTCACTCCTTTTTCCTTTGCATACGCATTGAGCATCTTCACGTCAAAATCAGGATACGGAGTTACGAAATCAAAGACATAATCCTTCGAATTTCCGAACCAGTCTTCCCAGCCTTCATTCCAGCCTTCCACTAAGATCTGGTCGAATCCATGCTCTGAAGCAAAGTCAATGTAACGCTTCACTTTGTCATTATTGGCTGCATGACGCCCGCTCGGTTTTGTTTGGGAATAATCCGTCTGTCCCAGTTTCACAGAATAAACATCATCCGTGTACGACCAGGAACTTTTTCCGGTAATCATTTCCCACCACACACCGATGTATTTCACCGGCTTAATCCAGGAAACATCTTCGTAGGCACAAGGTTCATTCAAGTTCAAAGTCAATTTGGAAGCCAGAATATCACGAGCATCATCACTGACAATCACCGTGCGCCAGGGTGAACGGCAAGGCGTTTGCATATAACCTTTATCCCCTTTTGCATCAGGAGTCAGCCATGATTCAAAAATCAGGTTCTGATCGTCAAGGTTCAGATGCATACAAGAATAATCAACCAAAGCCGCTTCATGCAGATTGATATACAACCCGTCGGCTGTCTTCATTTGCAAAGATGTCTGCACACCTGTTGGTGAAAAAGGAGTTTGAGAAGCATTTGGAGTAATTGCCCCTTGCAACAATCCGCGAATCTCTGAAAGCTTGGATTCGGTATAGTCATATTCCTGCGTATCATAATCGCCTGGAATCCAGAATGCCGTATGATCGCCGGCCATAGCAAACTGCGAATGTTCTTCTTTTATAACGAAGTAATTCAGATTCTTTTGCTGCGGGAACTCATAGCGGAACCCCAAGCCATCATTATAAAGAAAAACACTACTTGGATTTCCGGTCTATCTTTGCCATACGATTATTAACTAACTCATTTATATCATGAAGAACATGAAAATAGGAACTGCAATATGGGTCTGCCTGTTGCTCTCTTTTTTCTTCGGCACATCAGCAAAGGCCGAAAGTATCACTTCTCCTGACGGACAATTAAAACTTAATTTCTCTGTCAACATGCAAGGAGAACCGGTGTATGAACTCTCTTATAAAGGAAAGGGAGTGATTAAACCATCAAAGTTGGGACTTGAGTTGAAGAATGATCCGGGACTGATGAATGGGTTTGCGTGCATCGATACAAAAACTTCCACCTTCGACGAAACTTGGGATCCGGTGTGGGGAGAAGTGAAATCCATTCGCAATCATTATAATGAAATGGCTGTCACACTGAATCAGAAGGCGCAGGACCGGAATATGATCATCCGTTTCCGGCTTTACAATGATGGATTAGGTTTCCGCTATGAATTTCCGCAGCAGAAGAATCTGAATTATTTTGTTATTAAGGAAGAACATTCGCAGTTTGCCATGACGGGTGACCATACTGCCTTTTGGATTCCGGGAGATTATGATACCCAGGAATATGATTACACAGAATCCAGATTAACGGAAATCCGTGGACTGATGAAAGGAGCTATTACCGACAATGCTTCTCAAACGTCTTTTTCACCAACAGGCGTACAGACATCTCTGCAAATGAAAACAGCCGATGGTCTGTATATTAACCTGCACGAAGCCGCTTTGGTAGATTATTCCTGCATGCATCTCAATCTTGATGACAAAAAACTGATTTTTGAATCATGGCTGACACCGGATGCAATGGGAGATAAAGGTTATATGCAGACACCCTGTCAGTCTCCGTGGCGTACGGTGATTGTGAGCGATGATGCACGTGATATCCTTGCTTCCAAGCTGACCTTGAATCTGAACGAACCATGTGCTTATCAAGATGTTTCTTGGATTAAACCGGTGAAGTATATCGGTGTGTGGTGGGAGATGATTACCGGAAAAAGCAGTTGGGCATATACAGATGATGTTTATTCCGTCAAACTCGGACAGACGGATTACTCAAAGACAAGCCCTAACGGACGTCACGCTGCCAACAATGACAAAGTAAAACGTTATATCGACTTTGCAGCGCAGCATGGTTTCGATCAGGTATTGGTAGAAGGCTGGAATGAAGGCTGGGAAGATTGGTTCGGCAAATCAAAAGATTATGTGTTTGATTTCGTCACTCCCTATCCGGATTTCGACGTGAAGATGCTAAACGCATATGCCAAAGAGAAAGGGGTGAAGCTGATGATGCATCATGAAACATCTGCCTCCGTGCGTAACTACGAACGCCATCTCGATACAGCCTACCAATTTATGGTTGACAACGGATATAATGCCGTGAAAAGTGGTTATGTTGGCAATATCATTCCTCGGGGCGAACATCACTATGGACAATGGATGAACAACCATTATCTATATGCCGTGACGAAAGCCGCCGATTATAAAATCTGTGTGAATGCGCACGAAGCTGTACGTCCTACTGGATTATGCCGTACTTATCCCAACCTGATCGGCAATGAATCGGCACGGGGGACGGAATATGAAGCTTTTGCCGGTAATAAACCTTTTCATACTACTTTGCTTCCATTCACTCGTCAGATCGGCGGCCCGATGGATTATACACCGGGTATTTTCGACACGAGAATTTCTTTTCTGGAAGGGGAGCATAGCGTTGTACGTACTACTCTGGCGAAACAACTGGCCCTTTACGTAACAATGTACAGTCCTTTGCAGATGGCTGCCGATCTGCCGGAAAGTTATGAGCGTTATCCGGATGCTTTCCAGTTTATTAAAGATGTAGCTTTGGACTGGGATGACAGCAAATATCTGGAAGCCGAACCGGGGGATTATATTACAGTAGCCCGCAAAGCAAAAGGAACCAATCATTGGTTTGTTGGCGGTATTACTGACGAAAACTCCCGTACTGCCGCGTTTACTCTTGATTTTCTGGAACCGGATAAAGAGTATGTGGCTACCCTGTATGCCGACGGAAAAGAGGCTGACTACGAAAAGAATCCGAC
>ENA-UESC01002140-UESC01002140.1-human-gut-metagenome-genome-assembly--contig:-NODE-2140-length-12935-cov-4.361487_pt1 | contig 12935 bp, 8 predicted proteins | sample MGYA00242998_ERZ507999 | MGnify/ENA primary metagenome ERZ507999 (study PRJEB26167, sample SAMN06115465) | human gut metagenome | host: Homo sapiens | place: China:Hubei | collected 2016-04-27 | study... | reverse complement strand
AACCATAATTAGGAAGAATATGTTTCGGAGTAAACGCAGAAAATTCCGGGAAGATTGTTCCTGCCCCTGCCCATACAGCTACCCCATTTCGCTTCCAGACATGCTGGCGAAGTTCTATTTGTGCATCCATAGCACACTTGTCACGATAACGTCCTTCATAATATCCGCGCATCGAATAAGAACTTCCCAATGTTGCCATTAATCCCCAAGGGGTATCTCCATAAGTCAGCAGAGTGTGAAACTGTCCGGCCAATATCCCTCCCTTCCATATAGGGTGATAATAACTGGTGGTCAGTTCCGTACTGCTGAAAGCATATTTATTACCAAAAAAGGCGGGGCTGAACCGTTGGTCTATCCTCAGATAATATCCACGATAAGCATTGGTCAGGAAATCACGTGAATCATAAAGAAGGGAAAGGCCGAGACTCGTATTCGTTGTCCGTGCCGCCATTCCTTCCCAAAGCTCCGGTTTTTCTAAATCCCGTCCGTCAATATAGTCGAATACGGCCATTGGACCGATATAAAAGTTCTTTGCCATTCGGAACATAAAATCGACTTTTACCTGTGCCTGAAAACGTTTATAGTCACTTTCGTTATCGGAGTTTGCCCCATTGTCGTATCCTCTCCCCCAATAAAGGCTGGGGAAAGAATAAAAATAAAGGTTATAATTCAACCGATATTTATCCTGCGGAAACAAATGATTTCCACGAACTCCCAACAAATAGAAGCCGACAGTCGACACATCTCCATAAAGAGAAACATTTGAGGGAGGAAGAATCGTATCAGCAGAATCGGTACGATACAAGCCTGCCGCCACCAGCCCGAGCCCAAACTTGGTATCACTGGAGTAGTGAGGACCACCTATCACACTGAAATCAAACTTTTTATTCTTTTTCTCCTTGTTGGCGTCATTGAAGTAGTCAAGGAATTTCTTGAAGAAGCTGCGCTTTGCCGGAACAGAATCGTTAACGGCCGCAACAGATATAGAGTCTTCCGGCAGTTCTATTTTAGTAGAATGCGTCTGCGCACTAATAAAGGTTTGTGTCAATAATAATAGTGCGAATAAGATTAGCTTGTTCTGTCTAGTATTCATATATAATAAGAAGTTGAAAACTCTAGAGACAAAGTTAGTTTCAAACTTCTTATTACAACAGCGTTATGTGGGCTTTTGTTGTCCCCTTTTTCCCTTTTAACGTTTTAAAAGTCGAATGAATTCATCAACATCTTCTTCCGTTGTATCAAAAGAAGTTACCAGACGAATTTCATCCTTATCTTCATTCCAAAAATAAAAGAAATAAGATTCCAACATTCTATCAATAATAGGACGGGGCATTGTAAGGAACAACTGGTTACTTTCTACCTTTTGAGTAAAAGTTACTTCCGGGAGTTTCTTTAACTCTTTGTAAAGCTTAGCTGCCATTACGTTGGCATGTGTGGCATTCTTCAACCAAAGTTCATCCGTCAGATAAGCGGTGAACTGGCAAGAGAGATAGCGCATCTTCGAAGCCAGTTGGGCAGACTGCTTACGGACAAAACGGGCTTCTTTCTGCAAGTCCTTATTGAATACAATAACACACTCCCCCATCATCAGTCCGTTCTTCGTTCCGCCGAAACTAAGGACATCCACTCCGCAATCCACAGTCAACGCCTTAAAAGAAAGCCGGAGGGCGGCACAGGCATTGGCAATTCTAGCTCCGTCCATGTGGACATACATACCGTTCAAATGAGCAAAGTCCGTCAGACGTTTCAGTTCCTCGGGCGTATAGATAGTTCCCATTTCCGTACATTGGGAGATGTAGAGGGCTTTCGGTTGAGAATGATGCTGGTCACCGAAACCATGCAAGTAAGGTCGCATCAGCTCGGGAGTCAGTTTACCATCGGGAGTAGCAATCGGACGAATCTGACAACCTGTCATCTTCACGGGAGAGCCGCATTCGTCAACATAAATATGGGCTGTTTCGGCACAGAAAATAGAATGATACGGACGCGTCATTAACTGCAACGCCACCACATTGCTACCCGTTCCGTTGAATACAAACAACGGCACACAGTCTTGTGTAAAAGTCTCTTTTATTTTTGCAACGGCTTCTTCCGTCCATTTATCGTCTCCATAACCTAATGCATGGTCTGTGTTTGCCCGGTTCAACGCTGCCATTACCAATGGATGCACACCGGAATTATTATCAGAGGCAAAACTTCTCATTGTTTCCTTACATTTTAAATTGGATGGCAAAGTAACAGATTTATTTTCAAAAATCAAGTAGCACGAAGATATATCTAAAAACAAAAATCCCCGAAACACTAACTACACGTTACCACTCCGGGAATTTCTTTGTTTTCAGCAAGTACCAAACTCCTTTAGCCGATGTAAACATTTACACAGAGATATACATAGAGTTCTTCATCACATTGGTCAAACTCTATCTTATTCTCTCTTGATAACCAGCCTAAAGCGGCACCCAGCTCTTTATCTTTCAGCCCGGATTTCCTTTTCAGAGTTCCGTAGCCCCATTTCTCATTATTGCTAAGCAGCTGCCAAACTTTACCGGCATTCAAACCGATTTCATTTCTGTCCATTTTTCTAGAGTTATTTAGAGGTTTAAAACATTAGGTTAAGATTTTACCTAGAAAGATAACAAAAGGACATTACATTTGTTTATGCTACTTTACCAAAAACCTGTTACTAATTTATTTTTAACATAAAAGCCGCGATGTGTACCGACACAATACCGGTATTAGCGTATGTTAAAATAGAACTTTTCTTTGCAGACATCTGTTATTATCAGAGAATCAATCCTAAACCTATTACAGATATGGCAAAGAAAATAGCAGAACAACTAATAGACACTCTGGCAGAATCGGGAGTGGAACGTATTTACGCCGTGACAGGCGATAGTCTGAATGAAGTAAACGAAGCTGTCAGGAAGAATAATAAAATAAAATGGATACACGTGCGGCACGAAGAAACGGGAGCGTATGCCGCCGCAGCAGAAGCGCAACTGACAGGACGTCCGGGATGTTGTGCCGGTAGCAGCGGTCCGGGACACGTGCATCTTATCAACGGTTTGTATGACGCACAACGGTCGGGTGCACCGGTGATAGCTATTGCCTCCACTATCCCAAGCAGAGAATTCGGTACTGAATATTTTCAGGAGACCAATACAATCAAGCTTTTCAATGATTGCAGTTATTATAATGAAGTAGCCACTACTCCCAAGCAATTTCCGCGTATGCTCCAGTCGGCCATTCAGACAGCTATTACTCGTAAAGGAGTAGCCGTAGTCGGCTTACCGGGAGATCTGGCAAAGGCATCGGCCGTTTCTGTCGATTCGTCAGTCCGGAACTATTTCACCCGGCCGGAAGTCTGTCCTTCGGAAGAGGACCTTATACTGTTGGCCGATTTATTGAACAGTCATGAACGTATCACCTTATTCTGTGGCATCGGTTGCCGTGGGGCGCACGAAGAAGTGATTGCCCTTTCCGAGAAACTGAATGCCCCGGTAGCATATACTTTTAAAGGAAAAATGGAAGTGCAATACGAAAATCCGTACGAGGTAGGAATGACCGGATTATTGGGAATGCCTTCAGGATATTACAGTATGCACGAAGCGGAAGTACTTCTCATGCTCGGCACGGATTTTCCTTACTCTGCTTTCCTGCCCGATGATATCAAAATAGCCCAGATAGATATAAAGCCCGAACGCCTGGGACGCCGCGCCAAAGTAGACATCGGACTTTGTGGAGATGTGAAAATGACTATTCAGGCATTATTACGTATGCTGACCCCGAAAACAAATGATACTTTCCTGTTGAAACAGCTCAAAAGATACGAAGAGGTAAAGAAAGATTTAGCTGCCTACACGAAAGATAAAGGAGAAGTGAATAAGATTCATCCCGAATACGTGATGTCGGAGATTGACAAACTTTCTTCAGATGACGCTGTATTTACAGTAGATACGGGGATGACTTGCGTATGGGGAGCGCGGTATCTGCAAGCGACAGGTAATCGCTACATGCTGGGTTCTTTCAATCACGGTTCTATGGCAAATGCTTTGCCGCAGGCTATTGGTGCTGCCTTGGCTTACCCCGAACGCCAGGTAGTCGCATTATGCGGTGACGGAGGTTTGTCTATGACTTTAGGAGATCTGGCAACGGTGGTTCAGTACAAACTGCCGATTAAAATTATCGTATTCAACAATCGTTCGCTGGGAATGGTGAAACTGGAAATGGAAGTTGACGGGCTACCGGACTGGCAGACAAATATGTTGAATCCCGACTTCGCTCAAGTAGCGGAAGCGATGGGAATAACAGGTTTCAATGTCAGTGACCCGGAGGAGGTATTAACGACCCTATACAATGCCTTTGAAATGGACGGTCCGGTACTTGTTAATATTATGACCGACCCGAACGCACTCGCCATGCCTCCCCAAATTGAGTTCGGACAAATGGTAGGCTTTGCCCAGTCGATGTATAAGTTATTAATCAACGGGCGTTCGCAAGAAGTTATTGACACAATCAATTCTAACTATAAACATATACGGGAGGTATTTTAGATTATCGGATAAGGTGATTATCATTTTATTTTCTTATGTTTGTAATCATCAAAAAGTATAAAGCACATGGAAAAGTCAGACTTTTCACCTTTGCCCCGGCAAGCTCTCTATGCGAATAAAAGACAATGGAATCAATTTCTTTCCATTTTCTTGTTAGCGGCAGGCATTGGTTTTACAGTAGCAGGCATTATCTTCTTCTTTGCCTACAATTGGGATGAACTCCCCAAATTCGCCAAACTGGGAATGGTAGAAGTTTTACTGGCAACCTCTGTCCTGCTCGCCGTATTCACCCGGTGGAGTACGCTCGTCAAACAGGTTCTCCTTACCGGAGCAACCTTTCTGACAGGTACGCTTTTTGCCGTATTCGGGCAAATCTATCAGACCGGAGCCGATGCATACCACCTATTCCTCGGGTGGACACTTTTTACCTTTCTTTGGGCAGTAGCTATCCGTTTCGCCCCGTTGTGGCTGACATTTATCGGACTACTCAGTATAACAATATGGCTGTATGTAATACAAATAGTACCCGGTCATTCGTGGACCAGCGCTTTGCTCACCAGCGCAGTAACCTGGATATGCGCCACATCAACGATCGTTGCGGAGCGAATGAACATAAAAGGGCAGTTGAATAAACGAAACCATTGGCTGATCAGCCTCCTGTCGTTGGCTACAATTATACATACCAGTTATCTTACAATGGCAGCTATCTGTGAAGATAATACCATTCTATCCGTCCCATTAGCAAGTACCATTCTTTTGTTTTCGGTAGGATTGTGGTTCGGTCGGAAACAAAAGAATCTGTATTATCTCGCTACCATTCCTTTTGCAACTCTAATGATCCTGCTGACTACCTTTATATCACACAGTAATCTCAGAAATGTCAATCTATTTCTCTTTGCAGGAATTATCGTTATCACAGGAACGACCTTGATTATATATTCTATTCTCCACCTAAAAAGGCAATGGTATGGCACAGAAGAATAACCTGACAATCCAAGTAGTGTCAATTATCGGAGGAATCCTGACTACTATCTTCTTTTTGGGATTTCTGGTAGTTGCCTCGATTATCCGCACTGAAACATCCAGTCTGATAATCGGATGTTTATTCATCATTACTACCCTGACAATAAGTCGCCGGCTCACAGTTCCTTTTCTGGATGCAATGAATATCACTCTGTACATCGCCGGATGTGCACTGATTGCTTATGGACTAAACAAAAGTACAAATGCTCTCTTTATTGCACTTGCGATAACCGGCATTTTCACTTTCTTCTTATCGAAAGGTTTCATCTTACCTTTCCTTTCTGTCATTCTATTTATTATTTCTTTTCTCGGAGAGTTAGCTTATTTATCTTCGTCAATACAACTTTTGCAAATAGCAGTAGTCCCGGTTTTAGCAGTTTTCCTGTTCACCAATCTATACGAAAGGAATATCCTGACCGGATTAAAGAAAAACTTAGTTTCCAAATACACACCTTTCCATTCCGGCTTATTCGTTTCCTGTATCTGCTTATTAGCCGGATTGTCTGTTAATTATGGAATACCCGCACCCTATTGGTTACTATCTATCTTTATCTGGATCGGGATTCTTCTTATTATTCAACGTATCATGCCGGTAATGGAAGTAACGAACCCGGTAAGTCAGATCGGAATATGCATTCTCTGTATCCTTATCTGCCTGCCGACAATGTTCGCCCCATATCTGTCGGGTAGTCTCTTACTGATACTGATATGTTTTCATTATGGCTATAAAGCAGAATGTGCCGCCGCACTCCTACTCTTTATCTATGCCGTTTCCAAATACTACTATGATTTGAACCTAAGCCTGCTTGTGAAGTCAATCACGCTTTTCTTCACAGGAATCATATTCATGATCGCTTGGTATTATTTCACTCAAAAAAGAACGAAACATGAAAAAACAGAGTCGGATACTGATTATCACTAACCTGTTACTTTTGTTAGGATACCTCAACTGGTCCATTTACCAGAAAGAACAAACACTGAGAGACGGTCAACTCGTATTGTTTGAACTGGCTCCCGTCGACCCTCGTTCACTTATGCAAGGTGATTACATGAGCCTCCGTTATAGAGAAGCTACATCGGACTTACTCGGCGATACACAAGTAGCTACACATGGATATGCCGTATTAAATATCGACAGTAACCGGGTAGCCCGTATTGTCCGACTTAAGGATGCATTGGAACCTTTGAACGATAACGAACTGATCATCAACTATAAAATTGTAAATGATCGTTTATTTCTTGGTGCCGAATCTTTCTTCTTTGAAGAAGGTCAAGACACCCTTTATCAAAAGGCAACATACGGAGGCCTGAAATTGAACGCCAAAGGAGAAAGTTTACTTGTGGGATTGTATGATAAAGACTTTCTGCTGATTAAGCCTGATAGATGAATATCGAAAAGCCCGGACTTTCACAAGCCCGGGCTCTTTGTATTCTTAAAACATCTCCTTATCTATAGGGAAAAAGGGACTAGCAAATTGCTTCTAGCGTAATAAGTGAGATGCCTTAAGAGCTATAAAGGGATGTCCGTGGGAAATAAGGGAGGCATCCCTTCCAAGGAACAGTGATTTGAATGGTACACTTTCACAAGCATCTCCATTCAGCTGTTTCCTTTTATAGTATTTCATTCTGTAATACAAATACTTACACGATTTTCTTTCGGAGTAGAATAAGGTTGTACTGTATCTCCTTTGAAGTCAACTTTTATTCTGTCTGCCGCAATGCCTTTAGATTTCAATGTTTCAGCAACATTCTTGGCACGAGCCTCGGACAACTTAAAGTTTATTGTTGCATTACCTGTATTTACATCTGCATAACCTGTTATGCAAATCTTTGCCGCAGGATTTTTCTCCAGATACTCAACCAAAGAGCTAATTTTTTGCTGTTGCTCATCCTGAATACGAGCAGAGTTCAAAGCGAAGAAAATATTCTGCTTCATAGGTTCTACAACTATTTTGTCTTCCTTCGGCTTCGATTGCTCCACTACCGGAATCGGTTCAGGACGCTGCTCCACTGTCGTAACAGAAACAGGTTGTTCGGGTTCATAAGAAACAGGAGCCACCTTCCTGGAGCTTTTTCCTAATGTGAAAGAGAGCCCAACCAATCCATTGAATTGCCAATCAGCATTCACACCTTTCTTAGAGTTAAACTTGTCAGACAACATATTTGTATTCAACTCAAAGTTGATAGCCACATGATCATTCAGACGAAGATTTGTCCCCAGCCCGATACGTCCTGAAGCATACAGTTTCTTACCTGTCCACAAACGTTGCAAATTGTACCCGCTTGCGTTCAAAGCTACAGCCTCATCATTGTCAAAAGCGCCATTCAAGCCTATACCCAGAAAAAGATATGCATTGAATATACGTTTTGAATGGAAACCATAACACAAGTTACTTAGATCAAACATAGCATCTAGGCCACCCTGCAAATATTTATATTTATAAGTAATTGCCGGATTTACCCAACCTCCTTTAGCCTGCCAGCCACTTGCTTCTGCCCGAACTGCAAACAACGGAGTAAACTTATATCCCAAAGCTACCGCTACGGACGGAGATACCAAATCTCCGAAAATCGCTTCACCTAAAGTATAGGCACCTCCTCCTTGCAGAGACAGAAACCAATGTGGATTGAACTCAGTTTTTCCTTCCTCTTTTCCGGAAAACTGTTCTTTTGTGTAACCAGACTGCCAAGCAAAGGCAACATTAACGTACGTCAGGAATAGAACCAACAGAATGTGATATTTAATCTTCATATTTATTATATAATTCAACTCAAAACAGAGGACGCCCCGTTTGTTTACTGGAACGTCCTCCGTAATTTATCTACAAATCAAGTTTCTTTATAAGAGAATCATGACTTTGTTATTTAATTGCTTTTTCTGTCAATGTTACAGGAATCTCACATTTTACAACTGACAAATCTTTGAATGTCACAGTTGCAATTACCGTAAGGTTGTAATCTCTAGTCAAAGTAGAACCTTCGTTTTTCCAAGTAACTACACCTGTAGTAGCATTAACCTTTAACTCTGAATTTGCAGACATATTCTTGTCAAGTATAGCCCAATCACCTTCTTCAACGAAAGCATATTCAACACTTACCATGTCAGCATTCAGTTTATAAGTATTTGTAGCTTTATCACTCAACACTAATACAGTAGCAGTAGAGCTATAAGAGTAAATAGCGCTTCCTTCGTTATCCTTCACAAGAACTTCAGGCATAGTGGCTCCGGTGTTTACACCAATTCCATTACCAAAGATCTTTATGCCGGTAGCTTTTGTAGCAACAAACGGATTAATGAATACGATGTTATATGCAAAATCACATGTTTCACCATTTTCCAAAGTTACCTGATAAGTCATGTTCTTAACATCATCACGTTCGGTCATCGGCTCAGTCAACTTAACTGTCTGATCTGTTGAGAATGAAGCCAGAGGAGACGGAGATACACCTGTTACACCAGAAGCCCATTGGAACTGAAGTGCTTTTACATTATTAACTTTATTATAGTATGTGAAGATATTCTCACCTGCTTCATTATTTTCAAAATGCTCGCTCACTACAGAAGACATTTCCCAACCGGAGTTTTCCTGTCCTTTGACTACAATACAATCCTTATAAGTCTTTCCATCAGCAAGAGACTTATATGTCTCGTTATAATACAAAGGATTATAAGTATAAGCAACACATTCTTCCTTCACATAGAATACTTGTTGAAGTACAATATCACCATGAGATGTATCATTAGAAGGAATAATAATCTTAACTGAGTATTTAGCACCCTTACCGTCTACGTCTTTGTAAGTATTCTGAGTCTTGATCAGATTATTGATACCCACTTTGATAGCAGAGGTCTTGGTTGCATCATCGTTCAATTTAATATTCAGAAGAAGACCTGATTCATCATTTATCACTACATCTGTACTCTGTTCTGCCTCTTGATCAATAATAGTCAGTTCCTGACCATTTTTGTCAGTTACAGTAACCAATACATTATATTTATGATCATCACCACCATAATAATTCCAGAATGTAGTAGAAGTCAATTTTGCAGTACCGTAAATCTTATTGTTGATAGCCTGATAGTCCATGCTGACATTATCAAGATTATAGTCATTAGTGAATGCTTTTTCATCACCTTCTAACTTATGATAATCAGCTGCTTTATCAGCAGACATATCAATAATTCCATAATCAGGTTTTTCGTCCGGAGCCTGAGATGTTTCTGTAATCTCCAATTTGATATAAGATGAAGCTACGAGTTTCTTTTCACCTGCATTGCTAGTTAAGAAAGCGTCTACTCTAACAACAGGAGTACGTCCGATAGCCGGAGTTCCGTTTTTCACTTCAGGATTAACTTTAATAACACCGTTACCGGCAATGTTTTCTCCTTCTTTTACGATAAACCATTGTTGATTTGTCTTTTCGTCATCTTCAGCCAAATAGTTCTCAGGTATTGAGAATTCATAACTCATGCCTTTGAATCCCAATGCTGCCAACCAATTATCTTTATCATTAGAATACAATCCTACATAATCTTTCAAATTAATAGTAGCATCATATTTAAATGTAGCGTTTGCAGCAGCGTCCAATGCAACAAACTGTTTGATGAAATCATCTGATTCACCATCTTTATTGATAGATTTTGTACGCTCATAGAAAGTAATAGCACCATCGTCACCTTCCTTAGTTTTTACGCTATCAGCAAGTACCAAGTCAATCTCGCTAGATGTAGCATATACATAATCAGATGTCATTGTTTTTTGACCATACCATGCCTGTAAAGCAGCAATATTATATTCAGCATTTTGAGCCAATGCATTCGGATTAATTGTTGTTCCGATAGTTACAACACCATCCGCCACCTTCGTCTCGTCAACATTCAGCAACACTTTCTTGTCACCAAATCATCCGAAGAGTAGCAACTAAATCCCGGAAAGGCATTGCTTTTGTCCGATTTATATTCCCCGAAAAGATAATATCTGCCGCCGTCTTCCACGATACAGGCACCATGTGCATTGACTATATTGCCTTGATCGTCAAACCAGGGGATACCATTATAAACAATCTTTTCAGAACCTTCATTGAAGGTGTCCGAACAACCTACACAAAAAAAGCTAATAACAATATTAATTTCACCATATCAATGTTGATTAATAAACCCATTAATTTTATCGTCTTTAGTGCTCGGAGAATGAATAAGTCACATTCCTTTCCGTCACATTTTCCGTATTATCTATCTTTTTCACAAAATCCCTCACTTCATTTACATGCACGTCTTCAATCACTATATTTCTGGCCGGCAGCTTCGCATCTCCTTTCAACTCATAGATGGCATCGGCCGAAGTACACACCACATTTTTCATGTAAATGCCATCAATGCGCGTAATGCGTTCTTCATACGTAGGCACAAGGTCTTTCCATTGGTAAAGCACATCCGTATCTATCTCAAGTACCCGCTGTACATGGCCGGCCCTGATATTCTCCATGTGAATATTTTCTACAAATGCTCCCCGGCGGTGGTTGGTTTTCACAAAGAAAAGTCGCCTGACAGATTGCGGCACCTTACAATCATGCATATACACATTCCGAATGCCTCCTGATATTTCACTACCGATACCCAGTAAAGTATGCCCTTCCACAATGTTACAATTACGGATCACTATATTTTCAGTTGGTATATTCAGTCGCCATGCATCCCGGTTGCGTCCTGCCTTGATAACCACCGCATCATCACCCTGATCGAAAGTACAGTCTTCTACCAGGAAGTTACGGGTCATTTCCAGATCGATTCCATCATTATTGTGACCGTGTGCTTTTACATCCAGATTCCGGGCAATACCGCCATCACACATGTAGATATGAATAGTCCAAAACGGGCTTTCCCTAATTTTAAACCCGTCAAGCAATACATTCCTGCAACGGTTGAAATGTATCAGATGCGGACGAAGATTGTTTTCTCCCACCGCCATTTGCCGTTTCTCTACGGGAACATCCGTAGAGGCCATCGTATAGAGCTCTTTCAATGCATTCAAATGGGCTTCCGGACGTGCAAACCACACTTTCCAAGTATCCATTTTAGGTTTCAGCATACCTTTTCCGGTAATCGCTACATTCTCACAACCAATAGCATAGACCAGCGGAGAGTAATTATAACATTCCATACCCTCCCATGAAGTCATTACAGCAGGCAGATAATCAGATGGATTGTCCGTAAAACATAACACAGCATTTTCCGATAAGTATAAGTTGACATTACTTTTCAAATGCACAGGACCGGTCAACCATTCTCCTTCGAGAATTACAACTCTGCCGCCACCTGCTTTATGGCAGGCATCGATGGCAGCAGTTATCGATTTTGTATTGTCTGCTATTCCTCCTTTCACCGCACCAAAATCTACAACTGAGAAATTCCGGTCGGGATATACATACTCTTTAATAGGCTCCATCTGAAAAGGAGCCTTCACAGGTACCTTTTTATATTGTCCCCAAACCGCAGGCATAGAAACGAGAGATAGCCCCAATGCAACTAAAAAGATTTTCACTGAATTCTTCTTCATAATTTCTTTATTATTGTCATACGATAACAGTAAGGGATAGATTCTTTCTTTTGACCGAAAAAAGCTATCCCTTTTCTATTAAGCACCTATTAGAAGCTGCCAGTTAAAGGTTATTTCTCCGCAGGCATATCCGCTGTTGTCGGCCAGTACGGATTCTGATACAACGGTGACAACTCAATCGAACTGTAATCCGAAGATGTCAGCAGGAATTGTCTGATATGTTTGTTGAAGTAGAGCCTAAACCAGATATTACCAACGGTGCCGATGACTACCTTTATACTACTGGATATACGCTGCGCAAAGGTGGAACGTTCGATAAGGCTTTGGCCGGAAATCACAAAGGATATACTGCCTCTATTGTATTCCGCGCTACTGAAGCATTCCTCAACTACATTGAAGCACAGTATATGCTTACCGGTAGCATCAGTTCGGGTAAAATCCTCGAATACTGGAAACTTATTCGTGAGAAAGCTGGGTTTGAAGGTGCTGCCATTGATCCGCAAACCACTATTGCCGCTACTGAAATTTCGAAAGAAAAACTTGACTGGGGGGCTTATACCGCCGGACAATTGCTTTCTGATGCGGTACTTTATAACATCCGCCGCGAACGCCGTTGTGAGTTGATGGCTGAAGGACTTCGCTGGATGGATCTTATCCGTTGGAGGTCACTCGACCAGTTGAAGACTGAAAACTACCACATCGAAGGCTTCCATTTGTGGAATACTCCGATGCAGAATTGGTATAATTTTACTGCAACTGACTACAATGGCAGCTCATCATCCAACGTTTCCAGCCCTGAACT
>ENA-UESC01002139-UESC01002139.1-human-gut-metagenome-genome-assembly--contig:-NODE-2139-length-12945-cov-3.986012_pt1 | contig 12945 bp, 13 predicted proteins | sample MGYA00242998_ERZ507999 | MGnify/ENA primary metagenome ERZ507999 (study PRJEB26167, sample SAMN06115465) | human gut metagenome | host: Homo sapiens | place: China:Hubei | collected 2016-04-27... | reverse complement strand
TCAAGAGTATAACATACCAGCCCTTGAAAAGCAATCCATACCGTGAAAAAAATCACAAAATTTTCAAAAAAAGGCAGGCCCCTCACCGGAGCCTGTCTTTTTTAGGTCTGGAAATCCGTGCGGATTACTCCTCCACAGGAGCTTCTTCCTCCTCAGCCGCGGGAGTCAGCAGGGCGCGGATGGACAGGGAGATCTTCTGCTTCTCCTCGTCGATGGCCGTGATCTTGGCGTCCACAATCTGGCCCTCGGAGAGGACATCCTCAGGCTTGTCGATGCGCCGGTCAGCAATCTGGGAAATATGGATCAGGCCGTCCACGCCGGGCACGACCTCGGCAAAGGCGCCGAAGGTCATCAGCTTGACGATGCGGACAGAGGCCACGTCGCCCACCTGGTACTTGTCCATGAACACCTGCCAGGGATCGATGCTGTGATCCTTCACGCCCAGGGAGATCTTCTTCTTCTCGGGATCGAAGGAGATGACGTACACGTCCATGGTATCGCCCACCTTGCAGACCTCGGCGGGGGTCTTGATCCGGCTCCAGCTGAGCTCGGAGATATGTACCATGCCGTCCACGCCGCCGATGTCCACGAACACGCCGTAGCTGGTCATGGACTTGACGGTGCCGGTGTAGTGCTTGCCCACTTCGATGTTGGCCCACACCTCCGCCTGGGCGGCCTTCCGGGCCTCCTCAGTGACGGAGCGGATGGAGCCCACCACGCGCCGGCGGGCGCGGTTGACCTCGGTGATTCGCAGCTGGACCTTCTGCTTCACCATGGCAGACAGATCGGCGCCGCGGGGCTGACCGCTCTGAGAGGCGGGGACGAATACCCGCACACCCTTGACGGACACCACGATGCCGCCCTTGTTCTCCTCGGTGACAGTGCCCTCCAGAACGGTCTTCTCCTCCACGGCCTGCTCGATGTTCTCCCAGACCTTGGCAGCGTCCAGACGCTTCTTGGACAGCTCTGCGTAGCCCTCCACGTCGTTGACGCGGACCACATAGGTCTCGATCTGGTCGCCCACGTGGATGATGTCCTCCGCCTTGACATTGGGGTCGTCGCTCAGCTCGCTGAGCTTGATGTAGGCCGCCTGCTTGGCGCCCACGTCCACCTGCACTTCGGTGGGGGTGATGGCGGTAACGATGCCGGTGACCCGGTCACCGTTATTTAAAGTTTTAAAAGACTGATTCAGTAATTCCTCGAAGGACTCCTCTTTGCCCTCGGCCGCCTTGATTTCTTCGCTCATCGTTGCATATACCTCCTTAATGATGCCCGCAGGTGTGGAGGCACCGGCCGTAAGGCCCGCAACAGAGCAACCATTGAAATCATCCGCCGAGAGCTCGTCCGCCGCCTCAATCTGTAGAACGCGGGAACAGCTCTGCATACAAATTTCCGTCAAATGTTTGGTGTTGGCGCTTTTACGGTCTCCCACCACGACCATCACGTCTGCTTTGCCGGCGATTTCTGCCGCCTCAGACTGACGTTCATGCGTAGCATTACATATTGTATCAAAGATTTTTACGTTTGTACACTGTTTTTTTATGATTTTCCAAGAAGTTTCAAAAAGTTTTCGGATGCAGGTGGTCTGCGCTACTACGGTAACAGGGATTTCCCGACTTTTCTCATCCCCGTCCAGCCAGGCCTCCACGGCCTCCGGCCCGTCGAACACCAGGGGCTGGCGGCACCAGCTGGCCACCCCCATCACCTCCGGGTGCAGGGGTTCGCCGATGATCACCGGACGACGGCCCTCCGCCTCCGCCTGGGCCACTAGGCGCTGGATGCGGATCACATTGGGACAGGTGGCATTGACGCACCGGACGCCCCGGGCCTCCAGATCGTCCAGCACGGATTTCAATTCTCCATGGGATCGGATCACCACCGTGTCCCCCGCCGCCAGGCCAGCCGGGTCCTCGGTCTTCCGGACACCCCGGCGGGCCAGATCCTCCACCACGTGGGAGTTGTGGATCAGGTCTCCCAGCATCCAGCATCCGCCGGTCTCCTCCCCGGTCTTTGCCGCCAACTCCACCGCCCGCTTCACACCGTAGCAGAATCCGGCGCTCTTGGCCAAAAGGACCTTCATCGCGCCTCCTTCCCCAGGGCGTAGGAGCGGCGGAGCACCTCGTCGGCGATGGCCTGGACCTCCTCCGGTGAAGGCCGACGGCTGGTGGCCTCCGGCCGGTATGCCTGGCCGAAGATGATGCGGGTCCGGCGAAAGAGGCGTTTGTTCCCCTCCACGTACACCGGCACGAACTGCGCCCCGGAACGGATGCCGATGACGGCCACACCACCCTTGGCGGGCAGAGCCCCCTCGTGTTCCACCCGGGTTCCCTCCGGGAATATCAGCAGGTTGTCCCCGCTCTTGATAGCCTTCAGGGCGGTTTTCACCGCCTCGATGTCCCCCTCGCCCCGGTCAACAGGGAAGGCGCCCAGCTTCCGCAGTACCCAGTCAAAGACCTTGTTGCAGAACAGCTCCTTCTTGGCCATGATGTGGAGCCGGTAGTTCACCGGAACCTTCAGCGCCACCAGCACCGGGTCCCAGTTGCTGTTGTGGTTGGGACACAGCAGGGCGCCGTGCTCCGGCAGGTTCTCCCGCCCGATGATGGTGACCGGGTGAAGAATCCCCGCCACCAAGTTTACCAGATAGTAGATGCATACGAAAAATCCATTCAACGGCCTCTTTTCGCTCATAGTCCCGTCCTCTCCCGGATAATGTGCAGCAGCGCGTCCTCGCTCTGGACAAAATCCAGAGCCGTGGTGTCCAGCAGCACCGCGTCCTCCGCCTGACGCAGGGGTGCGGCGTCACGGTGGGTATCGTTCCAGTCCCGTTCCTGAATGGCACGGAGGATAGCCGCATAAGGCTCCGGCGTCCCCCGCTCCTCCAGCTCCAGCATCCGGCGGCGGGCCCGCTCCTCCGCGGAAGCGGTGAGAAACACCTTCACCTCCGCATCCGGCAGCACCACCGTGCCGATGTCCCGGCCGTCCATCACCACGCTGTTCTCCCGGGCCAGCTGGCGCTGCATCTCCAGCAGGTACGCCCGAACCTCCGGATAGGCGGATACCAGAGAGGCGTAGCGGGACACCTCCGGCAGGCGGATCTCCGCCGTCACATCCATTCCATTCAGCTCCATGTGCTGCAGGCCGTCCGTCCCATAGGTCAGGCAAATCTCCAGGTCCGGCAGCACCGCCACCACGGCGGAGCGGTCCCGGGGATCGATCCCCTTCCGCCACACGGCATAGCCGATAGTGCGGTAGATGGCACCTGTGTCCACGTATAAAAAGTTCAGTCTGGCGGCCACGCTCCTGGCCAGGGTGCTCTTCCCCGCGCCGGAGGGCCCGTCGATGGCCACGCGAATGTTCTCACTCATGCGTTCTCTTCCCCTTGTCTCAGCGCCTCCGCCGCAGCCTGTCCCGCCGCCCGGCCTGTGGCCCAGGCGATCTGCAGGTTGAATCCGCCGGTATAGGCGTCCACATCCATGATTTCTCCCGAAAAGTATAATCCCTTTACAAGTTTTGATTCCATTGTCTTTGGGTCAATTTCACTGATCTTTATGCCACCGGAAGTAACGATGGCGTCCGTCACCGGGCAGGGGCCGGCAATCTCCACAGAAAAATGCTTGAGGCTCTGGACCAGTTCCCGCCGCTGCTCTCGCGTCAGGTCATGGACCTTTTGATGGGGCGGGATGCCCGACCGCTCCACTGCCACCGGAATCAGCTTCTGGGGCAGCAGATCGTCCAGCGCGTTGCAGAAGTCGTGGTTGGCGTACTTCTCAAAGTCCCGCAGCAGCCGCTTGTCCAAGGCCTGCTCATCCAGGGCAGGCTTCAAGTCAATCTCCAGCCGATAGGTCTTTTTGCCGAAGTGCCGCATGTGGGCGGAGGCCGACAGCACCAGGGGCCCGCTGACACCGAAGTGGGTGAACAGCATCTCCCCGAAGTCCGTGTAGATCTTCTTCCGGTCCTCAAACACCGCCAGCCCCACATTCCGCAGGCTCAGGCCCTGGAGCTCCCGGCCCAGGCCGTAATCCCGCAGCGGCACCAAAGAGCCCTGAAGGTCCGTCACCGTATGCCCCGCTTCCCGGGCCATTCGGTGCCCCTCTCCTGTGGAGCCGGTGGCGGGGTAACTGACGCCGCCGGTGGCAAGGACTACCGCCCCGGCAGGGTATGTCCCCCGCTCTCCCCGGACACCTGTGACGGCGCCGGAGGTGATCTCCAGCTCCGTCGCCCGGTCCCGGACCAGAGAGACCTTCAGCGCCTTCAGCCGCCGCTCCAAAGCGGCGCTGACGTCAAAGGCCCGGTCACTGACGGGAAACACCCGATTCCCCCGCTCGGTCTTCAGCGGCACGCCGATGGACGCAAAGAACGCCATGGTGTCCCGGCCGTCGAACCGGGAAAAGGCGCTGTACAAAAACTTGCCGTTCCGGGGCACGTTGGCCAGCAAGGTCTGTACATCGGCGTTGTTGGTGACGTTGCACCGGCCCTTGCCGGTGATGTTCAGCTTCTTTCCCAGCCGCTCATTGGGCTCCAGCAGCGTCACCCGTGCGCCCCGCTCCGCCGCGGAGACAGCGGCCATCATCCCGGCGGCTCCCCCGCCGATCACTACCAGCCCCTTACTCATCGTCCATCTTCCCGAACACGCCGTAGGCGTTCCAGATGTCCTCCAGCTCCGCAAAGGTGCGGGACACGTCCGACCGCATCCGGGAGCCCACGGCGATCAGCAGCGCGTTGATGAGGGACAGAGGCGCCACCATGGAGTCCACAAAGGAGATCATCTCACTGGGAGCCAGCAGAGCAGCCTCCGCCATCTGGTAGACGGGGGACAGCTCATTGTCTGTAATGGCCACGATGGTAGCCCCCCGGTCCTGGGCAAACTTCACTGTGTTCATAGTGACCTTGGAGTACCGAGGGAAGCTGATGGCGATCATCACATCCCCGGGGCCGATCCGCAGCAGCTGCTCGAAGATCTCCCCTGCGGCGTTGGACTGCACCAGCGTCACGTTCTCGGACAGCAGGTGCAGGTAGAAGTTCAGATACCCCGCCACAAAGGAGGAGGTCCGCACCCCCAGGATGTACAGGTGGCCGGCGCCCAGGATCAGGTCCACCACCTTGTTGAACTCAGTCCTGTCCGCCTCTTCCGCCACCATCCGCAGCTTGTCCATATCGGACTGGATCACGGCGGACAGCACATCCTGTCCGCCGAACAGATTGTCCGCCGCCTGGATGCGCTGGGTGGAAGTGAGGCGGCTGCGGATCATCTCCTGCTGTGCCCGCTGCATACTGGGATAGCCGTCGTCCCCCAGCTCCGATGCGAAGCGTACCACTGTGGACTCGCTGACGCCGGAGAGCTTCCCCAGCTTGCTGGCAGTCATGAAGGCGGCCTTGTCGTAATTCTGCAGGATGTAGTCGGCAATCCGCTTCTGTCCCTTGGAAAAGGTGGGCATATTGCGCTCGATGGTATGTAGGATGCTCTTAGCCACTGCTGTTTCCTCCGTCGGCCGCCTGCAGGGGGCCGTTCTTGATCTTGCCCGGCAGCTCCGCTGGCCCGCCGGACGTTCCGCGGTCTATTGTAGCACAGTTTTTTCAAAATTCAAACCGCTTTGCGGGATTTTTCCGTCTCGCCGCCGGAATGGAAAAGACGCCGCCCCATTCAGGGCGGCGCCTTCCGCTTTTCAGTCAGGGGGTGACTCCCAGCGCCCCTGCCTCGTCCTGTGTCAAATACCGCCACTTTCCCGGCGGCAGATCGCCCAGCTCCAGAGCTCCCTCCCGGACCCGGCGCAGCCGCTTCACCGTCAGGCCGCACTGGGCACACATCCGGCGGACCTGCCGGTTCTTCCCCTCATGAATGGTCACTGCCAGCACCGCGGTTCCGGGAGTTTCCCGCAGCACCTCCACCCGGGCGGGGCGGATGGACTCCCCCTCCAGGTCGGTGACGGCTGCCAGCCGGGCCGCCACGCCGGCCACCGGTCCGAATACGGAGACGTGATACGTCTTTTCCACCTCGTGCTTTGGATGCAGCAGGTGCTGGGCCCAGGCACCGTCGTTGGTCAGCAGCAGCAGGCCCTCGGAATCCAGGTCCAGCCGTCCCACGGGATAAACCCGGCTCCCGCAGTCCGCTACCAGCTCCGCCACTGTCCGCCGCCCCCGCTCGTCCGAGAGGGTAGAGACATAGCCCCGCGGCTTGTTCAGCAGGATGTACACGGCCTCCGCCCGGGGCGCCAGGGGACGGCCGTCCACCAGGATCTCGTCCCGATCCGGGTCTGCACGCTGGCCCAGATGGGCGGTCTGGCCGTTCACCGTCACCCTTCCGGCGATCAAATATGTCTCTGCCGTCCGCCGGGAGCAAACCCCCGCGGCGGACAGCAGCTTCTGCAGTCGTTCTTCCATGTTGTCCTCTCTCTATCCCGGCAACCCCTGCTTCAGAATGCTCAGGGCGCTCTCCATCCGGGGCGCCACGTCGGCGCCATACAGCAGCGCCACCCGGCCCACCTCTTTTCCATTGACCGAGAAAACCGCCTCCCCGGCCCGCCGGCCGGCCCGGATGGGGGCCCGCAGAGATCCGGCCAGCTCCACGTCCAGCTCCAGGGACTCCCCCTCCGCCAGCGGCCAGGCGAAGCTGTCCGCCGCCACCAGGGGCACCGTGGCGCTCATGCCGTTTTCCACCTGGACCCGCTGGATTGTCTGGCCCAGAGAGGCCCCCAGCTTGGCGGGATAGGTGGAAAAACCGTAGTCATACAGCGCCGCGTGGTCCGCCCAGTCGTTGCCGTCCTGGAGAGTCACCGCCACCAGCCGCTGGCCGTTTCGCTCCACACAGCTCACCAGCGTCCGGCCTGCCGCCATGGTATAGCCGGTCTTCAGGCCGATACACCCCTCTATCTGGTTCAACAGCTTGTTGTGGTTGGTCATGGTCCGCCCGCCAATGGTGACGCTGCGGGTGGAGGCCATCCGTACCAGAGTCTCATTTTCCACCGCCGCGCAGGCAAGACGCGCCATGTCCCGGGCCGTGGAGTAATGGTCCTCATGGTCCAGCCCGTTGGGGTTGGCGAAGGAGGAGTGCTCCATGCCGATCTCCCGGGCCGTTGCATTCATGAGCTTTGCAAAGTCCTCCTGGCTGCCGCTGATGTGCTCGGCAATGGCCACGGCCGCATCGTTGCCGGAGCAGAGCAGCAGTCCATACAGCAGTGTCTCCAGCGTCAGCTTCTCCCCCACCTTCAGATACATGGAGGAGCCCTCTGTATACGCCGCCTCCCGGGAGACTGTGACCACATCGTTCAGGTCTCCCTCCCGGATAGCCACCAGGGCCGTCAGAATCTTGGTAGTGCTGGCGATCAGCATTTTCGCGTCGGCGTTCTGCTCATACAACACCCGGCCGCTGTCCACGTCCATCAAAATGGCGGAGGAGGCAGACGTACTGACCGCGTGCGTCTGACAAGGAAAAAGACTGAACAGGGCCGCCAGAGCGATCCCCAAAGCGGCAAGCCGCCGGAGCAGGGTTTGCAAATGCCATCACCTCATTTGTTTGGTGATGGTAGTATACCCCGTTCAGACGGGTTCTTTTTCTTCCTTCTTGTCGAAATATTTTTCCACTTTGTCCACCAGATCCGGCATCATCTCCACCACCCGGTCCAGCGTGGTCATGGGCGGCATCGCCACCGGCAGCACCCGGGTCGTTCCCTCCCGGATCACCAGGAACGCCACAGGCTCAATCTTCACGCCTGCGCCGCTGCCGCCGCCGAAGTCCTTGGGCTGGGTCTTGCCGTAGTCGGCGCCGCCGCAGCCGAAGCCCATACTGACCCGGGAAATGGGGATCAGAGTCACGCCGTCAGGCGTGGTGATGGGCTGCCCCACGATGGTGTTGGTGTCCGCCATCTCCCGGATCTTGTCCATCGTGGAACGCATCAAATCGCTGAGGGGTCTCTTCTTGTCCATTGTCTCGTCCATGGATGCCATCCTTTCTCGTCACGCGGCGGGGTGTTCTGCCGCCTTGTTGTCTGCTGCTTTGGATGCGGGCGGCATCCGCCGCCGCTTCATGAACCGCCGGAGCCAGCCGATGGCCGGGACCGCCAGCTGCGTTCCTACGGCGATCAGCGTCCCCAGCCGGATGGAGATGCCAAGCTCTCCTTCCGCCCGGGTCTCCTGCGCGTCAAAATCAATTCCGAGATGAATCCCGGGATCCCGGATCACCACCAGCTTCTCCAGAGCCGGCATCCCGGTCCAGACCAGGGCGTGGAGTCCACCGTACAACTCTGCGGCTGCCGCCGGGTCCTCCGCCCCGCCCAGGGTGGCGGACAGGCGCAGCGGGTCTACGCGGATACCCCGCCGGGTGCGGCGCAGAGCCTTTTTGGCGGCGGGCCACAGCGTCCTTGCGGCGTCCTGAAGATCTTCCAGTTTGGGCTTCGGGATTTTTTTTGCCGCCTCTGCCAGGTCCTTCGGCTCCTTTTTAGGCTTTCCCGTTTTTTTGGTTTCCTGCGGCGTTTTTTTTGTCTCTTTGGACGGTACCAGCCGGACCCGGAAGGGACCAATCGTCAAATCCGCCGCGGCCTGCCCCCTGCCGAAGACCACATACAGTCCCAGCCGCAGCCGCCACAGAAAAATCGCAAGTGCCAGCAGCACCGCCAACGTGATCCAAAGTCCCAGCAACGTCCATCACCCCCCTGACCGCTCTGGCGGAGCGGATTCTCAAGGCGCCTCTTCCTCCATGGCGCCGGCCGTCTCCGGCGTGTCGGCTCCGGTGATCTCTGCCGTGTCCGCCGGGTCCATGATCTGTCCGTCCTCGCCGATCCGCATCTGTCCCTCGCCGCCAAGGTCCGGCAGCTCCGGCAGGTCATCCAGGCTGGTCAGATGGAAGGCCCGGAGAAACTGTTTGGTGGTCCGGTACAGGCGGGGCCTTCCGGGTACCTGCAGGCGGCCGCACTCCTCGATGAGCTTCCGGTCCAGCAGCAGGCCGATGGTATAGGCGCTGTCCACGCCCCGGATCTGATCCACATAGGCCCGGGTGGTGGGCTGGTAGTAGGCGATGATGGTCAGCACCTCCAGCGCCGGCTGGCTGAGCTTGGCGGGCTTGCGGATCTCAAAGGCTTTTCGGATCACATCCGCGTAGTCCGGCGCGGAACACAGCTGCCAGGTATCCTCCATGCGCAGCAGCCGGATGCCCCGGCGCTCGTAGGCATAGTAGTCCATCAGCTTCTGGAGCACCTGCTCCACCGTGGGGCGGTCCATCTCCAGGGCCACGCAGATCCGGTCGGTCTGCACCGGCTCCCCAGAGGCAAACAGGATACCCTCCACTGCCGATTCGATCTCTTTCATCTCCATCTTGGAACGGTCCTCTCTCACAGTTTCAGATCCTGGGGCAACTCCCGCTCCTGCCGGACAGTGCAGTCCGTCTCACTCCCTGCCAGATGCAGGATGTGGGCCCGGCACAGCTCCAGCACCGCCAGAAAGGTGGCCACCACCTCGCTGCGGCTGCGGCTGCCCCGAAACAGCAGCAGAAACCGAGTGACGCCGTGAGTCCTTAGCCGGCTCAGAATCTCCCGGGCCTTGCTCTCCACGGGATAGGGCTCGTGCTGGACGATGCTCTGGAAGGCGGAGCGGGGCGGCGGCAGGGACCGCTCCGCCCGGCCCTGGATCTCGGCCATGGCCAAGACCAGGTCCGCCGGTGTCTGGTCGTACTCGTAGATCTTTCCCCGCTTCACCGGCTCCGGCGGACGGGTGAGGATATTCCGTCCGAATTCTCCCATGGGCTCCAGCCGGGCGGCCATGGACTTCACCTTGGCGTAGTTCTCGTTGCGCTTCCGCTCCTCCAGAGAGGCGATCAGGGCATCCATCTCGCTCTGGGCCTCCTCATCTTCAATGGAGAGAAGCATCCGGGTCTTGATGTACACCAGTTGGGAGGCCATGGTGACGAACTCGCTGGCCACCTCCAGATCCATCTCCTGCCGCCGGGCCAGCCACGCCATGTACTGGTCGCAGATCAGGGAGATGGAGATGTCCTGGATCTCCATTTTGTTCTTGCCCAGCAGATATAGAATCAGGTCCAGAGGGCCCTCAAAGTCCTGCATCTCTTCCTCGGATTTGCTGCGGACCACCTTTTCCAGCTTGAATACGGGGTTTTGCAAACCGTTCACCTCAACCAAAAATCAGGGACAACAGGGCACTGTAAATGCCCAGGATGCCCCGGGAGATCAAACTGCTGCCGATGCCCACAAAGGACAACACCAACAGCACGACAATGCCGTACCGCTCATACCGCATCAGCGTGATGTACTGCCGGTCCGGCAGAAACGCCGCCAGCACCTTGGACCCATCCAGCGGCGGGATGGGAATCAAATTGAACAACCCCAGACCGATGGACAGAGGCGCCAGCGTGTACAGGCAGAAGCTGAACACCACGTCCATCGCCGCAGAATAAGGGGCGTAAAGGTAAATCACCTTACTGATAAGCATTGCCAAAACCGCCAGCACAAAGTTGGAGACGGGTCCCGCCAGGGCGGTCAATGCCATGCCCTGCTTGGGCTTTCGGAAGTACCGGGGGTCCACCGGCACCGGCTTGGCCCAGCCGAATCCTGCCACGAACATCATCAGCAGGCCGATCCAGTCGATGTGCCGCAGAGGATTCAGACTCAGGCGGTGCATGGATTTGGCCGTGGGGTCCCCAAGAGCCAGGGCCGCCAGACCGTGGCAAGTCTCGTGGACTGTCAGGCAGAGAAAAATCGCGGCCACCCGCAACACCGCGTCCAGCAGTGAAGTCAGGTCCAGCGCGGAAAGCAATCCCTGTAAATAGTGCAGCATATTCGTCTCCCTGTGATGATAACCCAAAAGATAGGAGTATTATACCAGTTTTCCCCCCGCAATACAAGGAAAATCACCGGAATTCAAAGGGCTTTCAGGCGGAAACAAGCGGAGCGGGTGCTTTCGCACCCGCTCCTGATTCAGCTGGCTTAATAATCAGCCCTTCACCATGGAGGCGATCTCCTCAGCGAAGTTCTCCTGCTTCTTCTCGATGCCCTCGCCCTTCTCAAAGCGGATGGCGTCCTTGAAGGTCACCTTTCCGCCTGCGGCCTTGGCGGCGGAGGCGATATACTGCTCCACGCTCATGGAGTTGTCCTTCACGAACTCCTGCTGCAGCAGGCAGTTCTCGGAGTAGAACTTGTTCAGCTTGCCCATGACGATCTTCTCCCGCACGGCCTCGGGCTTGGAGGCCATCTTGGGATCGTTCTCCATCTGGACCATCATGATCTTCTTCTCCTCGTCCAGGACGTCCTGGCCCACCTGAGACTTGTCCCAGAAGCGGGGGTTCAGAGCGGCGATCTGCATGGCCACGTCCTTGCCGATCTCCTCCACCTTCTCAGCGGGCAGGTCGGACTCCAGGTTCACCAGCACACCGATCTTGCCGCCGGCGTGCACATAGGGCACGGAGACGTTCTCGGCGAAGCGGGCGAAGCGGCGGACCTTGATGTTCTCGCCGATCACCAGCACCATCTCCTGCTGCTGCTGGGTGACGGTCAGGTCGGTGCCGACGTACTTGCACTCCATCAGCGCGTCCAGGTCGGCGGGAGCCTCCTTGGCCACAGTGGCGGCCACGCCCTTGACGAAGTCCACGAACTTCTCGTTCTTGCCCACGAAGTCGGTCTCGGCGTTGACCTCGACCACCACGCCCACGCCGTCGATGACGGCGGCATAGGCCATACCCTCGGCGGCAATGCGGCCGGCCTTCTTGGCGGAGGCGGCCATGCCCTTCTCGCGCAGCCACTCCACGGCCTTGTCCATATCGCCGTCGGAGGCGGTCAGCGCCTTCTTGCAATCCATCATGCCCACGCCGGTCATCTCGCGCAGGTTCTTTACATCAGCTGCGGTAAAAGCCATTTTGAATTCCTCCAAACAGTTTTGGTATATACGCGCAAATGCGGGCGCAGATTACTCAGCGTCGGCAGCAGCCTCTTCAGAGGCGGCCTCAGCGGTCTGCTCACCCTGCTTGCCCTCCAGCACGGCGTTGGCCATGATGGAGGAGATCAGCTTGATGGCGCGGATGGCGTCGTCGTTGCCGGGGATCACATAATCGATCTCATCGGGATCGCAGTTGGTATCGGCGATGGCCACCACGGGAATACCCAGCTTGTGGGCCTCGGCGATGGCGTTGCGCTCCTTGCGGGTGTCCACGATGAACAGGGCGCCGGGCAGCTTCTTCATTTCCTTCACGCCGCCCAGGTACTTCTCCAGCTTGGCGATCTCGCCCAGGTGCTTCATGACTTCCTTCTTGGGCAGCATGTCGAAGGTGCCGTCCTCCTGCATGGTCTTCAGCTGGTTCAGCCGGTCCACACGGGTGCGCATGGTCTTGAAGTTGGTCATCATGCCGCCCAGCCACCGGGCATTCACATAGAACTGGCCGCAACGGGTGGCCTCCTCGCGGATGGCCTCCTGCGCCTGCTTCTTGGTGCCCACGAACAGCAGGGACTGGCCGCTCTCAGACAGCTGACGGACGAAGCTGTATGCCTCCTCCAGCTTGCGGACGGTCTTCTGCAGGTCCACGATATAGATGCCGTTGCGCTCCGTGTAGATATAGGGAGCCATCTTGGGGTTCCAACGGCGGGTCTGGTGACCGAAGTGGACGCCCGCCTCCAGCAGGGCCTTCATGGATACGACGCTAGAATTTGCCATAGTTGTGTGTTCCTCCAATTTCAATTTAGTTGGTCCTCCGGCGGTTTCATCCCCCCTGCCAACCCGGCCGTTTTGGGCCCCGGGCACAGACAGAAAGTCGACGCACCGTGCGGAATGCTGAAATATAGTATCACAATCCAGTGTGCAATGCAAGTATTTTTTCCCAAAAGCCGTGTAAAATTCCCGGTTTTGTCCGAATTTGTCCGAGTTCCCCAGCAGCCCCCCATTTGTTGTTGCGCCGCGCCTGTCTGTCTGCTATAATGACCAAAATCCCATTTTCAGTTTATATAAAAACGCGGC
>ENA-UESC01002137-UESC01002137.1-human-gut-metagenome-genome-assembly--contig:-NODE-2137-length-12951-cov-5.604629_pt1 | contig 12951 bp, 7 predicted proteins | sample MGYA00242998_ERZ507999 | MGnify/ENA primary metagenome ERZ507999 (study PRJEB26167, sample SAMN06115465) | human gut metagenome | host: Homo sapiens | place: China:Hubei | collected 2016-04-27 | study... | reverse complement strand
CCCACTTCGTTCAGGAGCTGAGTGAGCGGGAGACCCTGGTGAAGAAGGTCTCCATCGTGCCGCTGGAGGTTATCATCCGCAACCTCTCTGCCGGGTCCTTCGCCAAGCGGTACGGTGTGGAGGAGGGCATCGTATTCGACGCTCCCACCATCGAGTTCTCCTACAAGAACGACGAACTGGGAGATCCCCTGCTGAACAGCTATCACGCCCTGGCGCTGAAGCTGGCCACAGCGGAGGAGATCGAGACCATCAAGAAGTACGCCTTTGCCGTCAACGACATTCTCAAGGCCTTCTGGGCAGAGTGCGGCGTCACGCTGGTGGAATTCAAGCGGGAGTTCGGCAGACTGACCGGCGGCACGATCGTTCTGGCGGACGAGATCAGCCCCGACACCTGCCGCCTCTGGGACGAAAAGACCCATGAGAAGCTGGACAAGGACCGCTTCCGCCGGGACCTGGGCGGCGTGGAGGGCGCCTATGCCGAGGTCATGCAGAGACTGCTTGCCCATGATGCCGACTGAGCTGAGCGCCGTGCTCCCGGCCCGCCACATCCAAGAGGAGTGCGGCGTGTTCGGCGTGTACGCGCCGGAGACGACGGATGTGGCCCCCCTGGCCTATTACGCCCTGTACGCCCTCCAGCACCGGGGCCAAGAGAGCGCCGGCATCGCGGTGAACGATGATGGCGTGTTCACCGCGTACCGGGATGTGGGGCTGGTGAACGAGGTGTTTCCGGCGGAGCGGCTCCGCTCCCTGGGCACGGGCACCATCGCCGTAGGCCACGTGCGCTACGGCACCACCGGGTCCGACAACAAGCGGAACGTCCAGCCCATCCTGGTGAACCACTACAAGGGCCGCATGGCCCTGGCCCACAACGGCAACCTCACCAACTCCCACGCATTGCGCCAGGAGCTGGAGAGCCAGGGCTCCATCTTCCAGACCACCACGGACTCCGAGGTCATCGCCTACATCATCGTCCAGGAGCGTTTGCGCGCCCCCTCCATCGAGGAGGCGGTCTCCGCCGCCATGGACCGGATCGAGGGGGCCTACTCCCTGGTGATCTCCTCCCCCACCAAGCTCATCGCCGTCCGGGACCCCCACGGCTTCCGGCCGCTGTGCATGGGCCGACTTCGGGACGGGGGCGTGGTGTTCGCCTCCGAGTCCTGCGCCCTGGACGCCATCGGCGCCCGGTTCGAGCGGGACATCCTGCCCGGGGAGATCGTGGTGGCGGACAAGTCCGGCGTCAAGTCCGACACCCGCCACTGCGGCAAGGCCCCCAAGCGGCTCTGCGTGTTCGAGTTCATCTACTTCGCCCGGCCGGACTCCGTCATCGACGGGTCCAGCGTCCACGTGGCACGGCAGCGGGCCGGGGCCTTCCTGGCCCTGGAGCACCCGGTCCAGGCGGACATCGTCATCGGCGTGCCGGACTCCGGCCTGGACGCCGCCCTGGGCTACGCCCGGCAGAGCGGTATCCCCTACGGCATGGGGTTCATCAAGAACAAGTACATCGGCCGCACCTTCATCTCCCCCACTCAGGCCATGCGGGAAAACGAGGTCAATATCAAGCTGAACCCCATCCGCTCCGTGGTGGAGGGCAAGCGGGTGGTGCTGATCGACGACTCCATCGTCCGGGGCACCACCTGCCGCCGGACCATCGACCTGCTGCGGAAAGCCGGGGCGAAGGAGATCCACATGCGGGTCAGCGCGCCGCCCTTTGTGGCCGCCTGCTACTACGGTACGGACATCGATGACCCCAGCAAGCTCATCGCCAACAACCACTCGGTGGAGGAGATCGCAAAGATCATCGGTGTGGATTCCCTGGGGTATCTGAGCCTGCAGGACGTGGTGAAGCTGGCGGACAATACCCAGTGCGGCTTCTGCACCGCCTGCTTCGGCGGGGGCTACCCCACCGCCGTGCCCCAGGACGGCGGCAAAGACCGATTCGAGTGCAAGATCAGTGAGAGGGAGAGGACCTGATATGGAGAGTTATTCGGAGAGCTACCGGAAGTCCGGCGTGGACATCACCGCAGGCTACGCCGGTGTGAAGCTGATGGCCCCCCACGTGGCCCGGACCAGGATCCCCGGGGTAGTGTCCGGCATTGGGGGCTTTGGCGGGTTGTTCGCCCCGGACCTGACCGGCATACGTGAGCCGGTGCTGGTGTCCGGCACCGATGGGGTGGGCACCAAAATCCGCATCGCCCAGCTGCTGGACCGGCACGACACCGTGGGCGTGGACTGCGTGGCCATGTGCGTCAACGACATCATCTGCTGCGGGGCAAAGCCCCTGTTCTTTCTGGACTACATCGCCATCGGCAAGAATGTGCCGGAGAAGGTGGCCGCCATTGTCTCCGGCGTGGCAGAGGGCTGCGTCCAGGCGGGCTGCGCCCTCATCGGCGGCGAGACTGCCGAGCACCCCGGCATCATGGCGCCGGAGGAATACGACCTGGCGGGCTTTTCCGTGGGCATCGTGGACAAGGGCGATATCATCGACCCGGACCGGGTCCGCTCCGGGGACGTGGTGCTGGCCCTGCCCTCCTCCGGCCTCCACTCCAACGGATTCTCCCTGGTGCGGAAGGTCTTTCACGTGGAGCATGCCAATCTGACGGTCTACTGTGAAGATCTGGGGGAGAGCCTGGGCGAGGCCCTGCTGACCCCCACCCGCATCTATGTGAAGCCGGTGCTGGCCGCCATCGACGCGGCAGAGGTCCACGGCATCAGCCACATCACCGGCGGGGGCTTTTATGAGAACATCCCCCGGTGCCTGCCGGATGGGATGACGGTGAAAATTGAGAAGGCTGCCGTCCGGACGCCACCCATCTTCAAAATGCTCCGGGAGACCGGCCACATCCCGGAGCGGGACATGTTCAACACCTTCAACATGGGGGTCGGCATGGCGGTGATCGTCTCCCGGGACACGGCGGACCAGGCCCTCTCCGCCCTGGCCCAGCACGGCTGCCCCGGCTATGTGATAGGTGAGGTGATCTCCGGAGAGGAACGGGTGATCCTATGCTGAACAAGGCCCGTATCGCTGTGCTGGTCTCCGGCGGCGGCACCAACCTGGAGGCGCTGCTGAACGCTCAGGAAGCAGGCGCCCTGCCCCACGTGGAGATCGTGCTGGTCCTCTCCAGCAATCCCGAAGCCTACGCTCTGGAGCGGGCAAAACGCCGCGGCGTGCCTGCCATTCCCCTGTCCCGGAAGCAGCTGGGGCAGGAGCCGTTTGAGGCGGCGCTGATGGAGGCGCTGACGCAGTACCGGGTGGATCTGGTCGTGCTGGCCGGGTTCCTGTCCATCCTGTCCGCGGACTTCGTCCGTCGCTGGCCGGACCGGATCGTCAACGTCCATCCCTCCCTGATCCCCGCCTTCTGTGGGAAGGGGTATTACGGGCTGAAGGTCCATGAGGCAGCCCTCCGCCGTGGCGTCAGGGTCACCGGCGCTACCGTCCATCTGGTGAACGAGATCCCGGACGGGGGGCGCATCCTGCTGCAGAAAGCGGTGGACATTCTGCCCGGCGACACGCCGGAAACCTTGCAGCGCCGGGTCATGGAACAGGCGGAGTGGGTGCTGCTGCCCCAGGCCGCAGAACAGCTGGCCGCCCACATCGCCACGGAAAAGGAGGAGCATCTGTGAAACAGGATTTATGTGCCCTGCTGCGGGGCAATCCCTATCCCGGCCGTGGGATCGTGCTGGGCATGACGCCGGACGGCAAGTCGTCCGTGGCCGTCTATTTCATCATGGGCCGCAGCGCCAACAGCCGCAACCGCGTCTTCGCGGAGGAGCCGGACGGCATCCGTACCCAGGCGGCGGACCCCGCCAGGATGGAGGACCCCAGCCTCATCATCTACCACCCGGTACGGCAGATGGGCCGGGGACTCATCGTCACCAACGGGGACCAGACGGACACCATCCTGGAGTTTTTAAAGCAGGGCCTTCCCATGGAGCAGGCCCTCCGCACGCGGGAATTCGAGCCGGACGGTCCCAACTGGACCCCGCGGATTTCCGGGCTGCTGGGGCCCAACGGCAGTTACAAGCTGTCCATCCTGAAAGCCGCCGACGGGACCGGCAGACGCTGCCTGCGGCAGACCTTCGAGTATCCCGGCCAGCCGGGGACCGGCCACTTCCTCCACACCTACGCCGGAGACGGCGATCCCCTGCCCTCCTTTGCCGGAGAGCCGGAGCAGGTGGCCGTGGAAGGGGACATTGACAGCCTCGCCAGCGCCGTTTGGGACGCTCTGGACGAGGCCAACAGGATCTCCCTCTTCGTCCGCTTCACAGACCTGGAGACCCGGGACTTCCAGCAGCGCATCGTCAACAAGTATTCCGGAAAGGAGACCCAGGCATGAACGAACTGGAACTGAAATACGGCTGCAATCCTAACCAGAAGCCCGCCCGCATCTTCATGCGGGACGGGTCCGACCTGCCCCTCACGGTGCTGAACGGCAAGCCGGGATACATCAACTTTCTGGACGCGCTGAACGCCTGGCAGCTGGTGCGGGAACTGAAAGAAGCCACCGGCCTGCCCGCCGCCGCGTCCTTCAAGCACGTGTCCCCCGCCGGGGCCGCCGTGGGCAACCCCCTCAGGGATGTGGAGCGGCAGATGTACTTTGTGGAGGAGGGCGCAGACCTCTCCCCCATCGCCTGTGCCTACATCCGGGCCCGGGGTGCGGACCGGCTGTGCTCCTACGGGGACTGGGCGGCCCTCTCCGATGTGTGCGACGCCGCCACTGCCCGGTATCTGAAATATGAGGTGTCCGACGGCATCATCGCCCCCGGCTACACCGACGAAGCCCTGGAGATATTGAAAACCAAGAAGAAGGGCAATTACAACGTCGTGCAGATCGACCCGGACTACGTCCCCGCCCCCCAGGAGTACAAGGATGCGTTCGGCGTCACCTTCCAACAGGGGCGGAACAGCTTTGAGATCAATGAGGCGCTCCTCACCAACCTTGTCACGGAGAACAAGGACCTGCCGGAAGCGGCCAAGCGGGACATGATCGTGGCCCTCATCACCCTGAAATACACCCAGTCCAACTCCGTCTGCTACGTGAAGGACGGACAGGCCATCGGCGTGGGAGCGGGCCAGCAGAGCCGCATCCACTGCACCCGCCTGGCGGGCACCAAGGCGGACACCTGGTGGCTCCGCCACCATCCCAAGGTGCTGGGCCTGCAATTCGTGGAGAACATTCGCCGCCCGGACCGGGATAACGCCATCGATGTATATCTCTCCGACGAGTATGAGGACGTGCTGGCGGAGGGCATCTGGCAGAAGACCTTCGCCGTGCGCCCCGATCCTCTGACGGCGGAGGAGAAAAAAACCTGGATCGCAGCCCTCACCGGCGTCACATGCGGCTCCGACGCCTTCTTCCCCTTCGGCGATAATGTGGAGCGGGCGAGAAAATCCGGCGTCCAGTACATCGTTGAGCCCGGCGGTTCCATCCGGGATGACCATGTCATTGAAACAGCCAACAAATACGGCATGGTGATAGCGTTTACAGGGATGCGGCTGTTCCACCACTGAGCGTCTTTGAAGAGAAGCGGGCCTGCCCGGCATCCTGCCGCCGGGTCCGCCGAGTCTGGGCCCGGATAGGGGCAATGAAGTTTCCTTTTCTGATTTGCGATGGCAAATCAACCGGGAAAGCCTGTCCGGTTTTCCCCGGTCTCTCTTCACACTGTTTTATACACGAAGCAAGGAGGACGATTCGATGGATCTTCTCGTAGTAGGCGGCGGCGGCCGGGAGCACGCCATCATCAAAAAACTGAAAGAAAATCCGGTGGTGGAGACGATTTACGCCCTGCCGGGCAACGGCGGCATCGCCGCTGACGCCGTTTGTGTGCCGGAGATCGGCGCCACGGAAATCGGCGCCATCGTGGACTTCGCCGTCTCCCACGCCGTGGGGTTCGCGGTGGTGGCGCCGGACGATCCTCTGGCTCTGGGGTGTGTGGACGCCCTCCACGCCGCGGGCATCCCCTGCTTCGGGCCGGACGCCAGAGCCGCCCGGATCGAGTCCAGCAAGGTCTTTGCCAAGGACCTGATGAAAAAATATCACATCCCCACCGCCCGATATGAGGTGTTCGATACGCCCGCTGCGGCGCTCGCCTATTTGAAAACCGCCTCCTTCCCCATCGTCATCAAGGCGGACGGTCTGGCCCTGGGCAAGGGCGTGCTGATCTCCCGGTCCTATGAAGAGGCAGAGGATGCCGTCAGGACCATGATGGAGGACCGGGCCTTCGGGGACTCCGGCAGCCGGGTGGTGATCGAGGAGTTTTTGACTGGCCCGGAGGTCAGCGTCCTGGCTTTCACCGACGGCACCGCCATCGCCCCCATGGTGTCCTCCATGGACCACAAGCGGGCGGGGGACGGAGATACTGGCCCCAACACCGGCGGCATGGGCACCGTGGCTCCCAATCCCTGCTACACCGAGGACATCGCCCGGGTGTGCATGGACACCATCTTCCTGCCCACTCTGGCCGCCATGCGGGCGGAAAGCTGCCCCTTCAAGGGCTGCCTGTACTTCGGTTTGATGCTGACCCCGGACGGGCCAAAGGTCATCGAGTACAACTGCCGCTTCGGGGACCCGGAGACCCAGGTGGTGCTGCCCCTGCTGAAAACAGACCTGCTGACGGTCATGCAGGCGGTGGAAAGCGAGACCCTGGGATCGCTCACCGTGGAGTGGCGGCACGCCTCCGCCGCCTGTGTGATCTTGGCCTCCGGCGGGTATCCAGGGCACTACGAAAAGGGTAAGCCCATCTCTCTGCCCGCGTCGGCACCGGGAAACGTGACCATCTACCACGCCGGGGACAGACTGGACGAGAATGGGCAGCTGGTCACCAGCGGCGGCCGGGTACTGGGCGTCACCGCCACCGGTCCCACTTTGCGGCAGGCTTTGCACGACGCCTACGCCGCCGCCAGGGCGGTGGACTTTGACGGCAAATACCTGCGCCATGACATCGGCCAGCGGGCTCTGGCGGCTCTGGCGGACTGAAACGCATATTTTGATGAGCGCCCAACCGGCGCCGGGAGGTCATACGATGGTAAGACGGATCTATGTGGAAAAGAAGCCGGGGCTCCGGCAGGAGGCCCGGGGCCTGCTGCACGAGCTGCAGACCGTGGTGGGCGTCTCCGCCTTGGAGGACCTGCGCCTGCTGAACCGCTATGACGTGGAGGGCCTGGACGAGGCCGCCTTCCGCCGGGCGGTGGGGACAGTGTTCTCTGAGCCTCAGGTGGACGATACTGCCGCAGCCCTGCCCGCCGGGGACTGCATCGCCTTCGGCGTGGAGCCCCTGCCGGGACAGTTCGACCAGCGGGCGGACTCCGCCGCCCAGTGTATTCAGCTGATGACTCAGGAGGAGCGGCCCACGGTCCGCACCGCCAGGATCTATCTGCTCTTCGGTCCCCTGACGGCGGCGGATGTGGACGCGGTGAAGCCGTATGTCCTCAACCCCGTGGAGTGCCGGGAGGCGTCTTTGGACCTGCCGGAGCGGCTGGCGGCAGAGACCGCCGTCCCGGCAGACGTGGAAACGGTCACGGGCTTCACTGCCCTGGACCGGGCGGGCCTGGATACCCTGCTGGCGCGGCTGGGTCTCGCCATGGACCTGGAGGACCTGTCGTTCCTCCAGGCATACTTCCGGGACACGGAGCGCCGGGACCCCACCCTGACGGAGATCCGGGTGGTGGACACCTACTGGTCCGACCACTGCCGCCACACCACGTTCTCCACCCATCTGGACCACGTGGAGATCAACGATCCGGCGGTCCAGGCCGCCTATAACCGGTATCTGGCCGCCCGGGAGGAGGTCTATGGGACAGAGAAAGCTGCCCAGCGGCCACAGACCCTCATGGATATCGCCACCATCGGCGCCAAGGTGCTGAAGCGACGGGGGCTTCTGCCGGAAATTGACGAGAGTGAGGAGATCAACGCCTGCTCCATCCATGTCGCCGCCCAGGTGAACGGCAAGCCCCAGGACTGGCTGCTGATGTTCAAGAACGAAACCCACAACCACCCCACGGAGATCGAGCCCTTCGGCGGCGCGGCCACCTGCATCGGCGGCTGCATCCGGGACCCCCTGTCCGGCCGTGCCTACGTCCATCAGGCCATGCGGGTGACCGGCGCGGGAGACCCCCGTGCCTCTCTGGACCAGACCCTCTCCGGCAAGCTGCCTCAGCGGAAGCTGTGCCAGACCGCCGCGGCGGGCTATTCCTCCTACGGCAACCAGATCGGCCTTGCCACCGGCCATGTGGCGGAGCTGTACCACGAGGGCTACATCGCCAAGCGTCTGGAATGCGGCGCGGTGGTTGCGGCGGCTCCCGCCTATAACGTCCGCCGTGAGTGTCCCGCCCCCGGAGATGTGGTCATTCTGCTGGGCGGCCGCACCGGACGGGACGGCATCGGCGGCGCAACTGGTTCTTCCAAGAGCCACAACCTGAAATCCCTTTCCACCATGGCCTCCGAGGTCCAGAAGGGCAACGCCCCCGAGGAGCGCAAGATCCAGCGGTTGTTCCGGGACAGCGCCGTGACCCGCCTCATCAAGCGGTGCAATGACTTTGGCGCCGGCGGCGTCAGCGTTGCCATCGGCGAGCTGGCGGACGGCCTGCGGATCGATCTGGACGCCGTTCGCAAGAAGTATGACGGTCTGGACGGCACGGAGCTGGCTATCTCCGAATCTCAGGAGCGCATGGCCGTGGTGGTGGCCCCCGAAGATGTGGATACCTTCATCGCCGCCGCCGAATCGGAAAATCTGGAAGCCTACCGGGTGGCTGTGGTCACCGAGGAGGCCCGGATGGTCATGGAATGGAACGGCACGGTCATCGCCGACCTGAGCCGTGACTTCCTGAACACCAACGGCGCTGTGAAGCACGCCGGGGTCCGTGTGGCAGAGAAGGACCGCACTGAGCTTGCAACGCCCCGGTTCCAGTCCCTCCGGGAGATGGCCTCCAGCCTGAAATGCGCCTCCCGCCGCGGCCTTGTGGAGCGGTTTGACAGCACCATCGGTGCCGGTTCCATCCTCATGCCCTTCGGTGGCAGAACGCAGCGCACCCCGGCGCAGGCCATGGCCGCCGTGTTCCCCGTCCTGCCCGGTCAGGAAACGGATCAGGCCAGTGTCATGGCCTGGGGCTGCGACCCGGAGCAGACCTGCACTGACCCCTACACCGGGGCCTACAACGCAGTCTACACCTCTATGGCCAAGCTGGTGGCCGCCGGTGCGGACTATAAAAAAGTTTATCTCTCCTTCCAGGAGTTCTTTGAGAAGCTCCGCAATGAGCCGGAGCGCTGGGGCAAACCCTTCTCTGCTCTGCTGGGCACTGTGGACGCGCAGCTGGAGCTGGGCGCCGCCGCCATTGGCGGTAAAGACTCCATGTCCGGCACCTTCCTGGATCTGGACGTACCGCCCACGCTGATCTCTTTCGCCATTGCGCCGCTGAAAACCGGCGAGGTGCTTTCTCCTGAGTTCAAAGAAGCGGGCCATCCCGTTTACCTGTTCTCCGGTACGGACGCGGATAGCGTCAAGGCGGCATGGGAGCGGCTGCATGCTCTGGCGCTGGCCGGCAAGGTCCGGGCGGCGTGGGCCGTGGAAAACGGTCTTGCCGAGGCCGTGATGAAGATGTCCTTCGGCAATGAGATCGGCTTCACCGCAGAAAACGCCGACTTGGACTGGAATACCCTGTGTCCCGGTGCCATCGTGGCGGAACTGACCGAGGACACGGCGAAGGCCGTCCGTCTGGGCGTCACCACCGCCGAGCCGGTGGTGCGGATCGCCGATGACAGCGCCCCCATTTCCGAGCTGCTGGCTTTGAACGAGGGCGTTCTGGAATCCGTCTATCCCAGCCGCACCGCCGCCGATCCGGCGGAGGTCCCCGTGCTCTCCGCCCCCGCCGCTCCCCGGACAGCTCCCAAGGCCGGTGTGGCGGTCCCCAAGGTGCTGATTCCCGTATTCCCCGGTACCAACTGCGAATATGACTCCGCCCGTGCCGTTCAGCGGGCCGGATTGGAGCCTGAGATCCTGGTGATGAACAACCAGTCCGCTCAGGGCGTGGCCGACTCCATCAGCCGCTTCGCCAAGGCAGCCCGGGACAGTCAGATCATTTTCGTCCCCGGCGGTTTCTCCGGTGGTGACGAGCCGGACGGCTCCGCCAAGTTCATCACCGCCTTCTTCCGCAACCCGGAGGTGCGGGACGCCGCCATGGACCTGCTGAAAAACCGGGACGGCCTGATGCTGGGCATCTGCAACGGTTTCCAGGCGCTCATCAAGCTGGGTCTTGTCCCCTACGGTGAGATCATCAACACCGACGAGACCTGCCCCACCCTGACCTTCAACACCATCAGCCGCCACCAGTCCCGTCTGGTGCGGACCCGCATCGCTTCCAACCGCTCTCCGTGGCTGGCAGGGACGCAGGTGGGTGATATTTACACCGTCCCCATCTCCCACGGCGAGGGCCGGTTCCTGTGCAGTGAGGAGCTGGTTCGGAAGCTGGCTGACAATGGCCAGATCGTCACTCAGTATGTGGACGAGCACGGTGTCCCCGGCATGGACGTGGACGTAAACCCCAACGGTTCCATCTGGGCTGTGGAGGGCATCATGTCTCCCGATGGCCGGGTACTGGGCAAGATGGGCCACTCCGAGCGTGTGGCCGACGGCCTTTACAAAAACGTGGACGGCTGCTATGATATGAAGCTGTTCCAGTCTGCGAAGAAGTATTTTGACATTTGAGAACGGGAGGACACGGATCATGTTGACTGATATTGAGATCGCCCAGCAGTGCCGGATGCGCCCCATCACGGAGATCGCCGCCACCGCGGGGATCGATGAGGAATATCTGGAGCAGTATGGCCGCTACAAGGCCAAGATCGATCACCGTCTGCTGGAGGATCGGGCCGACCGACCCGATGGCAAGCTGATCCTGGTGACCGCCATCAACCCCACCCCGGCAGGCGAGGGCAAGACCACCACCTCCGTGGGTCTGGCCGACGGTCTGCGAAAGCTGGGCAAAAACGCCGTGGCCGCTCTGCGGGAGCCGTCTCTCGGTCCCGTGTTCGGCGTCAAGGGCGGCGCTGCCGGCGGCGGCTACGCTCAGGTGGTCCCCATGGAGGACATCAACCTCCACTTCACCGGCGATTTCCACGCCATCGGCGCGGCCAACAACCTGCTGGCCGCCATGCTGGATAACCACATTCAGCAGGGCAACGCTCTGGGCATTGACGTAAAGCAGATCACCTGGAAGCGCTGCGTGGATATGAATGACCGCCAGCTCCGCCACATCATTGACGGCATCGGCGGCAAAATGCAGGGCGTTCCCCGGGAGGACGGCTTTGACATCACCGTGGCCAGCGAGGTCATGGCGGTGCTGTGTCTCGCCAGCGGCATCACCGATCTGAAAGAACGGCTGGGCCGTATGATCGTGGCCTACACCTATGACGGCAAGCCTGTCACCGCCCACGATCTGAAGGCTGAGGGCGCTATGACCGCCCTGCTGAAGGACGCACTGAAGCCCAATCTGGTGCAGACACTGGAGGGTACGCCCACGCTGATCCACGGCGGTCCCTTCGCCAACATCGCCCACGGCTGCAACTCCGTCACCGCCACCCGCATGGCCCTGAAGCTGGGCGATTACGCTGTGACCGAGGCTGGCTTCGGCGCAGATCTTGGCGCAGAAAAATTCCTGGACATCAAGTGCCGTCTGGCGGGCCTGCGGCCCAGTGCCGTGGTGGTGGTAGCCACTGTCCGGGCACTGAAAAGCCACGGCGGCGTGCCCAAGGCCGAGCTGAACCACGAAAATCTGGACGCTCTGGAAAAGGGCCTGCCCAATCTGCTCCATCATGTAGACACCATCCGCAACACCTTCCACCTGCCCTGCGTGGTGGCGGTCAACGCCTTCCCCACCGACACGGAAGCCGAGCTGCGGTTGGTAGAAGACAAGTGCCGGGAACTGGGTGTCCGCGCTGTGCTGTCCGAGGTCTGGGCCAAGGGCGGCGAGGGCGGCAAAGCTCTGGCTGCCGAGGTGGTACGCCTGTGCGAGGAGCCCTGCCCGGAGCAGCCCACCCCGGAGGAGTTCACCTTCGCCTATCCCGACAACACCTCTCTCATCTATAAGCTCAACGCCATTGTAAACCGGGTCTACGGCGGCGCGCAGGCCGTCCTGACCCCCGCCGCCCAGAAGCAGGCCCAGCAGCTCTTTGATCTGGGCTTCGGCGATCTGCCGGTGTGCATGGCAAAGACCCAGTATTCCCTGTCCGACGATCCCACTCTGCTGGGTGCGCCCGAGGGCTTCACCGTCACCGTGCGGAACCTGAAGGTCAGCGCCGGCGCCGGGTTCATCGTAGCCCTCACGGGTGACATCATGACCATGCCGGGTCTTCCCAAGGTCCCCGCTGCCGAAAAGATCGACGTGGACAAGGATGGAAAAATCACCGGATTGTTCTGAGGCATGGTCATGCCGCCGCAAATGCGGCGTACAAGCGTTTCGCAAAGTGAAACCTTGAAATTGCCCAGATTCATTTCGGCAATTTGAGTGAAATCGAGGGGCCCCGTGGGACCTGCCCCATGGGGAAACATCCAAAGCAAAGCATCACGCAAGCGTTGCAAAGCAGCGGGCCAAGCAGCAAGAATAAATGCAGAAAAGGCGGGCGCATCTGAACCGATGCGCTCGCCTTTGTACGCTTTTATATGAAAAAGGCGCAGCCTATTCAGGATGCTACAAGGGTTCTTCGTATGCTATATCTGCTCTCTGTCTACTTTTACCGGAATCGGATATTTCATTCAAATCAGGTAATTCGCCTTCCGCTGCCTGTACTCCGGGACCATTCCCCGATTGCGGGACATCCGTTTCCGGTTTGGGTTCAGGGGGCCGGAAGGTGCCGTCCAGCTTCTGAAAACAGCGGCGGTAACCGAGGAGCTTCTTTACGACAATGCCTTTACTCTATGGACCGGATTGCAAAAGGCCTGGAAGCAGACGGCATCCTCACC